>JAABUP010004101.1_pt1 | contig 24403 bp, 23 predicted proteins | sample 5559201 | NCBI WGS metagenome assembly JAABUP01 (sample SAMN10711887, study PRJNA513373) | rock metagenome | isolation source: Antarctica rocks | place: Antarctica
TCAAGCCTTGTGAGAGAACACCAGAGCTGAGCAAGATGGGACGCCAAGAATCAATCCAGCCTTACAGTCCTAGCGGGTCTCGGATAGATTTGCGTCACTCAAGGCACCAACCAGTAGCCGCTAGTTGTGTACCTCAGCAACCCCATTTGAGCCTCACCACGAAATATTAACGCGGACTCCTCTGCACATACACTCGAGTGCCGGAGACTTCGCAGACAAACTTCAACGTTCTGTCTCTACTCATAATATATCGCTGGTGATCATCAGACTTGCGCAACACATTATCGAATCCCATGAGGCCCTAGGCCCCCCCTCGGCCCACCATCAACACCCGGAAGCACACATTGCCTTGAAGACTTCCGAAGCTGCGACGTGACCACCAACCAAAGCTCCTTGTGAGCGACTAAGGGCACGATGTCTCTCTCCGTCGAGGAGCTTGACCATACGGTCAAGCAATTCTACGAGGGTCGAGGCGAGGTGGTATGACAGAAGCATTTCCTGTCAAGATTCTCGTTCCCTATGCTGATTACCACGACAGCAAAAACAAGCCCAGAACACCCTGAACCAGGTACCTCCCAAAAGTACGAGCCTCAAGCTTACCAGAGACTAATGCGCTTTCAGTTCAAAGAGAATCCAGATGCATGGCTTCTAGTCGACAAGATACTGCAAGAGGCAACGTACCCACAGACCAAATGTGAGCCAGTCAGCGATCTTATCATATCCTCAGTTCCACTGATCGATCGCAGACATCGGCCTACAGGTCTTGGATAATGTTATTATGACAAAGTGGAAGGTATTGCCCAAGGAGCAGCAGCAAGGTCAGCTACTTCAAAATGCGTGTTGCAGCCTTGACTACTGACAGAAACGTATAGGCATACGAAACTTTGTGGTGAACTTCATCATCACGAGTTCTAATTCAGAGGAGAGTCTGAAAGCGCAGCGAACGTTCATCAACAAGCTGAATTTGGTTCTTGTGTCCATTCTCAAGCAAGAATGGCCGCACAACTGGCCAACCTTCATCAATGAAATCATCTCCTCTTGCCATTCAAGTCTTTCGATATGCGAAAACAATATGGCTATCTTGCGCCTGCTGTCAGAAGAAGTATTTGATTATTCTGCGGATCAGATGACCTCGGCGAAGACGAAAAACCTGAAGAGCACCATGTGTTCTGAGTTCTCATCTATATTTCAGCTATGCTCGGAGGTGCTAAATACTGCAAATCAATCCAGCCTCATCAAAGCCACCCTTGAGACCTTACTGCGCTTCTTGAATTGGATCCCACTCGGATTCATTTTCGAAACTCCTATCATTGAGACACTACGGAGCAGATTTCTAGAGGCTCCAGAATTCCGGAACATAGCCCTCAAATGCCTGACAGAAATCGGCGGCCTCCAAATTGGCCCACAATTTCAGTACGACGAAAAGCTAGTGACGATGTTTACAGAGGTCATGACAACGGTTTCGAAGATTATCCCCCTATCTGTCAGCTTGAAGGATACATACGATAAGAGCAACTCCAGAGATCAGGAATTTGTACAAAGTTTAGCGTTGTTCCTTTGCAATTTTTTTTCTGTCCACCTGAATGTCAGTCTCCCCAAACATGCCATTCTTCCTTCTGGCTGACATATGCAAGCTTATCGAGAACCTACCCACACGAGACTTCCTAAATCACTCACACTTCTACCTCATACGGATCTCACAAATAGATGATCGTGAAATATTCAAGATTTGCCTGGAATACTGGACGAAGCTGGTGCAGGAGCTCTACGAAGAGATGCAGCAACTGCCTATAACGGATATCAATCCACTCATCACTATGAATACAAGTGGTCTTTCCAACGGTGGCGCTCCTCACCCAAATGTCTTAGCGAATTATCCACTGCGCAAGCACAAATACCAAGAAGTCCTTTCTCACTTGCGGCAAGTGATGATAGAGAAGATGGTGCGGCCTGAGGAGGTCCTAATCGTCGAGAACGACGAAGGTGAAATTGTCCGAGAATTCGTCAAGGAAAGTGACACAATTCAGCTCTACAAGACGAGTAGGGAGTGCTTGGTCTATCTCACGCACTTGGACGTAGTAGACACGGAGAACATCATGTCAGACAAGCTGGCCCGGCAAGTGGACGGCACCGAATGGTCATGGGTCAACTGCAACACTCTTTGTTGGGCTATTGGATCGATATCTGGTGCTATGAACGAGGAGACCGAAAAGCGCTTCCTGGTAACCGTCATTAAAGACCTACTAGGTCTGACTGAGATGAAGCGCGGAAAGGACAACAAAGCTGTGGTTGCCAGCAACATCATGTATATCGTTGGGCAGTATCCACGTTTTCTCAAAGCCCACTGGAAGTTCCTGAAGACAGTCGTGAACAAGCTTTTCGAGTTCATGCACGAAACGCACGAAGGTGTTCAAGACATGGCCTGCGATACCTTCATCAAAATCGCCAACAAATGCAAGCGCCACTTTGTAGCTATACAAGCTGGAGAGAGCGAAGCGTTCATCGACGAGATTGTCCGTACACTGCGGAAGATTACTGTCGATCTGAGTCCCCAACAAGTCCACACCTTTTACGAAGCCTGCGGGCATATGATTAATGCCCAAGGCCAGAAGAGTGTGCAGGAGAGACTGATCGCCGAGCTCATGTCATACCCCAACCAAGCATGGGATGCCATCATACAGCAAGCGAACAATGACCCATCAATCCTTCAGGATGGTGAGACCATCAAAGTCGTTGGTAACATCATGAAGACCAATGTGGCTGCGTGCACGTCCATTGGCAGCTATTTCTACCCCCAGATTGGACGTATCTATCATGATATGCTGTCAATGTACCGAGCCACCAGCCAGATGATCTCGGACGCCGTCATACGAGACGGTGCCATTGCTAGCGTGACGCCGAAAGTCAGAGGACTTCGAACAATCAAGAAAGAGATCCTGAAGCTCATTCAGATCTACGTAGAGAAGGCAGATGACTTGGAGATGGTAAACACTAACATTGTCCCTCCGTTGCTTGATGCCGTCTTGGTCGACTACAATCGAAATGTGCCTGGTGCTAGAGATGCAGAGGTATTGGATGTAATGACCACTATCATCAGCAAGCTAAATGTACGTTGGACAATCCATGTTTCGAAGTACTCGGTCAGGCCGTTCGTTACCGGCCAAGTGGAGCAGTGCTGATAATCAATAGGGCCTCATGTCTGACAAAGTACCTACCATTATGGAAAATGTCTTCGAATGCACACTCGAAATGATAAATAAGGATTTCTCTGAGTACCCTCAGCACCGAGTCGAATTCTTCAAACTGCTGAAGGCTATCAACCTGTACTGCTTCCCTGCGCTTCTGAAGATGGACGGGCGCCAATTTAAATTCGTCATCGATTCTTGCATGTGGGCAAGCAAGCACGACAATCGTGAAGTTGAGAACACGGGTCTCAGCATGTGCATCGAACTCATAGACAACATGGCTGAACATACCGACGAGCAGACATCTAGTGTGTTTTTCCAGCAATTCTATGTAACGATCCTGCAAGACGTTTTCTTCGTTTTGACAGACTCAGACCACAAAGCTGGTAAGTAAAAGTGCGAGCATCTGAGGTGTAAAAATGCTAATCGGGCTCTTAGGCTTCAAGCTGCAGACCCTCCTGCTCTCGCGGATGTTCTTCTTTGTGAACTCTGGCAAAATCTCCAAGCCAATTTACCCTCCTGAGTTAGCTGCCGCCGGCACGTCAAATCGACAATTCCTTACTGATTACATTGGTAATCTACTGCATAATGCATTCCCTAATCTACAATCGTAAGTTCACAGCCCCTAACAAGCCATTCCAATTAGCTCATGACACTAACATTTCACAGGCAACAAATCTCCCAATTCATCGAAGCCCTCTTCACCTACAGCAGTGACCTCTCCAAATTCAAAACCACCGTCCGCGACTTCCTTATCTCACTCAAAGAATTCAGCGACGACAATGCAGAACTCTACGCCGAAGATGTAGAAACCGAAAGACGGGCCGCCAAAGAGGCTGAGCGCGAGCGAGCGGCCAAGGTAGGTGGGCTACTGAAGCCATCGGAGATCGATCAGGATGATGAGCTGTGACTGGCCGAGGAATTCAGAGCTGAATATGCTACTGCTGATGGTGGGAATGGTCAGCGATTGCCGGCTGTCGGTCTTCGGGGCGGAGATGGCCTTGATGGGTGGGGACTTTATGAGCTGTGATGGGTCTTCTCGGCGAATTAGCCCTTTACGAAGGTCGAAGCTATCCCGGTAGTGTGACGAGATTATCGGAGAGGAGGGAGGATTGTTCGGAAAGGGAAATCGGGCGATATCCAATGATGACGCTGTTTTGAAGGCGTAAATGATGGTCGGAACGGCATGCATGGAAGCGAATACCATACCAATTCAATACAATGTCTATGATAGAACCGTGGCGGCATTCGTGGATAGTCAAATCTGCATAAAAAGGATTCTTCACCGAGTCGCGATATTTTCATCCAATCAATATTACGTCGAGTTATGTAGATTACATACAACTCCTCTTACAACTTCTGTCTCCCACATCCAAATCCGCACGCGAGAATTACCCCCTCACACCTCTCCTTCCTCCACGTTCCCCCGTCCAATCCCCCGTTTCCACTTCTCCACCTTCCCCTCCAATCCAAGCAACTTCACAATCCCCAACTTCCTCGCCGGCTGAACCACACAACTCATCATACACCTCTCCCTCGAATTAAGCTCATCCTCCGCCCGCAACTTGATCAGATACGCAATCCCCGTATTCCAAAACACCCACCCCGCACCCCCAGCGCACCTCTCCCCAAAACTCAGCGGCGTCTTGAACGACCTCTTCAATTTCCTCGGGTAATACATAGCTTGTACAGCATCCCAATCCGGATCTCTCAATCCCATTGCAACCTGTGCTTTCTCCACAGCACCTAATGCCAAATCCCGAGCGAAATTCGGTTTCCGGGCGCCGTTGCGGACGATGTCGTATCCACCGCCTTGAATGGGGACGACACGGTCATAGCGGGATAGGGGCGGGATGATGTCGCCAGGGCGAGGGTAGGTTGCGGTGCTGTAGAGGGCCTTTAAGGATCGGATGGCTGATTGTTTGAGGTAGGCGTCTCGGCGAGCGGCTTTACAGGAGATATGGGGGGCAGTTGTTTGGCGGGAGGGGTGTGAGGGGAGGGAGGAGAAGGGCTGTTGTTGCTGGGACTTGTGCGGTGGGGATGGATTGGCTAGATCTTCAAAGGGTTCCTTCTCCGTGGTGAAGCAGGTCTTGTCTTCTGGATCCAGGCGCGGCGATGAAGCAAGCGAAGTGTTTGCTGTATCATCGGGGATCCAGGTCGTAGACGATGTTGGCGAGTGCACCGTGTCTCCATCATCTTCTTGTCTCTCATCGTTTATCTCCGCACAAACAGTCCCTTCACATTCCTCTTCCAGCCTCGCACTCGATCCATCGCCGAATCCTTCAGACTCCCCCTTCGTCTTTCGGCCACGATTGGTCTCGGATAGATCTGTGGAATTTCGGTCGTAGCATTCTGTCGTGTGCAAGGCGTCATGGTCGGTGTAGGGGGCCTCGTCGCCGGTTGGGATTGGAATCCTGGCAGGACAGGAAGAGACGCGAGGACGGGGTCCGGACTGGTGGGCGACGGACATTGCGAGCATGCGTTTTCGTTTCGGCCACGTTCACAGAATTGAGGGTGACGGTGAAAAGTAAGCTTGAACGGTGAGTCAAGGCTGAACGATGCTAAGGACTGGCTTGCTGAATACGTCGGTGGTCTTGTTGGAGTAACGGGAGGATAATACTGGTAGGCCATCAAGGCGGCACGACGAAGTACAGAAGTGTTGGTGATGAAGACTGATAGTACAGGTGGGGAGACAGTCCCTATGTTTCTGGCAATGACTCGTTAGACAGAGCTACAAAGTCTTCCGCGACTTGACTTGGCAGAATTGTTGAGACTCTAGTGGGTTTGCGATATTGAATCTGGGGGAAGAAACTTTGTTCACTGTGGAGCAGAGCTTGGCGTGATGGTCCACCTATGTGTGAGGCTCTTTCCTTTTCGGGTCTTCGACTATCATTTGAGGTAGTCGACGATCTTTGCGATGATAGCTAACGATGGAAAAGTCATAGTCAAATCCTGGAGACCATGGCACATTCGAGGAAGCCATTCCGCTCTTTGAGGAGGCCGTTCTATTCTTCGATCAATAACGGCGCTGTGTCAGGTGAACACAATCGCGCGGGCTGTGCCAAAGTCCAGTGCATGAACATTCCCAAAAACCTACGGCTCGAAGTCGATGAATCCACAACTATTGTTGAGAGCCTTATTTGAAGCCTGCAGGCCTTAAGCCAGAGGCTTTCTTCTTCTTCTTTTTGTGGGGACGACCCCCAAACCTCCCCGGCTCGACTTGACTTGCAATGGCCATACTTTCAGTCGCTTGACTGCTGCCCTGCGTATCTTCTTGTCCCTGTTGAGGCTGACTGCCTCCAAGCCTTTTTGGCTTCGGCTGCGACGAGGGTCCAACAGTAGGGTCTCTCTGCCTCTTTAGATGCTTTGCAGCGCGTTTCCGTTCCTCAGCTCGCGCTTCCATCTCTTCCTCGTCTTCACTGGCGAATGCTTGTTCGGCCGCTTCCCAGTCGTACCCTTCCGGGTCGGTCCCTACCTGCCAGTGCCCAAGGATGCTATTTAAAAGCTTAATCGGTAGAGCTGGCTGTGGCGCCAGGCTAGCGTAGCCTTGTAATCGTTGGCTGGCCGAGTCTCCTGCAAGGGAAGAGATGGAGCTCTGAGAACGTAGCGAAGGTGTTGGTTCAGGTGTCGGCAAAGCGCGGAGCGGAGATGATGACAGAAAGCCAACATCATCTGAGAGCTGTGACGATGCGCCAGGAGACTGAGACCTTGCCGCAGGCTGTTTTCCTTTGCTCACACTGGCCGCAGATGCTCTCCCACGGACAGGCAGAATGAATTGGCCGCCAGTTGCAGAGGCCTTGTCTGGCACTGTGTATTCGCCGTGCCCAGCCAAGTCCTGGCGTGCTACATAACTTGTCAGACACAACTGGCCTGCGATGTTTCTCAATAGCCTTTCTGTGGTAACACGGGTTCGGCTCGGTACAGTGTACGACAGGGGTTTGATCCAAGCTTCGAGAAGGCTATCATATAGATCTGAGACCTGGAAATCAGCTTTAAGATCGAGCAACTTGCACATTGGCAGTGTCAAAATCTTTGAGACAAGAAGCTGCTGATCCACATTACGGTCAGCGACATCTTCTTCTGCGAGGGTCCGCTGCGCTAAATCCTCTAAGAAGTCCTTAAAATCAAGAGTCGCTTTGTCAGGGTCAAGGATCGAAATGTCTCGGCCTGCCAATCTAAGCCTAGAGGACGGTCAGTATGTCGCAAGCATAGCAGCGAGCATGACTGGGCGTCTTCAACATACAGCGTTGCCATAGTCGGAATATCTGTATTGCCTTGATTTTTAATCATATCATAGAGGCCTTCTAGGATGTCGTTAAGATTCCCGGTCGCTGTTACGGTTGATTCGCCAAGTGTTCTACGTGACCCTTTTTCAAGCCATTCGAAATTTATCGAGCGCGCCTTCTGGTCAGACAACCTAGACCTTGATGAAGTTTCCGGCTCCAGCAGCCGCTCATCGTTGACTTCAGAAGGGGCCTCCGCACTGTCATCATCCTCAAAGCCATCAGCGATGATAAAGTCGTCAGAGACCCTTGCCGGGGTCATCAGTTTAGTTTTTCTAGTGCGACTGCTCGGCGAATCAATCTTAATGTCTGATCCTTCAATGGCTTCTGCGTAGAGACTTTCTGACAACGACATATCATAAAAGAAAATGACGAGCTTGAAGAACTTGACGCCGCTTTCAAAGTACAGCTGGCCCGACCCAGATGGATGCTTGGTATGGTTGAAGCCATATGGAACAGCTCTGAAAGCAAGATCGTTGATTCCCAATGCAGGACGCATGTTAGACAATGAAAGTAGGAGAGGATCCGACGTAGAAATGGCCTGGCTGGTGGATGATTGTGGAGATTGGATAGTGAATACCACAATCATTCCATTCAAGCGAGAGTAGAGTAGTATAGTAGTTGCTGCAAGATAATTTGAATTAGCCCACTTCTGCAATGTGCCTGCTCAGAGTAAAGTACCTGCAGAAGCAAACCGATGGTGCGAATCATCCGGAACATGGGGAACATATAAGCGCAGGGAAATGTCTTCTGGATCTATAAAGTGGTTCCAGGATAGCAGACATTGAGCGCCAGGCTGCTTAAGATCGTTCGACATATGGACGTTCACATAATACAACGTAGAAGAAGTTGCTACGAAAATGCAGGTATTGTCGGAAGGCTTTCTCTTGATATCCAATATCCAGTCCGTAGGATTCCTCGAGAGAAGATTGGGCACATCAAGCCTCGTCACGACTTTCTTGATATCAAAGATCGCAAGGTCTCTTCGGCTGGCGGCAACAAGTCTGCTAGCACTGCCTGCCCACAATACTATTCCCCAACCATCTCCCTGAGCATGAGATTGCTCTTCGCCTTCACGGATATTAGTTACGTACTCTCCAGATTCCTTTTCGATTGTCCAAAGGCCTCTTTTTGGGCCAATTCCTATGATGTTCCAAACAATCCAATGGCTCTCCTGGTCGATGCTTGCAATCTGCTGATGGTTCCATGGATTGAAAGCGACATCGGCAAATGCTATACCTCCTAAGCGCTCAATATCTAAGGTAACGATAGGGTTGGGGTCTAAACGGGTTTTAAGACCGCCGGTAGACTGTGAAATGGAGGCTGAATTGTCTGTTCGCAATCGAGGCCGCAGGATCGACACAGCTCCCTGGTATCGGACTGCAAGCCAATCGCTTGACTGTCCATTCAGTTCGGCGAATACAAGCTGTTGTACAGGGCTCCCCTTTCCCTCCCAGAAAGATTCTTCGCGGCTCCTAGAGGAAAAATTGTCCAGGTACACGTTCCTTTCCCCCTTCCATCCCAGGTGCTCTTGTCTCAATACGACTAGCCTAACAGACTCTCCCCCAAGGCCCCCAGCAACGGCAAATATAGGGACTGCCTTGCTGTTTCGATGAGAATTTAAGTAGCTCGCTTGCCCTACAGCTAGGAGTCCTGACACAGCCGGGTCATGATTGGATGTAATTTGGTTGACAGTCTCTGATGTGAGGGCCAATCCTGGAAGTAGCGAGCCTGCAGGTTGTAGCTCAGGAAATGCTCTTATTAGGTCCTTGATATTCTCTAGTCTGTGTGCAGCACTCTGGGTACCTTCGACGCTATCTCCCGAGGATGCAGCAAGGGTGACATAGGGGTCTCCAATCGGTCTGAGTTGCCGAGCTACGACAACCTGGTTAGCATATAGCATTCACTCAGATGCAAGATTGCACACTTACTTATACCTGACTGCCTTGAAAATTGCCATTTACGTCTTTCGGAGTCATAGACAGGCTTGCCCAGATGACCATAGTTGAGGTCAAGAGGATAGGCCTCACTCATCCGAGTTTGCGTCGAGTTTTTATCCAGTGGGGCGCTCGATCTGGGGATCGGCTGTTCATAGCGAACAAAATGTTATCGAATGTCACCAGGTGAGCGCGTATCTACACGAAGATCAACAGCAATTTCCAATATGGCGGTGGAGTGAATTTGGAGAATCCATGAGATGTGCTCCAAAGATAATTAGCGCCATATAGAGCAGCCCAAAGGCGTTAGCGCAGGTTGCTATCCGGCCTTGCTGCGGAAAAGTAAACAATGACTTCGAATCTTCATTCGAGGTCACACAATCTAACATTTCTGTTCTTCCACCTTCACCGGAATTTTGTAGAAGTTACAAGGATTAAGACTACCGCAATGACTACACTCTTTGAGCCCAGTCTCTCTACCTCCGCAATGCATCCCCCCCTCTCCACCGCCTCCGCGCCCTCAATGGCCGACACTCTCCCAAACCTAAACTTCGGCTTCGATGACCTCCGCGCCCGCATGGCAGCATTCACCGACCGCTTCGACGATTTCATCGCCCAAGGTCGCAAACGAGTTCTCGAAGAGCGCAACCAATTTCGAATCAACGTCGCCGAACTACAAGAAGACCAGCGTATGAGAAGCAAAGATATCGAGATCCTCGCTCAGAAATCCTCCCAACACCTGGCTTCACTCTCCGCACAGGAAGCTGAGACGGAGGCAGCGCGTGAGGAGATTGCTGCTATTACGATTAGTCGCGATGCCAATGCGCAACATCGCGATCGGCTGCGCGTGGAGATCGCTTCGTATAATAAACAAATTGGTCATCGTAAAGCTGCGCAAGCAGCTCATGCCAAGGGAATTGAGGAGCAAGCACGCCTGAATTTTCCTGAGCTGGATTTCTGGGAGACGTATCTTGGGCTGAGGATTGAAGGGGCGGGCAGGGTGGACCGGTTGAAGTTCGTGTTTTCGAATTTGGATGAGAGGGAGTGGGAACGGGAGGCATGGTTTGAGCTTGATACGGAGAGAAAGGACTACAGAGTCACTATGTGTAGACCTAAATTGGAGGAAGGTGAGGTGGACGCTTGTGTTGAGAGACTGAATGAGAGCAGGGACTTGGGCGCCTTCTTAAGGGGTATGAGAGAGACTTTTGCCAAGAGTATGAAGTGCAAGTCGTCTTGAGGCAGGAAGGGGGTTTGACGGCAGTTGGATACGAGAGCGTTGGAATTAATACTTGGCCCATGGTTTCGAGAAGATGTGATTATGAGCAACTAAATGTTCCGTTGATCAAATTTGACCATATCCTCAGGACTGCCAAGATTGGCCTCCACTGATTTCCGTCCCTGACCATAGAAAACCGGATGCTCCACGCCAATGCTGCAAACCGACCTATGGATGCCCGGGGTATATCAATGTGCTCGTTGAATGCAAAAGAAACTCTTGACCCACCTGTCTCTCTTTCACCTATGCCCAAAGATATCCATGCGATTGTACCCGTCAGCTTCGTCTTCTTCCCCCTCTTCGTCATCATCATCACTCATCTCTTCGTCCTCACTGTCATCATCGTTTTCTTCCTCGCTATCATCGACAGCCATGTCGTGTCCATGAATCGGAGACATTAACCTTGATCTGGGACTTTCTCCACCCCAAAAATCGACCTCCTCCTCGTCTGTGTCCATGGAGTCGTCGGGATCACTATGGTCGCTGGAGGGTGGACTCGGTGGGGTGAATTGGGTTCTATTCGGCACCACGGAGTGCGCATGTCGGATGCGCGGATTTGTCCACAGCGTCCCCTCTAGCATGGCTCTTGTTATCAACATGGCAGAAGGTGGGGCTGATATTGTTGGCTGGCGTGGGTGGTTAGGATGCCGAGACCTGCCTCGCGAGTGCTGTCTTGAAATACCCTCAGAGACCTCTGGACGAGGCACGTTCGGAGCTTGTGATAAACGTGCTTCGGCTTCAGGGCCACTGAGAAGTTGAAGCTGTGCTGTGTTATAAGAGTCACAACTGGTCAACGTCAGCTATGAACGATGCCGTATTTCGACTGGATGAGATAGACGTACACCGCACAGCAGCACCCGAGCCAGTGATATTGCACCATTGTCTTTGCGCTACAATCATTGCAATAAACCCAAGCTTTCGTGTCCTGGAATTCTGGCGGCATCGGTTGGGATTCGATGCTTTGTCGCAGTCGCAAGAACGGGCCTTCCATGTTGAACATGCTTCTACTACAGATTGGACATTTATATGAGCTCTGCATATGCTGTCCATAGCAACGAGAGTGAATGCTATGGCCGCACTTCATAAAGACCACAGTCTGTGGTGAGGTGAACATGTATTCCCCACATATAGGACAATCGCATTTCGTTGAGCGCTCAATGCACCGATGAGTATCCTGTATCGTTATTGACATACACACAGAGCACGTCTGACAATCACATTAGCAATACTCTACTCTAGGGTGAGTTGCAACTTACCTTGCAATGGAAGAAGTCCTTTCCGAGACCTTCACCAAGACGACAGATCCCACAATCATTGCAGTGATAGATGCTCTTTTCGGGGCTATCGTCCCAAAGCTTGCAGACATCACAGTAGTACCACGCCCCCCGTTGGCCGCAGAGCGCACAGTCTTCAGATGCAGGCTGAGCGCAGCCACAAAGCATACAGAGCATATTCTTTGTTTCTCGCCTATTCAGCATGTGGTCCTCAACTGCATCATGGCAAAACCGACAAGTATACCAGCGATGACATGCAGAGCACTGTAGCTTGATGTTCCGCTTGTAATGTTGACATCCCAAGGCTTTTGATTCTTCCTCAGCGTCCATTGAATCCTCATCTTGTTCTCCATCTCTTGCAGGCGGGTATGGATGCTGGTAATATGTTGGCTTCAAAACATCAGGCAACAAGTTGAAGTGATTGGTAGGATCGGTATTTGAGGAAGATGAAGTTGGAGGAGACACAGTCTGTCTCAAGCTATCCACAGACTTTGGTGAAGAAGGCGTAAAAGGTCGGTCTGAGCTGTGTATGCTTCCGGGGGACTGGGCTCTAGGTGCGAGAAGATTTTGTTGTGACGAAGTGTGTTTTTCAGTCATCAGTCCATGTACGAGTCTCGCCTTGACCTCATTTGAGCTATCATTTCTTTGTATCGCAATGATTTTTTTTCGCATATGGCTCATCCCATCATCAGCTGGCAACGCTCCTTCGACGGATCCACTGCCACCGCTATCACCGCGGCTTCGATGGTCCCGCGCACTGCTCATCGAAGCTGAACTACCCGCGGATGACATTGTAGCATCGATGACTGATCGTGCTGAGTTGCTGAAAGACGACGTAGTGGACCTCAAGTCATCATGAACGCCGTGACGTGGATCCTGTGAAGTACCCTCTGTAGCACCTAACGGGTGTCTTGGCGCATTCACATCGGGTTCTGTAACATCTGCCAGGACTATTTGAAGTGAGGTTGAGTCTGAAGGTGAATGTACATCTTCCCAAGCTTGCAGCTCTTCATTTTCCAATTCATTCAGAGCATTTGGTGACTGGACCTCGTGATCACCAGTGACTGTGCTTGCTGGCAAGCGACTCACACTGAGGCTCAAGGGGGGGAAGGCTTCATGCTCATCAGAGGCCGCCTCTGCCGATACATCAAGCGGCGATGCTGCTTCATTGTCTGGAATAGATGGAAGCGGGTCTAAGTGCGGGGACTCATGTGCTGGTCTGGAGAAACGGCGGGCTTGTCGAACAACAGGATCGATGAGGAAAGAGGATATATACTGGCTCATTGGGTTCGAGTTAGTTTGACTGGAATAAAATCTTCATTATAGGAAAGTCGGAGAAACACACATTAAGTGAGCAGAGCAAGGGAAAGCAACCCTATTCAGGTACGAGACTGCTCGTCATCCAGACCGGTGTGGCGTTTTTCAGCCACATCTTTGCCTACCTCTTCGCGCTATGGTCAAGAACAACTTTGTCGCGGCATGACATCGGAAGAACAGTGTCATATACGACAATCGCGAAGCGTTGAGTTCGGCAAAGAATCGTTTCAATCTTCACACCAGGTGTCCATCCCTAAAGCCAATGCTGCAGTGTTGCCTTTGGAAATCAATTATGGATGTAAAAGGTCAATTAGAGGCAGACTTTTGGGAGAAGTACAGATTCTTAGTTCCCTACATCAGATGAATATTTGTCACATGTTTCAACCTTGGGTTCGGCCAATGAGCCTCTGCTTATCATTGCACCTCCTATTCTGATCTTTTTCGTGGACTGCTATGTCGCAGCTTGAAACAACATTCTAAAAATTCATTGAGAAGGGGCTCAGCCATGAACAGGTCGATTTTGCCACCATTTCTTTCTTTCCACGCTCTCAGAAATCGTATCTCTTATTCCGCTTGATTTGTTTCTGGGTGTTGCTTCTCAATTAACGAAACTTGTGAAAGAACATACACTGGTAAGCCTAGTAATGACTGTGTTAAGTATAAGTTATACCACTAAGGATCCCAGCTCCCTCCCTTTTTGAGATTAAGATCGAGCCCTACCATTCATGCAGGACTAGATCACCCAGGCGTGCAAAGGCGTCTTAAGTTTCCCCTTTATACCTGAGCTGTACGGATCCCATGACCGGTATCATGTCGAAATGAATTCATGGCACCCGAACCAAATCGAAAAGCATACCACAAGTCAAGCGATTGCCGGAGGTTGCGACTCGTATTGTCAAGTATCATTTCGTTCTTCATTGAACCGGTGCCAGGAGAGATTAATTATGAGCATGTATCTGTCCTTCAGGAGAGGAGGCACAATTGATCATCAGGAATGTACTTCCAAGCATGTTGCCGCACAAACTATCATAGTTGCCATTGCTGCTCAGGGAGGAGTCGCTTGATCAGAAACAATGCGAGCACTTTATATTGCGGATTGATTTGAGACAGATCAATGGCAAATTCGAGAAGCTATTTGACTCAATGATCATCCGGTCAGTTCCACCAGAAGCTCACACTAAAGCTTACAGTCAAGCTCCTCAAATAATGCCACCAGCCAACAGGAATGTAAAGACACTCCCCTTCATTCAGAATGGTTTCGGCATATCTTGCTTCTCGGAAAAGCGGAAACACGGTATCCTGCTCCTCGCGATCGGCTTCAACATCAACTCCACTAGTATTACTCATGTCGACCCCGACACCATCTACATTCCTTGGATACAATTTCTCGGTTTCCAAGGGGCTATAAAGTCGAACATACTTCTTTCCTACCACCTGGCATAGGATGTTATGATAAGGGTCGGTATGCAAGGGCGATACTGTTCCCGCAGGTCCAAACCAAGCGTTGAGTAGTGGCTCATCAAGCTTGGGCTGCGGTGATTTTGAAGCGAGAGGTGCTCCCGATGCTGGTGGTGGAGGGTCTGTGTAACAGTAATCTGGGATCGAGATATCAGCACGAAGTGAAGGGATCTGGGCGAAAAGGTCATGTTGAGCTAGATAGCCGATGTCCGGCTTGTCTGCCCTCTCCTCTAAATCGTTGATCAAATACATTTCCATGAATTCTTTGGATGTGATGATTTTCTGCCCCCAACCTTCCTCGGTATAACTTCTTCCTACCTCCACAGGAACTAGTCTTCTGCCTCCTAAAGTCTGCTCCATTAGATATCGAGGACTCTTCCAAGATCGCTCATGCAATGCTGGCCAATGCGTCAGAGAGTCCTGAATTACAATAGGCTGTGCAATCTGCAGATGCTTCTCAAACGCTGTGATTGACAGATTTGAATGCTTCGGTATTGAATGCTGGACGCCAGGCGCATTCTTCACATCAGTCGAGAAGATGTCACTGGTCTTTCGGCGTTTCTTCCTAAGAGGGTGCTGTTCCAGGTCGTGCTGTTGCTGCGCTTGGACATAGCTTTGCAGAGCAAGAAACAAGGTCTCGATCATCTCTTCTCGCTGTGGGGCACCGGCTATGATGACAGCCATGTCGAGTAGTCTAACGACTTTTTGAATCCAATCTTCTCCCTCATACGCCTTCTCATATCGCAAATGTCCATAGCCATCATTAGACTTCTTATCCTCTCCACTACGGATTACCTCTCTGTCGTTTTCAACTAGTCCTCTCTTTCTCCTGACCTCCCCATATTCACGACCAGACCAATCCAACCTCGCATTACGCAAGCTCCCTATCTCCGCTCTCACGATCCTGACAGCCTCGTAAATACTAGCATCAGTGTACAATCTCCGCCAGCATGCCGGGACTTTGCTGAAAGGATAGCTATGGATCTTGGTGTGTGCTAGCTTGAGCAGAGAGGATGGATGAGTCGCGAGGAGAGCGCAGGTTGAAGGCGGACAATCGTTAATGAAGTCAGTGGGCGAGGGTGACGATAGAGTCTGGACATTGTCATTTAACAAGGCGAGCAGAGGATCCAGGGGTGCGTTCGAATGTGGTGAGCAAAGCATGGAGATCAAGGAACCGGGTGGTGAATTGGCGTCGAAGATTGGTGGATCTGCCCCCAGTCGCGCCACTCTAGGGCCCTTGCTTGCCCGGGCATGACCGCTTGAGCGACCGACTTAAAGAATGCGCGGCCCTAAAATTGTTCGCCTTTTCCAAGCCCGACCAGACTACAATACCAACACATGGCTTTACCCTCTGCGTCTGAAACCTAGAAAGATCAATCACCCTTAAGTGATCTGATTCTGGTCATAGCGTGCGAACCGGGGGACTATCAAGATCGACTTGCTATGCGGCGGAGAAGGTATGAAAGGAGCAACGTATGCACGTGTCGTAATGGATCAAAAATGGTCAGGCAATCTATCCATTGGCTTGGTGCATGATTGCTGTATTTCTAACCTTAGGTTTTCAATAAAAGCTTTCGATCAGAAGAAGGTTACTTTTAGGAGCCAGATGTCCCGATTGTTTGAACTTTCGCTTCTTTATTTGATGTGACGCTCTACACTACATGAAAGACACCGTGTACGGTCGTTGAAGAAGCATACATATTTGAAGCACTGAGTGCTATATGACCGTCAAATATTTGCGTTTTGTGATAAATCTCGCGAGAACCGGACACCGGAATCAATACAGGTATCGAGGAACGCTTGAGTGGAATCATGCTGCATGGACCGTCCCTAGCTGTTTGTCGAGCCACCTGGGCGAATTTTACCAGTCGTGAAATGCAACCATAGGCTAATATTAGAGTGGTGAAGAAAGTAGGCAATTCGGGTAAGCTGGAGAAAGAGAAGGCGATTCGGTCGACTTTCAAGCAGAGGGGTTTTTTTCATTCAATGAAGGACCAGAGTAAAGGGTGAGGTAGATATGCTGATTGAATCCAAGACACGTCGCTTCCCACACGATCAGATACCCGGTGATTCTCAACATTGCTAACGAATCGGGCCGTTCCTAGGCTGGGAACTGATGCCTCACTTGGGCTTACTACCGGCTTCGTTCATATACTTGCACTTCACAGCCTAGGTTGAACAGACCGCAGACTATATAAGCTAATTGTCTTAGAGTAGATATCCAACTACATGGCGAACCTAGGTCTAGTGGAGACCATTAGTAAAGCCGTTTGACTTATGAGGCAGAGCCACATTTCTCGTTTCCTTGCCAAATATCGATTCGACAAGCTCACCTCCTCGGACGGCCAATATAGAGAGCAAAGAATCGCTTAGCTGGATTTTGATAAGTCGTGTGTCAGATTAATACCGGACGGGATTTTACGAGAAGTTCTCATGCTAGGCAGGAAGGAATGGCTTACCCCATGACTCGCCTCACAGCATCCTTGCAGCCAGATCCCACAATTCGAGTCCACGGCACCCTCTTTGAGCTTCAACCGATAGTCGCGGTGGACCGAATTGAAAGAATCTTCGATGAGATGTCGGACAGGCTTGAGGATTCTTGCGTGAACGTTGCGCGTGTAGCCTGTGCCAACAAGGACAAGGTCAAAGCCAGACTCAACGATCTCACTAGTGTCGCTACTTTTGGGTGCGACGAAGCGTAAGGTCACCTTTCCATCTTTGGTTTGGGTCGCACCGCACAGCTCCCTTGAGCCTTGGATTTGGTAGGGCCATTTTTCCCTGTCTGGGTCACGGAGCAGTTGATGATACATGTCCTCGTAAAGACGATCAAGAAGCTCGGGTCTTACTACGCTGTAATTAGTAGGTCGATTTTCAGCAATAGTCTTGTAGCGCTCGCTGTCCTCGAGAGCGTAGATCTCATCGACCCGATCTGGGTCAAAGATCTCGTTGACGCTATGGTTACAGTATGTCAGCCTTGGCTTTGAAACGGTCGCAACCGACATATGTATGTTACTTACAATGGACTGTCATCGCTGGGCTTCAGTGCCGACCCTGCAGTGAAAAGCTTAACCTGGGCCCTCGGAAATCTGTTCATCAGATCGAGAAATATTTCTGCAGCGCTTTGGCCTCCGCCTATGACAGCAAATTTGGAAGATGGACCATCCTTCCGATCGTTCTGTGGGAGTGCTCGAAGGTACTGAGAGGAATGTACGATTTGGGGACTGAAGCTGTGGAGGCCTCGCGGAAGCTTTGGAGACCCACCCACTGCGATGACCGTTCGTTTCGAGACAAAAGAAACGAGGCGATCATCGGAGGTGCTCCGACATTTTACAGTCCATCTATCCACAGGTGTGGTAGACTTTTCCGAATCGGCTTGAATCGCCTGAACCTCGGTGCCATACCTGACAATACCAGCAAAGTGATCGGCAGCCCAAGTCAAATAGTCGTTAAATTCTTCGCGTAATGGAAGGAACGTTCCCAGATTTGTGAATGCTTCGAGTCGTCCCTTATGCTTGAGGTAATTTAGAAAGGTGAAATGTGACTGCGGATCTCGGAAGGTGGCCAAGTCTTTGAGGAACGATATCTGCATCTTTGCCGATGGCAAGAGCATGCCTGCATGCCAGGCAAATTGCGGTTGCCGTTCCAGGAAAAGGACTCGGGCGTCGATGTGGAGATCGTGCAGCGCCACGGCTATGGCTAGCGACGCAGGACCAAAGCCAACACATATCAGGTCGTAAACCTGTGGCTTGTCTAATAATCCATTGTAGGATTTCGAGTCGAGGCGAGACGAGCACATGATGCCGTCAGACTGCTGATTCTGCCAGGCGCAAACTAGATGGAATATTGCCTATCAACCGTATTGGAAGCAGCGTTCACAGTAGTATCAAGTTGTCTGAATGTAGAAATTCAGGTGTCAAGAATGACAAACAAGTCTGAGCTCAAGGTAATTGCAGCTAGACTTCACGATGTATAGGCACTCTGAGCACGGTCCGAGGCGAATTGGATACCGGTGGTTGCTACTAGGCACTTGTACATGAGTCAATCCCTTCAGTGCCATACATCGTGTGGAGTAAACGATTGATCTGTCAATTGAGCATCCTTGTATACCGCAGCAATACTGTCTTCAGTGCTCCTGCTCGCCGAGCCCATGGATCAGGACAATTGTCCTGTCATGACAAGCGTTTTTCATGTAATACCGCAATATCGAAGTCGTGATGCAATTTTAGGATGTCCTACTGGAATCCGTAATATACGTGTATTATTGGTAATGAAACAGACTAACGCAATGCCGGTCTCTGCATGCGATATCGGCCACGCGAAGCTTGCAGGCCTGAGAAAATATCGCTGATTCGTCTGTCATGAACGATCGCCTCTTTTTAAGTTATCTGATCCGCTTCTCGCCGCTTCTTGATCCTTGCAAAGTCGACATGCGCGTAGAGATGGAACTAAAACACTTGAGGAATTAACTCTTCAAACCCTCCTTACCTCCTCCTGCAAATTATCTGACGTTAGTGACGTAGTTACGCGTGGCCAAGAAGCTTTAATGCAGCCATTGCTCCATAATGACCCACCAGGAGCGCTGAATATGGGCCGTCTCGGTGTCATCCGTGCGGGGCCGTGGGGTTGATTTACGTAGCACGGAGTATATTGTGCCGTGAGATTAATAGTAAAAGGAAACTTCGGGCGACGAAAGTGGAGATCAACCACACGATCTCGTGTAGTTTTATATCACCCTACATTAGAGCCATAAAGTTCCGCATGCTGGAAGCTATTTGGTTCAGAGTGTCTGATGTAGGACGTCTGCCCTGTAAGCGCCCTTTCGAGATAACAATTCGGAATGCGTCCCTTTGTCGATGACTCGCTCCTGATTAATCAAGAAAATGACGTCTGCCCTCTGAACTATGCATAAACGATGTGCGATAGCAACGATCGTGGTCCCCGTAGTAGCTGCGATCTGTTCCATTGAACGTTGCAATAGCATTTCTGACTCTGCATCCAAGGCACTAGTCGTCTCGTCCAGAAGCAGCAGCCGCGGCTTACGGACCAGGGCCCGCGCAACGCAAATGCGTTGCTTCTGCCCATTCGAGAAGTTGCCTCCCCGCCGGCCACACTTGGTGTCATAACCTTCTGGGAGAGCGACGATGGTGTCATGAATGTTCGCAAGCCGACATGCCTCTTCAACTTCAGCTTGTGTCACGGATGATCCGGGAACACTACCAAGCTCGATATTGAATCGGACTGGACTGTCGAAAAGAGTACTTTCTTGCGGGACAAGAGCAACATTGTGACGGAACGAAGCGTCCTTAGTTGCGTTAATGTTTATGCCATCAACGGTCACGGAGCCAGATTGAGGAGAGTAGAAACGCTCTATCAGTGAGAATACCGTCGACTTACCAGAGCCGCTGGGACCAATCAGGGCACAAGAAGTGCCTGGCTTGATAGCAAGGTCAATGCCATGTAGCACGGATCTCTTGTGTTTGGATGGATAGGAGAAACGAACAGCGGATAAGCGGATAGCCAGGCCTTGTGGGGGAGAATTTGGAGGGGTTTTGGTAGCCTCAAGTCCGGCCTCCAGGTCGCATTTCTCTTTGTAGCTATCCGCAGAGAAATCTCTGTGGTCGTCTTCTACGCCACTGGTAGTAGCATGGCCCCTAATCATGTCAAGGATGTTACTGGCAGCTGTATAAGCTTTTGAGATATCAGGTGCCAGAGCGAATAATTGACCACTTGATTGAGCGCTGATCAAGATAGCCGGTAGGACAATGAAGAACTGGGTTTGTGAATAGTCACCCTCAATGACCTGTTTCGAACCCCACTAGTAAGCCAGAGCGTAGATCACAATGCTGATACTGAAGCCCAATGAGAGCCACAGGCTACTGATGGCTATAGTCTTGTACGATGAGCGGTATGGTACCTGCAAAGATTGCTGGTATTTTCTCAGCGTATATTGCTCTAACGAGTAAAGCTGTATAATTTCGATCATCTGAATAGCATCCAGTGTCAATGCGACCGACTTGGCGTATGCGACTCGATGTTTCTCTTGGACGGTGGCTTGGATGCGAAGGCGCATGTATCCTGATCCTAGGACCAAAGGTACAGCTGCCAATAAGACTGTGGCGATCTTCCAGGCAATGATGTGTGATACGAGTATTCTAAGGACAATCTCTAGTCAGCATTCCTTTTCAGGGAGAATTTCCAAGTCTCAGCCACGATGAGAGAACAATCGCTCCTGCAGCATGTCTCGAAAATAACGGGTTCAGTACAGAGAAGGATGTTATGGGTTTGAGGAGACCTACCCAACGAAGAGACCAATGACGACGGAGAATACAATGCCAACAGTTGTCCCTCCCAAATTCGCCAAAGAGGCGGTATCTCCGATCATCAATGACACTGATCTTGCTGCAGAGTGATCCGCCGGCGCATGCCATAGTACGCTGTGTTCAAGCAGAGCTTCGAAAACGAGTCCGCGTAGACGAAAGAGCGATTTCATAGAAATCCACCCAAATGGAGAGCCCGAGACAATATTAGCGAAGAGCTCGAACAAAGCCAGCAAAAAGAACAAGAGTGCGAAAAGCCTTCCTAAGCTCTCGACTGTAGAGGCTGATACACAAGCACTCACAGACGGGACGGCGTGTCCAAAGATCAGGGCCTCCCCAGTATACGAAGCACCAACAAAAGCAGCTGCCACAATGCCGGCAACTACAAAAAGTAGATAAGGCCGGAGAAATGGCAAAAGTTCACGCACTACAGACTGATTTGAAGAGCGCTGGGGCGTTTCAACGTGTGCTGAGAAGGTCATGTCTTTGATCGGCGCCGGCGTTTGAATGAGGGAATTCTCTAATAGCCTCGCATTTGCATCTATCTCTCTGAGGTTATGTCCCCTGGCGGCAGTGAATCGTCAGCCGTCGCGTGTACTCGGGAGTGCGGTTGTTCTCCTTGCCCAATAGCATCGCTGCGAAGAGTCCCTTGTGAGAGGCTCTGGTACTGTAGCATCTGAGAGTATAAACCATCCGAAGACGCAAGCACAGAAGGACTGCCTTGTTGTACGACCTTGCCATCGCGGAGAACGACGATCTTGTCAGCATTTCGAACTGTGGACAAACGGTGAGCTATCGATACAACAGTACGGCTCTGGAGTAGTTTCCCAATGCTCCGCTGGATTCTCGACTCTGACTGTGAATCCAATGATGACGTCGCTTCGTCGAGTAAAAGGATTCGAGGATCTCGGACGAGTGCTCTTGCTAACGCCACACGTTGTCTTTGACCTCCACTGAGTCGACTACCGCGGTCTCCAGCGGCAGTGGCATAGCCGTCCTCCATACACTCGATGCAGACATGGGCATCTGCAATTTCTGCTGCATGACGCACAAGGTCAAAAATTTCTCTTATCTCGTAGGACTGGATTTCAAGCACCTCCGTCGGCTCTGAGCAGTGGCGTAACTCCTCCACCAGTGGCGATAGACCACCAGACATGATGGTTTCCTGTAAATGGACAAATCGCTCGGATGAATTAACCAAGCCGGCCGCAATATTTTCAAGTATCGACGCATTCATCAGGACGGAGTCTTGCTCAACCACACCAAAATTGCCACGAACACTTCTCGCGTTCATGTTTCGCAAGCTTTTACCGTCTAGCGTGATTTCACCACTTATGGCTCGTATAATTTTGGCAACATTGTTGCAATAGTTGATTTTCCACTCCCGGAGAGACCGATGATGGCAGTATGTTTGCAAGCCAGAATGTCGAAAGACACGTTATCTAACATAGGCACATCTGGCCGACCAGCGTATGAGAAGCTGACATTCTGAAAACGGAATGACTCGTGAAGCTCCAGCATGATCTGTCCTTCGGAGGATGTCCCGTCGATCTGAGTGGACCTGTCCACAAGATCGAAGATTTCCTCGGCTGCAACGGCGGCGGAATAGAAGAATGTCAGATATGGGGAAATTTGACTGATGATGAAAGACACGTCAACTAGTAGGAAGATGACAGTATAGACCGAGCCAGCCGAAAGACCCTCTGAGGAATGATTTTCATGCGCTTCTGCGATGTCGCGGCTGCCTTGGTAAAATGCAATAGAGTTAGCCGAAAGGCTGATGAAAATTTTAAGGCCAAACTACGATGCAGTAACGATCAATCTTTTTAGTCCATCAACTTGGCCTTTGCTGACTCGACTGGTGAAAATCTCAAGCAATCTCTTCTTCGCTCCAAATGCTTCCACTATCCGCATGTTATTCAGGCCGTCCGACGCGATCGACTGTAATATATTTAGCAACAGTGTCTTTTCATATTGAATTGTTGTAGATGCTGAGACATACTGTTGCTGAGTCCACAGATTCGGAGATTGAACTGGTATATTTTCGGTGCAAATGACCGCATACCAATCTCACAATCAGATAAGCTCCCACGAGGGACAGAAGTATTCCAGCCAGTTTCGGATATCTAATGAAGGCCACGATATATGCAATGCAGAAGTACGAGATAGAGGTAATGAAGATGCCAACTTTCTCCGAAGCCCCTGACTGAATGTCCCCAAGATCCTTGCTCAACCTCGTAGAGACCTCACTCGAAGGAATAGTATCAAAATATGCAAGCTCTTGCCTGAGTGCTCCAAAATACTGCTCGCGCAGACGTCGCACCAATCGCTCTCCGATTAAGCTCCAGCAGGCAGCCTGTATATACAGAGCGAGACAATTGAAGGCTGCGATGCCAATCATGTAAAAAGCGTGTGTAGTCACACTTTCCAGCGTATTGGAATCATTGCTGCAACCGGAGGAATTGATTTCATCTACCAGCTCCCCATATATGATTCCGAGTAAAGGGAATGGTGCTCCAGCGGCGATCGCGAATATCACACCGCAGATTCCAAGTCCGGCGTCCAGTTTTGACCCTCCACTTCGAGCAGGTAGAGTGAGATACAGCCATACCGTGCTGCCGCCTTTGAGGACCATCTCAGTCGCAGACTACACCAGAGCGACTCACGCGAAGCTCTTCACAAGTCTCGGATACATCATCGCCGGGGAGGCACTGATTTAATCATAATTGACGATGGTAGGAGCAAGGCAGTTGAAAATTTGGGCAGCCGACTCGCCAAGAAACCCTGACCGCATGTTCACAACGTGGTAAGGGTGATCCTTTGGTAGAACAGCTTTGGCCGCAGAGCAGCAAAGAGAGAGGTGTGAGTGGTAACGCGACCAAAATCTCACTCCTCTGCCTTCCAGGAGCGTTGTCCACCTGTCTTAGCGGTCCCTCCTTACCGAGTACCCGCCATCCATCTATGAGACCACACATGTTAGGATGACCATCAAAGCCAAACTACTGCACATCGGTATACAAAATCCCATTAGAGCTCTAACGTTCTCCATGTTCGGAAAGTGTGACAGCAGTGTCGGGCCAATGAAGACCGACGATTAACCACCATTTTTTATGGGGCTTTGAACAGGCCATTCTACCCTGTGTGCCGTAAAGTCAGAAATCAGAAATACTTGCAAGGTTTCTAGGCTTGGTCGACTTGCTAGTCGTATCCGTCCTGGGCTGCATAAAAAGCAGGTAATTGGTACTCATTCGAGCTTCCTGTCCTATGTACTATGAGAGGCCAAAGCCGAGGAGCTCATCATAGCTTTTCTCGACGTAACGTCTTTGCCGAGGTGATCAATAACATTCTAGTTCCGG
>JAABUP010004103.1_pt1 | contig 24400 bp, 31 predicted proteins | sample 5559201 | NCBI WGS metagenome assembly JAABUP01 (sample SAMN10711887, study PRJNA513373) | rock metagenome | isolation source: Antarctica rocks | place: Antarctica
GTGACAGGCGTCATGGTATGAGGGGGGGGGGTGACAGGCGTCATGGTTTGAGGGGGTGAAAGGCGTCAAGGTTTGAGGGTGGGGGGGGGTGACAGGGGTAATGGTTTGAGGGGGGGAGGGAGTGACTGGCGTTGTGGCATTTCTTCTCACCTCATGGGGTCCAAAAAGGAGCACAGCAGAGTAGATGCCCAGGGCGGCACTGATGAAACTGTAGACAGCAGCGTTGCTGTTGTCAGGGCTGAGCAGGGCCAGCACGCTGCTGTAGAAGCCCTTGGTGATCTTGCTCAGGTTGAAGCCAAAGCCAGAGGTCTGGGTGTACACGGCACCAGCAATGACCGCTGTAGCTGTGGCTAGAACTGCTGCCAACCTGAGCGCAAAACCCAGTCATTGCATACATCACGTGTCACGCTGTGCAAAAGGAGAGTCAGGTGGGACAGTATACCCAGCGAAAGCCAGTTGTGATAGTCAGGGCATGAGGAGAGGGGGTGCAAGGGGGGCTGGAGGATGCAGGGTGGCACCAAGCAAGGCAGCGCATCAAGCAGAACACTGTGTGGGCACACTTGGTGTGCCCACACAAATTCACTTTTTTGGGAGCCATGCAATACAAATGCTTCAAGCAGAGACTATACAAACAGAAACTTATTCTGGAAGCCATACAAAGCCATGGTCCTTGCAGAGACCGTACACATAGAGGCACTCTTTTGCAAGCCATGCAAAACTGTGCTTCAAGCAGAGGCTATGCATGCAGAAGCGTACTTTTGGAAGCCAGCGTTGAGAACTGTGGCAGGAGTCTTCCAGAGGTAGAACAGGGTGACTGTGCCGGCTATGGCCAGGCCCAGATTCTGACGCAGGTAGGTGTGGGAGTCCAAACGATCACCTGAGGCCGCTTTCTGCAGTCATCAGAATGCACAACTGGCGTCAGATGTACGGTGCAAATATACCGAGTGGCACCTGCACAAATGGCATCAGGAAGCCAAAATGGCGTTCATTATAAAGTGGGCATGATTGGGCAGAAGCGGCATTGCATTGCAGGCGCTGAGGCCACCAGGTATGACACAGCAGATGCACATTGGCACCTGAAAATGAGCATAGGACCATTTGCTGACATTGCAACTAGCAGGATCGTGTGCAATCATGCTCAAAGCAGGAGTTGCTGTGTCGGCACAAACAGCACATTGCCAAGATGCAAAGGCATGACGCTTGGGCGATGATACAGAGTTGCCCCATGCAGGTATCTTTACTTTAAGTATTTTGTGGGCTGAAGTGTCCGTACCTAACTACACCCATTGACTGTGAGCCAAGAACAGTTAAGAGCTTACCGCCAGGGTGTAGGCAGCCACAGCTGGGGCCAAGGATGAGAACCCAGCTAGCCTTTGCAGGCCCAACAGACCAACATGGGGGTTGGTGATGTCAAACACATAGGAGAAGAACTGCTGGGTGAAGAAGAGCTTGGCAATGGCCACAGCAGCCCATGCAGCGGTGAGGAGACCATATGCAGTCTCCTGTTGACCCTTGTGAGCCAAGAAACCTGCAGACAGAGGGGTGGCATATTCAGCAGAGAACCATGAGACGGGGTTGATTGGGTGTGTGATCAGATTGACAGCATAGGTGAAGGCCGCAATGGAATGTGATGAGCAGCTGTGATAACAATGAAAAGCCAGAGCAACACTATATAAAGCTTTAGGTGGGCTCCTGTTGCAAAAGCAGGCACATCAAGCAAATGGACAATGTTGTACATAGTTTGCGGTGCTGAAGCAACTTGCCTTCTGCGTTCTCCTGCAGCTCACCCTCTCTTGAAGCACGCACCACCTGAGCCTGCATATCAGGTGCCTGTTGCTGTCACCCTGGATGACATGCTAAAATGTACGCAGCTTGTACCAACAAGCTTTGTCGAGCAAAGCAACAAGCAATCAGAATGCTCCATGTGCTCCTTGCTGTGATGCAACTGAGGGGTCTGCCTTGTACATGTTGCAGTGAATCGCATCTGTTCATACTATGTCCCTGTGCCTGAAGCATATCGAGAAACAGAGCGCCAAGGTGTCCTGCGCAGTAGCAGGTTTCATAGACACTCACTGAAGGCGTGCGCCTGGTGTGCTTGGCTGCCGGCGCGAACACTTGACCGTTGACGCCCCTTGATCGCAGACCTGCTGGGCAGATGCGTGTGCCTCGCACAATGGCTGCAGACAAAGGCAGGAAATCAAAACACATGACGCATGAGTCAACCCACAAGCTCGTCATGCAATTTGCAGGGTCTGCTCACCCGTTGGGCGTGTCACGGAGGAAGCTGTCAAAGACAGCATGTGAGCCATCTGTGAAAGTGCAACGTTCGTGAAAGTACTTGCAGTGCAAAGACTGATTTCGCTCAGTCCGGTATGCAACAACGGTGGGACAGGCAACAACTGCAACGGCACGGAAGTCAACACAGCCCGCTTGCAGCTCAGAAGCTGAGTTGGATTTTTGAAACCTGCTGTACATTCTACAGCGAATCCAGCGCACACCCACAACTTAAGCACGTGTCCACCTGCACTGCATCACATAGAACGTAAGACGGTTCCGCAGTTCCCGTGCAGATGCTTAAGGCTCCCCCAGTATTGGCGGTGGGATGGCGCAGTGGTAAGTGCGAGAACGGCCGTGGCCTAGGGTCCGGAGTTGAAGGAGACATGTCCATCTGAACTGCAGCTGACTCCGGAGGTGGATACACCAGAACCCGGCTGAAGCATAAGCCGTGACACAGAAGATTTTGCGAAACCTTTAGGGTTAAACAGGCTTGGCAATCAAACTCGTGACACTGTTGCTTTCGACTGCATTGTCCTGCTTAGTCTGCAAGACTGCTAAAGCAACAAGTCACTTTGTGCACTCCACAATTTGGCATGATCACAATGTCAAGTATTAGGAGACGTTACAGAGGTAGTCTTAGCAGGCTCCACTGTGATGCACTGCTGGTTGCCTGACTGATTGTACCATGCTGAGCAGCAAAATTATGGGTGACTTTAGCCTTGATTGTGCAGCAAGCAGGTGTCTGAAAGGCCCCGCAAGCCAGTCTGAAGCAGTGCAGATTTACAGTCTGCAAAGCATGCAGATGCATGACACTTTACCAGACCGTCATTGGGTGTTGGCAGCACAATATCAAATTACATTAGTCCAAAAACATGCTGAGATACAGATTCTGAAGGGTAAGATGGCAGTGCTGTGCATACACTTTGCACACTTGGCAGTCCTCCTGCATCAACATTGGACCACAACTCCCTTCCACTGACAAAGCGTTTCTGTTCTACAGTGTACACCTATTTTGAGTACAGTGTTCAATGTGGCTCTCACTTTACATATTAGCTGATCTACAATATTCAACTGCCCCCTTACCCTGTATCTTCCGCTCTGCCTTTGTTTCATCTCACGAACACTGACCAGGCCAGCAAGGTAAACCCTGCAGATCTTTTTCAGCGCTTTGCTGCTGCATCTGCGCTCTGTGCGGCAGCATAGTACGGAATACATTATTCTAGGCCAATGCTGAAGTCAGATTAGTACAGATGCCTAACTTGCATGCATGGAGACAGCACATTGGTTGCAGCATAGGTTTCACGATATAGGTTTCGTTGTATATTTCCAATTGGCACCGAAGAGTGGTACCGAATCATGCCTGTCACGTTTGATGGTTCCTCCTCAGCCAGTCGGGCTCAGTCAGGTGCCTTACTTCCATGGAAACCACTGGCTCTCAGGGTCATGCCCGTCGTGATCGTGTATTCAACTATGCCACTATTGAATGGTAAACGGCCAAAAGAGGGTGTGCAATGGCTGCTCAGAGCAGGCATGCTATGTCAGCCTGCAGTAATTTGTACTTATGTAATCCCTGAAAGGGACATGCAGCACAAATTTGACCAAAGCATAAGGACCTCGACTTCATGCAAACTCCGAGCTTATTTCCCTTTGGTGTGCAAAGCTGCATGTTGAAAAGCCTCATCACACTTTGCAACCTGTGACCAGTGTCCTCGCATGCATAGCTGTGACAGACTAACAGGGACTGGCACAGTGCTCGAAAGGCATGGAAAGTAGGCGCCCAGGTTTTGGCGAGTTGATGTGGGAGAAAGGCATCAACCACGGTGCATAATCTCAACTCATGGATATCTTCATTGCTGCATGACATGGACGCAAACTGCAGTGGCAAGGGGAGTAACCACATCTACAGACTGTCTGTGATATGTATGACACTTTATGAGTTACAAATGAGTGGACGCCTCCTCTTGCTGAATATGTTGCTCTGCTTCATGTATCTCTGCTGAAAACTTGTCCAATCCAGCAAGGGAAGTCTGGTAGATCTTGTCGGCCATGCCAGCCGCATCTGCAGCAGAACAGTGAGACTCAATGCATAGCGCTGCTCTGACACCTGGATAGACGTTTCACGGCACCTGCTCAGCAGTTTATCACAACAGGTAAGCAACAAGACCGCTTTCAAACAAACTTCCACCTCTGACCTGTGTTTGCAGACAATTATTGTCATGCAGTCATGCTGTGATACCAGTACACTTGGCTGATGACACTCTTGCTGTGACGAAACAAGCTTGCAGGGAACAAAAAGCAAACCTGGATGGGCACACATGCTTCCGGAGAACTGGTTGTACTTGTGTGCATTCTTCAGAATCTGATGCACATCTTCTCTGAACTGCCCGTGTGTGACATAGGCTGATCTTGTGAGCTTCTGGTTGATCTTCTTAATCCACATCTCATCCTCAGGCTCCACATACTTGTTGTAATCAGCTACAGCATTCTTACCAGTCTTTGTCACGGACGACTGCAAAAGCACATTGTTTCATTGTTATTCCGGAAGCACACAGCATGTGATGCTCCAGGCAAGTGGCTGGTGTACAGCTTGGTTGTTACAGATAGTACTGGATAACACACACACACACACACACACACACCTACACACACACACCTACACACACACACGCACGCACGCACGCACACACACATTACTATACCTAACACCACTCTTCTGAGATGCAGTCAGAAACTGAGATTGGTGACATGAGAATGGGCAGAGCGAGGACTTGTGAGCATCAATGTCAATGTTGCGACGAGAACAACATGGGAATCTCACATTGAAGACCTCCCACCATATCTTGGTCAGACCGTCAGCCTTCTTGCAGTCTGCCAGGATCTGAGTCAGGATCTTGGCCAGCACCTTTCTGCCACTCTCCTTCTTCTTCTTTGGAACTGCCTGTGAGAGCAAACATTGATGACAAAGAGACGTGACAACGATGACAATGATGACATGGACTTTGTGTGTCTGTGAACCCCAGGAATGCGTAAAACCGGGCTCAAGAGCCAATGATAATGCCAAAACAAGTTTGAGGCCTGTTTGCTCTTGTCACCTTTGCATTTGTCACTGTCACGATGATCGTTGCTAAGGTCATTTATTCACAGCCAATGCACTGCTGACAGCAAGAGTGACAGCGCACATTGCACCCTTTGTCGACACAAACAGTGAAAGGTGCATGAACGGACACATATGCATGGCAAAAAACCCCACAGCCTGTGTGACATGTGCCGAATGTGACTGGACACACAAGCATTTGGCCCTAACTCCCCAAATGTGCCCTAAGCAAACAGGCGGAGACAGCAGCTAGATTTTGGTTTGAGATGATCAAAGCAGCAAGACCTTCTTGGGTGGAGCCACCCTCTTTGGTGGGGCTGATGCATGCATGGCTGGGGCTGCCTGGTGCGGCCCTGGCGCAGACTGAGGTGGTGCCCTTGTGGCCCCATCAGCTATGGATGGCCCAACCTCCTGATCACAATCAGCTAATCAGCTACAGCATCAGACAAGGCAAGGCAGAACTGCTGCATTGCGTTGCATTTGGCCATACCACAAAGGCGTTGCCAGGGGCGGATGAGAGGTGTGCACATGCATGAGGTGGTGGCCTGGAGACAAACAGCTGTAAACCCACCTCAACCACACAATGACAAAGCAACAGTTCCTGCCTTATTACAAGGCAGGTTCAGCCTTGAATCTGTTCAGGTTGCCAATGACATGTTGCCTGCAGAACTATACCACAGCACGCAGAATCTTCTAAGCCAGACCACCAGAACTTGAGGCTTAATGGCAAGCCACAAGCTGGTGTCATTTGAAAGTCAATGGTGCCAGGAACTTCCGATTGCTTTCAGGCTGGAAAACAAGGACTTGGTGGTGTACATGATACGGCTGCATACAACTGTGTAGAATGTTCACCAGTTCAGGGCCGCGTGCAGCAGCTTTGGTGGACAGAGAGATCCTGGGGCGATCTGTAGCAGCCCTGGAAGCATCTGTAGAAGCCCTGGGACGCTCCCCAGCTGCTCTAATTGAGTCTGAGGCCTTAGGGTGTTCTGCAGCAGCCTTGGAGGGCTCTGAAGTCCTAGGGCGGTCTGCAGCAGCCCTCAAGGGGTCTGAGGGGGCTGCATCTAGGGGGCGAGAATCAGCCTGGGGGAGGCTTGACGGCTGAGTGGGGCTTCTCAGAGTCACCTTGAGCTTCTTCTTAACAGGACCGCCTGATGTCCCACTATCAGCAGCAGAATCTCTCCTCTACAAGGCACACAGCAAGCTGTTGAGCAGACCAATTCAACTGCAGGGATGCATCAAAAGCCTTTCCAGCTTCTAGGAGCTGTGCCTGACACATTCTTGCCCTTTGCTTCATGCCAAAGCAGGCAAATGACATGACAAAGACATGCAGTGTACCACTGAGTGCCCTATCCGTCTACTATGACATACAAGCATGCTGACAAGCTGCTGTTGCTGCAAGCAGAGAAGAAGAAGGTCCAAGGCAGAGTCTGATTAGCCAGAGGATTAGTCTGTGACCTTCAGAGAGCCACCGAGCTTAAGCGTGAAGGGCCTTGGACCTTCACTCTGGTGCTGAGGTGCCTGAGCCAGTTGCACCGGCTCCCCCTCAGCCTGCGCTTGCTTCCTCTTCTTTGGCTTTGGCTCTTGCAGCGCCTGCTCCTGCAGCTGCTGCTCTGACTCATGCGGCCATTGCAACTGCTGCTGCTGCTGCTGCTGATTCTGGCCTTGTGCCTTGGCAAGCTTCTGCTTCTTTGGCTTTGGCTGCAGGTGCTGCTGTACCTGCTGATGACCTTCTGCCGTAACTTCCTGGATCTGCTGCTGTTGCTGCTGCAGCGGCTCTGGCTGATGGTGGTGCTCTGACTGTGTGGGCTGTTGAGGCGGGGGATAATCAGGCTGTTGGTACACAGGCTCTGTCTTGGCAGCAGCAGGCGGCACAACAGGAGATGTTTTAGGGGAGGGACCCAGCTTGATCTTGAGGCCTATGGGGGTGGTCTGCTGGGGTGGGGCCATAGGCTCTGCCTGGCTATCAAACCCCATGCCCTGCAGACAACATGTCTAGAATTAAGCAACTGCAGGAAGCTGTGACACAAGGTGAGCATGCCAAGAGACGTGTTGATAACGGAATGAGGTAGTCCTGCAGGACCTGTACACCGGACACCACTCGTGACCTGACAGCAGTCAAACTGACCCACCCTCTGCATGATACTGTACCTCATGTAGTGCAAGCCAAAACAGTTCTTGGAAAGCCTCCTAAGTTGCACCTGGAATTTCTTACAGTTGCACAACGCAACACACAGTATCATGCCAAGGGTGGGTCAATGTGATGACTGAAGACCTTCAAAGGACAACCACCAGCTGTGTGTCTTGACGTTTGATGGTGGAAGATGGTTGCGACATGAAACGTACGTCGCTGACTTGACAGCAGCATGAAAGCGTGGCCTGGATCAAGTTGGCCACAAGGACAGTCCTGAGTAGCGTGCCCACTGCCACCAGGCTTTACAAGCATGCTGAGGACACGCCACCTCTGGCGGACCTCAAGCAAGACTGGCCTTGCAACTACTTAGCTCACAGTGGCACAGGTTTTTCATTTCTTGTGATCATGCGCCCTAGCCTGGTGTGATGCATCAGTCCAAGCATTGATTTGGGGCTTTGGGTTGTCGCGTATAGTGTACCCTCCTACATGTGTAGGGGTTTTATGGGGGTTAGGCTTGTGGGTCAGATCAAAATGGTGCATTGAACTGGGTGAGAGTATTGTGATGATGCCCACCTGTGCCATGGGGTGACCAAGCATGACATCAGGGATCCAGGGCTCTAACACCTCGGGCTCTGGCTCCACATACATGGGACACTTCTTGTTCTTCTTAGTCAAGTGCCCAGCCTGCAGTTGCACCATGATCAGACGCATGATCACAATTGACAGCATCATCACATTTGACCTCATTGTTACAGTTCATTGCAAAGTCAGAGATGGTCACAACATCACAAGTGACCGCATCATCATATAAGACCGCATCATCACAGTTTGGACACATTATCACAGTTGGACGACATCACCACGTTTGCTGGCATCATCACCATCAACTGCATCATTGCATGTAAATGCATTATCACAATTCCCATCACGGCATATTTATCACATTTGACCGCAGCGTCACACTTGATTGCATCCTCACAGTTGATGACATGATGCTGTCTGACAAGCAAGGACGTTCTGACACATTTCCGGCACTCTGCTCATGCCATATGCTCAAGCTGGAACGCCGTTTCAGTGACAGGGCGCGCTGCCTGGGTACGTGCAGGTGTGCATACAGAGGCTGCGCTTGTCTAAAAGGTGCTTCTGGCCAGTCTACAGACAAGACATCTCAAGTGCTGCATGAATGCCTATGACAGATCCCTAACTGGCAGTACAGCCGTCAGGCACCAATACCTTAAAGGACAGTAGGTTCTGCTGAACCAGGTACGCACAGGGTTGCTGGGCCACAATTCTAAGGATTGCATGATCACAATGCTAGTGATGACACATTTCAGCCAATGCAAGGTGTGTGTGGTGCTCTTGTCTCGCCAGGCTGCCTTGTTCTGGGTGTCACGGTAGGGACGTGTGGTGTGCGGACATGTAGCTTGCATAGCTAGGCAGCACAATTGGTTTGTTGTTCACCAGAAAAGGTGTTTGCCAGAAAAGTTGTTAGCCAGAAAATGGGTGCAGCAGAGCGTCAAGCAGGTGTTGCATGGGTGTGTTGTACACATCATGTGGACTGGTAACGCATGGCATCCGCAGTAGAGTACAGCATCTTCCGCTGCTTGTTGGTGTCATTGTGATCAGGGAAGACAAGACTTACCCTGCACATACCTAGCTCATCGTGAGCCAAAAAGCATAAACATTCTCATAATTATAATTAATATTATTGTTATTATTATTATTATTGTTGTGATTACTGTTGTTATCACAACTATTACTGTCATTGTAATCAGGCTGACCTGTGCACAATCTCTGCAGATCTGGACAACACCAGCCTTCTTGCCCAAAGCTTTTGACCCAGCTCCACCCTTCCTCACCCCCCCAGTCTTCTTTGATGGCACCCTCCTGACCGGAGAAGCCACCGCCTGTTGCATCTCCACAGCTGCGTTGTAGTCCTCCCCATCTGTGGCATCAGCAGCAGCAGCTGCAGCAGCAGTGGCCATGTCGCTTGGCGCCACAGGAAGTGCATCTGGCTCGGCCTTCATCTGGCCAGCAGCCTTCTCCAGGTTGCGATTGCCCTTCCGGCCCTTCAGGGTTCTGCTGCCAAAGTTCCAGGCCTCCACACCATAGATGGCGTTCAAGGCTGTGACCTGTCATCAACATGTACACAGTCATGACAGCGTGCTGGCAAGACTACATAATGTACATATAATAATAATATATTGATGATAATAAGGATGATGGTATTTAGTAACAACAACAACTAGGTTATAGACTCCGTGATGTGCTGCTCCAAGGGCGCACTGATTCACGATCCTAGTGAAGTTTTACAACTGTGCCAAGGAGTTTGGCAGCAAGCAATACATGGCACAGTGAGGCTACCGTATAGGTCAAGGCTGAAATGACAAGTACCACACAACTTCTGCTCTAAGCAGTTGCAATGCCTTGACTCACAGGACGTATGCAGGACAGACAAGGCTTACTGATACCTGAAGGGCAATCCCCAGTCACGGGAAAGGCAATTCCCAGTGACATACTGTCACTACAAGGGCAACTCCCAGTCACATAATGTCACTGACAGGCAAATACCAGTGACATTGGTGATGGTGATGAGCAGATTGTGAGCAGGCACAGTGTGAGCATGTAGTCAGTGATCTTGTAAGTCTTGGCTGCATGACTACTTACAGGCTCTCAACCCTGAACGATACACCCCAAACATGGAAACCCTAAAGGCTGAACACACCTTGTCTTGATCATGTTCTTGGGTGTAGATGATCTCCTTGACAACAACAGTCCCATCAGGTCGTGTCCACGTGATCTTGCGGCGCATGCGCCGAGCCCCCGGTTCTGCCTCCAACTTCTTCTTCGGCACAACTGCAGGAAGCATACATGGTGTACCATCTGATGTTGCACTACTTCCATCTGTGCTACATGACAATGACATGGCAACAGACATGCAACGGAACCGATGCTCCTTACTCTGGCTGATCCATGCACATTGCAAAAGCACATGTCATGTGGTAGTTGCTGTTTTCTGTGTGACTCATTTTCCTTCTGTCAATTTGGTCTGGCTGTCTGTTGATGGGGTTTGACATGCCTGCACTCTGCTTGATCTGTTTGACCTGGGGGGTTGGGGACAAGACAAGACAAGAAAAGGCAAGAAAAGGCAAGAAAAGGCAAGAAAAGGCAAGAAAAGAAAAGGCAAGAAAAGGCAAGAAAAGAAAAGAAAAGAAAAGAAAAGACGACCCATGTCAGGCAATTCTGTGAAAGAAAAGCCTGAGGTGGGCCTGAGCCTCCCTGTGAATTCCAGCCACAGCACTTGAGGGGGGAGGGGGGGGTGATGGCATGGCCAGGCTTACCTAGCTGGGGCTGGGAGGAGGTAGGTTGGTCAGACAGCATGCCCTCTTCTCTCATGGCTCGCAGAGCAGCCTCGTCCTCGGCAGCCTGCTGAGCTTCACTTAGCCTCTGCTCATCTTCCTCCACCTGCATGCACCCCCAATCAGCAGCTTCACGACAGTGATTAAGCCAGCAATGACAGCGCAGCAACGTTTGTGGGTGTGACTACTGACCTCAATTGACTGTATACTGTTTGAAACGAGAGGGGAAGAAATCTGTAGTCTTTCATGGATTTTGGCCCAAAATCCACCTAAAAATTACACAACAGAAAATTTCATTACCAGCAGCTACCATGCAGCGCACAGCACGCCAAGCATAACTACGCTTGCCTCTCTATCACAAGGCTCCCAAGTCGCAATCACCCCAAACACGTCAATATGCTGTCTGTAATTACTTGTGCAACAACATGGGACGACTCACAGGCTTGGCAGGTGCTGACTCGGCTTCTTCATTGCCAGCAAGGCAGGCCTGCAGCTCCTCGCCCATGTCATCCTCTGAAGCTGTTTCACCAGACGCCTGCTGCTCTGGAATGTTGGCCAGCACCGCCACCTGCATTGCACAAGGGTGCACTTCATCAGCAAGCAATGAAGTGCACAGCAATTTTCAGGCACGTAGCCAGGTCTGCAGTACAGTCCTGTACTTCTTGTGACTCCAGACCTGTTTGCTCAGGCATATTCACCAGCACAGCCGCCTTTGTGCGAATAACAGGTTGTGTCTGCTTTGGTCAGCTGCGTTTGTCAAGTGTCGCCTGCTGCATTGGTTGAAAACAAGACAACAGGTTGCAGGCATGTTCATGACCACCAGAGAATTCAGCAACACTGGGACCAGAGTGTGCCAAGAGAGCATTGTACCACAGCACTGCTTGTCTGCAACCTGCAATATGCGCATTGCATGCCTACTTTGAAGTGCAGCGGCCTTGGCAGACCCTGCAGGACTCAAAGCTACTTGGAGGGTTGCGGGAAATGCAAAAGATGCTCTTTCTCTAAAAGAAACAGCTGTAGATTCGCCTCACAGAATGCCAGATAGCTGATAGCAGGACAGTGCAGGCTTCTAGATTGCAAGTGGGCACCGGCTGAAGTCTGGCAAGGCATTGCTACATGTGCTTTCATGCATAAGATCATGTACCCTTACCTGGTCTTGAAAGCATGATACACAGCAGAGCTCGGCTCAGGCAGTCGATGCAAGAAAAGAAAAGACAAAGAAAAAGAGTACCACGCCCACAAGAATGGCATGGCATTTTGTGGAGACCCAAGAAGGCCTCCCACGGACCAGAGTCAATGCAAGACATGCAAAGTAGAAAGGGCAAAGGTGCGCACATCTGCTGGAGGACAAGCAAAGCATGACAGCAAAGCATGACAGTAAAGCATACAGTCAAGCATGACAGCAAAGCACAACAGCAAAGCACAATAGCAAAGCACAACAGCAGGACATGCAAAGAAGGCTGAGAGTGTACCTGACGCTGCCAAATCTCTTGACAGAGCCTAGTCTTACGTTGCATCATCTCGGCAGCAGTCATGCGTTGGTTGCGTGCAAAGTTGCTGTCACCCTCACCCACCGTGGCCACAGTCCTGGGAACACATCACAGACACACTTGGCTAGAAGGCCTGGATTGACATTTGCAACAAAGGCAAACCTGTGATTGACGCCAGACGAGGCAAACTGTGCTGAAGCCAGAATAACAAGCCAGAACTTTCTTGAGCAGAGGCTTGCAAACGCTCATGAGAGGCAGCGACGCTTTCAAGAGTGCCAAACGGTGCCCGGTAATTGGCAACGATCACTCCACAGGGTCTTGGTGGTGGCAACATCCAGTCAGGATTCTTCATGCATAACATGCTTGACTGCAGAGACATGTCAAACTGTGCTGTGTAGCCATTCCGTGACACGGATCGTTCTGGTTTTGGGTATAGAGATTAGCAGAGCACTTCATGCCATCGTGATGGCGTCAGTCCTGATTATGTTGCAAAACAAGATACAGGCATGCAAGTTGTACACTGCAACAGGGCTGACACACACATGCTGCCAAGGCTATCAAAAGTTCAGAAGCCTCACCAGCCATGAAGCATCCAGTGCCAACAAAAGATTGAAATGGAGTGACATTGGTTCAGCACCGGTGGTGCATGACTTCATCAAGCATGCTCATGCAAAGTCACTTTCTGGCATTGCAGCACCAGCTCAAGAGCCAGCAGCAGCAGCAGCAGCAGCAGGTCATGTGTGTTCAGAGGAGCATTGCATGCATATTCATCTCAATCTAGTCATTGGCTGGCAAGACTAGAAAAGCCCTCATGTTCTGTGCATTGACACGATACTCAGAAGCTGCACATGCACTGGCAGGCCAGGGTGTAAATCACCTGAGCAAATCCACCAGCTCCCAGCGACGACCGTTTTTTATCATGTCCTCAGGCACGCCGACCTTCCTCAGCTCGTCCTTGAGCTGAGGCACCTTCATACGCCGTAGGTCAGCGTTGGTTCCTGTCAGCTTGCCCTCCTTCTGCTTCACAGCCTGGTGTCCCATGCCCTGTATTGTGTAGCATTTTTTACTCAAGGCCTGATGGTCCTATGTTCTTTGCGTCTACAGTCAATTTTCCGTCCAAAACACATTTTTTGGTTGGATTTTCAGCTTTTCCTGATTAGTATTCTGGAGGCCTGTTGGTTGTATGTGCTTTGCGTCTACAGTAAATTCTCCATTCGAAACACATTTTTCTGTTGGAATTTCAGCTTCTTCTGTCTGGCATTCCAAACACCAGAAGTATCTTGGTCTTCGAAAGTCATTTAGTGGAGAGTCAGAAGCTCATCACATGTCCCTTGCAGATTGCACATCCCATATCACTTGCAGATTGCCACCTCCCTCCTTTTGGTGGCTTGGTGGCTAATCTTGCACTCAAGAGCGCAGCAAAAACAGAAGGAAAGGCATCAAATGTGTTTCTGAATCAGTACTGCAGGTGACAGTTGCATGTTGACCTCAAGCTTCTTAAGAGATTTTGAGTGGGAGTGAGTTTTGGTCAACCTGAGATATAGTTGTTGCCACAAGGGATGAAATTACTGTGCATACCCGTCTGGTGTCCTTGACAAAGGAGAAGCCCCTGCCTTTCCCAGTGGGGTCTCCAGGCCCAGCAAAGGCAACTTGGGACCCTCTGTTCTCCCTCTCTCTTGACACATAGTTGTCTGTCAGTGCCCAAGGCGTGGTCTTTATTGCCAGATCCAGGTGCTTGGCTGCTGCTTGCTTTTCCTGGATAAAGGTATCAGAATGGTTACAGCCATGGAAGAGCTTGATTTTACTGTTGTCTGCATTTTGTGGCATGCCGATGATCTTACCCTTCCCTGGATTCACATGCGCACCTGGGCACAGGCTTTTGACCGCTTAAACATTGTTGGTAAGATTGTCACTCAGCTCAGTTACCTGCTGTCAATTGTGCGTGCAAGCACCACACAGCAGAAACAGCATGCGAGCATCTATGCAGCGTCAAGTAGTCAGTGCCTGCGTGGGGACTCCCTCCTAAGTCTGTTGCTGAGGCATAGCCCAAAGTGGTGCTCTGAGAAAAGCAGCTGTTGGTCAAAGCATGTCATTTGCACACTGGCAGTCGCTGCAATCATCACAAAAGACAAGGTCCTGCCTTGACACTGTATACTCTTTTACCCGAGCTTAAGAGCCAGACATGCAGAGGGCCTTGTAAGAGTCAAAACAAAAACACCGTCTTGTTCAACTCAAGGTTTCATGACTCAATGCCTTTCAAATTGAATGTCTCAAATCCAGCGAGTGAACGAATTCCAAGTGCGATTTCGGTTCAGTTGTTATTGTACGTTTACAATCTGATGGAGCCAAGCCTATAACGACCCTGCAATGGTAGCATAACAAAGAGGATTGCAACTCAGCTGAGAAACAGTATGTAAGAGTGCATACCTCAGGCAGCTGTTCAATGGCGATCTGCATGCGTTCAGCAGGGATCTGACACAGGGCATCGTACTTGGAGATGCCCTGCTCCCACAGGCGATGGATGCCGGCCTTGGTGGTGTCATACAAGCACCACTGGTCGGGGGACAGCATGCGCCGCAGCTCAGCCTCAGAGGGCAGGCGAGCTCCTGGCCTGAGCTGCCACCAGCCGTCTAGATCATTTTCCTGCAAATTCGGTGGCCTTTTTAGTGTCCCTTCTTGTTTTGACTTTACTTTCTTTATTTTTAGTGTCCCTTCTTGGTTTTGGTGTCCTTTCTTTGTTTTACATAAAACACATAATCACAACAAGGCACAGAATAAATGGCAGCAAGCAGCCAATGACGGGTCGAGGGTGAAGGTTCCCACAGCTGAGAGGTATCAAGGCTTGGAAGGTTGTAAGTGAACAAGTTTTGAAGGACATGATCACTGTGGCTTTTGTAGCAGCGAAAATTTACGCCTCAAAACTCGGTCTAGTGAACTGCGCTTCTGCGCATGCACGGGCATCTGCTGTGTTACCAGGCACTTACCGTTGCTTAGCCATGTGATTGATGGTCAGAAGCAGGATGCGTAACAGGCAACTGATCGCAGTGAGTCTGAGTACATGAGGCAGGCACTACGCATACAAATTACCAGAGTCTGTGTTGAGACCTGCATGTGCAGATGCTGCACCCTTCACGGAATGGGCTGGTGATGTACGCTACAGCAGACCTCTTTTCCACTACTTAATACTCATTATAAAAAAACCTCTATATACCATTGTTCAAAGAAAACAAAAACAATAAATTGTGAGATTTACCTTGACAGCAACGCACTCGCACTTGTCCCTCAAGCGGATGCGAATCGTCTGATCCGAGACGTTCCTGAAGACCTGCTTGAGCTCCTTGAAGGACACCTTGGGGGCGACGTACTTGCCAGTCTTGGCCTCTGCCTTCTCTGCTCGGCTCTGCTTGCTGCGCAGATCGCGCACCACTTGCACCACCAGCCTGCCACCTTCAATCTCCCTGAAGCAGCAAACAGGTTCTGCTGACAAGCGCAATGTCTGTTGGTCAAATGGTCCAAACTTGCCCCAACTACCTTCAGATTCTGATGAACGGTCGGATGAACGGATGGATGTATGGATGGATGAATGAATGAACAAAGGAAGGAATGGGTTAGGTAAGTGAGTAAGTGAAGTGAGTGAGTCAGTGAACGGGTGAGTGAATGGGTGAGTAAATGAGTGAGTGAGTGAGTGAGTGAGTGAGCGAGTGAGTGAGTGAGTGAGCGAGTGAGTGAGTGAGTGAGCGAGCAAGCGAGTGAGTGACAGAATTGACCGAGTACCGAGCAGGTTTGCAGGAGAATGACAGCACATCATCAAGTCCTGCCAGCATGCTGTTGTCCCACATGGCATAGACAAGGGCGTCTTTGTGTGACTCTCTCACCCATAACCATCACAGGACGATGGTGAGGAGGTCATCACTGGATACGTGGGTTTACCTGACGTCTCTGCTGCCTGGGACAGGTGCACGCATGGCAGGCACCTGTTGCCCCACAGCAATGCAGCCAGTCAGCTCCCGAAGGGAGATGGCCCCTGTGGCGTTCCTGATGAGCAGGAAGTCTGTAGGGGGGGTGGTGTAGGCAAAGCAGGGCGCCCTGTACATGCCAGTTTCAATGGCCAGCTGATGCTTGCCCGGCTCTAGCTGGCCGATGAAAGGGGACTCTTCCTGGGCTTGCAAGGGCTCCACATTGCCTACTCGCCATTTGTCGTGCTCTGCAGGTAACAACTGTTGGGTGGTGACCCAGGTGGTAATGCGGGTGGTAACAAGTGTTGGGTGTTCAACCCGGGTGGTAAACTGCGTGGCAACAGCTAGCATGATGAGTGAGAAGCCTCTGGGAATCTGGTGTAGCGGCATCCAAAGCATGCAGCTTGTACGGCACTTCCAGCAGCAAAGTCAGTTTCAGCAGTGAAGGGGTGCTGAAAGATGTTGTAAAATGCTTGCAGCTGCTGCCAGGGCTTACCAGGGCTTGCACAAGCCAGTATTGATACAATCTGTATGACAATCACATGCATCATCGGTGCATCATCCACACACACATGACATGTGCTTGCAGTTGCTTCAGCATGATGCAGCTAACACCCTGTTTTTGGCGCCAGTGAGACGCAAGCAACCATGCAGGTTCTGAAAATACTTGCCTACCTTTCAAGAGGCGCTGGTGATCGTTGTCTGTGGCAGAAGCTCTGCGGTAGTAAGTTGTGAGCTTGGCTCCCATGCCTGTGACAGACAGCAGGCTCAGTCATAACTGCTGCGGTTGCCTACTTCCTTCCTATGACTCTACTTTCTCAGTTCATAACATGTTGTGCCATAAATGGGTGGAGCATTGAGAGGCATAACCATCTGTAAATGTCACACAGCAGACAGAAGCAGCAGCAGCCAGCAGGGTGACATAGTATGTTGATCAAGCGTAGCAAGCTGGATTGTGAAGAAGGTCTCGTGACAACCAGGACAATATGAGACTGCACTTCTTCTTTGCGCATATGGGGCCTGAAATGGATTGAAAACTGGTTCTGCGACTTGTTCTTCGACCATCATGTTGGTGAGGCAAGTTAAGGGGTCGGACAGCACCGAGATAATACAAGATGGTTTGCACCATGCAATATGACGTATGGAACAGCACACAGGGCAACGCAAGTTTGTCAAACCTGGATGACTCAGCATGAGAGGGAACTCCTCAAAGTACTCCAGCAGCAGCACATGGCCTTCGGTTGCACTCAGGTCCTTGCGTTTCTGCAGTCACATGGCACACAAGGTACTGTAGATTCAGGTTACGCAGTCAGACAGGAATGAGCACATGGACAATGACAATGATCGACGTGAGCTCCTTACTGCATTTGCGACCTGATGCTGTTTGCTTAATAAGGTGGAGAGTGTGCACTCTGACATGGTAGCATTTGACTTGTAGCTCCTGGCCACTGGTTTGAGAGCCTCAATGCAGTCTCACAACTGGCGCAAGTCCTAACAACATAAAGCCAAGCGATATGAAATGCTGACCTGGAAAGCAGCAGGTGGGGCAAGAGCAGCCCCAGAAATCTGGCTGGGGACAGCATTGGCCACAGCTGTGGGCAGCAGCTTGATGGTGCTGAAGATGGCAGCAAACTCCAACACAGGCTCCTTCAGAACAGAACTCTGAAGGGAGGCGTCCAGGTCCAAAGGCTGGACTGGGTTTCTGCGATCCACCAGCAGTGGGGGTTGCTCTTCTATGGGGTTGCCAGCGCTGTCAGTCAGAACGGCTCCCTTGAACTTATCCTGTTTTGCCTGCAGAGCATGGCGGTTTTCAGTGAGAAAATGGACGTGTGCATGACAAGCAGCGGTCTGTCAAATTAATTTTTGGACTACATGCCTTTGCAATCCAGTGACTGTCCTAATGTGTGGCAACCTGTGTCAGGTGTCAGGTTGTATGCTGCAAAAGCTGGTGACAAGCTGAGAACGCTCAATCGTGATAGAGCCCATTTCGCCGGCAATAGAAGTTGCTGGTGCTGCTGAGGATGACATCGCTTCTTCCATCAGGTCAAGCCCTGAAATCACAGGACATCAGAGCAAGCCGCAGACTTGTCACCCTGTCAGAGCATCACTGTACAGGGAGGGCTGTTTGTATAGGGCATAACCATATTGATATTGTGCTCACCTTGTCCCAGAGGGCTCGTACAGTCTCTGCAGCAGAGACCTTCTTGAAGGAGATGGTGAGGGGCTCCCCAGTGTGCCAGCTGGGGTTCCCCCCTACCAAGCTGCTGATCTTCACCAACATCTCGTCAACTGCATCAGCCACGACAGCACATATCAGCAAGCTAGGCAACCTTGGTTGGCTTAGTTTCGGTATTCCTCGGCTTTTCCCAGGGCCACAATTGTTGTGCCGAGCAAAGACACCTGCAAGTGGCTCGTTGGTGCAGAACAGTACGGAAAACTAACTGCTACAAGAGGATCCTGTACAGGGACCTGCTCAGGAGTGTACATACCTGACCCTAGGGGAAATAAAGTGACTGATGCAAGGAGGGATGAATGAATGTTTGCATGAGCAAACAAATGAATGATGGACATGTGAATCAATGCATAAATGAATAAATAAGCGAACAAACAAATGTACAACTGAGAGTCCAGAAAGGCATGAAACATACACCCTGCTTGCAAGTGCAGGTCAATGACAGCAAGCCAATGCAGCAGCAGACAGGGGCGCTGACGCTGCACAAAAGTAACAAAGGTTACAGCAGCAGCAGCGCTTGCCATTGGAGAGAGTGTGCATCTAATAAAAAGGCGTAAGGGCAGGCAGCACTGTACAGACATCCAGTTCATCACAGCAGACAGACACACGAGCAGGGCACCACCCACTTTGCAGTTTGTTTTGGTTCTTGACGTGCAGCTTCTTGCTGACCAGGGGGTTCCACAAGCCCAGAGGGCGGTGGAACATCTCGGATCGGGTGGGGAAGATGAGGGGGATGGTGGTCATGTTGGAGGCCTGGGTGGTGTGCAGGCGAGAGACGGCGCCTGGTTTGTCGCCCTTGCGCTTGCCAGCAGGGAAGTAGACCGAGTCCTTGGAGATGTTGAAGCGTGCCATGACAGCGCCGGCACTCGAGTGCACAATCAGGTTGACCATGTCTGGTTGCACCTTTGGGTCAAGAATTGCACGACAGTCAGCCAGCGTGTCTTGTAGGCAAGGTGTGCATATACATGTTTGGATGTGCAATCGTTCATGACCATATCTGCTGCAGCTGAACAGGCGCTCAACCATGTCAAGAGCAGCAGACCACAAATGATTGAGTACTAGATCTCAACTTTCAGTGTCTGATGGCCACTAGTCACAGCACACTCCCGCAAGTTTGCAACAGCAGCGTCTGCCACTCTGTCCATACTTGAGGAAGCTTATCATATGAGCAGCACTGACATGGACGACCATCATGGAATGCAAGACATGATATACGATCGGGCACATCGTGTACCAGCAGGTGTGGGCATGACACATCGCCTAGCCAAGACGTTCAGCAAGCCACAAGATCACAATGACAAACAGGACAAATCAAAGCAATGCGACCAAGGGTTTCTGTGACAACAGTGAGAGTACCTTGGGCATGGCAGGGAGCATGGTGGCAGCAGCGCTTGCAAACTCTTCGACCTCAGTCCCCCTCAACACCTCAAAGGTCATGTTGGCGTCGTTCAGATCCAGCAGCAGCGCTGGAGGGGGCTGCATGGGTGGGCCCCCCTCAACCCCCTTCAAGTCCATTTGCAACAGCCAAGCATCTGCCTTGAGATGGGGGTTGAAAGGGGCCAGCTTTGCCTTTTGGGTAGGGGTGTCTGCCTTTGCATGATCAGCAGCAGCAGCAGGGCCTGGGGCCTCTGCTGACTGCTGCTGGCCACCGATAGCCAGCTCATCAAGGCGCAGCATTTGTGGATGTATGGTGGTTGTGAGTGACACATGTGAGCCTGCATTTTCAGGTGCATGATGAGTCATTGTATTGCCAAAACGACCGCAACATGGCATCACAGCAGCCCAATCGTGCAGCATGAGCAGCTGTGCTAAAACGAAGTCAAGCTGTGATTTCCTAGATTGAGTCATGCAAGCGCAGACGCAGTCAAACTCTACATCATATGCAGTCGACTTAGTGGCTCGTGTCACACAAACGTGGGATGTGAAATACCCTTTGCAGGCTTTTGAGGGAGGGGTTCCAGCGTCGGCATGGGCAGTTGATGCCTGCTGTGCTTTGCCCTGGGTGAGTCATCGCCCATGTCCAATGCCCTATCCAGGTCATCCCACTCATCTTCTTCTATACCTATGGCGGCACCATTCTGAGCGTCATCCCTCAGCTTCACAGATGACTCATTGGGATCATCTGAATCATCCCAGATGATGTCGCGCTCCCACTGTATCACGTGGATCGAGTCCAGGTCTGCGTCTGGAATGGCAGCAAGGCCTGCCAGCCCTGGGTCCTGACAGAGGGGTAGAGCCCAGGATATAGGCTTGATGCCCTTGTGCTTCTTCGGCCTGCAGCAAATGCCAGCTGCATGTCATCAGAGATCACAACCAATCACATGCTTTCTCTTGTACCACAGACACTGGTGATGCATGTCGTACAGACTTGAACTCATCCTGCACTCTGAAGATGTGCATTTTTTTCCCTATCCTGCACTACGCCGCATTACATGTTAGATTACGGTGTAAGCACTGTATCCAAACAGTACGGCGTATTATGCCTGGTTTGTAATTACTTAGCATACAACAGGGCACCATCAAACTGATTTGCAGGATGAATGCATGCCACGATTTGCTAGATTCTGAGTATCCTCTTGTGCCATATGCAACCAGACCACACATGGTTCAGGCAGTTACTTGACAAGGTGCCTTGAGCAGAGTTTGACGCCCAGCTGTACAATCAAACACCACGCTTATCTTCATCTACCTGACAAAAGCTTGCAACCTTTTTGGATCCTGCTGCAACCTTGCCTGAAACTCTGCCGGCTGCCGCTCATCTTCATCAGGTCTGTCCATGATCACATCTGAGTCTGATTCCTGGCTCTCTGAGCGTACCAAATGCTCTGGCAGCTTGCCCACAGCTGCAGCATGCATGAACCCCTCTTCGTCAGCCTCATCAGCCTGGGCAGCAGCTGCTGATGCAGTCGCCGATGCAGCTGTTGCTGAAGTAGCTGCTGATGCCGTGGCTGCTGTTTGAGCTTTCAGAATGTTGAGACGCTCAGCACGCAGCTTAGCACTGGTCTCAGACAGTTTCCTGCTTCCCTCTTCCTTTTCTTCCTCTTGGGAGAGGGGAATGGGGTTGCCTTTGGGGAGCAGTCCTGAGTATTGCAGGAGAGGCCGACCATCTGAGCCTGTCACGAAAGGCAAGTCGACGCCTGCTGCTTGAGCCATGTCAATCTGCACACAGCATCAAACGTCAATGCAATGAGATTTTTAGGGCCTAGTCACAGAGGTGTTGATTGCATGAAGTGGTAGACATCAACTGGATGGCTTGTTCCCATGCTGTTCAGAGTAACATGAATGTGTACGCTGTATGCATATGACGTTAGGGCAGTTCAGCAGCATCTGACTGCAACACATATTCAATGACACATATTTATGTGACGCACATCTTGGTAAGCACAGCATCCAATTGCATGGCTGACAAGGACGTGCATGCAAGGAAAGGTTGCACCATGATGCAAACATATACTGGTAGGATACCTGCTGCTGCAGTGTTGTTGGCTTTTTGAGCAAATTCTGAGCAGGCTGGCCTGCAGCATGACCCCTTGCTAGAGAGGTTGCTAGTGCCAAAGTCGTGGGAGCAACTGCAGGAGGCACTGCTGGTGCAGAAGCCAATATGGGCTGCAAACGAACAGTTGAAGAGGCCATGGGCGAGACTGCGTCTGCAAGACGTGCCGGCACAGCTTGACTGAAGCCTCCTGGTCCTGCTGTAATTGGAAAGGACATCTGTTTGACTTCAGCTGTTGCTGCTGGGGCTGCTGTTTCCTCATCCATATCATAGTCATCTTCGTCTTGGAAAGCAGGCTGGCCCAAAGTAGCGCGGTTGGCTGGAGCAAAATTAGCCGCAGCAGCTGATGTTGCAGGCGCTGCTGAAGGAGCTGAAGGAGTCTCGTTCAGCCACTCATCGTCCTCAGTGATGTCTGACTCACCAATCTTTTCAACTGCAGACTGCGGGACCTTGGCTGCAGCTGGCCTTGATGCTTGGTCACTGTTTGCTGCAGCGCTATTTGTTGGGCCAGATTCAGCCAGGCTCTGCATGCAAGGTGGCAATGAGACGTAGGCCAACAGTTGACAAAATTGTAGCAGCAGAGCTTATGCAAGGATGTCAGCATATGCAGCTAAGCTGTGCTTACTGAGACATCCAAGCCTGCTTGCGCCTCTTGAAGACTCGCCAGGCTTTGCTTAGCCTCCTACACATCGTGCCAGTATGTTGACTGCTGTGCTGTCAGAAGTACCAAGCCTTGATAGCGCAACCAATGTGCAGGAGTCGAGTCACACCTCGTCAAGAAAGTCTGCTTCCAGCTGTCCATCGCTATCGACATTTCCAAACATGAAGTTTGCCATATCGAAGCCCTGTTCCTCATCTTCGTCTTCCTCCTCGTCTGCCTCCTCATCGGAGGTGACCATACGATCTTCGTCAGACATTTCTCTTGCGTCACCACCCCACCTTCCGGAAGAACAGAGCTCGGTGTGCAATCAAGACTGAGCTTTCGCCAGCTACATCAGGCCGACATGCTATCATGCGCACAAAGACTTCTGCATGTAGAAGCTATACCTGGCACCTGCTCCGCTCCGAACACACAGACAGACTTGCGCAAGCCAGATTCCGCTTCCGTCCCCACACAGGACTTCACATATATTTGCCTGACTGACTACTGACCTTAGGGTTTCCTCTGTGTCATGTAAGACTTTGTTCACAAACAGACAGGGTAAGTGTGTGAGTAATGCTTACAAAAGGGCCTTTATTACTAAGCCATGTTTTGAAGATTGAAAAAGCAGGTGCCATATGTCAAGCTAATTCGTGCTAATTCAGGCTAATTTCACAGGGTTCTAAACTTGTGCCACCTTAAATCACAGTCTAATTCATGATTCTAGTACTTAAGCTGTACTTAATTCCTCTGTGCCACTGTGCCACCCTATCCTAGAGAGTGGGGGAAAACAGGAATAATGGGCTAGGGAAAAGACTTTTTCTGGCGGATGGCACAAGATTACCTAACCCACACACCCACCCTACCTGTTTGCCCTTAAATGTTGCGACGAGCGGTGTGATCCGTGGATTATGACTAATAATCTGCAGATCATGACTAAAATCTATCATAATCCAGATTTTTCCAGAACCTTCTTCTGCAGCCACAGACGTACAGAACTCTGCACACAGACTATTCTTCTTCTGCATGCAGACCCTACAGTGCTCTGAGGCAGAAGCCACAGTTATCTAGGCCTGACTCATAGATGATCTAGGCCTGATGCTACGTATGTATACAGTGATCTAGAGCAGATGCTACAGAGTCTGGGCCAGAAACCTACAGAAATCACGCTAGAGATTATCTGTATTATGTCACGGTTTACTAATGCTGACAAAAGTCTAGTTTTTCTGTGCACAGAGTAGTGTAGCTCTATAGAACCTTGACATTTTACAGTCGTTGGGGCCAGCTAGCCCATTTGACTAAATTGCAGTCTTTCATCAGTAAACGAAACAGACAAAACGGTAACATAGACAAACAAAATCATCATCAGAAAACTTTTGGGAAATTGTCACCGTGCTTGGGAAGTACATAAATTTGCAACAAATAAGAGTCTCTTAGCAGGACACCAGGTATCAGATACCACTGTTACGATCAACATGTCGACATGGACGTCATCATTCACAGACTTATATACAGACAACTTGTCTGAGATAAGTGAAACCTTGCAGGAGGTCTGCAATCCATGGATATGGCCACATGCATATACCATATCATAGTATGCCTCATGTGTGACAGCTACATTCATGCAGCTGCTGGGATTCTGTCTGCTTTTCCCTTCACACATGTGTGGTTTTTGTTGTCGCTGTAGTACTGCAGAAGCGAGCCTCGAAAGTAAGGCTGGTACCCTT
>JAABUP010004104.1_pt1 | contig 24392 bp, 21 predicted proteins | sample 5559201 | NCBI WGS metagenome assembly JAABUP01 (sample SAMN10711887, study PRJNA513373) | rock metagenome | isolation source: Antarctica rocks | place: Antarctica
GGAGGCGCGGCCGGCCTGGCCACCACCTACCTGATCGGACGTGCCCTCGGTACGGCGATCGGGTGAGCCTCGCGATCGTCGCCAGCGGCGGCGCACCTCCGGTGGACAGTTTGCTGTGCAGGCATGCTCTGTCCTATGCCCGTGACCCAGGTCGCTGTTGCGGTCGCCGTGACAGCGCTGATCGGCTCGCCCGCCGTCCCCCCGCATGGTGCGACCGGGCCGGGTGCGACCGGGCTGGGTGCGACCGGGCTGGGTGCGACCGGGCCGGGGTCTCCCGTCCCGCCCGACTGCAGCCCCGCGTCGCTGCGTCTGACCCTGGGTGCGGGCAGCAGCGACGGACGTCACGGCTACTTGCCGCTGATCGTCACGTCGACGAGCGCGAGCGCTTGCCGGCTGTCGGGGTACCCCGGCGTGCAGTTCGTCGCCGCGAACGGTCGTGCGGTCGGGCTGCCCGCGCGCCGGCTGCCAGGCGGCGGCGGTGCGCCGGTGCTGCTGACCCGGGCCGGGCGGGCGACGAGCCGAATGGCGTTCGTTCTCTCCGGTCAGCTCCCCGTTCGAAGCTGCCGGCCCCAGCCGATCCTGGGCATCCGTGTCTACCTGCCCGGCGCCGGTGGCGCGTCTTTCCTCCGACTGGCCGGGCACGCGTGCAGCACCGTGCGCGAACACCAGCTCAGCGTCACCCGGCTTATGGGCGTTGCGCTCCGTCAGCTGCCCGGACGAGGCACCTGACCGGGCTGCTCGCCTGTCGCACACACGATCCGCACATGAGCTGCGTCCCCGCTGTGCAGAACGCGGAACCCGAACCCGCGCAGGCCTGCGCGGGAACCAACAGGGCGCGCCGGTACGTCGTGTGCTCTGCGGTCAGAGCCGACCGCAGAGGGAGGTGGGAGTGCGGCTGTCGCGGCGCGAGCTGATGGGTCTGTGGGGCCTGGGGCTGGCGACGGTGGTGTCGGGCTGCTCCGACGCGCTGTCCCCGCGCCCGACCGGGGCACCACTCGCACCACCGGCGCGCGGAGTCTCGCCCTCGCCGGCGGTCGCGGCGCCCGTGGCGCACCCCGGGCCGCCGGTGGTGGTCACCGCCGGGCCGCCGGGTACGCGGACTATCGCGCTGACGATCGACGACGGCTACGACGCGGCGACGGTCGCGGCGTACGTGGAGTTCGCGCGTATTACCGGCACCCACCTGACTTTCAGCCCCAACGGTTCCTACGCCGCGCAGTGGGCGCCGCACGCGTCCGCGCTGCGACCGCTGATCGAGGCCGGGGCGGTGCAGATCGGCAACCACACGTTCTCCCACCCGGATCTGCGGCGGCTGTCCGACGGCCAGATACGCGCTGAGATCGAGCGGAACGAGGAATGGGTGCGCCAGACGTCGCCACGTCCACGCTGCCGTGGTTCCGTCCGCCCTACGGCGCGCACGACCACCGCACCGACGAGGTCGCCGGGGGCCTGGGCTTCACCCGGATCCTGTTGTGGAACGGCAGCTTCGGTGACTCCCGGCTGCTCAGCCCCGACGTGCTGCTCAGCCAGGCGCGGCGCTACCTCACGGCCGGCACCGTGATGCTCGGCCACGCCAACCACCCCACCATCACCGGTCTGTTCGGGTCGGTGCTGGAGCTGCTGCCGGAGCGCGACCTGCGCCCTGTCACGCTGGACGAGATGTTCGGCACCCGGCGCGGCGCACCATGACCGACAGACCGGCTAGCAACGGGCCGGAGCGCTCCGGGGTCGGCCAACCGGAGAGCGCGCTCGCGCACGACCTGGAGCGGGCCGAGGCGCTGGTGCCGGCGTGGCTGCGCCCCGCGGTCGGGGAGAACCGGGTCCCCGCGGCCCTGGCGATCCTCGCCGGGGTGGTACTGCAGCTGACCTTGCCCGATCGCTACGGCCTACGGCCCCGCGCGGTGCTGCCCGTGCTGGAGCTGCTGTTGCTCGTCGTGCTGACTGTGCTGAACCCGGTGCGCTTGTCCCGGCGGAGCGCGCTGGGCCGCGGAGCCCCCGTACCCGGACTTCCTGTTCCCGCAGATGACCAGCCCGGGCATCGGCGGGCCCGACTGGGAGCCACGCTTCCTGGACTACCCGTACGTCTCGCTGACCAATGCCACCGCCTTCTCCCCGACCGACACGTGCCCTTGACGCGCTCGGCGAAGTCGCTGATGGCGGTACAGAGCCTGGTCGCGCTGTCGATCGTGGACTGGTCATCGCCCGCGCGGTCAAACGTGCTGAAGTGACGTCCTACGCCGCGCGGCTGATGCGTCCGCACCCGATCGGGGATGCGGGCCCTCGCCGTCGGGGTTCGGTGCGCCGGGGTTGGGTGCGGCGTGTGGCGCCGCCGGACCCGGTGCTGGCTGCGGTGTCGGTGCTGTTGTTCGTGGCGGGTTGCCTGGCGGTCTACGCAGCGACCCGCAACCATCTGCTCGCGCAGGGCCGGGACCCCCGTTTCTACATCAAGCGGGACCTGGTCAACGGCGGCATCGGCCTGGTGCTCGCGGTCCTGGCGACGCGCTGCGATCTGCGGCTGGTGACCGGGCTGCTGCCAGTCCTCTACACCGGGGGGATCCTCGCGCTGCTCGCGGTGCTGACCCCGCTGGGGGTGACCATCAACGGCGCGCACGCCTGGTTCAAGCTCGGGCCGCTCGAGCTGGAGCCCAGCGAGTTCTTCAAGGTGCTGCTGGTCCTGCTCACCGCGGTGCTGCTCGGGGACGTGCGCCGGGCCGAGGTTGCGCGGACCCGCCCGCAGGCCGGGTCGGTGCTGCGGTGCCTGGCGCTGGTAGCGGCCCCGATGCTGCTCGTCCTTGCCGAGCCCGCGCTCGGCGTCGCGATCGTGCTCGTGGTGGTCCTGGTGCTGCAGGTGACCATCAGCGGCGCACCCCGGGTCTGGATCGTCGGTCTGGTCGGCGGCGGTTTGCTCGCGGCGGTGCTGGCCGTGCAGCTGCACGCGCTCAAGCCCTACCAGCAGGCCCGGTTCACCGCGTTCCTGGCACCCACATCAGACACCACCGGCGTGGGTTACCACCTGGAGCAGTCGCAGGTGGCGATCGGGTCCGGCGGTTTGCTGGGCCGGGGCTACCTGGACGGCGACCAGACCAACTCCGGGTTCGTCCCCGAGCAGCAGACCGACTTCATCTTCACCGTCGTCGGCGAAGAGTCCGGGCTGGCTGGTGGCGCTGTCCTGCTCGTGCTCTACGCCGTGCTGCTCAACCGCGGGTTCCGGTTGGCAGCCCGGGCCGCGGACGGCTTCGACGCGCTGGTCGCCGCCGGCGTCACGACGTGGTTCGCGGTGCAGTGCTTCATCAACATCGCGATGACGATCGGTCTCGCCCCCGTGACGGGGCTGCCGTTGCCGTTCCTCAGCTACGGGGGAAGCGCCCTGTTCGCGACCGCCGTGGGCGTCGGGCTGCTGCAAAACGTCGCCCGTCGCACCCACCGGGCGGTCGCGCGTTCAGGCTGAAGGCGCTGTGCGCCTGGACCCTCCGGGGTCGCCCGTAGACGGTGCGCGCGTCGTCGACCGCCACCGAGGAACTGTCCTGGAACCTCCGGTGAACCTGCGCTCGGGAGCGGCACCGGTCGAGGCGGACGGGCGTAGACGTCGGTCGTCGACTCGGACAGGAAGTTCTGCACGTAGAACCGGCCTGAGCGGTCCGATGCCAGGCCCCACAAGTCTCGGGTCTGGTCCGACGGCTCACTCAGCACCCGCACCGGTCTACTCGGATCGTTGCTGTCGCGGGAGTGGACCCGCACCGCGGCCCCCCACGGTCGGCAACAGCCACAGGTGACCGGTCCGCTTCCAGCCCGCTTCCGGCGGCCGGGCCGGCCCAGCCGCCGTCGACCGGCTCGCGGTCATCACCGCCGCCACCGCGACGCACACCAGGCCAGCGCGACGTCCCCGCACCCGTCACAGGTTGCGACCCGCGCGGTCGGCGAACTCGTGGACAACGCCCACTGCCGCCGGCGTTTGCGCCTCACGGAATCCCCCTTCGGCTACCTGCCCCGGACATCACGCCCGCCTTTGTGGGTGAGCGTGGCACGAGATCGGCACCTGGGGCCAGGGGACGATCTAGACGTCGAGACCGAGCGGGTGATGGTCGCGCCACAAAGGCAGTCGGCCGCGCTCCAAAGGGGTGGGATGTGACCGGTGTTCAACAAGCGCGAGATCCGCCTCGCCAGCGAGGACGACAAGGGCCAACCCGACCCTGTGCGGCGCCCGGGCGGCGCCGCTGCCGAGCCCTGGCAACAGGCTTCGACATACCATCGGGACCAAGATCAAGGGTGGGGACACTAGCCAAGTCGACTGCGCGAACAAGCAGATCAGCACCATCTCCTGCACCAGCGGCGGCAACGGCGCGAGCTGAAACCCACTGGGACGCCGCCGCGACGGACCGCCTGGCCGACGAGCGTGAGAATCCAGCCGTCCAGCCGCGACCCGCGCAGGTCCGCAGGTCCGCGCTCCCGCTTCCAGGACCCGCCGAGGGTGCGGCAACTGACGAAGGGCGCTGCGCCACCCGTGATGGTGCGCGCAGCGCAGTACCAGCACACTGGGTCAACTCCACCGAGACGGTGAAGTTGAGGGCGCTGACTGGCCTGCGCCCGGTCTGGTTGAGGAGTCCTGCCACATGGTCAGTCTTCCCCCGGTGTCCCCGGTGCCGGCGCTGCGGGCCCGCTACGAGCAGCGCGCCGAGCGGCTGACGACGCTGCGGCAGGTGCGTGGCTCGCTGGTGAGCCTGGCCGGGCTGATCGGGCGTCCCGTGCTCAACCAGTCCCGTGGCGTGGTCGGCTCGGTGGCCGATGTGGTGGCCCGCTGGGACGGTGACCATCGGTATCCGCCGGTCACCGGGCTGGTGGTGCGGGTCGGCCGGCGCCGGGCCTGGGTGCCAGCGGAGTCCATCGCCGAGTTCGCTCACGACCGGGTGGAGCTGCGGTCGGCGCGGCTGGACCTGCGCGACTACACCCGGCGCGAGGGTGAGGTGGAGCTGTCCCGGGACGTGGTGGACCACCAGCTGGTGGACACCGACGGGGCGCGGGTGGTGCGCGCCGCCGACCTCTACCTGGCCCGGGTCGCGGGCACCGTGCAGCTGGTCGGCGTCGACGTCGGGTTGGGGAGTCTGCTGCGCCGCCTGGGGCCGGCCCGGTTCCGGGTCCGCCCGACCCCGGAGAAGGTCATCGACTGGGCCGGCATCACCAGCTTCGGCGGCCAGCGTGGACCGGGCGGGAACCTGCAGGCCGCGGCCGGCGGGTTGACCCGGCTGCGCCCCGGGGAGCTGGCGGACCTGCTGGAGGACCTGGGGCGGACCGAACGTCAGGAGCTGCTCTCCCAGCTGAGCCCGGAGCGGGCCGCGGACGCCCTGGAGGAGATGCAGGCCGAGGAGCTGGAGCAGCTGCTGCGCGAGTCCGACCCCGCCGACGCCGCGCAGCTGCTGGCGAGGATGGAACCCGATGAGGCCGCGGACGCCCTGCGCGGGCTGGGCACCGACGAGCAGCAGGACCTGCTGGCCCGGATGCCGGCGGAGGCGGGCGCCAGGGTTGCGCCGCTGCTCGGCTACGGCCAGCGGACCGCCGGCGGGGTGATGACCACGCTGCTGATGACCGCTACCCCCGGCGAGACCGTGAACGGGGTCCGGTCCCGGCTGCGGGGGCAGCGCGAACACGACGAGGACCTCGCCGGGGTCGTGGTCGTCGACGGGCACGGCCGGCTGCTGGACGACCTGACCATGACCGAGCTGTTCCTGGCCGAGGGCAGCGCCACGGTGGAGTCCCTGATCGGGCCGCCGTGGCCGGTCACCGTCACCGCCGACGCCGGGCCGGAGGAGATCGCCGGGCAGCTGGTGGAGTCCCGGCACTCCAGCGTGCTGGTCGTCGACACCGACCAGGACGGTCACCAGCGCGCGGTCGGCCGGATCCTCGCCGACGACGTCATCGACGTGCTGGTGCCCGCGCGTGGGCGCCACCGCTTCCCCCGGAAGCTCGCATGACCGGCCCCCTCGGCGGCGGCACCGGCCGGGCTGGTGGGGCCGGCACCGCGGTTCCCCCCGGCCCGGCCGCGGTGGCCGCCGGGCGCGGTGCCCCGGTCCTGCCCCCCTCGCTGCCCCAGGGACGGCGGTCGCTGCGCCGTCGGATCCTGACGACGCTGGCGTTCCTCGGGCCCGGGGTGATCGCGGCGAACGCCGGCAACGACGCCGGTGGGATCGCCACCTACGCCAGTGCCGGCGCGCAGTACGGCTACCGCACCCTGTTCGCCATGGTCCTGGTGACCGTCGCGCTGGTGGTGGTGCAGGAGATGTGCTCCCGCCTCGGCGCCTACACCGGCGAAGGCCTCGGGGCGCTGATCCGCGAGCAGTTCTCCCTGCGCGTGACGGCGTTCGCGCTGCTCGCCCTGGTGGTGGCCAATGTCGGGCTGGTCGTGAGCGAGTTCGCCGGGATCGCCGGGGCGATGGAGCTGTTGCACGTCAGCCGCTACCTCTCGATCCCGGTGGCCGCGGTCGCGGTCTGGGCGCTGGTGGTGTTCGGGTCCTACAAGTACGCCGAGCGGCTGTTCCTGATCCTGAGCCTGGTGTTCTTCGCCTACCCGGTCAGCGCCTTCCTGTCCCACCCCGACTACGCCCAGGCGGGCAGCCAGCTCGCCTACCCGCATTTCCTGGCCACCCGCGACTTCCTGCTGCTCGTCGTCGCGCTGATCGGGACCACCATCACCCCCTACATGCAGTTCTACGTCGCGGCCGCCGTCGCCGACCGCGGCATCGGCCCGGCGGACTACCCGGCCGAGCGGATCGACACCGTCGCCGGGTCGATCTTCTGCAACCTGATCAGCATCTTCATCATCATCGCGACCGCGGCCGCGATCAAGGTCCGGGCACCGCTGGACTCCGCCAAGCAGGCCGCGGAAGCGCTCGGCCCGGTCGCGGGCCGGTTCGCCACCCAGCTGTTCGCGGTCGGGCTCCTGGGTGCCAGTGCGCTCGCCGCCGCGGTCGTCCCGCTATCCACCGCCTACGCGATCAGCGAGGCCACCGGTGCCGAACGCAGCGTCAGCAAGTCCTTCCGCCAGGCACCGCTGTTCCTGGGCCTGTTCACCGGCCAGGTCTTCATCGGCGCCGGGATCGCCCTCGTCCCCGGCAACCTGATCCAGCTCCTCGTCCAGGCCCAGATCCTCAACGGTGTGATCACCCCCGTGCTGCTCACCTACGTCCTGGTCCTGGCCAACCGACACAGCCTGCTCGGCGACGCCGCCAACGGACGCATCTTCCGGGTCGTGGCCACCATCAGCGTCGCCGGCGTCGCCGTGCTCTCCGCCACGGTGTTGGTGACCACTGTCCTGGGCTACCTCGGGCTCGCCTGACACGCTGGGGCAGGCCATCAGGGCGGCGGCGCTGGGGGAGGCCGGCCAACCCCCATGTCACGCAGCGCTGCGGGGCTCAACCTGGACCCGGAGCTGAACCTGGACCCGGAGCTGGTCTGTCAGACGCTGATGATCGCGCCCATGATGACGGTCTGCTCGATGGGGATGTGCAGGACCTCGGCGGGGTCGGCGGCGTTGTGGGCGAGCCCGGTGAACAGCCGTGCCCGCCAGCGTGGCCGCAGCCGACCGTCCCCGGTGCGCAGGGTGGCCCTGCTGACGAAATACGCGGCGCCGGGCAGATCTAGGCCGTCCTCGAACAGCCCCTGATGCTGGGCCTCGGTCAGTACCGCGGGCAGGTCCAGGTGGTCGGAGAAGCCATAACGGGCGACCACGTAGTGACAGCCGGGAAGCCCGTGACCGAGGTCGTGGACGGTAAGCCGGTCGGGGCCGGCCACGTGCGGCGACTGCTCGGCGTGCGCGGTGACAATGATGAGGTGCTCGTGCAGGACCCGGTTGCGCTCCACGTTGGTGCGCAGCGCCAGCGGCACAGTGATGCTGTCGGGGTGCGGGAAGATCGCGGTGCCCGGGATGCGCCGCACACCGGCGGCGGCGACCTTGGTGGCCATGTCGTCGAGGAAGTCGCTGAGGCTGCCTTCCAGGTGCTGGCGCCGCTGGGTGACAGCGGCCCGGCCTTGCTGCCAGCTGGTCATGACGACGAGCAGCGTCGCGGCCACCAGCAGCGGCAGCCACCCGCCGCTGGTGACCTTGGTGAGGTTCGCGGCCAGGAAGAGGGTCTCCAAGCCGCCGATGACCGCGGCGAACACGACCAGGCCGGCCCGTGACCATTGCCACCGGGCCCGCGCCTGGGCCAGGAACAGCACCGTGGTGATCAGCAGGGTGCCGGTGACGGCGATGCCGTAGGCGGTCGCCAGCCGGGCGGAGTGCTGGAAGGTGAACAGCAGGGCCAGCACCCCCACGAGCAGGATCGCGTTAACAGCGGGCACGTAGATTTGCCCGCCCTCGTCCTCGCTGGTCTGGCGGATCCGCAGCGGCGGGAGGTATCCCAGGCGAACAGCCTGGTGGCTCACGGAGAACGCCCCGCTGATCACGGCCTGGGAGGCGATCACCGTCGCCAGGGCGGCGAGCACGACCATCGGGATCTGCGCCCAGCCCGGGAGCAGCAGGAAGAACGGGTTGCGCACCGCCGCCGGGGTCCGCAACACCAGGGCCCCCTGCCCCAGGTAGTTGCACAGCAGGGCGGGCAGCACCACGGCGAACCAGCCCCGGCGGATCGGTCCCGGCCCGAAGTGCCCCATGTCGGCGTACAGGGCCTCACAGCCGGTGATCGCCAGCACCACCCCGCCGAGGGCGAGGAACGTCAGCCCGGGATGCGCGATCGCCAGCGCCACCCCGTAGGAGGGGGACAGCGCACGCAGCACGGCGGGGTTGCGGGCGATCTCAGGCAGCCCGGCCACCCCGATCGCTGCGAACCAGCAGACCATCACCGGCCCGAAGACCTTCCCGACCCGTTCGGTGCCCAGCCGCTGGGCCAGGAACAGGGCGAGCAGGACTACCGCGGCCCCCGGCACGACCCACGAGGTCACCGACGGGAACGGGACCTCCACGCCCTCCAACGCGCTCAGCACCGAGATCGCCGGAGTGATCAGCGAGTCGCCGTAGAACAGGCACGCCCCCAGCACCCCGAGCAGCACCAGCAGCCGCACCCCCCGACCGCTCGAGGGCACCGTTCTGCGCAGCAACGCGGCCAGCGCGAGGACCCCGCCCTCACCGTCGTTACCGGCCCGCATCACGAACGTGACGTACTTGAACGTCACGATCAACAGGATCGACCAGACCGTCATCGACAGCACACCCAGCACGTTGTCCCGCACCGGGGCGATCCGCCCGCTGTCCAGAGCGAACACCGTCTGCAACGCGTACAGCGGGCTCGTGCCGATGTCACCGAACACCACGCCCAACGCCGCGATCGTCGCCACCCGCGCCGTACCCCGCCCGACCCGCCCACCAGGAGCCACCGGCCGTCGACGGGAGACCCGCCGACCGGGCCCGCGGCTGCCCCTCACCGGCGCGCCACCGACACCACCGGGGCCAGCCGTTGCACGGGCATCACCCCACCGTCCTCTCACCACTCATCGCCCCGCCCTACCCGGGCACGCCCGGCGGTCCGGGGACTGCCCGTGCGTCGATCCCAGCCGGGGACACCGGCTCGACTGCGGCCCGGTAGCTCCCCGTCTCACCATTGTCGGGTCGCGCGGCGCCCACGGCCCCTCGGCAGCCCCGTCCCAGGGCCGGCCTGCAGCGGCCCCGCCGGTTGTCATACCCGTCGGCCCTGCGTGCGCCACGCCACCCGCACCCGCTATAAGCGGCGACTCTCGCCGGGGCCCCGTGTATGCCCCGGCCGCCCACGATGTCAGCGTCGCTGTCTCACCTCAGGACCTGCACCCGCGTCCTGGTCACCCCAGCGGGTCGTGGCGGTAGAGCACAGGTCCCCTGGCAGAGCGGGCCGTGCCGGCGTCCAGCCGATAGCAGACCGGCTCACCCGCGCTATCGGTGAGCCACAGCTCGGCAGCGGAGATCCGCATCGGAAGTGCCAGCCGCTGCCCATCGCAAGGGCCTCCCACGGCGCGGGCCGGTCGCCGGGCATGTGGCAGCAGCGCCAGGCCCCACCCCGCCCGGTACCAACGCAGCCGCCGGGTCTTGACCACGCCCAGGCACAACACCGCGATCGCCAACACCACCAAGCCGGCCACCGCACGGGACCGGGCCGGCAGGAAAGGAACGACGATCGTGGCCGCGGCGGTCAGCACGGCACCCACGAAAGCCGCGCCGAGAAGGCGGCCGCCACCGCGGCGCGAGCGGACCAGCCCCGTCATCGGGTCGACTCGGGCGGGCTGAGCTGACTCTCCGGCGCGGTTGATCCCTTCAGCCCACCCGCCCCCATCGGCATCGTCACCCGCGGATCAACGACGGGCCCAGAGGTGCTGTTGAGAAACGGGACCGCCCCGACGTCACGGGGGAGTGCGGCGTCACCCGGGGGTAGGACGTTCAGGGCGTCCTCGCGGACGGCTAGGTGGCGTTCCTCCAGCGCGTCCGGTTCGGCCTGAGCGGCGGCCTCGACGTGCACGAGCCGGGTGTCGGCACCGGGAAGCACCCGCAGGATCTCCCCGAGTTTGCGTTGCACCGCTGCCTACTGACGGCTCTGGGTGTGCTGCAGCGCGAACACCATCACCAGTGTCACCGCCGCGGCGAGCGCCTCGAAGGCGGTCAGCCACCGGCTCGCGCTACGCGCCAGCACCGCGACCAGCAGGAACCCGGCGCTGACCGCGGCAGCCACCGCCGTGGCCGCGCCACTGGCCGACACGTTGTTCAGGATGTGGAGCCACCTGCTCAGCCGGGGCTGACCCTGTTGGCGTGCCCCAGCCACCCAGCCCGCAGCAACCGCGCCCGCAGCCGTCGGGTCGTGACCACCTCGTCCACTCCGTCGGAGCCGGTCACGTCCGAGAACGTCAACCCAAGCTGGCCCTGGCGATCCACGGCGCGGTGGTTCCTGCGCGCGTCACGGTTGATCTCCTTGGCCCGCTCGTTCCCACGACCTCGGGCCGCTGACAGCGCCGTCTGCGTACATGCCCCTCGTACCGCTAGCGCAGGGTGTCTCGGCGCCACGCCACCGCCGGCTGCTTCGGTATGCGCCCTGCGCATCCCGGGCCCCAGCTCAGTGCAGGACGTTCACGGCGCGTGCGATGACCAGGCCGATCGTGGACAGCGCGACGAGGCTCTGCACGGCCATGAGGCTCTTGGTGCCACGCGTCAGGGGCATGGTGTCGGTGGGTGAGAACGCGACGGCATTGGTGAACGACACGTAGAGGTAGTCGGTGAACCGGGGCTCCCAGTCCGGGTCCGCGATCCCCGGGTCGCTCATCTGCGGGAACAGGAAGTCCGGATACGGGCTCGTGCCTGCGGCGCGCGCGAACGGGCCTCCCCGGTCGATTTCCCAGTACCACAGGCCGAAGACAATGATGTTGGTGAGGTAGATCGCCGACCCGCTGACCAGCAGGCCGCCGGCGTCGTTGCTGGCCTTGCCGGTAATGATGTCGTAGTCCAGAAAGCCCGCGCTGAGGCCGTTGTCCAAACTGATGAGGGCCACCACCAGCAGCGAGGCGTACTTGCCCAGGACGGTCCGCCGCGACAACCTGACCGGGTTCAGAACGGTGAGCACCACCAACAGCAGGACCTCCAGCGCGGGCAGGACCCACCTCGGGTGCAAGGTGTAGCGACTGGACAACGTCAGCTGCAGCACCACCGCAGCAACGATCGCCAACGCGGCCGGGATCCGGTTCTCCCCGTCCGTGGGCCGCAGCCACGCAGGAACGAACTCGTCCTCCATCCGATGCAGGTCCGCCCCCAGCGCCGGCGACAGCCAGCCACCCCGATGAGCCGCACGGCCACGCCACCCGCGACCGGTCCCGGTCCCGGTCCCGGTCCCGGTCCCGGTCCCGGTCCCACCGTCCCGCGTCGGCACCTGCCCATCATGACTGGCACACCGAATCACCCCCGCGCCCCCCACACCGTCACGCAAGCAAGTCGACCAACTGCATGGTGAGCCCCCATCGGCCATTAGGGCACCCCTGCAGGCCGCCCATTCCCGTGCATAGCCGGAGACGACTGTCCCACCCAGGGGCTTCGGCCGCTTTCGCGCCAGATCCTGAGACTGGCAGGCACCCTTCCCGGGCAGTCCCCGCGACAGTGTCAGTGCCGATCCTTCTCACACCCCGTGGCGGTGGTTCAGGGGGGTTCCTTGGGCGGCGGTGCTCGCGGTGTGGCCGCCGCCTGGCCCGCGCAGGACGCTGGCGATGCCGATTGCTGCGATAGCACCGAGGAGGGGTCCTGCGGTGTAGGGCCAGAAGTGGGTGAACGTGCCGTGGACGAGGTCGGGGCCAAAGGAGCGGGCGGGGTTCATCGAGGCCCCGCTGACGGGGCCCGCCCACAGCCCGGCGAGCACGATGTATGCGCTGACGCCTAGAGCGGACAGGGGTCCGACGTTCTGGGCTTTGGAGGCGGTGCCCAGGATGGTGCTGATCAGCCCCGTAGTGAGGATCGTCTCCAGGACAAAGGCCTGTACGTCGGTGATTCCGGTACCTGGACGGGAGGCGCCCAGGTGCGCGGCGTCGCCAAGGAGCAGCTGCAGGGTGAGGCAGGCGAGTGACGCTCCGGTGAGCTGCGCGGCTGCGTAGCCGGGTACCCGGCGCCAGGGGAAGTCGCGCCGCAGGGCGAACGCGATGCTGACTGCGGGGTTGAGGTGGGCGCCGGAGACCTTGCCCATGAACAGGATGACCGCGAGCACGGTCAGCCCCGGTGCGGTGACGGATGCGACCGGTCCGACTCCGCCCTGGGTTGCTTCCACAACCGGGCCGCCGGCTGCGGCGAGTACAAGGAGGAAGGTCCCGAGGACCTCGGCGAAAAGACGGCGCCCTTCCAGAGAGTCATCGGCAAAGGCGGTGTGCCGGTGCTTGCTCCCTTCGGGAGTCTCACCGAGCACATCATCGTGACGGTCCGCGACTGGGCTGGCGGGTGCGTCGGGTGCACGATGGGCGCTCACCATGGGACGCGCCCGGCTGTCGAGACCAAGGGGATTGTGATGGATGTCCTGCACAGCGTGCGGGTGGGGTCGAGCCGCCTCAGCGACTCCGTGGAGGTGGTGGCGACCCCGGGTCGCCGTCCGCGGCTGCTGCGTGTGCTGGATCCGTTGGATGTGGCTGGCCGAGCCGCCCGCGCGGTCCTGCCGTCGCATGCGACTCCGGTGGAGGCGCAGGCCCTGTACTTCATGATCTTGGGAGTAATTGTGGCGGCTGAGGTCTTGGAGCCGCCGGTCGCGGTCCTGATGGCTGTCGGGCACCTGATGGGCATGTCTCACAACCGGTTCGTGCGCGAGGCTGGTGACGCCTTCGACGACGCGGCCTGAGCGGTCTCCTGTCGGACCTGCTCGGCGGCCCGGGGTTTCAGCAGGTTGTGCTCGGCCGGGTGCTGGCTCTCCGGGTTGTGCTCGGATGCCCGCCCGCGGGTGACCCGGTGGAGCACCAGGGGTGCGATCACCGAGGCGAAGGTCGCTGTGGCGGCGCTGGCCGCGACGCACGCCCACGCGGCCGGGTCCAGCGGGGTGCAGCCGAAGAACTGGCTGAGCCCGGGTGTTTGTACCACCACGACGAGGGCGGCCCCGCTGAGCGCAGCGGTCGCCCAGACCAGTGGGCTACCGCCGGCCAGCACGAGGGTCTGCCCCAACTGGGTACCGACCAAGGCGACGAGGCCCATGGTGCTGGCCCGGCGCGGCAGGCCGGTCCCACGGCCCAGCAGCCACGCGCCGGTCGCCCCGGCGGCCGTGGCCGTCCCGCGCACGGCGATGGACTCCAAAAGCACCCGCCCGAGCTCCGGGGTGGGGATCTGCATCAGCTCGGCGCCCACGGTTTCGGCGTCGCGTTCCGCGGGTGACCTGAGGTCGGCTGGGTCCGGTGCCGGCAGCGGGGGCCGGGGGTGCGCTAAGGCCACGGCCATGGCCGGGAACATGTCGGTGAGTAGGTTGACCAGCAGGAACTGGCGGCTGCCGACCGGGGCACGTCCGGTCAGGGCGGTTCCGAGGACGGTGAAGGCGACCTCACCGGCGTTGCCGCCGACCAGGATCGCGACGGCGTCACGGACGCGCTGCCACATCATGCGTCCTTCCACCAGCGCGTCCAGCAGCAGCGTGAGGTCAGGCTCGGTGAGCACCAGGTCAGCGGAGTTGCGCGCCGCGGCCGAGCCGTGGGTGGCCAGGCCCACCCCGACGTCGGCGAGCCGGATGGCGGCCGCGTCGTTGCTGCCGTCACCGGTCATCGCCACGACCCGGCCGGCCTTCTGCAAGGCGGCGACGATACGCACCTTGTGCTCGGGGCTGACCCGCGCGAAGACTGTTCCGGTCTCGATCATGGTGGCGCGGGCGGTCTCGTCGACAGCGTCGAGATCGGCGCCGGTCACGACGTGCTGGCAGCCGATGCCCAGCTCGCGGGCGATCGCCCTAGCGGTGACAGGGTGATCCCCGGTGATCATCCGAACGCTGATGTCGTTGGCGAGCAGCTGGGTGACCACGGGCAGGGTCGCCGGGCGGGGCGTGTCGGCCAGACCGATGAAGCCCAGCAGCGTCAGCTCCTCGACGGCGGCCGCGAGATCCTCCGGCGCGGCATCGAGTCGCCGGCGGGCGACCAGTAGCACCCGTAGCCCCTTGGCGGCCATCGTCTGCACGGCCTGCAGTGCCGCCGCCCGGTCCTGCTCGGTCATGGGGGTCCGTCCCCGCTCGAGGTCGCCGGCAGCGGATGTGGAAGGCCGCAGGACGTGGGTGCAACGCGGGAGCAGGACCTCAGGGGCTCCCTTCACGACCAGGCGCAGCACGTGGCGGCCTTGCCCCAGCGTGGCGGCATACCCGCGGTTGGACTCAAACGGCACCTCGTCCACTGCTGCCCACACGTGCGCCGCCTGCAGACTCAAGTGCCGGTCGGCCGCCGCGAGCACCGCCCGGTCCGTCGCGTGCACGACCGGCCCGTCCTCGGGGTCAGGGCACGCCCGCGCCGCAGCACGCAGGAGCCTGCGGGCGTCCCCCGAGTTCTCTGCTTGCCGGGCACTCCACACCTGGGGGAGGTCCGCGAGCTCTACCAGGGTCAGCACGCCCTCGGTGAGGGTGCCGGTCTTGTCAAAGCACATTGTGTCGACTCGGCCCAGCGCCTCCACCGTGCGGCTGGAACGCACCAGCACACCCCGCCGCGAGAGCCGACGGGCAGCAGCCAGCTGAGCGACCGTGGCCACCAGCGGCAGACCCTCGGGGACCGCGGCGACCGCCACGGCGACGCCGTCGGAGACCGCGGCGCGCAGCGGCTGCGCGCGGGCCCAGCCCAGCAGGCTGACCAGCGCCCCGCCACCCAGGGTCAGGGGCAGTGCCTTGTCGGTGAGCGATCTCAGCTGGGCCTGCACCCCGCCGGCACCCGAAGGGGGACCGATGGCCGCGGCGGCCCGGCCGGCCTGGGTGGCGTCCCCGACCGCGACGACCACGGCCCGCCCCCGGCCGACCACCACCACAGACCCCTGATAGACCATGCAGGACCGCTCGCTCAGACCCGCACCGGGAGTGGCGCCCCCCGCTTGTCCACCGTCACCGACTCCCCGGTCAGACCCGACTCGTCGACCTCCAGGTCATCGACCTCCAACAGCCGGCCATCGGCGGGGACAACATCACCCGCAGCCACCGCGATCACATCCCCCGGGCGCAGGGTGTCGGCCGAGGTGGGCACCAGTTCCACGGCAGGGAGGTCTAGGGGCTGCAGCGCGCCCACTGTGCGCGCCGCCGCCCCTTGCAGGCGTGTCGCCGGGACCCGTTCGTCATGGTTGAGGCTGTGCATGGCCTGGTCGGCGCGTTCGCGTTGCAGCGCCGAAACCAGCGCATTGACGCCCATCACCGACGCGACCAGCGCCGCGTCGGTGGGCGCCCCCAGGATCGCGGACGCCGCTGCACCCACAGTCAGCACAGGGGTCAGCGGGTCGGCCAGCTCGGCCCGCACATGGTGCAGCAGGGCTGCCGTCCGGCCAGCCGCACCAGTGCAAATCAGCGGCAAGAACCTGGTCAGCGGCAGCGACGGATCCACCGCGTCCGCGGGCACGGGCGGATCCAAGCGCAGCAGCACCTCGTCGGCTTCCAGGTTGTGCCACGGGACCAGCGGCACCGTCGGTGTGACCACCGGGCGGCCGGCGCGGCGCCCGGCCAGCACACCGCTGACCAGCCCCGCCGCAGCCGCCCCCGTGACCGGGCTCACGCTCCGGCGCCACACGCCGGCACGGGGCCCGGAGACCAGCAGCAACGCCCCCAGCGCACTCGCCGACATGGCCAGGGTTCTGCCGCGCTGACTGACTGCGCGTGCGTGCGCCGTCGCCGCCAGGACCTGCTGCACCACAGCCAGGTCAGGGCACACCACATCCGCGGACCAGGGCACATGCGCCACGGCGCCGTCCACCTGCTCGTCCGAGGTTCTTGCCGTCACCCCCGCTCCTGCAGGCCCGCGGCGGGCGACACCCACACCGACGTCTGTCGCGGCCAGAGCCCGGTGCGCGTGCCCGCTGACCACGGCCACGACGCTGCCGTCGGTTTGCAGCCGGCGGACCGTAGCCAAGATCGACACCGATGCGGCCACGTTCTCCTCAGCCCGTCCCCGCAGTTCACCCGCATGCCCGCTTCCGGCCAGCACGACCCGCAGCCCGGCGCGCCGCGCGGCAGCGATGAGCTCATCAGCCCCCGGATGCAGCTCACTGCCGACCAGCACGCGGCCCACCGGCCGTGACCCCTGCTGCAGCCCCACCCAACCCGGGACACCCGAGGTGTCCGGGCCGCCGGCCAGCGCCAGGTGCCCGGTGTCCGCGCCTGCCGTGTCCGCGCCTGCCCTCTTCGCGCCTGTCGTGTCCGTGACGGTGCGGCGCAGCAGGCGCTGGCCCGCGCTCCACACGTGCTCCACGGTCCAAGACGGATGGGTGGAGACCGCGTCCAGAACCAGGGCCGGTCCGCCGTGCAGCACCGAGACGTCGATGACCACCACGTCGACACGGTCCAACCGTCTCCAGACCGAGGAGTCCAGGCTCAGCGCGCCACGGTGGGACAGCGACGCCGACAGCACGCCCGCGAAAGCCTCCCGGCAGGTCCGCGACGCCTTCGGTACGCCAATCAGGAGGGCATCGGCGGCGTCGGTAACGCTGCGCCTGCCCACCAGCGCAGACCCCCCAGCCAGCAGGGACCCCGCAGCCGCCCGGTCGGCAAACACCTCCAGGATGCCGGCTGGCATCGGTGCCGGTCGCTTGCTCATCTGCAGCGGGTCGGTCACCGAGACCCCGGCCCCGCCCCCAAGCTCGTCGTCCCACCCATCCCATGACGTGCGGGACGCCCGCATCTCCAGCAACGTCACCAGCCGTTGTCCGCCGTCGACCACCAGGGCGGCAGCCCCATGCCCCAGAGCGTGCGCGACAGCGTTGCCCAGCGTGATCACCAAATCGGTCCGGGGAGGACCCAGACGCGACTCGACCACCCGGCGGATCCGCGGCTGGTTATCCACCAGGGCCATCACCGCCGTCATGCCCCGTACCCCCGCCGGCACCGGAAGCCCCCACGTCGCAAGGGCAAGCCCGGCCCCGATCGCATCCGCCGCCAGCCCTAACGCCGCCGCCAGCACCGGCTCCCGGTCACCCGGCAGGTCCGCGTGGCTGCTCCACACCGCACCCGTGGTCCCGGCGAGACGCTCGGCCTCGAGCACAACAGCGCAGACATCGCTCACTGACCGGCGAGCCGGGTCCACCGCAACGGTCAGCCGCCCGGTGACCGTGTTCACGCGGAACCAGGCGAAACCGTCCGTTCCGCCCAGCAACTCGGCCAGCAGCCGGCACAGCGCGGCCCCATCCGGCCCCGTCAAGCCCCGTCAAGCCCCGTACCTCAACCGTGACGCGGTCGAGCTCTGTCTGGCCCTGGCTAGCGCCCCTTACCCGGATCCTGCGCCGGCGACGGCCTTCGCGGGGATCGACGGCGCTGGCCGCCTGAGCGAGCACCAGACCCGCGGCGGGAGCAAGCCGCGTAGGCGACAGCCGGGCAGGTATCCGCGGCTCGCCGTCGACCACGACCAGCGGAACCGCCCCACCCACGGCTTTCCGCACCACCGACGAGGTGAGCCGCAGACCCGCCAGGCCGACACCCACGCCCAGTACCGGCGGAATCACCGCCAGCTGCAGGCCCAACTCCGCCGCCGGCCGGACCGAGCGAACACCCAACCGCACCGCGCCGCTCAGCAGCGAACGCACGCGCCCGCCCCAGATCCGCCGGCCGGCGGCCAGGCCGGCCAGTCCGTCACACCGGGCTACTGCCTGGCTGGGCGTCGAACGCACTCAGCTGAGGGGCCGGCCGGCGTAGCCACCGACGACCCAGCACCGCTCCGGCGACACCGACACCCACCACGACAGGCAGCTCGACCGTGCCGGCAGCCGCAAGCACGGCCAACCCCCCGAAATAGAGAAACCCCGTCGGCAACGTGACCTGCACCGGCCCCACCTTGGCCACCGCCCCAGGACCAGGCAGACCAACAGAAGCGTTGAAGAACGGAAGGTGCACCGTCACCGACGCCGGCGCCCGCTGCGGCCCACGCGGCGCCGGAGCGCCCTCCACCACTTCAGCGGCACGCCGAGCCGCACCGCTGGTCAGGTGCGCCCCCGCCTCGACCGCCGCGACCCCAGCGCTAACCGTGGACCCAGCCACCGCCCGAGACAACCCCAGCAACTGACCGGGCAGCCCCGGCGCCCCACGCCCAGCCTCTTCCAGCACCTCTCCCAGGACGGCCTCTTCCAGCACCTCTTCCAGGACGGCCTCCTCGAGGACCTCTTCCAGCACCTCGTCCAGGACGGCCTCGTCCAGGACCTCTTCCAGCACCTCGTCCAGCACCTCGTCCAGCACCTCGTCCAGCACGGCCTCCTCTAAGGACCGTGCCTCGGTCACAGCCCGCGCCGGTGCGGCCGACGGGGCGTGCTGACCGCCGACATGCTCGCGGGGACGAGCAGATGCCGACGCCGCGACACCAGGGGCGCCATGGCCCGAGGCACTTGCCTGGGCCTTCTTCGGGGTGCTCTTGGCTGACGACGACCGCGACGACTCGACCACTGGTAGCTCCCTCACCTAACGTTGCAGTGCGCGACACAGCAAGACGCTGGATGTCAACCTCTGCACGGTGAATCCTAGGCAAAGTCCCGACCAACGGTGCAGCCGCCCACGCCCGACGCGACTCCGGCGATCATCACTGTCCCGCCGGTGGCTGCACCGAGGTCCTCGGAAGGTGGCAAGCCGGCTGCGACAAGATCGTTTGGTTGTGGTGTGTGAGGGCCTCCTTGCTGGGTTCGTTGATCCAGGTGGTGTGGGGATCCGGGGTGGCACGGGTCGGTGGTTGCCGAGGCGCTCGAGCTGGTGGGCAAGAGCCAAGAATGTATGTTATGACATATCGAATGCCGAGTGCCTGCGGCGAACGCTCAGTTAGGGCCCGCGACGAAATAACTGCGGGTTGGGTTGGGCGTGTCGGTCAGGTCGGGTTGAGGGTGTAGTTCCATTCGCCGTGGAAGTCGTGGCGGACCAGCGGGAGGGCCGTGACGTCTTGGTCGGTGTACCTGACGCCGGTCGGGTAGGGGCCGGTGTCCAGGACGCACTGCACGACCAGGCCGGTGGTGGTGCTGGTGTTCGCGATCAGGTCGACGATGACCTGGTGGTTGGTCAAAGGACGGCCGCGCCAGTTCATGGTGATCTGGGAGAACAGCCGGTGCTCGATCTTGTTCCATTTCGAGGTGCCGGGAGGGAGATGGCAGACTGTTACCGATAGCCCGGTGTGGGCGGCGAACGCGGCGAGCTCGATCTTCCAGGCTCGTACCCGGTGGCCGTTGGAGCCGCCGCCGTCGGCGCAGATCAGTAGCCGGTCCGCGGTGCGGTACCGGTGGCTTCCGATGGTCTCCCACCAGGTCCGCAAGGTCGCGACGGCGAACGCTGAGGTGTCGTGGTCGACTCCGACGCTGACCCAGCCGCTGTTGTCAGACACGTCGTAGATGCCGTATGGGATGGCCTTGCCCAGTTCCTTGTCGGGGAAGTCGTGCACGTTGACCTGCTCGGGTTCCCCGGCCGGCTGGTACTCCCGGCCGCCGTTCTTGAACTCCCCGACGAGCTCTTTCTTCTTGGCATCAACGGAGATCACCGGCTGCCCGGAAGCGGCGTGCTCGGTGGCGTGTGCGGCCAGATACCGGAACTGGGCATCACGGTCCTCATGCTGACGGCCCTCGATGACCTTGGCGTTGCCCTGCAGACTGAAACCCAGTGCCCGCAACATCAGCGCCACCGTGCGGTCCGACACCGGGTGGCCGCTGCTAGTCAACGCCGCGGCGAGGTTCTTGGTCGACTTCGTTGTCCACACCAGCAACGACATCGGATCCGCACGGGTGTCGGGGTCCACCAACGACAGCAGCTGCGCTGCCAGCGCCGGGTCGGTTTCGCTGAGCTTCTTCCGGCCGCCGCCCGCCGCCCGCACCCGCCGCTGCGGTTCCGGCTGGCCCTCGATCTCGCGCATCCCCCGCGCGACCGTGTCCGGGTGAACCCCCGTCGCCACCGCCACCGTCTTGATCCCACCGCGACCCAACTCCGCGGCTTCCGTGCCGAGCAGCAGCCGGCGCTGCCGCTCGTCCAGGTGCGGACGCAACACCGCGTACCGGCGTGCCATCGACTCCGCGACCTGCCCGCTCTCCGCCATACCACGACGGTAAAGGCCCCAACATCAGAAACCTAGGTTACTCTGACGCGAGCCCTTAGTAGGCGAGCAGCTCTGCGGCGTTCCCTGCCTGGTCGTCCTGGAACGTCACGTACACCGCGAGCGGGAACCCAGGCCAGCGGTGCCGCTGCTGTGCCCGGTCGGCCCGGTCACCTACCGCCCGGCCGCGGCCTTCACCCGGTGGGCGGGTGTGCTGCTCATGTTGCGCACGGGTACACGGGCGGTTGAAAGAGGACCTGGCGGCGCCGGACGCCCAACCCGGTGTCGACGTGCACCAGCTCACCGGGCGCAAGGAGCTGCCAGTCGGGGTGATCGTCGAGGCGTTCGCTGGCGACGACGACCGCGGGCCGGTCGCGGAGATCGGGGGAGTGGACCCGGATCCCGCCGTGCTGTCCGGTGCCGTGCAGGTGCTGGTCGCCGTGCTGCCCGCCTGCCGGCCGCTGGAGGATCCAGAGCTCGTCAGTGGCCGGGTAGCGCAGTGCCCACAGCGCGGCGGGGGTAGTGAGGATCAGGTTCAGTGACAGCACCGGGACGTGGGCGGCGAGCCAGCGCACGGCCGCCGTGATGCCGGCGCCGAGGTCCCCGTCGTGCGCTGCGGTTTCGGTGAGGATCAGCGCGAACATCCGTTCGCTGTCGGTGTCGCCGTGCACGCGGCCTATCGCCGGACCGAGGTGCGCCTCGAGCAGGTCGAGCCCGGCGAGCGCGCCGTTGTGGGCGAACGCGACCGCGCCGTCGACGAAGGGATGGGTGTTCTGGTAGGTGTTCGCGCCGGTGCTGGCATGCCGGACGTGGGCGACGAAGGTGGCGGAGACCAGGTCGCGCGCGGCGGTGCCGAATCCCGGGTCGTCGAAGGCGGCCACCGGTGCCTTGTGCAGCTCCACCTCACCGGCGGCGGTGAACCCGGCGACACCGCACCCGTCGGGGTTGCGCCGGCTCTGGTCCAGCAGGCTGTCCGGGGCGTCGAGCAGCCAGAACGTCGACCGGACGCGGTGCGCCCCGGCGGTCAGACCGAACAGACGGCACATGACGGCGGGCCCTTCACGCGGTCGCGGGCAGCTCTGCGGCGCCGGCGCCCGGGTGCCGGTGCACCTGCACGGCGGCGGCCGCCGAGGCGAGCAGGGTGACCGCGAGCGCGACGTAGGGGAACGCGTCGTAGGGCGACGGCTGCCCCGGGGCGCAGAGCTCCACGAACGGGACGATCAGCACCGCGGACCCCAGCGCCGGGACCAGGACGTGGCGCAGCGGGGAGAACGCGTCGCGGTGCCGTCGCCACATGAAAACCGGCAGGGAGATGTTGGTGAGCAGGTACACCACGAAGATCACGATGGTGCCCATCGTGGAGCACTCGGCGTAGAGACCGACCGGGTCCAGCTGCCCGGTGTCGCCGGTCGCCAGGTGGACGCACCACCACACCCCGATGATCCCCAGCCGCACGACCGCCATCGCCAGCAGCGCGTTCACCGGCGCCGCGCTGCTCCTCCAGAGCCGGCCGAGTCGGGCCGGCAGCAGACCGGTGCGGCCGCCGTCGTAGAGCATCCGGGCCTGCGAGCTGGAACCGGCGACCAGCGCGGCGAGAACGGAGACGATGCCGGCGACCCAGGCGAGGATCCCGAACGGGCCGAGGTCGCGATCGGCGATGGTCAGGAACGGCACCGAGGAACGCCCGAGCGTGGTCACGTCGTAGCCGAAGCCGGTGACCGTGGCGTAGGCGAAGACCACGAACAGCACCGCCCCGATGGCGATGGACAACAACAATGCCTGCGGCACCGTGCGCTTGGGGTCCCGGCACTCCTCGGCCAGCGCCGGACCGTTCTCCCAGCCGATGAACATGTACAGCGCGAGCGGGAACCCCGTCGACAACCCGGCCAGGCCGCCGCGCAGGTGCGATGGGGAGAACGGCGTGAGCGACAGCCGGCCGCGGGCATCGAGCAGGGTGATCGCGCAGACCACGAGCATCACCGCGACCTGCGCGACGAGCGCGATCCCGACCGCGGCGGTGGACAGCGCCACACCCTTGGCGGTGACCCAGATCGCGACCGCGGTGAGCGCGACGCTGAGTGGCCCCCAGGGCACGTCGATCCCGGCGTAGCGCTGCAGGGTCATCGCGAGCAGGCCCCCGGACATCGTGAACACCCCGGTCATCGCGACGGTGTAGCCGACGGTGACGAGCAACGCGGTGACCACCCCGGCGCGGGCGCCGAGACCGGTCTCCACGTAGGTGATGAAGCTGCCCGCCGAGGGCTCGGCGCGGGTGAACTCCGCGACCACCATCGCCAGAAACACGACCGCGACCGCGGCGGCCAGGATCGTCAGCGGCGCGGCGACCCCGGCGGTAACGGCGATGCCCCGAACGCGAAGTAGAAGTCGATGCCGGGGCCGATGTTCGCCACCGTGGAGACGGTCACGTCCCGGGTGCCGAGCTGCCCTGCGACCAGGCCTGCGGCCGGCGCAGCGGGCACCACCCGGGGGGTCGAGGTGAGGATCATGCCGATCCGGGTTTGCCGGTGTGGGAGGAGGTCCCGGCCTCGTCCTCGGTCATCGACGTTGACGGTGGGTGGGCGTTGAGCGCGTCGACGTTGGTCTGCAGGTCGGTCAGGAACAGCCGGGCCAGCTCCGCGCTGAACCCGTGCCGCAGCAGCACCCGCTGGATGCTCAGGTCCTCCAGCCAGGTCGGGAGGCTGTAGGCCGGGACGAGCCAGCCGCGGGTCCGCATCCGGTCGGCAAGGTCGTAGAGGTTCCAGGGCGTGTCGGCGTCGGGGTCCAGTCGCCAGCTCACCGCGGCGATGCCGTCCGCCGTGTCGCCGCGGTGGATGAGCCGGAACGGGCCCATCGCCGCGACGGTCTCGGCGATCAGCGCGGCGGAGTCGTAGAGCCGGCCCTGCACCCGCTGATAGCCCTCGCGGCCCAGGCGCAGGAACTGGTAGTACTGCGCGATCACCTGCGCCGCCGGTCGGGAGTAGTTCAGGTTGAACGTCGGGGAGTTCCCCCCGAGGTAGCTGACCTCGAACACCAGCTCCTCGGGTAGATCGGCGCGGTCGCGCCACAGCCCCCAGCCGACCCCAATCGGGGCCAGACCGGTCTTGTGCCCGGACGCGTTGATGGACCTCACCCGCGGCAGGCGGAAGTCCCAGACCAGGTCGGGCCGGGTGAACGGCGCCAGGAACCCGCCGCTGGCCGCGTCGACATGGATGGGAACGTCGAGCCCGGTCCGGGCCCAATGCCACGTAGCCTAAGTTGATCATGCTGCGCGGGGGTGAGGGCGTGGTGGTGGATGGTGGCTGGTCTGGTGTGTCGGGTGCTGGCGGGTTCGTCGCGTCTTTTGACCCGGTAGCTGTTGTGGCGGGCCCGTTTGACCGCGCGTGGGCTGGTGCGTTCACGGCGGGCGGGGATCAGCAGCGCGGCGATCCGGGTGAGGTGGCTGGGGATCTGTTCGGCCCAGTCCTGAGGGGGGAATGGCCGCCGTCCCGGTGGCGGTTCGGCGGATGAGGCGCAGGGCTTTGGCGAAGGAGATCCGGTCTGGATTGAGGTCGGCGGCGGCGGAGGCCGCGGCGATGAGTGCGCTGATCGCGTGGTGGACGATCTGAACCGCCCCGGGTTTGGTGGAGGGTTGGATCTAACGGATCTTGCCTGGCATGTGCTGATCGTCGTCGACGCCGAGCAGCTCGTCAACGGTCATGGGTTCGCCGCATTCACGGCACAGGCCGCCG
>JAABUP010004106.1_pt1 | contig 24384 bp, 30 predicted proteins | sample 5559201 | NCBI WGS metagenome assembly JAABUP01 (sample SAMN10711887, study PRJNA513373) | rock metagenome | isolation source: Antarctica rocks | place: Antarctica
ACACACACACACACACACACACACACACACACACACACACACACACACACACACACACATATTGAGTGCGCTATGAAGTTTTGCAGCGATATAAAAATGTATTCATAAAGTTGACTGTCTCACCAGAGACATCACACCCCAAGGGTTCCAGCACATCTGTGGCAAAGTAACCTCCAGCGCCATTGCCAGGGTCCACAGCAACCTTGAAACCCTCCAGGGGCTTATCAAAATTGCCCTTTTTGTCCACACCCTGCTTGATGATGTTTCGCAGGTGCTCCGCATAGACCGGCATGAAGTCCACCTGAATAGCAACAGCTGCATGCTCGTTAGTCTCTGGATGGATGGATGGATGGATGAGTTTATGGATGGATGGATGAACGGACGGACGGACGGACGGATGGACGGACGGACGGATGGATGGATGGATGGATGGATGGATGGATGGATGGATTGAGTGAACTAGTGAACGAGTGAACGAGTGAACGCATGAACGAATGAATGCATGCATTACATGACTGTCAAAACTGTCGTACTAGTACAGGGATGCACAAGACAGGCTGCTCTGGAGAGACAAGACTTCTCCTGCATGCACCTAGCTCATCATGAGCTGAGAAGCATAATTATTATTATTGCACGAGCAAGCACGCGAGCGGGTAGTGAGGGAGTGGTTGAGTGAGCAAGCAGAGCTGTGTGCTGACAGGCAATCAGTCAGCATCACCAGGGAATAGAGCAGCAAGAGATCTAGGCTGTATTTGCAAAACAGCACAGCTGTCAGTAAGAAAAAACAGCTCATGTTTGAAGCCAGGTGAACAGCATCTGTATGTTAGCAAGTGCTGCCCTCGACATGCACTCAAGCTATGTGCATGACTGCCACAGCATATGCAGTTGCTGAACTCAGGACAACGCAGCAGCTTTGGCAGCAGGGAGCACGCCTCTATGACTCAACCCAGAACAGAACTCACATGTTGAGCTGAGCTTGGATCAGTGTTGAGTGCAGCATCTAGGACCAAGGCATCATCTGAATGTCGTGCATGTGGGGTCATCCCTGCTGTGTGTGCTGCTGCAGCTGCTCTCTGCAGAATGACTTTGATGTCGTCCTTTTCAAGTCCGCCCTCTTTGGTGAAGAACTTGAAGCCATTTCTGTTGAAGGGCAGGTGGGATGCTGTGATAATGATGCCGCCGTCATACTCATACCCTGCAAGAGGTAGAAGAAGTCGCAGCAACACATTGTGCGTCACACAAGAGATAAGGCAAAGGTGTGCCACATATGAGAGGCAGTGACTGCTGGTCATTTGATGAAATGCCTGTCAGTCTGCAGAGTAGCGTGTAGGGACGAATGACAGCAAGCCTTTTCTGTTGACCCCAAAAGGACTCTGAAGATGTGTTTGCCACGCTGCAGCAGTATTTAGGTGAGGGGAAGCCATCAAGAAGCAAGTTGGGCAAAGTGGGCTGAGCACCCCAGATCTGGTTTAGAATGTGGTTTGAAAATGGATTGAGGATGGAAAAACAAGGGGGGAAAAAACTAATCTGGTTTCCAAGCATGCTTCAGACACAGCCTCAAACAGACCAGTCCTCAAACATCACGTTATGCTGTGTATTTCTGTCCTGGCGTAGGCTGCAGGCTGCATACCCGGTATGATGCAGCTCATGAACATGGCAGGTGTAGTTGCAAGCCCAAATTGCGCGACGCTGACGCCTTGGCTGGCCAGACCTGCTACCATAGAGGCAAGTAGCAACGGCCCTGACAACCTTGAGTCCCTGCCAATCTGCATCGCAGCACTGCACGCTGACAGCAGTGCATCAACTTGGAGACAGCCCCTATGACTGATGGTCAGCTTCAGCCTTCGTGACTTGGATGCAATCATACAGGAGGCAAGATCATGCTGGAATGCAGACAGCAAGCCTTTGCATGCGCTGACACAACCTTACAAAGACAAGAAAGCCTTGCTTTGTCAAGGACAGGCTTCTGGCAGCGGTGCAACACAACTTGTTTGAGATTGTTTACCGAAATGTGCAAAGAGTTGGCAGGCATCTTGAGTGTTTCTGAAAGCCAGCTTGCAAAGCCCACGCCGATGAAGAAAGCTACCGTGGGTGTGATATTCTGCTCCTCCCCCTCAACACCTGAATAAACGTGCAAGAAACTGACTACCGTGTGGCCAGCAGCAGATGAACTGAAGAGGTGGACTCCAAGACAGACTTACCTGCTATTGCAACGCCTCTGATGTCACTGCCGTTCTGTAGTTTTTGGAAGATCGCAGCGACCTCCTTTGGCACCTCTATATCTTTCGGCAACTCAACAATGGCGCTTGCGACATTCACATTAGCTCGGCAGGACGAACCTTGTGTTCTACGTCCTGAAGTTGTTACGATGGCTGGTCGAGCTTTTTGACAAAACAGCAAAGACACGTGTTTGGGGACGGCACACACACTGTTCTCGCACCGTTCCTCAAGCTTGCGGACGTTAAAAACGCGCGTGCTTGAACGGCACATTCAGTTCCCAGAACCGGAGACACATGTCGAGGACGTTGCATCGCGTGGTGTGTATTGCACGTTAGCTTCGCTGTAAGGGACTGACATACGACGTTAGCGGCAGACATGGTAATGTATTCTTGCGACCCAACCGAAGTTTGGCAGTCGAGGGTTGCTTGCGCATACGACCGAGGTTCGTTGACCAGATTGAAATGTGTCACACATGCGATGGCATAATGAAAGCACCTGCAGCACTGTTGTACTATTGCATTACTTTATGACTTTGTGTGAACCAGATGCATGTGGTGGTTTCCTTCAGTGAATTCACACAGACAAGATTTGCTTCCTACATGCAAAGCATTCCCGACTGAACTTCTTGTCTTGTGATCAAACGTTGAGTAAACCAAGGAAGTCGGCCAACAGAGCATACAGGCACACATAGACACACGTGAACAACAATGCCCGTCTGCACAGCTAGTCACTAGGGCCTCGGCCATGTCTTCCTTGTCAAAGACTCTGAGACACAGAATCTCTGCTGCCAGAAAGCAGTTCCCATCATTTCGCAAGCTACAACACATTTTCCAGCTTCAGGTCTAGGACTGGCTTCCCTGTGATGATGTACACAGTGTCAAACCTATTTAGCGTACCATCATCATCTCCATCAATGCTCCTGCTGCTGATCACTCTTGCGTCAACTTGATCACTATCTGACTTGCTAACAGCTATCTGAGTCTTGGCGTTCTGCTTGACAGCATAAGCCACTATGAGATGCTGCTGGTCAGATGAAGTCATGCTGTCTATAGAGCATGCTGTCTGTAGCTACGCCATCAGCACTAGCTGCTTGATTGCTTAGAGCTCCCAGCTTTGCACCACTCCTTTGATAGGTCATGAAGAGTGCGCTGCTCACATGCTGTGGCTGCGTCAGCCTTTTTGTATGAGAGAGAGAGAGATCACAATGCTTTAGCCAGCCAACAAGTCTGATCACATATGGAAGAAGACAAAGGTCAAATTTGGAAGACATCAAGACAGCTTAGAATAAACTTGAAAACTTGCCCGTGATCTTGTTGCGCAAGTTCAGGACCTCAAAGTGTCAGTGTAACAAAGAAAAGCCTGGGCCAACATCAGTGCTTGCTTCCATTCCGCTGCTACCAAGTGATGCTGAAGAAGCGCAACACGCAAAATGCTGCCTTGGCAACAATCAGTCATTGCTCAGTGACCTGGCTTAAATCGAAGTTGAAGCAGCGCATTGCATGGTCAGGCTGGGGATTGCGCTGAGGCACTGAAGCCTTGTGCGCAAGCTCAGAGGTAACCCCAGCTTGTCTCCATCTTCGTCGGCGTCCGACGTGAGCGTCGCGTCCATAGCGCGTGCGTCGCCATGGCCGCAGTGATCAACCTGCCAGCGCGAACTCCAATCGCGCTTGGCATTCATCATTACATTGAACGGATCGACACACAGTCGCGTCAGCTGCGACATCTGAGGAAATGTCCTGCGGTTTCCTCATTTCGCTCCCACAAGCCCCCCGCGTCTATATCTATATGCACACCGCTTGCCCCGAGAGGCAGGGCTAGTATCAAGATCCATGCTGGTGCAGCAGGAGCTGCACAGCCATCTCTACCCGACGAGACACCAAAAGCAGAGTCTGGTCCTGTCGCCAAGTTCAAAGCTTTGCTGAGTCCTTTCAGTGAGCCGTCCACCAATAAGAAATTGCTGGCATTGTGCGGGGCACAAGCTCTGAGCTCCGTTGCCACCTTGATTCACGACACATACCTCCCGCTGTATCTGTCTGAGGAGCTAAAGCTCAGCAATACAAAAGTAAGCTGTCTCGCTTCCTTTTACCATTCTACCCTGTTGTTGCATGCATCAAGGCACAGCTCCCTTCCAGCAAACAGCTGACACCTGGTCATTCTTACCTGTGCTGTTCTCTCACACACTTCCTATGAACACTATGTTCAAGGTTCCCACAATGGAAGACAAGTTGCCAAGATGGTAATGGGTCTGCAGATTGGTAACCTGCAAGCGATGGCGCAGTTTCTTTCAAATGCCTCCAAGTCTCTCAGCGGCACCTTGGCAGACATCCTGTCCCCAGCACGCATGATCATTTTTGGGACACTCCTCACAACAATCAACAAACCCATGTTTGCCCTGTCGGGCTACGTCTTTGCCAGCTTTGGAACTGTTGTTTGCCTCTACTGGGTTACCTTTGCCAAGGTCTTTGACAGGATGAGTAAGGGAGTTCGAGAGGCGCCTGGAAAGGCCCTGATTGGAGAGCTTGCTGCTGAGTCTGGTGACAAGACCGAAGGTGCTTTTGGTATGTTCTTCCAGGCTTTGGTACAGAATGGTCACATCATGGCAGCTAGGCAAATATTGTGATAGCTTGCTGCTCTATAGAGATGAAAGTTTTGAAATCTCTCCTGGAAGTCCTGGAAAAAGAGCAAGAGTGGGAGAAAGCAAAATCTGATCAGCCTTATCCCAAAAGCACAGCCTGCAAGCTCTTTACCTCTCAGCCTTCTTTTTTCTGTTCTTCCACATTCAATTTTCTTTCCGTTTCCTTTTTCAGCTCATCTAGCTTCTGCCCTTAGCTGGCAGGATTAGCAGGATCAATGTGAGTCTTGTGGTGCCTTGATGGGGTCCCTCATTGCAGGCCTGGCCTTTCTGCCTCTCAGCCCACCCACTCTCTGCCTTCTTTCTGCAGGTCTAAGGCAAGCAATGGGAACCTTTGGTGCCTTGATGGGGTCCCTCATTGCCGGCCTGGCCTATACCCTCTCTGGCAGGAATTACGCTGTCACCTTCTCCCTGTCGGCCTTGCCTGCGCTGGGAGCTCTGCTGCTGGTCACCGCAGTAGGTCATATGCCCAATTGCGCTGAATTGTATGCTCAAGCAAAAGGTTGTACACTAATTTGCTGTAGGTGATATGCTCATTTGCAACATATTGTATGCTCGATTGCTTCAGATTAGATGCTCGGTTGCACTTTGTTATCTGGTCAACTGCAGTAGGTCATATGCTCAGCTGCGGTTAGATTATATACTCAATTGGCTGGCACCAAAGTTATACTACTCAACTGCAGTAGGTCACAGGCTCAATTGCACCAGATTGTATGCTCAATTGCCATAGTTTATATGGTCAATTGCAGCAGGTTGTATGCTCAACTGCATCTAAAGCCTCCCTGTTGCACTTCTGTTGTGTGCCACAGCCAGTATGGCAGTTGGTTATACGCTGCACTTAGCCTTGACTGTGCCTTTCCCTGTTGCTGTTGCCTGCAGTGAACACTCTTCTTCACCATGTTACACTCAGCACAGCACAGCACAGCACAGCACAGCACAGCACAGCACAGCACATGTAAACCCCTCTCTTTCAGCACGGCACAGCATGGCACAGCACGGCACAGTACAGCACAGTATCAGAGGTATCAATACACAGATGTTGAGTGCATGAGTCAGTTGTGTAAATGCAGGCGTTTGGGCAGAGAGCAAAAGATCAGGATGCTGCCAACAAGATCAAGAGGAAAGGTGCCTCTCCTACCTATGCTGCCTGACAACATGCATCATTGTGCCTGCATTGTTGTGGGCATTGTTTTATGGATGCTCGGCTCACAGCAGTATGCAAGCTTGCTGCACATCAGCTTGATCACCCCCTAACCTACTCTGGTGGGCTACCAAGCAATTTTGCTGACAGCTGAGTATGGTCCGGTGTATAGGGTTAAGGGTTGAAGGGCTTGAGATTTGTCATTGCATCGTAATGGTATCACCCGCTCCTCAGCAATTGCTGGTCAGAACTCTAGAACAATTCGTCGTTTCTTTGGAAAATGGACTCAAAGGCACTGACGAAGCAGAAGTAGGGGGTTTGTCTGCGGCCTGAGGCAGGAAATCTGTCAACTCAATCTTGCCCTTGTCATACCCTGGTCAATTTACTCTTACCTCTGTCATGACCTTGCCAATTTGCTCTTACTCTTGTCATGTGTCCTGTCTGGTCCTGGCGCACCTGCAGATACATGTAACAAGCCAGCAACATGTGCAGAATATGCTAATTCTCCCTCAATCTAGGCCACAAGTTAGCAAGACCCACACTCTTGCTTGTGGCACATCATGACTCGTCTTTGTGCAAAACCAGGTGCAGCCTACAAGGCTGGGGCTGAAGCGATCTAGCCCAGAAGATCAGCCAATTTGTGGGTGCCGTGGTTGCCATACATGATGATGTGTCATTGTGCATATGCAGATGCTGCTCTGGCAGGCTGCTCTGGCAGGCTGCTCTGGAGAGACAAGACTTGTCCAGTATGTACCTAGCTCATCATGAGCTGGAAAGGGTGTTAATTATTATGAATAATTATTAATATATGCAGATGCCGCGGACAAGGCCAAGGCAGAGGGCTTGGCCTCGCTCAACCTAGGGCAGAAGATCAGGGCATTCATGGGTGCCCTGCAACCGGCGTACTGGCAAGCGCTGTCAGTGGTGTGCCTGCTGTACTTTGCACGCTTTGACGCCAGCTTCATCACTTTGAGAGCCAGAACGGTGAGACTTGCAGCTCGTGTTGCACGCCTATCTTGTCTTACTTGATCTTGACGTACAACCTATAGGACTTATCAGCTATGCCCTCTTGCTGTAGTTGATGTCAACAAACAACCAATAGAGCTCATCAGCTGTGTCCCTCATGTCATGCTTGATCTGGACGTACAACCCATAGGGCTTATCACTGGCTTTGACATTCCCAGCTTGAGCCCCATGACCCTGTTCACAAAGCAGATCTTGTCATGCACAAAAAGCGGCCTGACCCTTGCATGCTTTGATGCCACTTTGCCATCAGAAGCAGAGAACTTTGTTTCCGAGTTTGCTCTCGGGAAGATTATGTTGCTGCTATACAAATTTTGACAGACATAAGCTTTGGCCTCCTCAGTATGCTCTCTCATGTTGCTTTGCTCCCTTGAGAAGTGGAACAAGGAAGTGCATTCTTTCTGTCCCACTTGTGAGCTCACCGTCATACATCGCTGGCCTGCTGTTTCAATGTCATCTTTATTCCTTTGCATTGCTCTCATTCACACTCCAAAGTGGCTGTCTTGTTTGCTTACCTAAAACTGCACAAATCATGTAACAATGGAACAGCTGTGCTATTTTTGCTGCCTACCGATGTCTTGCAACCAAAGGCTTGTTGTCTTCCTAAACATGGAGCAGCACTGTGGTTGTCATTGACTCCACAGACTGGAGTGTTGGCACCTGCATGCCAGCATGCTCTTCAATCATGCCATAGGAGACAGACAAGGCACGGGTGTGCATTGGATTAGAGCTGGATTCTGTATGAACATGTAAGATGAAAGGTACAGACTTTTGTGACTGGAAACACAAATCACACACCTGCATTTCAGCCCCACAGTGACTATGTGCTCATCAACACAGGTCATGGACAAGGCACAGTTGCCGGTGTTGATGTCAATCATGATGATCACCCAAGCGGTGCTGTCCACCCCTTGTGGCCTGAGAGCCAAGCGGAGTCTGAAGGAGCGCAACCACCTGCTGCTAGCTGGTTTTGGATCCATGATCATTGCAGACCTCCTCTTTGCAAAGCTTGGCACACCACAGGGTAGATTGCATAGTTGTTGTGTTGAGCCACACACTGCACATATGCTGGCATTGGCATATGCCATGAGATTTGTCACCGGAAGTGATTGATGCTGAATCTCTACAGTGCGAAGGCATTATTGCCATGGACCTCGTCTTTGCAAACTTGGCACACCATAAGGTAAAATGTATAGTTGGTATGTTTGGCAGGGTTTGTATATAATACAGGTGCTGGTACATGCTGTGGGTCTCTCACTGGCAGTGATTGAAGTCCAATCTCTGCACATTTGAACCATTATTCCCGTGGATCAGTGTAGACTCTTTTCTCCCCTTTGCAAAGCTTGGTACACCACAAGGTACAATGTATAGTCGGTATGTTTGTCATGTATGGTGTATGGTACAGGTGCTGGTGCTGGCACATGCTGTGAGATCTCTTATTGTTGGTGGTCAATGCCGAATGTTCACACTTTACATGCTTGTTGGCAAGCTGCAACATTGCACCAGTCACTGTTCTGAAAACACGTTGACTTTCAAGTCAGGGATTCATACGGCAGCGGCAGAGCTGTGACGGGCATCAACATGAGTTGCTGCAGCTGTAGCTGTGCACATGGCCATGACTCATGCACGTGCCGGTCCATGCTGGTAGGGGTTCACTCTGTGACCGTAACACATGGTCATGATCACCAGAAGACTAATTGCATGTATGGTTTATGTTGATTTCCCAGTAATTATGTGTTGACTTCCCTGATGAGTCCCACAACACAGTGTGGGATAAGCAAGAATGATGAATTGATTGATTGGTTGATGCAGGCATGATGCTGGGAGCTTGTGCCGTGGGTGTACACATGGCAATGACTCATGCCATCTGTCTGTCCATGCTGTCTGCCTACATTCCCGCCACAGAGGTGCCTGGTCTGGGCAGAGTCAGCGGCACTGTCTGGTCCTTCACTGACTTCGTACTAGGTAACACACTCTCTGTCGTGGCGTGTATACAGCGTACGCCCCACAGCATACTAAGAGGTCATGTCTACCTCAGGGCAGACCTCCTGTCTACTTAACGGCAGACATCCTGTTTACCTAAAGGCAGACCTCCTGTCTACTTACTGTCAGATGTCCTGTCTACCTAAAGGCAGACCTGTCAGATGTTCTGTCAACCCAAAAACAGACCTCCTGTCTACTTCAGGGCAGGCGTTCTGTCTACCTCAGGGCCATGTTTGATGTGCAACTGTGGTCAAAAGCTGCTTGATGACAACATTGTGTATCTGAGTCATGTTTTCAACAGCACCTGGTCTCACTCCCCATACCAAGTGCATTCAATTGTGTGCAATGTATGGCGTCGGGAATGAGCCATATGGATACAGAAGTGCTGCTGCATGATTTGCATCAGCTCATGCCTATTTCCCTGCACAGCTTTGTACTGAATCATGACAGGCATTGCCTCCAAGGAGGCTCTGAACATCAGGGTGTAAACTGTGCATCAATTTTACCATATGATGCGGTGTAAGTGCATGTCAACAGTGCTTTGGTGCTCTTTTGCCCACTTTCAAACCTCTGCTGTCCACATTTCAGGCAATGCAGGTGTTGTGTAAGACAGGTACAGGGAGCAATGCATATGTTATTGAGTCAGCTTTGGCAACATTCACACATGTTCATTTACTCATCCGTTGATTTGTTTGTTAAACATGTGTCTTCTCCTAGGGTCAGGTACATACAGTCCTGAGTAGCTCCCTGTCTGTTCACAGGCGTGGTCCTTGCATACAGCAATTCAGTTGCTGGCAAGCTGGCAGACTACACTCAGCAAAGGGGGATGGGCAACATTGGCTGCTTCTACGGCGGCATGGTCGCAGTCACGCTTGCTGGCTTGATGCTGTTTATCTGCAGCAGATTTGGAGACCTAGTTGTACAGCCTATGCTGACAATTAGATGTATGTACATAACGTCATCATCAACAACACTGTTGGGTAGGCATATTTAAGTTGCAGCCTTTGCAACCTCAACAACAGAGCAAGCTGCAAAGAGCCTGCTCATTGATACTTGACTCAGGAGGTCTTTAGACATGACAGCATTCACAGAGCACTGCATAAAATGGCGATGTCATGGCATGGACAAGAACGTTTGTTGTGCAGCATGTGATGATGATTCATGCATCCCATGACTTTGCCGCTGTGAGATCTGACTCAAGTTACTGCCTGAATCTCAAGCTTGGCTGGGCTTAAGCTTTGCACCGCCTTTCTTTGTGACCACCAACTCCTCCTTGTGACTGAGCTGGACATGAACAACTCTATTTGCCCAAAACCAATACAGCTTTAGAGGCAATGGAAGGCAGTATAATTTGCTAGCAACTCTCCGCGGAGTGTCACGGCCGTGTCAAGGCTACAAGAGCGTGCATGCTGCCAAAGCACTGCGGGCTCGTTGTACAAGTATATACAGGCAGTGTATATGCACTTAATAGTCTGCATAGCATGCTGGTCAGCAGGACCTCTTGTGATCCCTTCTGTAAAAATTTGCAGCAACATTTGACTGACATGCAACTTGTGTGCGCAGTGTCAACCAACATGAGGAGAGATCCACAAAGCTGTGTACAGCATAGTGTACAAGTCCATTCGTAACAAAACCACCTCTCTGCTTGCAAGACTGCAGCTGAGCTTGCACAAATTCAATCAACATTCGTCACTTAGACAGCACTATGATTCACCAGATGACTCAGATGGCATCAAATTGAGAATCTACAGGACTGGCCAGGTCGCCAGCTGGAGAATTGCTGAGGTGATGCAACACCACATAGACTCAATATTTGCAACTGTGATAGGGTTATTTAGCATGACCTCCCTTGCTCCCTAGTGTCACTCTGTAGATTGTATGGTGGTGTTCGTTGAAATGAAGAAAGTGCCTTCGGCATCCCTTGCTTCAAGGACAACTTCAACAGTGGATCCGAGCTGCCAGCCTGGGCCACCTCTGACAGTGGCTTGTCCTGCTGTGAAGGTAGACATCCATACCTACAGCATCAACTCTCAACATTAGCTGCTGCCAGCATAGCAACGGCGCCAGCACAGTTGAAAAGCAACTGACAGTTGAAAAGCAACTCACAGTGTGAGCGTAATTTTGGTGCATGAATCTGTGTGCTTCCTGCGGCAGACCCTGGGCAGCACAGAGCTTGCGCAGCAGCTTGCCAGCGCTTGCAGCTGTTCGAGTGCAATCATGCAGAACAATCAGGAAGACAATCATACCTCAGGCTGGCTTCCCTGCATCTGCACCACCCATGCTGTGTCACAAGTTATCACTGGTGCTGTCTGTCTGTTGCAAGCCTCGTCGTTGAGATAGAGAGTTGCCATCATCGGAGACGCAGCATCAGATAGTCGTGTCTGGGAAGAGCTTACAGGCTGACTGCCTGCGCACCAGCTAGGGCAGTCAGCAGGCCTGCAACCTTCTGTCAAGGTTGTAACGCCTGCAGTGTACCGGTGATGACAAGCGGCTGTGCGTCCCTCCATACGAATGCGTCCAATGTGTAACTATCTGACACTCGCTCAACGACTTCTGGAGCCTCAAGCACGCTTTGCAGGCTAGCCGCGGGGGCGATCTCAGGCGAGCCAAGAGAGATCACCAGGGCGGGAAAGGCATGCAGCAGCAGCCAGCACGCGGCATTACGCACTTGATTCATGACTCCGATGCATCCAGCAGAGCAATTTCAGCATCTCCTTTCAGGTGCGTTGCAGCAAGTTGCGCGCTGTCCCCGCCCAAGCAAGCTTTTTGCGTACGTGGCAGCTCCAGGAAGAAGAAGAGAAACGGACAATCTTCTGACCTATCGCATTACAAGGCATCGATCATTGCCCGGTGAAACAGCCCATCGCCGCAACCGAAGGATGTACAAAGTGTTTGTGTTCACATTACCTACCGCCTCTCCCTTGCAAGTCAGTTTCCCGCAGACTGCGTGCCTAATCTGAGTTGCCTTTGCTGCTTTGGGAGTAATTTGCCGTCGTCCCTTGGTGTTTGCAGCACACCAATATTGGCGATCCACACACCGTGATCGACATGGCATTTTCTCAATCTGCGCTGCCAGTGCGTCATCATAACGTGTTTCGCTTCACCAGCCTGACTGCAAAGCTTATCAGGCAAAATCAGCGCCAACAGCTTGCAACTGTTTGCTGTCAAGGTGGCAGTCATCACACAGGTGATCAAAGTGCCATTCTGTGTGATGCCTTGCACCTTGTTGCTGCTTAGGCAGTCCCCTGACAGATGTGTGACATCACCTTATAGGGCTGTCTAGACGGGACTTCATTCAGTCTCTGCTGCTCTTGGCAATGCCAATGACCAGTCTTTCAGCCCAGGCGGCACCTGAGGCAGAGTCACTGCAGACCGCAAGTACATCAGAGGCTGAATCAGCATTGCACCAGGGTGTGCCAGCTGTGCTGGAGGGCAAGGCAAAGCTAGCTGTGGAACAAGCACTCAGAAAGGCAGTGGATAAGACCAAGGTGATGCTGTTGTGCGCCATCTTGGTCCTATCTGTCTGCTCATGCATCTGTGACACTTCTTTCTGCCATCATGCTTGGCATGTTTATGATCTCAATATAGTGGGAGTTGAGCATCGTGCTGCATGCTAACATCTGTGGCATCTCAGGCAAGGACATGTAAGCATATGTTGATGCACAATTGCAGCAGCGGAGCAGCCTGAGCAACAGCAAAGCATATGCTGACAGATCATGTGTGCTGGTACAGTGTCCTGTAGTCCTGCGGCTGGTCTTCCACGATTCTGGAACCTACAATATAGCAGCAGGTGATGGCGGCGCCAATGCATCCATACAGCATGAACTAGAACGGCCTGAGAACTTCGGCCTGAAACGTGGGTGGAAGGTGATACAGCAAGCCATGTCCAACATACAAGGCACAGCAGCCGAAGGCTTGGTGTCCCAGGCTGACATGATTGCTTTGGTAGGCGCCTATGCTGTTGGACTGTGTGGAGGACCCTTGATCAGCGTGCCTGTAGGTTAGTCAAACTGTGAAGCATGCAACCTAGCAACAGTGCTGAATGCTGCAATGCACAAGCTTCCTTTGCTTGTTCCATCACCACAAACACCAAATGCCTGAGAATGTGTGGCTTCATGTAGATCTTGCTCTACTGCATTTTTGCTTGTGTGCAGTTGCTGACTTGTATACTGCAGCCTTCGTCTGCAAGCAGCCAGCTTCTTCATAGTTCATGTCATCACAGCAATCATGTCATCATGCTCCTACTCATGTTGACGCAGTTGCAATGTGCATTCCTGTTTGATGTCATTATTTGTACACCTATATTGAGGGTTGGACAAGGCCTGGGTGCTGTATAAGATCATTGCATGTCGATGTAGGGCTGGTGCAACACACCATAAAAGCGTGTCTTTTTAGGTGCTAATTCTGACGCTGCTTGTATCTCTGGTTCAGGCAGGGTAGATGCTCAGAAGGCAGATGCAACAGACCGGCTACCAGCCGAGGACTTCTCTGCTGATCGGCTGAAGCAGGCCTTTCAGCAGCAGGGCTTGTCTGTCCAAGAGTTTGTCGCACTGGCTGGAGCGCACACGGTGAGGCTGTCCTCTAAGTGTTGAAGACTGACGCTTCCTCAAACAGCTGATCAGAAGAAGCTGTAGCTGCCATAAGCTGTGACAGGCAATGTGCGTGTGCACCATGCCAGCTGGCCGTGATAGCTGTCAAGCTGTAGCAGCTAAGAGACATGCTTTACACTGACACACAAGCGAGACAATGTTGTGTTCCTGGTTATGCCTGACTTGCAATGGTAGGTGGTATGCATGCTACATCTGCCCCTGGTATCAAGTGGGTTATGTATATGCAGCATCATGTCATCTCAATGGTCTTCTGCTGCTTAGCAGCAATCATCAACAGGTGTACTGTTTACTGGCCATGCAACAATGATGCTTTGCCTGTTCATGCAGCTGGGCAGCAAGGGTTTTGGAGACCCTCTTACTTTTGACAACGCATACTTCACAGCTTTGCTGCAGAAGCCGTGGGCTGCTCCCAATGCAGATAGCATGGCCAAGATGATTGGCCTGCCATCAGATCATGTCTTGCCGGATGATTCTGATTGCAAGCCTGTGATTCAGATGTATGCAGCAGACCAGAAACGCTTCTTCAAAGACTTTGCTGATGCATATGTGAAGTTGACCATGCTTGGAGCGCAGTGGCGGTCTGTTGCGACAATATGATCGGCAATGCCATGCAGATTCATGAACCGCCAGTGACCTCACAGCTGCTCGCAGCGATTGCTTGTGCACAGGCAGTCATATACGCTGTGCACATTCATCCCATTCTTTGTATGTACACTAGGTCAATCTTACAACGCAGGCATGGGCTGAAGCCCCTACGCTGGTTGTGACGGGCTGTGGAGTAAATTTTGATCACAGTTTTTGGTACCTGATAGGCAGGCTGCAGGATAGAAACACAAGGTTTCATTAAGGTAAAGAACTGCACATAGTGGTGTTGGCAGCTGATGGTTTGGCAGAGTCAGGTGTGTATGCATGTGCACGCTGGCAACTATTGCTTGCTATATGCTGGCCAAATTAGTGTGCACTGTGACAGAGACATTGAAATATTCTATTTTTTTGTGTGGTTACATATGCGACCGAGCTCTTTAAGGAACACTTGTCCTCACGTAACAGCATGTGGTATATGTTGCTGATTTGCAGTCTATGTGGGCAAGACCAAGAAGTATGCTCAGCAAGAAGCACTTTCATGTACAGGAAAATACAATGTCATGATACATCATTCATGATAAGCATGATACAACTGAGAGACATCCTGCAAAGACATTCTCATCTCAGATGAAGGACACACAATATACATCATGCCTTCCTCGAAGGATGCGTGGGTTGAATTTGCTGCATAGTAGTGTGGACGACTGCAAAAACGCAAGTTCTCAAGCCTTTTCAACTTCGACATACAGCAGAGCTGATGAACAGCGGTCAGGCCGCACTGAGGACAACCATCCAGGGCATCAAACGAAAGTTTTGTCACTGCAGTCAAAAGACGAACTTGCCAATTGCTTGGGTGAACATAAACCATCAAGACTTCTTATTTGGGCAAAGTTGCAATCGCAGCAAAAACTGCATCATTCCAGAAACTTGAGCTCTCCTGATCAGAATCCTCATGAGAATCATCCGGATCCATCAGAGCTGGCGTTTCCAAAGCCAGTGCAAGATTTGTCAGCATAGTCAGCTTTTGCAAGGCTTCTGGGGTGACAGCAGTTGCACATACGTGCAGTTCCTGGAGGGCCGACAAACCTTGCATCCACTCATCAGGAATCTCCCATAAATGTAAAGCACGCAGCTCTGAGGAAAATCTGCAATGTGGATCTAGGTCATCCCTGTATCTAGGTGGTCCCAGAGACAAGTATGTGAGGCACAAAAAACTTGTCCATGGGACATGCTTTATCCCTTCATAGCTATCTTCTATGCTCAGGCTATGCAGCTGAGTCAGAGATGCAAGGTCTGATAAGTCTTGTACAGGTACATCACGTAAGGCTGTGTTGTCACAAGGCAGGTGATTTGAAAAAGGTCCTGTTCAGGTCCTTGCTGCATAATCCGCTATACTTTGTGAGCAGCAACTCCAGCTCGAAGCTTTCGCGGCACTGGAAGTTGGCTGAGGTAAGGCCGGTCCCTGCATAAGCACGGGTCGTCACAACATGCACTCTGCGATTGAGTCACAAACAGACACGCTCGTACTTGCTGCTTTCTTCCACGCCTTGCATACTAGCTGAAGTGTACCCAAGCCGCTGTGTGACGAAGGCGATCTGTTGACGATCATTTCCATGACCTCTAGTGCTAGTGTATCCCACATACTTTTTGCCCAAAATGCAGGACAGTTTAACAAAAGTCACGCCATTGCCCGAAGCTCACAAATCCAGTGACAGCTTTTGCGCGGATGCGCGCGAACGTTCGAGGATGACCTCAGACCCATGTGTGGACCCATGCCAGAACCCTCCATGCAAACCATGTGTGCAAGTCATTGGATTGTGTGGAGGACGAGCAGCACTTTGTTTATGATTGCCCAGCGTACAGCCATATCAGGTCACAGCATTTGGACCTCCTGCAGCACTGTTGTACTATCGCAGACTTTATGACTTTCTGTGAACCAAATGCATGTGGTGGTTTCCTTAGGGAATGCTTTGCATGTAGGAAGCAAATCTTGTCTGTATGAATTCATGATGGAGGTGTATGATGCCTAGCAAGCCTAGCACATCAATGCTGGACTACACATTCCCACCTGGCTTTCTGCAGAACCCAGAATGGCAGGGATAAGAAACTGGAAACGGCTGTTCCAAGAAGACTGTGCCAACACAGTAGCAGAGATCTGTGTTCATGGCTGGTCTGCCACTAACAACAGGCAGCAGTACTATTTGGAGGCTGGATCATTCATTGCACACTTGTGCCATTTTCCAACTGAACTCGCCAGTATCTAGATCTGACACTGATCCGGTACAGGCCCGACAGCAACCTAGGCTGCAGTTCAGGAAATTTGGGTTTGATCATCTACATCTATACCAGCAAGGTCTTTGTAACTTGATCAAATTAATTACCTGCTTACCTACCACACTAGGCATTCTCTGGTATTATATGGGGCTCTCTGTAGGGTACTGCTTAATGGGAAATGAGAGTACTACCCTGGCCTCCTGTGCGGGCGAATTTTATAACTCAGTTGGTAAAGTTGAACAAATTCGCTCAATGCTGACCAGCTGCTGTTAGTGCGTTTTGTAGGGCTTCTGTAGGGCTAGGCTTCAACGTGACTGTACAAACGCTAGGGCTGATCACGTTCCGGAAGGGCACATGCAGGTCCTGTACAGCTTCGTCAGGAGCAAATACGCTTGCACGCACGCATCTCGCCGCCACGTACCTTCCTTAACCGCATTCTGTTCCATCAAATCGATCAAAGTCTGCTTCATCGCGTCGCCCTTCCAACCTACAGAAGCGTTCGACGGTCTCAACCGACATAATCTCAAAACACTTTCAGCCTTGTCTAGGCTATGTCTAGTTTCAAGAAGTTGTTGGGTCTTGGAGGCGAGGAAGACAAAAGTCAGAGCTCAAGCCGACAGTCATCGAGCGCTGTGTCAGGAGACCACAGCGGCAGTCTTTCCACTGCAGCCAAGAAGGCCAGTAACCTCGTACCAGCGACTATCGCCGAGCGTGATGAGACTCAGAAAGATGTGACCGTCTGCCAGCAAGAGTCTGAGGTGCGATAATCGGGAGCTGTGCTGATGGATGTTGCCTTAAAACCTGTAGCGGCCGCGGTCAGACGCCCCACTAGTGCTATAGCCTGGGCAGCGATGCCACCAAAGCGCTATTTTGTGCCCCGTTTTGGGTCGACGCCAGTTGCATTACTGCGACTGTGCTTCTCAATACCGATCGATGTTCTTGGCACTTCCATCGATACATTGCTCACTGTTGTGCAGAAGTCCAAGGGCACATGGGAGGCCGCCAAGGAAGCTACGATGGAGGCCGAGAAGCAGGGCGCCGAGGCACACCTGAAATCTTGCGAAGCAGAGCACCTCCTGCAGTCCGCAAGCGAGCTGACACAGGCTGCAGCCAATGCCAGAGCCAGGGAGGAAGAGGTCAGCAAAGTCTTTCTCTGCTAGCTAATTTGTATGCACAAAAAAACCCATTCTTTTGTATTCAAAAATGTTATGCATGCATGATGGGTCGTTTGTGCAGCAGCCGAAGGTTCCTTGCCTTCACAATCTGCGCTGGGCTGAATGCAATACATCTTGATGTTTTGCTTGCAAGTGCTTTGCTATGCATATCCGAAGGCTTCCTAGTGGTTTAACTGTCTTCTCTTAATGCTGCAGCTACGTGAGAAGGCGTCACAGGCCAAGTCAGAGGCTGGTGGGTTGGCACCATTAGCCCACGGTGTGTTGGAAGCCCAGAAGGAAGAGCAGCGCAGAGCATCTGAGCTTGCTGCTCTCAAGAGGTATATTACTACATCAGTTGGTTTCAATTCACAGTATGCACACCGACACTTTCAACTCATAGTATGCATACCGACACAACAGCAGAGACAGGCAGTTGCATGCAACAGCAACTGCTGTATGCAGACGTCATTTCTGCAAGCAAGTTGCTTGTATGAGCCTCCATAAGCATGCACCAGCATACCTCGCTGCATGTGCTTCTTCTGTCAAATGCAAGTTTACATCATTAGTGTAGGAGAGCATCAGCATATGTTTGCTCACAGGGACAATGCCAAGGCTATTGTGGATGTAGAGAGCACAACAGGGCAGGTAAAGCAGGCCCAGTCTGTAGTGCCCCCCATGGAAAGGCTGGTGCAGGGTCTGGAGAAGCAGCAGGCTGACACCCTCAAGTAAGTTTCTGTTTGTCTGTAGCTTTTTCACCTAGATTTGAGGAGTATCTGTTTCTGTGTAGCTTTTTCACCTAGGTGTAAGATGTGTCTGGACAACTCAATTTCCTGCTGGTACGCATTGTGTACGTAGTCAAAGCATTCACTGTGTGCATGTAAACAGAACTGCATGCTGATGTTGTCTGAATTAGAGTCTTTTATCAAAGCATTTGTTGTTTCAAAACATTTCTGCAGCTGTCGTCAGCACTGAAGTTGGCTGGATTTTGCCATTTGAGCAGCTCAGTAAATTATTGCACATCTGTGCATGATTTGCCCTATCTACATGCATGTTGCAGCTGGAACACAGTCAATGTTTGTGTCAGGAACTGTTGCAGCATATGTTTGGCGAACATTGCCTCGCTGCTTTCATAAGACTGACTACTACACAATTGACTGCCCACGGTCATCAACGCCTATTGTGTTCTGCCCTCGTACAGGACTATCAATGGCTAGCCAAGGCTTTTTACAACGAGCATGAACAAAAAAGTCACAGAGTGCTTGCTAAGCTCCGGTAGTCTGCACCTGCCTCCCATTCAGACATTGGTCAGCCAGTTCACCCATACTCTGTATTTGCTGCTGCAGGGCAATTGACAACACAAGGACCGCTCACAGAGAGCTGGACGACAAGGCACAGATTGCCAAGGAGGCTCTGGCCAACTCCCAGTCGGATGTTGAGAAGCTTCAGGTGGAGTTCAATGAGGCCAGTGGGCTGGTGCAGCAGAAGGAGCAGGAGCTGCGTGACGCCAGGGCTGCTGCTGAGCAGAAGGCCAAGCAGCTGGATGTTGCCAGGTAAGCCTTGCCTTGTGTTCTGCCTATGTTCTGCCTTTTGACCATTGTGCTCCTTTATTATGCCCCTGGTATCTTTTTGCACAGTGAGCGTGTTCTGGATCTGCTAACATTCATCTGCATGCATTCCATTTGGCTCATGTGCTGACTTGGTTTTGGTATGCAGGAACAAGAATGCTGCAGCAGCTGCTGCAAAGTCTGAGATGCAGGCTAAGGTGCAGCGCGCTGAGCAGATCCTGGAGGCCCAGCAGAAGAGGTGAGCCCCCTGTTTTTAATTACCCTGCAGGACCAAGCAGCAACTGACTGCTTAGACTGTCATGTTTCTTGTAGACTTTGCTGTTGGCACATCACAGCACATGCTGTTTACTTCCCATATGCATTGCTGCTGCATATCCACCATGCAGCCTCCTCACATGTCATGTTGCTACCAGCTGTTCCTGTCCAAATCAACATCCTTGGCATGTCAACAGTCACGCTGTGAGTATAGGGCTGATGCCTTGTTTGGCAATGGGTGTTGCAAGTGTCCTTCTTTCTGAGTGTCACTCTCACTCTTGCTGAGTGAGTGCCAACATGGCCTGCAGGGCTGATGAGATTGCCTCCCGTTTGGACACAGCAATGGTAGAGCTGCAGCGTGCAAAGGACTTAGCTTCTGAGAAGGAAGGAGCCCTCCTCACCCTTCAGGCTAGGGCAGATGACCTGGCCAACCAGGTTACGCCAAGCAGCAAGGAGCTGGCAGAAGCTCAGGCAGCGGTTAGGGCAAAGAAGGCAGAGGTCGAGGAGGCCAAGGCACGAGTGGCTGAAGCCTCAAGAAAATTTGCTGATCTCCAGAAGGAGGCTGAGATGGAGCACCGAAAGGCTGACGCTGCCCTTCAGGAGGCTGAGCGAAAGGAAGCAGGTATGTATATCTCACTCTGGTGCTGGTTGTGCCTGCCTGTGTAGAGCTTGGTTGGAAGTTTCCTTTGTCCTGCTCATAGGTATGAAAGCCTGCATGAATGTTAGGCATGATGCACACAAGGCAGTACTTCTTTGCTGCCAAGGCACTGTACTGCTGATGCTGTCCTACTGGTACTGAGGGAAAGATAAAGGCTTGTGCAGACCAGGCAAAGCTCTCAATGTCACAAGGCAAAGCTCTCAATATTGTTACCGGAAACTGTTCCTTGTGTCATGGAGTCAAGTGTGGTGCAATGCTAGTCAGTACATCTGTCTATTTGGGTGTGGCCTACTTGTGTCTTCCAACTCGCAAGTCTGTGAGAGGACACCAGAGTCTGGGATCCATGTATTCTGCCTGTGACAAAAGAAATGGTGGTGCATCTCATGCGAACAGCAGCAGCAGTGGTAGTCCTTGACAGCGCTAGCTGGAGTTGGCAAGTTACCTGCTTCTGTCAGCCCTGCAGCAGCTCTGCATGTTGTCTGCCAGACTGACAAAAGCCGATCACTCTCCCTTCCACCAGCTAGAGCTGTCACAATGGCTAGCACTGCTGCTGCTGCTGCTGCTGCTCTCATGGGATCTCTCATTGATGCGAAGTGTTTGCCAGGTTGATGGAGTGCTGTCAAACAGCATCTGTTACAAGTTTGGCTCTGAATTGCATCAAGTACAAGCACTCATGGTGTATGCTGCTGCAGCTTGGAGAAAGGCTCAGGAAGCTGCTGAGGCAGCCAGGAAGATTGAGCACGAGAAGTGGGCTCTGGCTCAGCGCCTGGGGAAGGAAGCTGATGAGGCAACTGCTGAGCGGCTGTCAGTCATGCGTGAGCGTGTGTCAGAACTTAAGGAGGAGATGGGCACAGTCAAGGAGGAGATCACTGTCTCTTCCTCTTCTTCCTCCACTAGGGTCTCCTCCTACACCAAGGAGTCTTCCAGCAGTGACAAGGTGGATGTGAAAATTTCTGGCAAGGGAGACAAAGGGGCCAAAGTCAAGGTGGCTGTGGAGTAGTTGCATGTACAGGTCATTCTCATTGCAATGCAACTGTAGAAAGAATGCAGAATTGGCAGTTTAAACCTCTATACATAGGTAGCATGGAGTTTGAGATGTCCTATGTTTCAGCATATGGTTAAGCTTGTGTCCGCCAATTTGAGAGTGAGCGAGTCAAGACAATTCAGAGAGCCATGCAAGCCAGCTTATTTCCTGAAAAGTCGTCCTTTCTGTGGTGCCTGTAGGCATTTCCTTATTTCTGCTGACTCTGTTTCAGGCGTGTTGTGTGTTTTGGTTCTTCCTGCTTTGTAGAGTGCTGCTTCTCAGCCTGTAGGTGACTCATTTAATGCTATTTGGTACCTTTCCAGCATAGCTATGATGAGCAATTTGACCTGGATAGTTTCAAACTGTGGTAGCCAGAACATAACTGATTGACCTGTAAGTCTAGAAGCTAGTGCCATGCACCTTGCAGCCTGTGCATGCACGTATTATTCTGAGATACTTATTATAATGACGACATGCGAATGGTGAGACTGCATGCTGCAAATTGTTCATTTTTGAGGCAATCTCGCGTACTGCCTGATATGCACATGTGCATGAGTCGCAGACTTCGTCTGCCATGTGTTGATTTTGTTTGACAGATTGTGATTGACGAACACAGACCACAGCATAGAGTCATGGAAGCATATGCAAGCCACACGCACTGTGCGAATGCAAAGCTTCTTGGAGTGGTCCACTCGCAGTGATACAATATGTCAGTCCTCATCCAGTGAACCCTGCTTATCGATATTGCTCTGTGTCAAATAAGCTATTATATGCAATTCCTATGGCTTCAATCTCAGTGTTTAGCTGCTTTAGAGCCTGGGCGTGATATTCTTTGCCGGCACAAGCCTGTTCAAGTAATGCGGTGTACTTCCTTTGCCGCGCTTCATCTTTTTCACCTGCTATATCGTTGCGGGCGAAATTCAATGTATCTGGGGAGTTGACTAAAACAAATGACCTGAGCCTGTACAGAAAAATAGCCTCATAGCGCTTCAGGGAATCATCATACAGCATTGGATCTTTGCCATGGGGTCCAATTTTTGTCACAGGATGCTGCACTGCTTTCTTGCTTTTGGATGGGAAACCTGACTTGCTACTGCTCTGCTCGTTGTCTGCTGGCATGATAATTGACGCTTCTATCTTTGGCAACATCTGCATATTGGGTTGTACATCATCATGCCCGACACACTGTCATGTCCAACCGGCGCGTTTGTAGTATGAACAGTCAATACACCCTAAACATTTGCTTGTGTCTGATGACTCGTGGCCCGCAGCGCTCAGCTCAGATCCAGTGTTCGGACTCAGTTGACAGCAGCAGCACAGGCAGCCTTCACATCTCAGCCGTGAGTCCACGCTTCGCGCGTCATTTTTGCGTCTGGGAACAACAAAGCGTTCGTGTGTATGTGCGTGCGTGTGAAGCTACCTCCGAAACCACAGGTGCAGTCAGTAAATGAGGTGCCTGTCCAGTGTGTCTCTGCTTACCAAAATAGACGCAACTGTGTCTTACAGTTCTTTGGATTGTCCAACCATGCTTGTTAAAACAGCTGCAATGCTTGTCTGCTATGCAAAGCATTCTGCTGCCTCATATACTTGCTGCAAGCATTCAGGCACAGCACAGCTTCAGCACATGCAGTGTGACTCAGAAAGCCCAGCATATGAAAGGCAGCATTCATACAGGCCACAAAGCAGTGTGTCAAGCATTGCAATGCACAGCTGAGAGCAATGCTTGTCTGCTATGCAAAGCATTCTGCTGCCTCATATACTTGCTGCAAGGATTCAGGCACAGCACAGCTTCAGCACATGCAGTGTGACTCAGAAAGCCCAGCATATGATAGGCAGCATTCACACAGGCCACAAAGCAGGATCTCCAGCATTGCAATGCACAGCTGAGAGCAATGCTTGCCTGCTATGCAAAGCATTCTGCTGCCTCATATGCTTGCTGTAAGGATTCAGGCACAGCACAGCTTCAGCACATGCAGTGACTCAGAAATCACAGCATGCAGAGCATATGATAGGCAGCATTCACACAGGCTACAAAGCAGGATCTCCAGCATCGCGATGCACAGCTGAGAGCAATGCTTGTCTGCTATGCAAAGCATTCTGCTGCCTCACATGCTTGCTGCAAGGATTCAGGCACAGCTGAGCTCAATGCTTGCCTGCTATGCAAAGCATTCTGCTGCCTCTATGCTTGCTGCAAGGATTCAGGCACAGCACAGCTTCAGCACATGCAGTGTGACTCAGAAAGCCCAGCATATGAAAGGATGCATACATACAGGCCACAAAGCAGAGTCTCCAGCATTGCAGTGCACAGCTGAGAGCAATGCTTGTCTGCTATGCAAAGCATTCTGCTGCCTGATTTGGTTGCCGCAAGGATTTGGGCACATCACAGCTTCAACACATGCAGTGTGACTTGGAAAGCATAGCATGCTGATAATGTGTGGGCGCTTTGTTTGCCACTACTTATGGTGGACTTGCTCATGACATACGTTTCTTGCACCTTTCTCTCAATTTTTTAAAAGTTGGCTAACGTCTCAATGGCTTCCACTTGAACACCTCAGTTTCAAACTGCTCACAGCCTCTTTTCTCGTCTTTGTCCTTGTCCTTGTCGACCAGGTACTACTGCAGCTGGACAATTGACATCTTGGGCTTCTTGATGGCTAGCTGGGTAAGCAACTCTTTGTCACTGCGTATAATCTCCAACTTGCTGATGGCATTGTACACCTCTTCAGCTCACTACAAGATACTGACGTGTCAACTGTTGTTTTACATCGACCACGATTTGTACAGGCTACTGCAGTCAATGAGTGGCACGTTTACATTGCTGCACTTTGAAGACAGGCATTGTCGGATACAGGTCCGCTCTGGCATACAGGCAGTGACACAGAAGATGTCAAGCTACAGTGATGTACATACTAGCAGCCCAAAAAAATAAAACACAAGAAAATTGGTGGAATCCCGACAGCTTTAGTGCTATGCATATGGATAAAAAGCATGCGAAACGTCTATAACTTCACAGGAACGTCCATCCTACAGTGAAAATCTAAACTCAGAAACGCCTGGGGACAGTAAAACCGTCTTTCTTAATTGGGGAGTGACTATATCCTGAACCCTAAACCCTAAACCCTAAACCCATCTCTAAATGGCGTGTGAAACGATGCATCAACAGTGACTGCTCTGACTGCTGTGACCATGAGCGCCTGCAGCAGCTTTGACAGGCAAGTGCAATCTGCTGAGGGATGCCGGCTGCGCTCTGATGCAAACTT
>JAABUP010004107.1_pt1 | contig 24380 bp, 29 predicted proteins | sample 5559201 | NCBI WGS metagenome assembly JAABUP01 (sample SAMN10711887, study PRJNA513373) | rock metagenome | isolation source: Antarctica rocks | place: Antarctica
TTCATCTGCCACAGCCACACTACCACAATGGTTTGAGCGGGCAAACTACTTCAATGTTTGTTCGTTTCATATTGGTCGTATAGTAAATAGCCCTCGAAGTCGCCCTAGCAACATGCCGACTCACGCAAACGAGGTCTGAAAGATCGGCGATCAATGTCACTCTATTTGTGAGCCAGTGTGCTGCGACATGTATGACAGTTCCCTCCACAAACCGCTCATCTGGAGCAAGCACCTTCCAACTTGCATGCGGAGCAAGAACTCAACTGGCGAAACGTACACGCCCCAATGTATCTTGCTCGATGTCAGACATCTGGCTGCCACTGCTCGTGAAGACACATAATGGGTTGTCGACGTCTCGTGTACAGTACGTGCCTTCACCTGCACGTCATGCTTCAGGCTTCTTGGCATCACTCTTCGAAAACCTGTTTGCCTCAGTGAAGGGTCTGTTGCTGCTTTGCCTCGGCTCTATCCATTGATACTGTGCTTGTGTCGCAGGAGAATGACACATTTCGGCGGCCAGCTGTTCCCGATCTCTGATAGTCAGCTGACCGTATGCCAGCATGTGACTTATGTAGCTGTGTCTCAGCAAAGTCAGCGTACAAGGCTTTCCGAACAGTCTTTGCAAGGTACGCCTTGCGTACATAGCAAACGCACTGTGAGTGTACGGCTTTGCACGATTGCTTTCGGTGAACAAATAAGGTCTCGGATCTGTTTCAAGACTAGCTCTGAGCTCCTTCGTCAGCTCATCTCCCAAAGATCTGGTGTACAGCACTGGATGCTTTCGATCTTGGGTCTTGAATCCTCTCAGGATCAGGACACCTGCTGCGTTTCTGTCAACTGGGAGCAAAATTTCATTGGGGGTCACTTGATGCAACAACGCCTGCTTAGCAGCCTCATCATCATCACATTTCAGCAATTGTATTGCACAGGCATGAAGATCATTCCTGAGAGGAGGAATGCATCCACCATAGAAGGACAACAGCAGCCTCTCTTTGCTGCCAACGGCAAGCTTCTTCCTCACCATCTGCAGCTCTACATAGCTCACAAAACCTGCTCTCTGCCTCTCAGTTGGCACATTGTCTTTTGCTCTGTCTCTCAACTGTGCATCCAGTCTTTCATATTGCTCCAGGTACATAGCATAGCTAGCTTTCTTGGTTGCTTTCAGGTTCAGCAGCTTGAATGCTGCAAGCACAGCTACAATCATAGTTCTCTGGGTGCCAACTTCTGTATAGCTTCTGAAGATCCAGTTCAGCACCTTTTGTGGATGCAGGGTCAGGACTGGTTGAAGTGCTATGTTCCTGGCTGCTGTTGCAATGAGGGCCAATCTTTTGGAGTAGCCTATGCGTGTCTCCTCACTCAGGTGATCAGCTCTCAAGATGGCTTGTATTATTGGATCCACACTGTCAATGTTTGTCATGCAGTCTCTGGCTGCATGTGTGAAATTTGTTTAGGTTAGGATCCCAGCTGGATCCTAACAATACGCAAATTTGCATGCAGTCAAAATTTCAAAGCTGACATGCAGTTAGATGCAAATAGCAAATTTATAAAGGCTGGGAATCAAAACTCAACTGAAGTGACTTTGCCAAATTCAGCTTCAAAGACATCACCATGTTTGCTGTATTTCTGCTGTTGCATAAGCGAGTATCCAATTCTGCGAAGTTACAATAACATGAAATTGGCAAATTTGCTGTGCATGACACATGCTTGCCCAGCACGCCAGATTGTCTTGTGCTTCAATTTGGTGCAGCAAAGTTCTTTTGGCAACCTTCAGAAAGGCCCCTCCACCAACAGCTGTTCAGAATCTTCTAGTTCCGCTGGATCACCTTCTGAAAGTGCAGACCACACAGCCAAGCTTGATGATACTTCATGTTAGCATATTTGGATTTACACACCTACAGCATTCAAGCAAGCTATCCAGTTCTGTACGTGCTACTGCACATTCCACATGTTGTCTTTTGCTCTAGGATCAAGATCCAGAGCATCAGAGATGTTTGCTACCTTTAGGGACAGCTTGGCCACCTAGGGGCCCTCAAGCACAAGGAAGTCATCCTGCGAGGGTCGGCCTTTCTCTTCAGAGGCATGTGCCATATCTTGTTCACCAATGCCTGTTGCAAACATGTCAATGTCAACATCACCATCCAAAATCTTTTGGTGGTCAAGCTGTTTTATCTAAGCGCGAGGCAGCAAAGGCTCAACAAGTATAGGTTAGAGCAGAATCTCTGCACCAGTGTGCTTGGGGCTCTTGCAATAGTGTGTACATGCAGTGTGTCTCTACCCTTATGTGTAGTGGATCTGTGCAAAAAGCTCTGAGGAAAATCTGTACATGTCGCCAGCAGGAGTTCACAATGCAGTGTTTTTGATCTTTGCAGCAGAGTGTCTTCCTATGTCAGTACTGGGCTTGTCTCTTTGATATGTGCATATGTCATATGTATCTACAATGTATATGTATAAGAGGTCCCTGCAATCGCTTAAAGCTGTCTTTGGTGTGACTTGAGAGTCTGTGTTCAGCCAACCAGTGAGGCAAGATTGCTCATGATGTTAGGCTTGCCTTGTTGATATGCGCAGATATGACATATATCTATGTCCTTGCTGTCAGAAGTATAAGAGGTCCTTGCATCTTTCAAGTTGTCTTTGGTATGACTTTTGAGTCCGCTTTTGTTCTTGCAGTTCACCAATCACCCGTCAATCTGTGGTTGCAGTACACTAATATACTACACGTGGATCATCAAACTAGTGACACAAGATTGCTAATGATGTTTCGTAATATGTCTAGCCTGGACTTATTGACCTATGACCACATGCCAGGATCTGTTCAAGCAATTGTCCAGAGGACACTTCGACAAGCACCTCAGTGGCCTGGCACACACATTATAACTAACTATTAGTTCATCGCGTTGCTACATCATGTATAACTTTTTGGTGGTCGAATTGGCACCAAAAGCATTGAACACACTTCTACCATGTACCTCATTCTATTGAATAGGGATGTGACAATTTCACAAGATAGACCAAAAATGCAGAAGTCTTTTCAAAGGCCGTAGCAGAGCTTTCTCAGGCTGTTTGCTCCCTTAAGCTTGGTCGGATACACCATCATTGTCAAGGGCAAATCAGACTGCAGGCAGCCACATGCACAATCATGGCGGAGCATTGAAATTTCGTCAGAACTGATCTTGTGTTGCAGCCATCCAGACAAGCAGATGCAACCTGACAAAGGCAGGCCAAAACCTTCTTTGACAAATCACTAGCAAAATGCTTGCAACAGCAAGTATATGGTGTCATGCTGCAATACAGAACAACACATTGCATGAAGCGCTTGCATGTGATGCACGCCACTCATGTCACATTCATTGCAGCAGTGCATAGCCAGTGAGCACAACAGGTAAGGATCATGCTCATCATGATAAGGCCAGGCCGCTCTGAACCTATAATAAAATGCATGATGATCAGCATATGCAAGAGTAGTGTTGCAACATTGATGTTACCTGAATTTGCTACAGCCAAGCTCCAGAAGACTTGACCATCATGGAGAGCTATATCTGCAGTTGAGTTTGTGCCTGGTGGACCAGGAAGCACCATCAGCTGTGTGTTGCCAAGCTGCTGGAGGCCGCTCTCAACGTGCTCTACAAATAGCTGTACAAACGCTGGTGGAGCTTGTGGTCCTGGTACCACAGCAAAGCGCCACTGACGCGCCTTGGCTGAGGCGTCATCTGATGTGGGAGAAGGTCTTGCGTACTCCAAGAAGTCTGAAAGACTCTCATCTCCCGGTGGGAGTTCTCCAACGAATTCTTCCATCCTTGCACCATCCCAGTTTTGCACTACACAGAAGTAGCGTATCTGCTGAGCTTGCAACAAGACGGGCTGAACACCGAGACACCGAGCAATGGTCACTGCTCTGCGACAAGCCTACCATTGGGGGTGGAACTTGTGTGCATGGCGGCCCAGTCCCCTTGCCCTGGAACAGTGCGCTGCAAGTTCTCGCGGAAAATGCAGACACAGTCGCCAACCGCATAGCACGTAACAGGGCGATGGCTGTACGCGCACTCGTCTGTCGCAGCTTCCGTACAAGGTCGAAAACGCTGTGTGAAAGCCACCGTGGCCAACTGCTGCATTGTGACCTGTTGTAGCGTCGAGCGTGCCCCGCTCGAGCGCTCTGAGCGACACAGATACCAGCCTCTGCATCATGTACCGACGTCTCCTAAGAAGTGTCGATCGAGGGCGAATATTTCGGCGCCAAAATAAGCTGCCCTCGAAGTCGCCCCAAGCAGAGAGAGAGAGATGCATCGTGCTTGCAAGCGCCAGTTATTCCCATCTGAGACCATTGGTTTAACCCAACACTCTTCTTTAAGCCGCTGTGCTGCGACAATAACGACAGTCGACTCGATAATCCGCGCAACCGGCGCAAGCACTCAAGGCCGCATGCGGAGCTTGTTCTGATTACAGCAGCATACACGCGTCGAGGCATCTTGACAGGTACATGATTGTCACTTCACATTCAAAAAGCATCAAGGTTGTCGAGCTCTCGGTAAAGTGCGTCTGTCAATTTTCTGCATCGGTCCTCAAGCTTCAAGCTTCGCATACAAGTCTCCGAAAACATATTGTTTCCAACCGAGGATCTGTTGCTTCTTTGTCTCGGCTCTATTCACTGACAGTGTGCTTGCGTCGCAGGTGGATGGCACATTCCGGCGACCAGTTGCACCCAACCTCTGGTGGTCAGCTGACCGTAGGCCAGCGTGTGACTTGTGGAGCTGTGTCTCAGCAACGTCAGCGTGCAAGGCTTTCCGAAAAGTTTTTGCAAGGTACGCCTTGCATTGGCAAATGCACTGTGAGTGTATGGCCTTGCACTGGTGCTTTTAGAACAACTAAGGTCAGGGATCTGTCTCAAGACTAGCTCTCAGCTCCTTTGTCGGCTGATCCCCAAAGACCTGGTGTACAGCACTGAATGCTTTCGATCTTGGGTCTTGAACTCTCTCAGGATCAGGACCCCTGCTGCAATACTGTCAGTTGGGAGCAAGATCTCATCTGGTGCGACCTGTTGCATCAGGTCGTTTAGCAACCTCACCATCATCACACTGCAGCACTTGTGTTACACAGGCATGAAGAAGTGTTTTGTTCCTGGCTGCTGTTGCGATAGGAGCCAAACTCTTGGAGTAGCCCATGCGAGTCTCCTCATTCAGGTGATCAGCTCTCAGGATCGCTTGTATCATGAAATCCACATGAGCAATATCTGTCATGCAGGCTCTGGCTACATGTGTGAAAATTTGTTGAGGTTAGGATCCAGCTGAGATCCTAACAATATCAAAATTAGCATACAATCAGGTTCACAAGTTTGAGAATCTGACATGCCATCAAAAGCAAACAGTAAAATTTGTTAAGACGTGAATTACAAATCAAAGAGTCATGTTCATGGATATATAGCTTCAAATAGGTATCGGCATATTGGCTGTGAATTCTGTTGCCTTCTCAGACCAATTTGCTATTTGCAAATTATTTGAACTGGCAAATTTGCTTTTACTGACATCTTTTTATACCAAATTTGCTTGTCAAGCAAGCCAGCATGAGTATATGGTTGATTTACAAGATGTTGTGCGACAAGTCTTCAGGGAGCTCCTTGCAACAAATGGTCCTCAGAGTGTTCTTGTTCAGCTGAATCACCTACAAAGATGGCTTGCTTCAAAGCACACAGCCAAGCCTGATGATACTTCCTGTTAGCATATTTGCTCTCAAAGACTTTGCAGCATTCCATCAAACTGTCCAGCCCTTGACCTATAGCATGTCCTATTGTATGTTCTACAAGTTCTCTTTTGCACACAGGAACAAGGTCCAGAGCATCAGAAATCTTTGCTACTTTCAAGTTGGCCGTTTCAGGGCCCTCAAGGATAATGGAGTCATCATGCAAGGGTGAGCCTTCCTCCTCAGAGGCTTGTGCTGTATCTTGTTCACCAGTGTCTATTGCAAACAGGTCAGTGTCAACATCACCTTTCAAAAGCTTTTGCTTGTCAAGCTCTTTCCTCCAAGCTTGAGGCAGCAAAGGCTCAACAAGCATACCCAGAGCAGGGTTGTCTGCACCAGTGTGCCTCAGCTCTTGCAGTAATGTGTACATGCAGTGCTGTCTATACCCTGATGTGTAGCTCGATCTGTGCAATAACTTTTGGGCAAAAACTGCACATGTAGCCAACAGGAGTTGACAACGCAGCTTTGTTGATCTTTGCAAGAGAGTGTCTTCTTGTGTCAGTGCCAGGCTTGCCTTGTCAACATGCACATATGCACACATGTCATACATATCTACAATCTTATTTTGAACAACCCAAGAGTTCTCTGCAGTTTCCTGAGGCTGCCTTTGGTATGACTGCAGGGTCTTCATTTGCTTCTGCAGCTGACCAACCACCCCATCCAGACAGGAGCAAAGATTGAGAACCTCAGCCCTCTCTTCATCAGCATCATCATCCTCTTGAGCCACATTGCCTGTGATGCCACTCTGATTAACCTGGCTCAAGGCTTGCACTGCCACTCTGGCAGCCCCCAGGGTGTGGAATGCAAGAGAGCTACCCTCATGCAAGTAGTAGACTCCTTGCCTACCACTTTTCACAGCCCAGCCAGACAGCTGATTCTGTGAAACCAATTTGCTGGCGCATTGCTGCAGCTGCCTGAATGCTTTCTGTTCAGTGGGGTTCATCTGAGACAGAATTGACCCGGCAAGTTGTGCGATGTCAAAACATCATTGATTTTGCAATGAGGGTCTTTTTTCCCATAAAATCGATGACACTTCTGCCATGCATTGTTGGTGCAGCATCAGCAGCCTGCCTTCACATCCCAGTCTCCCAGTGTACCTTGATCTGCTGAGAGCCTCTTCACCTAAACACCAATCATGGACAACATGTCAGCCCTTGAACAAGCTTTAGACATTTTACCAATAACAGTGACTGTTGATGATAAGGCAGTCAAGGAAGCTGTCATTGTCCAGCTGGCACAGGAGGTTTGTCTGAATTTGCGCCAACAGCTCCCTTCCACATCATTTGATGTTGCTGAGGACTGCATGAAACAGGCTCTTGCAACAGGATTGATCATCACACACCAGAAGGTCATTGCTAACCCTCCAACATTTGTGAAAATAACCAAGAAGTATCAAAGACGTGCTAGCACACCTGCCTTGAGCAACAACAGCAGCTTGACCAACAGTGTTAGTGCTGTTGCAGGCAGAGCTGGAAGCCCAGAAGTCAGCAGCTCAAATCTGTCTGGTCCTGCTGCATCTAGCTCAGCTGGCAGCTTGGGGGTACAAGATTTCATGAACCCAGACATCTTGAAGACTGCCAAGCTGTGGCGTTTTCAGAAGCTCAGTAGAGGTGAGCTGGTGGGCCTTATGCAACACTACACTCAAGTGATACCCTCAGTGACAGCCACCAAAGGGCAAATCATCAAAAGCTTGATGGATGCTGCTGTTGGGCTGCAGTGATTTTGACAGCCATGCCTGACACCTGAGACATCAACAATTGCAGTGTGCACAGTCAGTGATTGAGTAACATACACTTGGCAAGAGTTATGCAAACTTGACACTATCAGTTCACTTCAGCAACCAATATGTAGCCCCTAGTGTAATTATTGCCTTCAAGTTGTGGCTAGCAAGTGCATGAAGATATTTGTGTCTGGTCTCCAGGAATGAGTGCTCTCAAGCAGAGCACTGGGCTTATACATCATCATAGAGCAACATAGAGCAACATGAAGGGAGCGAACACACCTTTCATGTTTCCTTTCTCTTTGTCTATTTGCTCAGGCTGAGACAAGCTTGATGGTAAGTGGGCAGATCAACATGATCTGAGCCTAGTGGCAGACATAGCCTTTTGCATACTCAACAGGGTATCAATGACAGCTGCTGCTAGCTTTGAGTGAAGAATGACTGCATCTATATCTTCATAGCTGAAGACAGGACCTTTGCCCTCTCCAAAACCCAGTGCATCCAGCACATACTGATGCAGTGGAGCTAAAGCTATGAAGCAATGTCCTTTTGTGATGTGCATCTGGACTGTCTTGTCATCTAAGTGCATGACCAGGCCTATGATAAAGTGATGTCTTGCTCCTGAGTTCACACTGTGGTATCCTTTCTCCCCAGTCAGCACCATGCATGCTCCTTGATGACACTGCTGTTGTTGGACAAACTGTTGGATGAAGTCTGCAATTTCTGCTGCTGGAGTGCTCATATCCACTGTGTAGCAGCAAGTCTGCATAGCTCAATGATGCTATACCTCAAGATTGATCAATTTTGTAGGCTATAGGGACAAGTGACAATCTGCAACCATTGATGCATTCTGAGCTTGTTGCAGCAGGTCATCAGCCATGACAGAGCAAATTTGCAACGCAAGCTGATCACCCTTGCTATCCTTGCAATGCACTTTACATGAGCCATTTATGCATTACGAATTGTATAACAGATTTCAGTCAGGCTGACCTATCTGTCAACTTCCAATGTAATGCATGACTGCTGCATGTATTGCAGGATAGCATCAAATCACAAAACCTAGCACCAGGACCACAGCAACTCAATAGGTTACAACAAGCTAGAAGATGCTGACAACTAATGGTTGGAGCAGCTCATATGAGATACGGCCTTTCTCAGTGCTCCAGCTACACTATGATGCAGCTTGACCTAGTGCTCTGCTTCTGATGTGTTGGTAAGCCCACTGCACTGCTTGCCTATACTGTCCCAGTGTGATAGTGGTCTCAGCTGTGAGTGTATGGTGTTCCTGTTTTGCTGTTTGAATAGCAAGCAGTCTTGCCCCTTCTCTCATCTGGTCCAAGGTGAGTGACATGCTCTCTGCAGTTTGGACTGCAAGATTGACAGCCATGGCTTCAGTTGCTCCCAGCTGAATCATAGACTCAATGAGCTGAGGCAAGTGCCTGTTCTTTTTGTGCAAGCTAGAGTTACGTCTGCCCAACACTAGAGTGGTGTCAGCCTTGATGAGCTTGACCCTCTCTGCAATTGTAGTGGATCCATGGCTCCATTCTGACCATGCAAGTTGGACTGAGCTGATGTTGCCACTGGTGTCATACAATGCAGGTGCCTGTATCAGACCAGTGGTGCAACCCTGAGCCCTTGCTGAGAGATTTACATGTGTTTCTGGAGCTGCCATTTCTGCTGGTGCTGGCAAGGCAAGCAGATTATCACAGTTGTCCTGCATGCTGTTGTGGCCTGGGCTAATGTTCATTGCTGCCACCTTTTCAGCAATCAACTGTGCCACAGCCTCTGGATTGCCCACTGCTGAATTGCCACAAAGCTGTTTCAAGCAGCCCTGCATTTCTGTCAACATGTCTCCCATAGCAGGGCTCACATCCAGCTCTGCTTGCTTGTTTGCCCTGTCATGGCTGGACATGACCTGCTGTGCAAAGTGGAGATAATCCTGGGTCATGATGATGTTTGCAACTGCAGGCAGTCTGTGCAAAACATATGCTGCTCCATACCTGCAGGAAAAGCCCATGATTGCAGAAAGGTGTTGTTGTGTCAGCAAGCAAGCAGCAAGCAACAGCCTTGTGGACTGACAGTCACCTTTGAGTTCTAAATGGTAAGTTTTGCCAAAAGCATATGCCACTGTACAAGACTGTCTGCAGAAAGCCCTCAGCAGCCTTGTCTGAAATCAAGTCATCTGCCTGCCTCTTGCCAGACTGCATTCTAGCATTTCTTGCTTGCACTCTTTCAAGTAGTTCCCTGACTCCAGGGAAGACTGCATCTATCCACTCAGAAGGAACTGTGACCTGCAAAATGCCTTTGTTTCAGAGGTGCTTCTGGCTGCAAGATTTGCCTGCATCATCGGTGATAGGAACACAAATGCATGGACACCAAAGATGCAGTTGATGACGTGCTGCATGTCACTTGCATGCATGCAGGTTCTCATGCACTTGTCCTCACCAGAGCCCTGCCAAGGAAGTGGCGTCTCATGAAGCTGGACTGCTCCCAACCACTGGCAATAGCAAAGGCTTGTAGTGCTGCCAGAGGATTCTTCTCGATGTAAGCCTGCCCCAAACTACCCTGGGCCCAGTGACCTGCATCTTTCATGCTCTTTGACACCCAGTACAATGCATCCTGCTGATCACAGGCAACTCACAAGCAGTGATGCTTTGTGCTGATAGCTGAACACATTCTAAGATGCATGCTTACCCCAAATTTGCAGCAGCTCCAGCCCAGCACCACCACTGGCCAGGAGAATGACACCACTGTCCCTGCAACAATGTCAAGCTGTCAGTTTGACCTCTTCACATGTGATGCTCAAGAGTGAAATACTCACCTGAACAAGTGCAACACTTTGCTTTTCACCACAGGACCCCCCTCAACCTCTTGTAAGATGCTCAAAAGAGGTTTTGCTAAAGCATTCCTGTCTTGCTTCTTGTCAGCATGCCAGAGATCCTTGAACATCAGCCTGTACGCCCACCTGCGCATATCCCCATGCATGAGTCCAGGCAGAAGTGTTTGTGCCCCATCATGGTAACTCAGGCCATGACAAAGCCATCATGAACATGCAATTCAGTCACCAGCTGTTGTCTTGATTCTCTATCTTCTGCAGGATATCCAAGCCAGTCAGGTTGAGACTGAACACAAGCAGATCAGCAAGTGCTCCAGCTGCATCAAGCTTGGGGTCTTTGTGTCTAGCAAAACCTGAATACCTCAGCCATCCATAAGCATTGATCTTCCCAGTTCTGAGTGAGCTGCAGAGTGACACATGGTGGGTTACCACTCTGGCATTGAAACAATGTGCCCTCTTAGACTCTTATTCTGTGCCCTCATAGACCTTGCCACTGTTGGCATCATTTGCAAAGCATACTGTGAGTTGGCAAGCATTGCAAGCTTGCATTGCAACATGTATCATGTCTGCTGGTACTTACCAAGTTATCACTTGCATTGGCACAGGCACACAGCGCACAACTGGTGTCAAGGCAAGTAAGCTAGGTTTTGCGTCCATCAGATCATCACCTGCATTGCAATGGGTTTTGGTCAAACTCAACAGTGCAACATCAGACAACAGCAGCACAGCTTGCCTCTGAATCCCATTGAAGTGCCCAGTAAAGCCATGGCTGCTACTTTGAATCCATTGAAGTGGTCTTGATGTCTTATGCAGGCATCTAGCAGTCTTACAACCTCATCCCTATCTAAACTTGTGGCTTGGAAGCCATCTCTCAGTGGATCACTGTTAGGGCCTGCAGTGAATTTCTGAAGAGCTAACAACACAGCATGTCTCAGTTCAACACGTTGATTATGTGTTACCTATTCTAGCTTCTGTAGTGGCTGCAAAAGCTTTGCTGCTGGCAGATCTGATCAGGGTCTCCTTGCTAAACTGTTCACCATAGGGGGGAGGCACTCCTCTTTGAAGCTCCCTGTGCACAGCTTCAGCGGCTGCAATGGCTGCTTCCATGCCATTGCAGCAGCAAGAAAGTACCTGATTTTGGACAAAGCTTTTCTGGCCACTCTGATTGTTCCAAATGGGTCTTTTGATTTCTTTACAACCATTTCTTGCAGCAAATCTTCCAGGAAGATTACACACTTAGGTATTGGATGTATGGCAGTGTCAAGCCCTTTCTTGTCACACCAAGCCTGCATGCATGCATTAGTACTCAAAACCTTTTGGAGCACCTGCAACAGCTTGCATGGCATGTTTTGTCGTTGATACCAGCCACTTCCACAAAGCAGTGCAGAATGAGCTTTTTGTGTTGTCTTCGAGTTTCTCCCATAGTTCATGATGCTTTCGCAGCCAGATGTCCTGAGCACTCATCCTAAAGCACGCAAGCATGCTATTTCAAGGACGTTATATGTTATACAGCAAACGATGATGGGTAGTCTAACCACACATTTCAGTGTCTTGTTGCACAGGGAAAGCGTCCTCGCCAGTGTATGTGACATGCATCAAAGCATAGACATCGTCTCTTGATCTGGCTCTGCTGCGCTTTAATGACATTTTTGCTGAAAATGTTTGAATGTTGCAGGCTTTCTGCTGCTTTTCGAAATTGGTAAACAGAGGCTGTGAAGCAGCTTGCAGCAAAAATTGCGTTCGAATCCTCACGAAGTTGCTTGCATGATCACCAGTACAACACTACGTATTACACCGGCGCAGAAAGCTGAGCGGCGACAAGTACCAGTTCGACCGTGATTCAATGACATGCTGATGTCTATCTTGCTGCTTTCACGGACACGCAGCGCGAGCGAAGCTCCGTGATCGGCGGTTCCTCCGTGTGTGCTGCGGGGAGCTCCACGTGACTAATCCCGTAAACCGGCTGGCTGTACATTGCGCCAAATTCGTAAAACGGCTGAGAAGAGATTTATGGGGGAATGATCAACGCACTAGAGTATGGCATGTTAATTAATAAGCTACATATTTGTTTGCAAAGTGTGCGTCGACAACAGTTTGAATTACTCAAGTGGTGCCGATGCCATCATGTGTCAGGCACGTGCTGGACATGCCCCGAAATTGCGACATGTCCATGACTAGCTACAGGAGGGCAATTACTGCCGTCACGCAACAGACTTGGACGGTATGTCTGGCTATTTAGCGTATCTTTTGGTGACTGTTGCTCGTATGCTGAAAGTGCGCACTGCATCTCAACAGTGTAACATTTCATGAGATTGCCCGAAGCAAGTATTGCACGCTCTTCAGCAGCAACTCCTAGCAGGATACCTCAGGCTAGGTACAGTCCAATTTCTCATTTTTCCACCAAACCCTAGAAGCGATTGGCAGGTGAGCTTCTCCACATCGAGGAGCTCCTTCGAAAGAGACAAAGCAGTTTATACAGCTCTGGTCATACCACAAACTTTGCACCTGTCTATAGGATTCGTCGTTCATCGTGCAAACAGGTGAGTGGTTGGACCGGGTGTTGTTACGCTGTTAGTGCGCTTCTGTGTATAACTCATATGGCGACGCAGGTTGCTCAGCTGAACATGGCATTCGGGGCTTGAGACGCTCGTTAGTACCATGCATTTCAGGTAATAAGCGTTGGCAGTACGTTTTCCGCTTGTTTCAGGTCCAATTTTGGTTGGCCATTTTGTGGCCGATGTATACATCTTAGGTTTGCGACAAGCGAAATGCGATTTGCAGGGCTACGCCTGAGACACATTCAACAGCAACGCAGAAAGAGAAAGCTACATCTTCGCTGATCACGTTACGATTACACTGTTTACGAATATCGCGGAGATAGCCGGTGATCACCCTCTGCCAGAGCTACTCATTCCTCAGTAGGTTATCTGTGCGACGTTCTGGATTTTGCCCAATAGTTATGTTGTCATGTATTTATCTGACTGCAGGCTTTCTCTGTCTCCTCGCCAATGGCTTCACAGACTGGTTCCCAGAAACACCGCCAGGTCCACCACCTGAGCCGTGAGGCTGGAGACCCAAATGGTTGGGTGGAGAGCATAACAGGCCTCACTGCAGACCAGCCAGCAACTGACCTGCTCAACAATGGTTCTGCTTCCAAGCACAAACCTACTGCACCGGTAAGCCGCACAATCACCTCAGTTGGCGTTTAAAAGCCATAGCTACAGTGTTTGTAGCATTGTTATCAGCCTTTCGGTCATGTATGCTCAAGCATGTCTTGACCTAATGCAGGCTAATGGGTCCACAGCAGAGGCTGCAGATGCGACAGGACTTCAAAGCTTTTCTGGGCTGTCACTTCAGGAGGAGAATGACATGCGATTGGAGCATGCTCTGGAGATACTGAAAGCTGATGTAAGCTTTGCATTGGGATCATGTGAGAGCCAGCTGCGAAGAGAACTTTCTCATTGCGCTTGGTCAATAGCAGAGCTGGTGCTTTTGATATGAGCCAGGACTCACTGCGTAACATCAATGAAATTTCCATCCCAGTCTGATGTGCAGTTGCTCTTGTCATATAACTTTTTCTTCTGTTTCACAGACTATGCTGTCTATCGCCCTGGACACCTTTTGCATCAGATCAAAGTATGGGGATGCTGCAGGTGGAGAGCACTGGTGAGGCATTGATCACAATCGGCGGGCCTGGTGGTTGGGGCCCTGAACTTCTGACAGAGGCAGAGTTGGCTGTGATTCTGAAGAGGGTGGAGAAAGTCATGGGTGTTGCATTTGCAGACATGACAATCCTGCGGCAAAGGAAGGTGCCAAGCAACAGTGAGGCTGCTGGTGAGCTGCTTGCATTGTATTGCTTAGAATTTGCGGTCTGTCATGCCACAGTGAAATTTGTTCACAATTCGGCAAGCATAGGCAGTGTGACCAACTCTGCCAACTATCTGTGTTTGAGGATGCAGATACTATGGTACATACCTGAAACAAATTATGCATGACACATGAGATGCTATGCAGAGAGTGCCACGGCAGATGTAGTGGTAAGGGCAAGAGCCAATCCTGGTGCAGTGTCTCCAGCAGAGTTGAGAGTAGCCATCATTGGCAATGTGGACTCTGGCAAGTCCACCATGGTAAGTCCCAGCTGAGCTGCCCAATGCTGTCATGGTTCAGACAAAGCACCTCATTCAATTCTGCCATCTATCTTTAGCATTTGATGCAGCATGTGCCTTTGCATTGCTGGCCAGATATACAGAGAAGCTCTGAACTACTTTTCGCTGTTTTTGAACTTGGCCTGGCCTTTTGCTTGATCCTTGATGCAACCCTTCAGGTGGGAGTGCTGACTAGACACATTCTGGATGATGGGCGAGGCTTTGCTCGGTCCAAGGTGTTCAAGCATGGGCATGAGGAGGCAACTGGCAGGACTTCATCCATTGGACAGCACAACTTGTGTGTAAGTAGCTTGCTGCAGGCCCCCAGGAATGTGTGTCCCTGCAATGCACATGTTGCTGTGCAATGCTGTTTGACTGCTCCCCTGCCTTTCACAGCTTTACATATAGACAGCCTTCACGGTGTCAGAGGACTTTGCTGCTCATCCCGAGGTACTAGTACTGTGCCCATCAAAACTTTTGCTTACCAGACACGTTTGTTCTGTGCAGCTGGACAGCAAGTGCAACATCCTGAACGATCAGATGTTCCGCAGCAACTCCTCCGCTGAGTACATAGCAAGGGCGTCCAAAGTGGTGACTCTGGTGGACCTGGCTGGCCATGAGCGCTACTTCAAGACCACAGCTTACGGTCTGACAGGCCACATGCCAGACTATGCCTGTCTCATTGTTGGCGCCAATGCAGGTCTGCTGACTGCTGCGCTGCATCCATCAAGCTATGTTTCAGCAGTATGTCAAGCGCGCCTGCATCTGCAGCGTGCTGCAGTGACATGTTCAGCATAGCTGCACATATGTTCCAGCACTTGTTGAGCCAAGAGATAAAGTGACAACACATAATTTTGGCCTGTTGGGATCAGTCCCGTTTTGCTGGCCACTGCGCGTATCAAGATACTTTGCCCATCCTGCAGGCATTGTTGGAATGTGCAAAGAGCATATGGGTGTAGCTCTGGCATTGAAGGTGCCAGTGTTCTTTGTTGTGACCAAGGTGGACATCTGTCCAGAGCATGTGCTGAAGCACACCTTGGCCACCCTTCAAGCAATCCTCAAGAAGCCTGGTGTGAAGAAGAAGCCCTTCATGGTGAGTCTCCAACTCCACCTGCACCATCTGCAGGCGAGCCCAGAGAGAGAGGTATTATAAGTGGCTGCCAGCCCACAGCAAGCATAATTTGCTTGCTCAATCACTTGCGTGATCGCTTGCATGCTTCCTGTGTGTCTGGTCGCACAGCCACAGATACGCTTACCCTTGCGTTTCATAACCTTGCACACAAGAAGGCACCAGATCTATGTTGTCTGTTTGCAACTCGGCAGTCAGCTTTCTGGTGTGAGTACAGGTGCGCAACAAGGATGACGTGCTGACCTGTGCTAGGCACATGCACACAGACAGTCTGGCTCCAGTCTTCTTGACGTCATCAGTCACAGGGGAGGGACTGGAGCTGGTGCGCTTGTTTTATAACCTGCTGCCTCAGCGTCACAAGTGGTAAGCTGACTCACCTCAATGTGCGCATGGACTGCTGCAGTGCATCAAACCTGCTCTGCTGTACCCCAGCTTCCACTGTCAGATGTGCTGGGGTCGAATGATGCTTGCGTTGAGGTAACACGACATATACGTAATGCTATACCGCATGGGTGAACGTGGTTGGGTTCTGTTGTGCACTGTTGACTGGCTGAGCAAATGGTCAGTATCATGCATGCAGGCATGACAAGGTGAAGGAGTATGCTGAGTTCATCATTGATGAGACATTTGGTGTTCCTGGAGTGGGCACTGTCATTGCTGGGACAGTGAAGCGGGGGGTCATCACCACCAATGCCAACCTGATGCTGGGCCCAGACGTGGGTGACGGCACCTTCAAGCCCACAGCCATCAAGAGCATTCAGTACAAGAGGCTGCCTGTGACCAGGGTAAGCCTCTGCTCCACACCACACTGCCAGCCTCTATGCTTCCATGTGCACACTTGAGCTTGTTGCCAGACTCCCATGCCAACAGCTGTCTTTCAAATGTCGCTAAAAGCTTATGTCGTTGTACGCTAGATGGTCGCAGACACAATGCTGCTGAAAATTTTATGATCATGGCAGTACTCAGCAGCACAGTGCCTGTGACCATCTAGCATACGAGGTGAAATTTAGCAACCTGTGAAATGGGCAGTCTAGCAGACTTTCAGCACTACTGATGGTCAGCCAACAGCTTGCAACAAAAGTTTGTCAGCAGCACTGTGATCAGTATTCTGCTCATCAGGCATCTCACTGTGGGTGTGCTTGGCTTGCACTCAGGTTGTGGCTGGGCAGACTGCTGCTCTGGCTCTGAAGAAGGTGAAGCGTAACCAGGTGCGGAAGGGCATGGTGCTTGTGGACGAGAGAGCTAAGCCCAAGGCTTCCTGGGAGTTTGATGCCGACATTGCCATCCTGACCCACTCCACTACCATCCAACCTCGCTATCAGGTAAGCCATGCAACAGCCATGTGTATACTCCATCACCAAGACTGTGCTTTAGTCACCCTACTTGTATGCAGTCATGTCTGCTCTACCTTGATAGCTTCAGAGCATCGATATCAGTCTTGGCTGAAGTGTGGCATGTGAGTGGGGGAGAGGTTAACTTGTCAGCCCTGAGGCAAGCTGCTGACTCTGCAGGCTGTGATACATTGTGAGATTGTGCGTCAGGCTGCAAGGGTGATTGCCATGGACAAGGAAAGGCTCAGGTCTGGGGACAGAGCATGTGTCAGATTCAGGTTCTTGCAGCGTCCTGAGTATCTGACAGCTGGTACCAGGCTTGTGTTCCGTGAAGGCAAGACTAAGGGAATTGGCATGGTTGTGGGGACAGAGTGATGTGTTGTTCATGCATGAACTATCACCTGTGCTTCCAGAGCAGCCTCATGCCAAACAGTCAATGTACACTCAGTTTTGCGCAACATTGTTCTGACCTTCAGAGTGCCTTGTATATTCCGTAGTCCTATGCTTTTGTGTATGTTCTGCAGCTGGGTATTTTAAAGCATCGTAGTCAAGTCACGTGCAGAATTTAAGACGTGTTCAAGACGCGCCTAGACGTGCCATAAATGCAGAACTAGCATTGTAAGCCTCTGCTGCAGGGGGCATTGTGTTTTTAGAAAATTGTGTGAACGTATACCTGCACCGCAAATAGGATTTGCAGCTACCATTATTGCAAAGCAACAACACACAGTAACAAAGTCGATGGAAGTCGTCATTGTACCTTTTAAGTCCATGTCAAAATCATGAAATGAAAAGAATTTGTCTAAAAGGATCTGCTATAGTACAAGTGAGTGATTGCAAGTTAGGCAGGTATCTGCTGTGCTGACTTTGGACCTACTGCAAACTGGGCTAGCCGCATTGCAAGTGGTACTGGTACCCTGGCCGAAATATGGCTCCCATCTGGCAAAAACTCTTCTGATTCTACTATTCCAATTTTGTGGATTTCTCCAGACAGCTCACCCTACACAGTAACACAAGTTGTGAGACGCGACGGCCAGCACTGTGTCAAACAGAGCACAGCGCAGGTAAGACACATTTGTTACCCAGTATGGTACAGATGCCACAATCTGATTTGGCAGATTGTGTTGAGAGGTCACCTGGGTATAGGGGACCAGCACGTCCACAGGCATCATGCTTTCCTGGACCTTACGCTCTACAAGATTCATCAGCTGTGGCAGGCCTTGACCTGTCTGTGCAGACACGCAGACAGTGTTGTCCCGCTTGTCTGCAACTGTCTGCACCATATCAGGGTCAGCGCACACGTCCACCTTGTTCCACACAGAGATCATGGGAATGTGACCCACATCAAGGTCCTCAAGCACCTGCCAGCAGACACTACTGGTCTCATTGGCAGGCAGTCCATTGCACACGGTGGAAGCCGAGAGCAAAAGAGAATGCAACCTTTGACTGCCCTACAGTGGCTTACAATAGCTGTTCAATGTGATGTCAGTGTTGCATGGCTAATCACAGGACACAGCCATGTCGAATACTTAGGTATGACCTCTTGGGTGCAAATCTTGCAGTACTCAGGGGTGCAGCAAATGAACAGGTTTCTGACATTTGGACTACCTGCATGACAGCTTGAGTCTGAGCTGCTGCGTTTGGATGGCTGACATCCACGACATGCAACAGCAGGCTAGCTTCAGTAATCTCCTCCAACGTGGCACGAAAGGCAGCTACTAGTTGAGTGGGCAACTTCTGTATGAATCCCACAGTGTCTGTCAGCAGCACCTGCATGAGCAAATCCTGCTGGATCCATTCTGCAAGCGGCCTTGCCACTGCTGGAGCTCAAGTGGGGAAAAGCCATTTCGTCTGCCAAAGCAATGAATTTGCCCAGAAGGCTCCAAGGCCGGAATGGGGTTTGCATGTTGAATAAGCTGGCTGCACATAGCCTGAAATATGTACTTGTGTGAGACATTTATGCAACACACCGCAGACATGCATGCTCAAGAAAAATGTGAAGGACACCAGCATCATTATGTGTAAAAGGGAGAAGTGAAAGCGTGGACACGCAGCTGCCATGGATGCTATGACCACCTGTTTGGAGCTAGGCAAGGAGACTCTGCGGGTTGTTGGATCTAGTGTGGCAAACAGCTTATCCTCTGCCACCACAGCTGCCTCTGTAAGGCTGTTCAGAAGAGTGCTCTTGCCAGCATTGGTGTAGCCCACAAGAGCTATCACAGGCACGGGTGCCTGAAAGCACACAGCAGATAGATGGTGATATATGCAGATATATGCAGTAGTTCTTCTGGTCCAACCTGTCAGTAGACAAGCATGCCTGCAAGATCATGAAAGGCTGTCACTGTATGTCTTCTGCACAGCACCATTACTGGAGTCCACACACTAACAAGCAGGTTCCAATCACTTGAGCTTTAAAGCTGACCAATTCATGCAACAACAGCATGTATGACAAACCACCAGTGCAGGACAGTACCGCAGCGCGACGCTCCCGGTACTGTTTGCGGTGGGTGCGCACATCCTCTAGGCTGCGTTTGAGCTGACCCATTCGTGTTCGCAAGATGCGCTTGTCAACTTCAATCTGTTTCTCTCCCATGCCCCTGACACGCCCTCCTGCCTGTCTCTCCAGGTGGGTCCACATGCGTGTGAGGCGAGGCAGCTGGTACTCACTCTGTGCAAGCTCTACCTGCACCCAGCACAATCTTCGCTCACAGCAGCCTCAAGCATCAGGCAGCCAACTTATGCCAGATGATGTACTGCTGACATGTGTCTGCTACTTGTCTGCTGACTGTGTTTGGGTATGCATCTCAACACATGGTTCTTGCAGTCAGTCCAGCGCAACTTGACACGCAAGAAGAACCCTAGTGTGGTTGAGATGATCGTAAGAGAAAGGGCACAAGCTGTCTAGAAGGCACACCTGCAGCTGACCCTCCTTGGTTGCTGCTCTCTGAGAGAAGATGTCCAGGATCAGGGCTGTCCTGTCACACAGCCTGATGTTGTCACCCCATGCCCTCTCTAAGTTGCGTAACTGCCCCGGAGTAAGCTCATCATCAAAGATAACAGTGTCAGCATCCAGCTCATCTACAGCTCCTTCCACTTCGAGAGTTTTACCGGAACCTATGTAGGTGCGAGGTGACACATTCTCTAGATTCTGAAATGTCTGGCCAACAACCTGCACAAGCAAAGTGACTGAAGATGCACAGAAACGTTCTCTGACAGAGTCCTGATGGGTTGCCTGTGAGCACGCCACAAACTGTGTCATGCACATCTCAAGCACAACTTTTATGTCATACAGAGCAAATATGCTCAACCGACAACTTCTTGGGTCAGTGCTGACGCTGGACGCTCCAGGACAGAAATGAAAAATCAAGGGAACCTGTACCTCAAGCCCAGCAGTCTCTGCAAGCCGCCCAAGTTCCTCCAAGGACTCATGAATGTTGTAAGCAAATCTGTCTCTGTGCCCCTTTTGTGCCACGCCAACCAAAAATGCTCTCTCCACCACTGGACCAGTTTGGGTTTCGACTGCTTCAAGCCGGCTGCCATTGTTGCCCGAATGCTGACCTCTGAGAGTATCTGCGAACGAGTTGAGGCTTGTCCGTTCTCTGCCAAATGCTGATTCCTCAGCTGCTGGCTCTGAGGCAATATTGCTGTCAGAGTATTGTGGAGTGCTGGCTCTGCAGCGCAGTCCAAAGCCGCAAACTCTATTGCTTGCTTGCCTGCCAGCATGCGCTTTGAGCCATGGCTGTTTGCAATTTGAAAAGGCACAGCCTGAAGTCCGGACAGGGTGTGAACGGAGGTTTGCGCAACCTGAGTCCAGCATTGTGCTGGGGGATGGGTAGGGGTTGCAGCTGACGAGAGCAACCTTGCACTGTACTCTTGGGGCTGATTAGGCTCAAGTAACAAGATTTTACAAAGTAGCCGTAGCGAGGCACAAGTTATGAGTGTACAGTTGTGCAGAGATCACACCAAAGAACCTGGTAGGTGACAATTGTTCAAATGCCTCGCTAGGAAGAACTGGCGATGACATCGTTAACCTATCAACGTTGAAATGGTGACGATCGACAGAGCTCGCGAATGACAGCGACACAGGGACAAAACGATACGTGTATACAGATGGACATGAGTCGCGGCGCGACTTTGACCTCCGTGACCTCCGTGAACGTTGTTTCTTTGCATTCCTCTTCCAAGACAGCTTCCAAGAAGGCTATTTCCGCCGGTTCGGCCTCGCAGCTCCGACGGCAAATTCACACTGCTTCGTCCATGCTGCATGCACGAGCTACATTTGCACACTGTTTTACCTGTCAGAACGGCTGTCACAATATGTTATACTCACGTTGATCCTAATGCTTTGTGGCGATGTTGGGCACGCAGTTGCAGCGGCTTGGAGTTCCGACGCTTCGCAATCCATTCTGGGGCAGACTTGTTCTGACCGCAGCCATTGCTGTCGTCTTGTTACTGTATGTTGCTTTCAAAATTAGCGGAGCAGCAGATGGCTCGAAGGCAATTTTCAGACACAGGGAAGCCCTACCGGTCTTTGCAACATCGGATGCTGCCAGCAACGAAAGCAGGCTCGCTGGTCTCGTTCATGGCAACCCATGGAAGCATAGGGTCGGGAATCGCCGCGGCGTGCCCGGGATTTTCCCGAAGGTCTTGTATGTGTCGGTTAAGGACAAGGCGAACGTCCAGTGGGATGCACAGTCCAGCATAGATCAATGTGCAAGCCTCAATCCTGAGTATACAGTGCAAATCATGGGAGACGCAGAAAGGAACAGCACTGTTCAGCAATATGCACCAAGCCTGCTACCGGTGTACAGCAAACTGAAGCCAACAGAAAGGAACGATTTCTGGAGTTACCTGGTAAGCAGTCAAATACAAACTCAATTCATATGCACCCAATGCAGCATTTTCCGTTTGACACAGAGCAACTGTTTCATCTGCTTATTTTGAAATTGTGTCCTCTGCATGCCCCCTGCAATAAGCAGTGATGTCAATCTTTGGACCTTGCAGATGCTATATCTGTTTGGCGGATGGTACATTGACCATGATGTTCACTGCTACAAGCCTTTTGACGAATGGACAGCCAAGTTCAATGGCACAGCAAATGCTGTTGTTGGGGTTGAAGTCATAATTCCTGAAGGCAACAGAAATGCAATTGGCTTCTGTTGTCCTGTGCAATATGTTCACTGGGTCATGGGCAGCGCACCTGGCCATATACTGTACTCTCATGTTGTTGATCTCATGCTGGACCTGCAAGCCACTGCAGCAGCAGACCCCAACAGCGCACCAGGCAAGCAGATAGATAACCCAGTCATGACAACAGGACCGGGCATGCTCACAAAAGCCGTTGAGCACTTCCTAGCATTGTATGATGCCTACTCACTTGACATTGCCATTGAAGATCCACAGATGGTTGCAGATCTGCTAGTGTTGCCAAGAACAGCAGTGTCAGTGGGAGGTTACGGGACAGCCAATGCTGATGCCAACCAAATATATGTCAAGCATATGTTTGCGGGCACATGGAAACATGGGGCATCAGGCAGTTGGTAGGGCATGGTCAGCGAATTCAGGCCAAGCTGCATTTGTATTCATTACTATGTACAGCTGCTGCCAATAGGCACACTGCAGAGACACATCATTCGAGTTGCCAATTTTTTGTTGTTGTTGAATCGTTTCTCATGTTGCTAAAGATCTGTTTTTGCTTATTGTGGTGGCGTCGATGGAAAACAGACAATCTTGTCATTGTGGATCCTTTTTGGTGCAGCAACCACAGGGCACTTGCATTGTGCACAGCAATACTAGTGGCCTGCAGTTGCTAGCCGGACGTGTAGCTTTTTGTTGTGCAAAAGAGAGGCATGAATACAAAACACAGTAGAAGACCTGGTGGCATTCTTTATTGCCCAAGACCCTTGCCTGTCTGCATTCTCTTTCCTGCATGCTACAGATTTGTGCTGCCATTGTCAATGCTACTGATCTCAGTCTGTTACTGATTGCTGTTTATACTGAGTTCCTGATCGCATAGAAAGGGCTAAGCATCAGCATGCATTTGAGTACTTTGCAAATGTTCAGCACAGCAGCTTGATGTTATATAGGACAATGCAGCCTGAGTACAAATCTGCAGAGTTAGCAGTGTTCAGCAAATCTGCAGAGTTAGCAGCTAACTTGCTGACCGGTAGTGGCTTGGTGAAACAATCAGCCACCATTTCATCGGTGCTACAGTATGCAAAACAAACTTCCTTGCAGGACACCTTTTCCCTTGCAAAGTGGTGTATGACATCAATGTGCTTTGATCTGATTGAAGCTATTGGGTGCTTCAGTAGCTTGAGTGCGCCCTGGCTGTCTGTGTAGATGGGCATGCCAAAGTCACCCAGCAGTTTCTTAAGCCAAAGTGCCTCCCTGACTGCCTGAGCTGAGGCCATATACTCTGCTTCTGTGGTTGAGACTGCCACTGTAGGCTGCAGTCTGCTGTTCCAACTGATAGCTCATCCATTCAAGATGAATACAAAGCCAGTGGTAGACCTCCTGGTGTCTGAGTCACCAGCATAGTCAGCATCACTGTAGCCTCCCACGGCAGTGTCTGTCTGCCTGAAAGTGATGCCACAACCTAAGGTGCCAGCTATGTACCGCAGAACTGCCTTAGCTGCTGTCCAGTGCTCCTTGCTAGGCTTTGCCATGTGCCTTGCCAATACTCCCACGGCTTGTGAGATGTCTGGTCTTGTGCATACTGAGAGGTATAGTAAGCTGCCCACTAGCTCACTGTAGTGGTATTCCTCTCTGTCCAGCAGCTGGTCCTCCGCAGCTTGCGCAAGCTTGATTGATGTGCTCATTGGGACACTCTTTGTCCTGCCCTCCTTCAGTCCATGCTTATGTACCAGTTCTGTAGCAAGGCGCTCCTGGGTCATTTTCAGTGTTCTGGCCTGCCTGTCCCTATCCAATCGCATAGAGCAGGCAGCTGCCACTATTGTGGCAAGAAGGGCCACATGGAGTCAGAGTGCCGTACTCGCAAGCAGGATCAGCAAGGCATCCGCACAGTGGCATATGGCGCCTCAGCAGTAGGGGCATCCAGCGATGACTGGGTTATTGACTCAGGTGCATCCAAGCATCTGACGCCTCACAGGCAGCACTTGCGCAACTACAGAAGCGTGGCACCAAACTCAGCTGTCACCTTTGTCAATGGGCACCAAGCAGCAGCTGTTGGCCAAGGAGAGGTGATATTGCGTGTCCAGACAGCCAGCGGCTGCACAGATGTCACCCTTAGGGCAGTGCTCCACGTCCCAGAAGCCACAGTCAACCTGTTCTCAACCAGGCAGGCCATGAACAATGGCGCAACTGTCACATTCAGAGACAACAGATGCTTTGTGTCAAGCGATGACACAATGACCATGGAAGGGGTCAGCCAGAGGGATGGAACCATGGTGATCAGGCAGAGCAGGCAGCAGCCAGCCATATGCATTGGCAGCCACAACAGCAGCCAAGCAATCACCAGAGCTATGGCATA
>JAABUP010004108.1_pt1 | contig 24374 bp, 32 predicted proteins | sample 5559201 | NCBI WGS metagenome assembly JAABUP01 (sample SAMN10711887, study PRJNA513373) | rock metagenome | isolation source: Antarctica rocks | place: Antarctica
GCCCTTCACACACACCACCACCTTTGCCAAAGGCTGGCCAATTCCAGACTCAGTCAAGTTCAAGGCAGCTGAATACCTGGGAGGAAATTGGGAACCCTACCCAATTGACATGACATTCCAGCCCCCATGCTGTGTACAGTCTACCATTGGGTTGGCGCAGCCTGGCAAGATTTTGCGTGGTCAGAGGGCAGATGCATGCAAAAATCACCTGCATCAGTTGCATGTCTGCCTGCCCAGCAAGCCAGGCCACACTCGTCTGCTATACAGAATGTCAATGGACTTCATGCAGTGGGTCCGCTGGGTTCCGGGCATTCAGAACTTCTGGCAGAACATTGCTGGACAGGTACCTGCTCTTGGCTGATTGTGCTTCCGTGTTCTTGCTGACCGCTGTTGCTTGTATTGGGCCGTCTGCTTTGAAGATGCAGATGGCCTTGTGAGTTCCTGGCTTGATGTTCAGATGCCCATGTCACAAAAGATGCAGGCCATCATTCCCCCCGGCTCTGTGTCTGATCTGTCTGGGTTGTTGCTGAACACACAACGCGTGATGCCACCTTTGACACTATTTTTGAGCATGTCTCTCCATGTGGTTGACAGGTGCTGGGTGAGGATCTGGTGTTGGTCAAGGGCCAACAGGACCGCATGATCAGAGGTGCAGACATCTGGCAGCATCCAGTGTCCTATGACAAGCTTGCAGTGCGGTATCGCCGGTGGCGTAACAGTCTGGACAGCCCTGAACAGGCAAAGCATGAAGCATCACAGGCTGCCTTATCTAAGATGAGTGCAGGGGAGTTGTTCAGGATTGAGGAAGACTGTGACTCAGAACAATGCGAGGTCTAACAAGCTGAACATGTTGCTTTCAGTCAGCAGAGAATCCTTTTGTCAGCAGTATTCTTTATTTATTTGCTGTTGCTACGGTGATGATCTCATTTCATTGAACATCTTTTTATAGCACTTGATGCTTTGATTGTGTGCATGACAAATGTCTACGTTGAGGATTATGAGAGCTGATGCACTAGCCAGCATAGAAGTACACAGTATCGGCTGTAGTGTGTTCCAGACCGAACGTTTGAGACTGAGTACAATGCTACTCTACAAAATCTGTAACAGGCCTATCAGAGACTATCTGCAAGCTTGCGGTGTCAAAAGAAGCCCTCCAGAAAGATCCTGTTGTGGTCTTGCTCTTCTTAATTGAACCAGATACTTTGCTCCTTCGAACTGCAACACTTCCTGCAGAAACCATCACCCTGGTTCACAGACCATGACTGAGAGCACCTGCATCACTTGCTATGCTGCAGATCTTAACCTTCAGTGGCCTAGACAGTCATGCAGCCCTGGCAAAAGCTGCCCACCAGTACATTCTTGCAAGCTTAACTAGTCACGTGAGCAGCATGCAGAGTGCTTGTTCAAGTGCCTGCTAGAGCATCCACAAGTCTGTCCAATATCTACTCAAGATCACAGCAGGACAAGCTTACGACGCGACTTCCCAAACTGAGTAAATGCAAAGTGTCAGAACTTGGCACACATCAAGAATGCTTCTCGCCTTTGACTGCACCAATCTTGGCATGCAGCCGGTGGACTCCTCTGAACAGCTCCTGCTGGGGATCTGTTCCTGAGGGAAGGGCAGGGTACCCAATGGTGGCCTGAGCAGCCTGAACCTGACTTGCACTGAAGAATGGCAGGTACTCAATATACCAGTCTCCTGCAGTTATGACCATAGTCTACCAACTGCACATAATTGCAACGTTGAGCTGACATGTGTGCTTTGGTTCACAGAAGTGAGGGCAGCGCTGAATTAGTATCCCAGCAGAGTGCTCACTGCATTCTGTGCTGCAGCAATGGCTTTTCAATGTCAGTTGGCACACTGTACATCATGACTGATGCATTGCACATGCATTCTTGCTTATACATGATGTGTGCCGTGCCCCATGATTGTGTGCTCACCTGCTGATAGCTGGTACAATGCTTGCACTTCAGCAACCCTGGTACCTTCCCTGGCCTCAATATTCTCTTGCTCGGCTTGATCACCATCCTGACTCAGCACCGCACAAATCTTCTTGTCCTTGGTGCTCAACAAAACGCCATGCACCTGTAAAGCAACCACGATGCGTCTCAGTTTGCTTTGTACATGGTAGATTACAAGGTATTGCCTGCAGCCATACCATGCCTGCAATGTAGTGTTCAGGCAGCAGCGCGCCATGCAGGTGCTATTCAGATGCACTAATGCCGAGTGCGCTGCTGATGCTTGTAAGACCATACTTGCAGCTGCTCTACAGTGCTGTCAAATGCAATGAGGCCCAGTTCATCGCTGATGTGCTTGCATGATCACACCTGCAGCTGCTCTGCAAACTGGACACCCTTGAGGCTGGCCAGGCCATGACGCTCCTTCACTGTTGTTCCCCTGGGGTAGCGTGACATCAGCTTCACTGGCGCCACCATGGAGTCCCCTGTCTTAACAAGTTGCAGCATATACTGTTCACCAGGCCTGCAGGTAGCCTGTGCGCTGCTATGGAAGCTGCTTGTGCTGGGCCTGGCAGGCTTGAGTGGCTGAAAGTCACTCTCAGAGTCTGAGTCCTCAATGACAAAGGCTCGAGAGGCATATGAGGTGCCTGGTGAGCCCGTTGAGCTTGAACAGACTGACTGAGGCGGCTGAAGCTGCTGCTGGCGCATATGCGGTTGCAACTGTTGATGCACCTGCTGCTGCTGCTCCTGTTGCTGTGGCTTCTGCTGCTGTAGCTGACCGTGTTCACTTTGCTGCTCGGCACGTTGTGAGTCCAGGTCAGAGGGGCCAGACGCTGACATGCAATCCACAATGTAGCTGCTGCTTGTTCCTGGCGCCTCAGGTAAGCTGAGCTGAGCTGGGATGCTTATTGATGGAGAAGTTTGCAGCTCTGTGTCAGGAACTGCTTCACAGCTGTCAGTAGCAGATGCGGCAGACACATCAAAGGCAGACTGTTCTGGGAGTTGTTGCTGATCTGAGTTATCAGGAGAGGAGCAACATGTCTCGGCAACAGTGCTGCAGCTTGCGCTGCGCGTCTGCTCATACTCTGCTCTGGAGCTGCATGCAGCAGTGAATTCTAGGGGACTGTCTGGGATGGATGACATGGCTTGCCCCTGACTTTTATCAGCAGGCTCAGCCCCAGCACTCAGGGGCTCAGCTGTTAAGGCTGTGACTGGCATGACGGCCTGATTTGCACAGGATGGCAAGGAATCATCTGGCTGCGAGTCTGGTATGATGAGGTCATCACTGGTTGGTGGCTGATCCTCAATAGGTGCTGCATCAGGATCAGAAGATTGATGCGCAGCCTCACAGTCAGCAAGGTCACTGCGATTGCTGCAGGTCTCGGAACTTTCAGCATCTTGAGCATTGTTCAGAGGTGGCTCAGGCTCTGCAGGATCAAAGCTCCCATGGCAGCTCATCAGTTTTGAGGCCTCAGTTAACCGCTTATGTGAAGGCTGTTGATCTGTGCTGTGTAGCATGCTGAGCCCCTGCACTTGCGAGCTGGCATCTTGCGGCACTTTGACAGACTCAGACTCGTCCTGGTTTGTGCTGGGGCAGAGGCTAATATGCAGAGGCCTTTGTGCTATGACAAGTGTGCTTGGTAAGTGATCTTGTAAGCAGAGCTGCTGCAGCTTTGTTGCGGGGGAAGCTGCCTCTTGCTGTGCTGTGCATGGCCTGTATGTGCTGGGAAGAAGCTTCTTGCCTTCAGCGCTGTCCTGTAGCCATGAAAAAGGCAGTACTGGGATGCCCCATGACTTTGCTGTGGCATACTTCTCGCCCTGTTCTGCTATGCTATGGTCTTTGTAAACCAGGTGTGTGGTAAAGTCCAACAGTAGGTCGCCACTGTACGTGCCGCCTGAACTCTGCACCAAGTGTCTGATATGCTGTCTGTGACGGCCAAAAAAACCTGCAAATAGAGCAGCGAGTGAACAACCATCGCAAGTATGGACACCAAGTGATCAGTATCTGATCAGAGCTGCCAAAGATACCTGTGCCGGTAATAACGACGCCTGCAGCCCAATCAATGCCGGCAGAACGATCCAATGCAGTCATTCCTAACCACGATAGCAAGAACAACAGTTCAAGCAGCTTTAGCTGCAGCGAAACAGACACTAAACCCTTTAACAGCACGGACATGCGTCAACAGTCGGCATGCTTCGAATACTAAAAGCGAAAAACCGTGACTATCCGCCAGCTCAGCTTGCTGGTTCACGTGCATGAAGCACAGTTTGTTGAGCTGACCTGGACGCACATACCGCAGCGCAATCGCAATTACTACGGTGTCGGGCCTGCATGTTTGGTTGCCTCTCATCTGTACCCATTGCTGCAACCAAACTGAAACAAATCTCAAGTTCCGAAAACTGTACTTGCGACTCGACTAAGTGAATATGACGGAGTCGTCTGATAGGAGACTGCAGGTCCTGCAATCTCATCTGCAGGCTCCGGGCCAACATGCCGGTCCCAGTTTGGAGATGCAGGAAACGGCTGCCAGCGTCTCGGACAGCACCCAGGAGTACAGCGTTGTACTTCCGGAAAGGTTGTCTGACACCGGGCCGTGGACTGTACGAAGGTAACACGGGCATGCAATAGCAATGACAAAGACCGAGTCCAGGCTGAATGTTTTGGTTGCTTCAGGAGTGCAGCAAGCCCAAAGGAACTGGCTACAACATACCCCTCACCTGATGATCATATTAGGACACTGTATGATGTTCTTGAACATACCGTCCAGCGACATCCTGAGGTAGTTTAAATTCATTTTCTCACTCAAACAGCACTATAAATTGTCAAGCTCTGCCCCAGATGCCAAAGTACTCTTGCTTTGTCAGATAAACTACTTGGGGACGCGGACAACAGATAGCAAAGGCAAGCCCGGCCCATACACCTGGATGACATATGCTCAGGTTTGATCACAGACATGCCACAACAGCTCTTCACTGAGTCCTCTAGCTTATCATACCTATTTCATTCAACTCTGCAGGTAGCAGAGACCCGGACACATATTGGGTCTGGCTTGTTGCACCTTGGTGTCAAGCCTGGATCCACAATTGGGCTCTACTCAGTCAATCACACAGGTATATCCGGCAAGTTCAACTGCCTTGTAAAGGCTCATGCTTATGCCACATGTATAGCCAGCTACGTTTGATAGGCACAAAGCTGCCATCAGATTGGCTGCTGCATTTGCAGGTTGGCTGTTGGTGGATGCTGCTTGTTCAGCCTACTCCATGACATCTGTGCCACTGTATGACACCCTGGGTCCAGATGCTGTCACATATATTTGTGGTCATGCTGAGCTGACGGCGGTGGCCTGCAGCATAGATGTATTGGACACATTGCTGAAGTGCTTGCCGGACTGTCCGACCGTCAAGATTGTGGTAAGTCACAGGGCCAAAACTGCATTGCGTATGAAAAGTGCACCATCCAGATGCATTTGTGTGCACAATTGAGACCAGAGTAATGCTTCCAAAGAAACTTGTGTTGTTGCAATGCCTCCTGCCTTGACAACAGTCTCTTGTATGCAAATGCATTGGCGCTCATTGCTTGACTGGTCAGCAGTGAAAAGTGTGGGGCCTGTATTTGCAGCTGGTGTATGCAATGAAGCCAGGACAGCAGTTGCCGCCCACCACAGATCGGGTCTCAGCCAAGCTGTACAAGCTGGAGGATGTAGCCCACCTAGGGCAGCAGCACCCCAAGGCTCACATACCCCCCTCCCCAACAGACCTGTGCACCATCTGCTATACCAGCGGAACTACAGGTCAGTTACTGTCACTGTTGCAACACAACCTTTACATTCATTTCTGAACGGCAGTGCACAACATATGTACTGAGTCTGAGGTTGCGGTGGTCTGCACTGCCAACAATGAATGTTGACTCAAGCCTGCAGCCGAAGCAGTTTGGTCATCCGTGAACTTAAATTGTCTTGGAAACAAGACTGGTCATGCAGACATACAGCTGAACAACCGCTGGAAATTCAGCGCTTTGCCTGTTCAGCTGCACATGCTTGGCTCTGGCCACTGTGGGAATTGCAAGCATCAGCAATGTGGTCTGTTGCTTTCCAGGGGTCCCTAAGGGTGCCATGCTGACCCATGGTAACCTAGTGGCTGACTCAGCAGGCATGATCAGAGCGACCTATGTTGCTCCCGGAATTGTTCAGACTGCATATGGCACGGAGGAGTCAGTGCCAGGTAAGCTAGCAGGCTGCATGAGTCTACCTGGTGCTGTGGCAAGAATGACTGCTGGCTATACAGATCATGGCTTTCCAGGGAATCAGTGCACAGCTCAAATGCAAGCACAATTGTCAATTGAGGCTGCATGTTGCCATTACAGCATGATCGGCTTGGTCAAGCACTCAAATAGTGTTTGCAAACATGGTGCGTCCTGCCTGTGACAGCTTCAATACATAACCAGGATCTAGTGTGCAGGTGACAGATACATCTCCTACCTGCCCTTGGCGCACATATACGAGCGGGTCATTACGGTTTCTGTCACGTACAGAGCGTTATCGATTGGCTTCTACAGGTACATCCACACCCTCACTGAGGGATTGCACTGCATTTGACTGGGCACCGGCATTGCAATCAAGTTTGTCAGACATCTGTGTTTGTCAGACAAACTGTCCCAGCTGTAGCAATGCATGCACGCTCCAGACGAGCAATACCAAAAGCACTGGTAAGTCTGATAAAACAGTTGTGGGCCGTGCATATTGAGTGGTACACAGGACACAACAAAGCAACTGCAGCATGAAGTCAGAGTGGCTGCAGGCGGCAGCTACACACAGCTGTGCCAGTTGCTGCAGCCTGTTTTTGCACCAACTCAAAAGACAGCTGATTTATCGAAGCGATTTGTTGTGCTGCAGGGGCAATGTTCTGGAGCTGCTAGATGACATACAGGAGCTGAAGCCACACATGTTTTGCTCAGTGCCTCGCCTCTGGAACAGAATATACGACAGAGTGAATGCCACCATTCAGGCCAGCAACCCCATCAGCAGGAAGCTGTTTGAGACGGCATACAAGTCCAAGAAGGCGGCCCTTGATAGAGGGGACCTGTCAGGTGGTAAGATGGCCGGCTTCTGGGACAAGTTGGTGTTCTCAAAGATCAAGGCCAGAATAGGAGGTATGAGATACACAATGTACTGTCTGCATTACGTTCCTATAGGATCACTCCCAGGGCATCCCATGTTTCATGCAGTGGCTAATGCAGATGCTAATTGACCTGCCTAACGTTGCTTGTCCAGCAGATGGCTTTGCAAAGCATTAAGGCAAAGGTAGAGTTGGAGCCTTGCTGTCTGAATGAGCAACACATACAGCTGCTGTGTGCAGCCAAAGACAAACGGCCAACTCAAGCTATTATTGCTTTGGGCAGACAGCGATCACTGCCCTCATTGACACATGTCTTTGCCTGCCTGCAGGCGAGATCAAGTTCATGAGCACAGGCGCCTCACCAATCTCCACAGAAGTCTTTGAGTTCCTGCGTATCTGCTTTGGAGCCACCGTCTCAGAGGGATATGGCATGACAGAGACAGCCTGCACCATTGCCATGACCCGGCCAGATGATGCCACCATGGGTCACGTGGGTGCCCCCCTGGACTGCTGTGAGATCAAGCTGGAGGACATTCCTGACATGAACTACAAAAACACTGACCAGCCATACGCACGAGGAGAGGTCAGTGTTCATGCTCACCTGTGGTCCTGTTGCTCAACATAGATCCAAGCATGAGCACATGTCACCTGCACAGTTGTTGCAATACAACACCATGGCCTGTCTAACAGTACCCGTGCATGAAGGTCATGATGCTCTGGCATAGACTACTGCTTCTGTCATTGGACTGTACAGACCAATCTGCATTGTCAGGCACAATGTATTAACTATCCAACAAGTGCTGGGGCCTTACTGACTTGATTGCATAGACAGCTTGCTTAGATACCTTGTCTGGCATTGGTTTATGTGCATAGGATGCTGACAGTCATTTCCTAATTGCAGATCTGTGTAAGAGGCCCCACCATTTTCAAGGGGTACCTGAAGGATGAGGAGAAGACTCGGGAGGTGCTGGATGAGGATGGCTGGTTGCACACCGGTGATGTGGGCACATGGCTGCCTGGCGGCAGACTCAAGATCATTGATCGCAAGAAGAACATCTTCAAGCTGGCTCAGGTGATTGCAGCTGTTGAGACAAGCTGTCTGTGCTGTAAGTGCTTGCTGCAGCAGCCTGGCAAGCCATTCATGTCTATTGCTGTCCATGCACACAGCCGCAGCATGTAGTCTGAGGCACACTTAGCATTCAAAAAAAATGTGGGTCGGTAACAACAACACCAAAGGAGGATTGCACGCAATGATCAGCAGGAGCATGTTCTGCCCAAATTGTAGCTTCCTCCATGGAGTCCATATAAAACTTCCCCTCAAAAGGGTTGATGTGATTCTGCATGAAGATGTGGCCCTGAATGGATGACTGGCTGGTTTGATGCAGGGTGAGTATGTAGCCCCAGAGAAGATTGAGAACGTGTATGTGCGGTGTCCCCTGGTGGCCCAGTCCTTCGTCTATGGTGACAGCCTCAGGCCGCAGCTTGTAGCAGTGGTCATACCTGACCCTGAGGCCCTGCAGCCATGGGCCGCCTCTAGAAGGCTGACACAGGACGTGAATGCCTTGTGCAATGATGACCAGGTGAAGAGTGCTATCATGAAGAGCATGCAGGAAGAGGGGAGGGCTGCTGGCCTCAAGGGCTTTGAGCAGGTACAGGCCCTGATGGGTGTTGTACAACAGTCACGAAACTATCATGCACTATGTGCTGAAGCCGTGTCGCTGTCAGGTGCATATAAATTGAAGCAGGCTGCACATAAGGGCAAGCAGCTGTAGCAACTGCTTTGTAGCTGTAGCGATGCTGTCCAAGATTTTACAGCAACTTTGCTTCTCTTGTCTGTGCTTGCGTGCATTTGTCTGACATTTGCTTTGTTGTCTTACAGACTGGTCACACCTGGTGCCGCTCTAAAGAACTTGATCTGGCTATGAAGATCTTCATCACATTTTCTGACGACAGTTTTTATGTCAGGTGCCAGTCTTAGTACTGATTTTGCATATGCACATTGCAGGTCGCAGCAATACATCTGCATCCAGAGCCATTTTCCATAGAAAATGGGATGATGACGCCCACCTTCAAAGTCAAACGACCGCAGGCCAAGCAGGCCTTCCAGAAACAGCTTGATGCTATGTACTCAAAACTGGAGAAGTAGATGTGGAGCGCAGCCCAATTTTGCAGGAGGCAATTCGCCTTTTGTCTGATACACAGTGTGTTCTTGTCTTTCCTGGCTTGTTCATGGGTTCAATACCATACCTAGCAGCTTACTGGCATGACCTGGTGCAGACTTGTACTTGTGTTGCAGCTGTATATTGAGACATTACGTGCTATGCTAGTGTGGTGAGCGCTGATATATAGGTCTTGCAGTCAAGATAAAGATGCCAGACTTGTTTGTATATGCTGTCCCTGTACAGACTGGGTCTCCTCAACTGTGTCAGCAGTGTCGAGCCTTTCAGCAAGCTCTGCAAGCAAAAGCACAGCATAGACAATCCTCAGAATTTGCACCGAACCCTAGCCTGTTACCCCACACCTCGTTGGGTCATGCGCTGACCATGAAGCTAATGGTCTGCAGTTCGAGGCACACTACCGGAAGTTGGCATACGAGCTTTCAAACGCAATAGCGACAGAGCTGCGCAGCTTTGTCAAAACCTGCAGCGTTGCATAAAGTTGTTCAAAGCAACTAAGGCCGAAACCGAAAAGGCTTGGATCCTTCCTGCAAAAGTTGGGCGTGAAAGATGCCGCCTTGTCCACATTGTGGGCAAGAAGCTGAGTTCGAAGAAAATGGAGGAGAACTGTAAGCGGTCTTGCCAGATCCAAACTGCCCCGGCGCTGCGGTATCGTCGACTACCGCTGAGCACGCTACCTGATGCAGGAATTGCACCCTTTGTGGAGCAGTGGTAGAAGGGCAAAACTTGTCAAGCGAGGTGACTTTTGCCAAAGGAGCTGGAGGTGAAAGTGCAGCCGTTGGACAGTATGTAACAGATGGGTCAGGAGCTGGCACAAGACTGTCTGGGGGTAGAGTGTACAACCAGGTCAGGCACTTTTTTTTGCTTTTTGCGCAATGGCACCATGCATGTATGCAGCTGTTTGGTACATCTGCACAACACACAGTATGTTTGCTCAATGCCCCCCCTAACATCTAAGTGCATGCTGACATCCATGCAGTATTCGCAAGACTCGTGCTATTTGCTTGCAGGAATTGTACGTTTCTTCCTTCCATTTTGCATTCAACCTCTATGACCAGGTGATTGTTATCCTGCCATAGGTGGACTCCCATGAGAAGTCACTAGCTAAGGGCAGAGACGAGATTCAGCATCTGGTTCTGCAACTGGAGATCACACCACATGGTGACACCATTGAGGGCGCACACCGCCTATATCGTATTGCACTGCAGCGCAATTTCACACGTGGCAGACGCACTGCACAGGTATGCACCAGCCAAACCTGCCCAATGCATGCACAGACTTCATTTTTGGTTGCATTGTCTGATGCGCAGTTCACACTTCATGTTTTGAAGACCTTCATATTGTGCACATCCGCACCTACATAAAGCTCTGGCAAAGTATCGCGTTTGTGCCTACAAGTTTTGTGAAGACCTTGTAGTCTACCAGACATTTGACCAGATCAGCAGAACGCGATCTGTGCTGTCTGATGTGTGCCAGGTGGCAGGGGCGTGTCTGTACATTTTCTGTAGGCAGGAGCAGAAGCCCTTTATGCTGATTGATATCTCAGATGTGCTGCAAATCAATGTCTTTGTGCTGGGAGGCGTCTTCCTGCAGATGTGCCACCTGCTGCGACTTGAAGAGCACCATATGTTTTCAAGGTACCTCTGCGTCCAATGCCAGCTGAGCATGCTGACAGTGACCTGGTTCTGTCAAGGCACACAGCATGAGTCCAATCATTATTCATTTATCCAACTCGTGTCTTCCCTTAGGGTCAGGTAAGTATCATCCTGAGAAGCTCCTTGTATGAGATCCTGTTCTGGATCTCAGTGCACCAACGACAAGGTGTGTTCTGTAGACCACGAGCCCTTTCGCCTGGATGTTTGTCCAACATTGCTCACACTGCTTGCATCAGGCATCACTGATTGCAGCAGCAATATCCTGTGGAATGGCGCTGTGTCAAACCCCGTGACAAGGAAATGACATGATCATGGCTTTGGTGCTGCAGGCCCATCGACCCTAGTCTGTACATTCACCGCTTTGTGCACAAGCTGATGGGGGAGAACAGAGACTTCACCAGGCAGAAGCAGAATGCAGTCACCAACACTGCCTTGCGCCTGGTAAAGAGCATGAAGCGTGACTGGATGCAGACAGGTCGCAGGCCCAGTGGCATTTGTGGAGCTGCCCTGTTCATTGCAACTCACATACATGGTGAGCATGGCAACCCTCTCGTCCCAAATGCATGCCGATGGTCTCCTCATGACACTGCCATGCCCCAGCTATGCGTGTTCATGCTGAGCAGCACGTGTGATCCTGAAGCATTGCTGGCTTAAGCAAAGAAACTGGCACCCATGCTCTCGTTTGTCATGTCTGTCCTTGCAACATGGCACGCAAAGTGCATTGACATGCTTGATGTATGGCAGCACAAATGCAGCCTATGCTTGCAGCATTGTATGCACAGATGTCAGGCTTGCTGCATCATCATGCCACAGACGTCCTTGGCACATGGATGCCTCATCTCATAAGCATCATCCAGGTAGACCATTAGACCAAGACAGACCAATAAACCAACAGAAAAACAGACAGACAGACAGACGTACAGACGGTAGCCCTCCTGTCCATCACTTGCAGGCATGGAGTTCACGCCGCGCGAGATTGTTGCCAGAATTCACATAGGAGAAGCCACACTGGCAAAACGTGTGAGCGAGTTTGCAACAACAGCAGCAGGGGACCTGACTCTAGATGAGTTTGACGTGAGGGGGCGGGAGATTGAGAACGAGCAGATGGCCTTGCTGGAAAACACTCAGCCTTCACAAGAGGAGAGCGTTTCAGGCTGCCGCTGCATTCACATAGGTGAGACTCCCCACACAAGATTGTGTGCAGATTGTCATGACCATGGCATACATTGCTTGATATGCTAGATATTACGGCACAGACCTCATTCATCGACCCTGGTGACCCTGACTGTTTAATTTCGAGTTTTCTTGATGTACATACCAGTGTTGTGGCTATGTGCATTGTCTCCCAGCATGACTTTGGACTCAATGACATACAGCTGGTCACCTTGTATTTTAGCATGGTGACTACAGAATCTCACTAGGGTCGCATGGACTGGGCCAAATCCTGCTGTACAGTGTTGCCCCTGCTGCTGACATCTGAAAGTACTTTGTGTGAGCAGCATGCAAGGCTCATTAAGAGCAGATTTCTCACCTACAAAGTTGTCAGGGCAACTCTACAGCAAATCTACAGCATTTGCTCAGGCTTGCATGAGCTCCACACTGAACATCTGACTGTTGTTGCATGCATGTTGACAGTACATTGACCAGGTGCCGGGTGCTTTGCAGAGATGGGAGCTGTAGTGTACTCATCAGGCATGTGCATGGACTGCTACAAGGAGTACTCGGAGAATGCTGGGGGTCAGCTACAGGGTCAAAACCCCCCTGCTTACACCAGGGGTCTCCTCAAAGCCAAGCAGGTACTCAAACCACCCACTAGCCACTGTTTCAGTGTTACTTTGACAGCGATTGGCGCATTTGGTGAGTGCGCTGTATGCCACACAATGCTCTTTGGCGTACAGTGCAAGTACAGGGTGACAAATCTTCTGAATGCCTCAGCATATCGTTTTGTCCTTGAAGAGAGTCAGCTAACCAATGCAACAGCTGTTCCTGATTGCCACAATTCGTCATAGCAAACGTGTTGGACAGATACATTCAGATCAGATTGCACATGCTGCAGTTGACGTTTGAGAGATTGTGAGCAGCGCTGCCGCCCTAGAACAGCAATCTGGAAAGTTTTGACCTCAGTATGCATTACATCTGGCTGCAGGAAGAGGAAGAAGAGCAGGAAGAAGAGGAGGAGCAGGAGGTGTTAGCCCTGCCAGCCCCAGGGGATGACAGCAGCCAGGATGGGCAGGTGGAAGCTGACATGCATGCTGCCATTGCCAGTGCTGAGCTTGCCAACTATGCCAAGGTACACAACACTAGCTGACATGCATGCTGCTATTGCAAGGTCCAAGCTTTGCGACATGCCATGGCAGGTGAGCCTAGCTATTGTCAGTGAGGTTGTTGTGTGTGGTGCAAATGCCACCGAGCTGTCTTCCATCAGCGCATGCAACCGATGGAGGTTATCCTCTGTTTGGCCAGAATGTGTTATGTGACTCTAGCACCATCTGTTTGTTCACCATATGGCTTGCCCTTGAAATCTGTCCTGCTAGAGGTGATGAAGTGTGTGCTGTGCGACTGCAGGCCGCCCTGCCTAAAGCAGAGGTGCGCAGATCGACACGAGCAGCCTCTCGGGCTGCCAGTCGGCATCAGTCACACTTACAGCAGCACGCCCCTGCTGTGTCACAGCCTCCCTCCCCTGGGACCCCGCCTGAACCCCTCTTCACTGCGCATCAGGATCCCCATCTCACACACCCTGACCCAACTCAGCCCACAGCTCAGCAGGCACAGCATGCTGAAGGGAAGTTTGAAACAGGCGCAGATCATGCAACACCAGCTGATGGTTCAGAGATGCACTTGGAAGCAATGCAGGCAGATGGTGCAGCAATGCAGTTGGAAGCAATGCAGGCTGATGATGACAATGGTGATGCTGTGCCAGTTGGTACAGCAGAGCAGGCTGACACAGAGCAGGCGCTGCAGCAGTCACAGATGCACACACAGCTGACATCACAAGAGGCACAAGAGGCTGGGCTGCAAGAAGGGGAAGAAGCACAGCTGGCGCTAGCTTTGCAACCCTCCCAGGAGCAAGGTGAGACTTCCTTATCTGTTCTGAATCTATCATGCGTGTCCATGACGGCATGCACTTATACACTGCTGTCAAGCATATTGCTGGTGATGACTTGTGATCCATCCACCTCTGTCTCCCTTGGACCGTTGCTGCAATGCTGCCTATGCTCTGCAATGCAATGCATCACTGCTGACCCACTTACATTGAGCAACAGGCTCATGGCGAGAGTGCACTGCAAGACTCCTCAGGTCAGCAACAAAGTGCTTCAGGCCATGAACAAGCCTCCATACCTCTGCATGACTGCAGTGCATCAGGCATGCTGTGGGCATGATGCAGGTGGGAGTGAGGATGAGAGGGGTGAAACTCTGTCTGACATGTCAGACATGGATATGAGTGAGTTCATTGTGCATGATGAAGACGAGATACGGCAGAAAGAGCAGATGTGGAACACCATGAATCGTGACTATCTGGAAAAGCAAGAAATGAAGAAGATGCAGCTGGAAGAGGCCCATCAGGTTGGCCCAGTCACTCTTTAGTATGAGTTGTCCAAGTATGTGTTTGCTCAGAAACTTGTCAGTCACATACAATGCACTGCGGTCCAGAGCGTTCATGAATACAATGCATGAATGCTCTGTATGTGTAGGATGGCTACATGGTGAGTGGACAAGGCATGATCATGACATCTGATGCAGCTAGAGGCTTATGCATCAGCTGACTTGATAATAGTTGTAGGTGCACTTAACACCTATGCTTCACCAACGCAATGCCTGCATGTGCATTCAGGTTGTACTTCAGGCTGGAAATGCTAAGCCTGCACTTGCTGCATCAATCCGTTCAGACAGGTGAACATTTGCCGCCGCACAACCATGCCAGAAGCCATTGTCACCTGACAAAGTCTACACTGCATCACAGGCGCGGACAGATAAGCTGGCCGAGCAGGAGGCTAAGGAAGCAGGGGAGGGACACAAGAGGGGTAGGGGTCGACCCTTGGGCAGCAAAACCAAGCCCCGGCCTGAGGACTGCCTTGGCCCCAGCAGCACTCCCTTGGAGAGTGCCAAGAACCTGCTGCAAGCCAAGAAGCTGACTGGCAAGATTGATTATGAGAATCTTGAGCGCCTCTTTGAGGACCCCTCTGAAAGGTAAGCCCTGATTCGTCCATGTTGCATCAAACTTCAGTCAGGGCACAAGCTTTCTTTGCTGTACAGTCATGTGATGCAGTGATTGATGCATGAAAGGTGAGTGACGCTGTGGTTCCCTGCATCTGTCACATTGAAATATGTATACCTGGCAGACATGATCAGCTGATCACCATCATCTGGCCTGCCTGCAGTAACTTGCAAATCAAAACACCTTTGCTGTCTGTACACGTCCGCAGCAAGGAGTGACATTGCTTTCTGCGCTGCGCAGTGGACCCAGTAAGAAGAGGAAGGTGGGTGAAGCCATTCAGGAGCGAGAAAAGCGGCAAGCAGATGCAGCTGCTGCAAAGCGGCAGCGCCAGCAGGCTGCTCTGGCTGCAGATGCCAAGAAGAAGCAGCGTGCTGGCAGCAGCCTCATGGGGGCTGGGCTGCGGTCTGGCCTGGGAAGCAGCAGTGGTCTGTCTATGCTTGGAAGGTTCAGCAAACAGACAGAAGAGCCAACCAGTCCTTCTCGATTCAGGCCTACAAGCCCAACTGCAACACGTGGTGGATGATGTATGCGACACATGTATGTATACTGCATGGCATACAGCTCTAGCGACTGCTACTGGTCGACTGGCCGGCACATGCTAGACCTTCCAGTAAGGCACATTTACACACCAATATAGGCTGAGCAGCTTCAATGCATGCAACCCAGGGTTCCTTGATAGATTGGATCTCAGACACACTTTCCCAAGGATACACTAATTTGCAGAGCTTGGTAAAAGCTTGCGACCCAGGGTTCATGCAACATTGATATAGGCAATTGAGGTTCATCTGCCTTGGTCGTGTTATTTTTTTATGTGATAGAATGCAGCAGCTGTGGCTGCAAACATGTGCTAGGCAGCTTTGCAGTCAATATGAGAGAAACGCTGACAGCCTGATTTTGCAACAAAATAGGTGATAAAGGCACAGCGCCTAGATAGACTAGTGATTCGTCACTTGAATGTGACTCAGAAAGTAGGTAGAGTCTGTTGATTGCACTGTATGCAAAGCTGCAAAACAGAATTCTGCATGCAGAATAGGTTTGCATGCAGTCTAGAACTTGTACAGAATACTGAGGCCTCGTTTGTTCTTTCTGAGGGCTATGGCTGAAGCTGGCGTACTCATATACTGATAAAGACACATGTTCATGTGTATATTGTAAAGCATTAGCCCAAGCCTCTAGTGCTTGGCCTCTGTTATCTGCTTGACCAAGATGTCTCCCAGCTCAATGCAGCCAACTTGCTTCATGCCAGAGGACATAAGATCCCCTGTTCTGTACCCAGCATCCAGAGCAGCTGTCACAGCTGCCTCCAGGCGATCTGCTACCTGTAGAACACACCAAACATGAAGCTATGTTCGTCAGCTAGAGCACAGACAAGCGTGCCTTTTCCTCTAAAATGAAATGCCAGCATACTGTTGCATGCAAGAATGAGGCTCAGAGAACTGCTTGACATGTGACCAATGCTTCTTTGAGAAGCAAACCCCTATGACAGCCTCATCTACTGCACAAGCTGTATGTAGACTCATGAATGATGCAGATTTACCTTGGGTAGGTTGAGACCATATCTGCACATCATGGCAGCACTGAGCACCATTGCCATAGGGTTTGCCTTATCTTGGCCAGCAATATCAGGAGCAGAGCCGTGTACCTGCATCAATGGCTGAGTGAGATCATCCTTCTGGCTGTGCATGTACAATGCACGCAGCATGCGGCAGATGTCTTTTGTGCGCATGCAACTGCCTACTGCTGGTTGTCGAAGCACGCTGATGACATAAGCTGTGATGGCATGTGTACAGAGTTTTGAATGTTGAGCTGATCGGCTGATTCATCATTGGACTGTAGGCCAAACAGGATAAGGCAAAACGAATCAAAACATGTGCTCCAAAACCAGCAAAGAATGCCGCAGACCCAAGCATGAGTGACGAGAGATGAGTTGCATTTACCGGTTCGAAAATGCCAGGGCCGTCATTGCTGATGCTGGCAGAAGGAAGCATGCCCAGACTGCCTGTCAGCATGGAGGCCTCATCAGACAGAATGTCTCCAAAAATGTTGCCAGTGACAATGGTGTCAAAGACCTTGGGATTCCGTAGGAGCTGCATGGCTGCATTGTCAATATACCTGCAGTCAGTAGCAAAAGGGTACTTGCAACGGGTGCTGTGCGCATGGACATGGCATGGCACTGCCAATTTACTTGCAGCAGATCAAGATCAGATTGCATGCTTTCTTTCCGATATGTCATCTGTGAGTAGTATACTTCAAGCACACATGCATATTGACACTATGCTGCAATGAGATGCATTTCTGCATGCAAGTGTGGGGCTGCTGAACATCAACACAAGTCTATTGTAGATTACCTGATTATTTATCTGCTTGCACCAGCACACTGTATGCGCACATGTGCACATATGCTCATACAGTCACAAACAGATGTCAAGGGTCTAGAGTCACGAAAGATGACATCAGCGCTTCGCAAACATATGCAGACAACAGAGGCCAAAGACTGGCTGTCAACACTGGCTGTACCTATATGTCGAGATAGGCAGAATAGCAAGCAGGTGTTACCAGTGCTTACATATGAGATAGCTCAACATCTGGGTACTCTTTGGCAACTCGAGTCACAACCTCCTTCCAAAGCTGGCTGACCTCAAGAACATTGCTCTTCTCCACACTGCATAGCTTCTTCTGTCGCTTCTGTGCAGACTTGAAAGCCACGTGAGCTATTCGCTCCACCTGTTGAGGCCATTGGAATTAGTTGTGCTCTGTGCACAGCATTGTGACTCATGCTAATGCAGCATGAGTCACAGTCAGCATTGCCTTTGGTGCCCTGAGATAGACTCACCTCTGACTCTGAATATATCATGGTGTTGAATCCCACCTTCTGTCCCTTATCATTTGTCTTGAACCCCTGCAGTTTGCAATGGAGATGAGAGTCAGCGTTTAATGCTGCTCAGAGCATGAGATATGTATATGTGCTAATTCAATACACATGGCAGCACTGACCCTTGGCTGCCCAAAGTAGATCCCGCCAACCAGCTCTCTGACAATCATGATGTCAGTGCCCTCCACAATTTCACGTTTTAAGCTGGAGGCATCTGCCAGCTGTGGCAAAACTATCGCAGGACGCAAATTTGCAAATGCATTTAGTCCAGCCCGCAAAACTAGCAACCCACGCTCAGGCCGCTGATCAGCTGGCAAAGTATCCCATTGGTACCTTCAAGTCATTTGCAGCACTGAGCAGTATGGATGCAGATTCTCGGCCAGTGTCTGCTTAGTCAAGTCTTACCCTCCAATAGCAGCCAGGAGCACAGCATCGCTCTGTTTGCATCTTTCAAGTGTTTGTTCGGGCAAGGGCTTGCCAGTCGCGTCAATTGCTGCCCCACCGACCAGCTCTTCCGAAAACTGAAACTCCTCGTTTTCGAGCTTGCCTGCTGCCTCGAGTGCGTTCAGAGCAACTTTTGTTATTTCTGGGCCGATGCCGTCTCCGGGTAGGACGGTGATTTTGTACGCCATGCACGTTATGACAGGACGCCTGTGAGCTGGTTGCCGACGGCTGCAAAACAAGTGTGCACGAGCACGGGTTGGGCTCATGCAACCTGCACTGGCATGCACTCGCTGCGACCCGGCAGACGACATTGTCACCCAATCCATTGTGACCAAAGCGCGCTCTTCGCTTAAAAAGCTGCACCTGTCGCACATGTGCTCAAGTCAAGATGGCGCACCTGAAGATGAAGCGTTGCAATCAAAGAATTCGTTGACCAGAGTCAAATTGCGCTTTCGACATGCCTTGGAAGAACTGCCCCGACTAATCTGATGTGTCGCTGATGTACAATCATGTCATGATGCTCATGTTACTGTCTCTCACATAAATTGCTGCAAGCAGGTATGCTAGGCCGGCTAAGGGCAGCTGCAAAGCTCCAGACGAGACTACCCAAACTCGTCGAGCAGCCCGGACACCGGTCATTCTCGCTTTCTGGCACAAGCAGCGGCCTGCGAGAAGAAGAACAGTATTTGGCTGCAATTGCCGACCGTTTTCACGCTTCACCTGAATCAGCAGCCAAATTGCTGGCTGACAGCTTGAGCAGTCAGCATCGTGCTTTGCTGTTGCAAGCGTTGGGCAACGAGGCGCAGCGAGTACCCAGAGCCTACGCAGACAAGCTATTCCGACAAGCTGACACCGACGCTCCTCTTCAGCAACTTGACAAGTAAGCAGCGCCTTTGCCAACATTTTCTTCAGCTGCAGCCCAGCAGTACACACAGGCAAGATGTGGCGGCTTGCAGGGAAGAGTTCGTCAAGGCGTTGCAGCTTGACCGGCAATTGACCGCCACTGCAAAATTTGGCAGCACAGAGTCACCAAGTTTCAGCATGTGTGCCTCTGTAGCCCTTGCAGCAGCTCTTCCATTTGTTGGCTTTGGATTCCTAGACAACTTCATCATGGTATGCTCAATATCTGCCGCTCAGCACAGCCGCCTCCAGCAACTGACAATCAGTGCCAGGGTCTGCCAAGCAAGCATGTGAGCAATATTTTCTGTGTTCAGCTGAGCTGATTAGCAAAGCTTCTACAACACTGTTTTGCAGTTGGCGCTTCTGACTGCAGCTGGTGGCAGGGGAAGAGATTGATGCCACTCTGGGTGTGAAGCTAGGCTTTTCTACCTTGGCATCAGCTGGCTTAGGCAATCTCGTGTCTGACGTGGCTGGCATAGGCTTTGCAGAGCAGCTGGAGGTATGCCGTTGTTTGTCCTATGCGTCTGTCATGTGCATGAGGTGTCTTTTGTGCTTGAATGTCATATGCAAAACAATCTTGATGAGGTCTTATGAAATGATGCTGCATGTTGCAAAACTGTACTGTTTGTTGCAGGGGTTCGTACGAAAGTTGAAATGGGCAAAAAGCCAGCCATTGTCACCAGCGCAACGACTCATGCTGAAGGCAAGAGGTATGAGCCCAATTTTAAGCCCCATTTTGAGCCATGTTGAATGCTGTCTCCGTTTCATGTACAAGCTTCTCTATACAAAGCTGCTGTTCACAATCTTTGCTGGCAAACTTGTTGACTACAACAAAACCTATCAGACTAATTTGTTGATGCAGTTGCTAAGACAAGTGGGTCTGTGCTTGGAGTCACAGTGGGCTGCTTGCTTGGCATGGTGCCATTGCTGTGGATGGATGCTCCTCAACGTGAAGCTGAGAAGACAACAGAGCAGGCTGACTGAAGCAACCCCTGTGTGGTGACAGTACCAATGCATGACTTGTGCCTATGCATAACTTCCCAGTGCACATCCGCCATGTGGTTCACAAGAATCTGACCAAGACGTGCTATACTTCAACAAAATCTTCGTGTTGCATCTCTAGTAGAATGTCAACTTTACATCCTCGATTCACAACACAGTTCAAGGTAGTCTACACAAGCCAGCATGCCAGTATGCACAGCAACTGCTGTCCTCATACACTTGCTAAGATGCAAAACATTCCAATGGGAAAATTCCCGTGCAACTTCAACACTAGACTGCACACTGTAGGCTGGTCTATGCCAATGACACAGGCGGTTAATATACACATCTGATACAAAGGTACATTGCACTGCTGGCGAAGACTGTTGTACATTTGCCACATGAAGGATTGACCAACGTCAGATGCTGGCATCATGGAATACACAAGCATACCAGATTTACTCAGCCAGCAGGGTGTCTGCTTAGACAGTCAGCCGCTGTGATTTTGTAGGGTGTATGGCTTGCAAGCCACGTGACCTGCTCGTGGCAGCCTCCTGTGATGATGCTGCAGCAGTATCTGGGCCCAACTCTTGAAAATCTTCCAGTGCATCATCTATAGTTGGACCTTGCTGCTCTCTGTAGCATGAGGCGCCCACAATGTAGCAAATATGGTAAGAGATAAGACCTCATTGCAGCATCACTCAGCAGAAAGGTGTTGTGTCAGATACATACAGTGCTGAATGCACCACAACGAAATCTGTGTGAAATTGGCAGACTTACGTGACCCCAATATACCTGCTTGCCATGAGGAGCAACGCTTGTAAGCTGTCAAGCATGCAATCTGTGGGAGATTGCTGTGACCGACTTTGCTCATGCTACTTAGATCAGCCATGCACACAGTGCAAGCGGAGGCAACATTCACAAAAGTATGACCAACTGACTATAGCAGTCTTGCATGTCAATGCCTATAGCTCACCTAGCAAGCTGTCTTGCCACGAACAAGGGCGCCTCGCACTGAAGAGCCAAGGCAAGGGAGTCACTGGGTCGGGAGTCAACACTGCGCTTGATGCCTCCTGGCAATAACAGGACAATCCTGCTATAGTAGGTGTGGTTCTCCAGGCGTGTGATCACAACGCGCTCCACCTTGCTGCCTGTGGCCTGTACCACCACACCACATGTCTCACACAAAGAGGCATGATGAAAATGGCTGAGACAATGCCACAGATATTTTTCTGGAAAAGCTGCAGCAGAATTGCAGATAGCACAGGGCAAAGGAAGCTCTGATAAAGCTGTACTCATTGTCATCTGTACGCAAGAGATACAGACTCACGGTCTCTTGAAAGGAGCAAATGGATGCAGATAGCGCATACCTCAAGGCTGCGCTTCCAAGTGCCTAATGTGGATGGCCGTCTGCCTTCTCCACCACCAGTTGTGGCGTACACCAATGCAGCTGCCTCTGCCACTCCAATGAAGATTGGCATCAGCTGCTCAAACCCATCTACATGCACACTAGCCACACCTCCTCCACTGCCCACTGCAATCTCTCGCAGCTGCACAACAGCAAGCCAATGGAAGGGATAGTCAAGCATCGTCTCGACAGTTCCTGATAAGACCCTGGCCCATAGCTGAACAGGTAGCGGTTCCAACTAGAACGATTGCCGCAGAAAGTGCAGGCAGAAGCTTGGGTGCCAGACCAAACTCTGCACCCTGACTCGTCTTACCTCTGCATTTGCATAATCAGCATCCTCACCACCTACCCCATCAAAGCCATTGAAGCTGGGGACACCACTGTCTGTGACACTTCTGAGACTTGGCTTAGCAAAAGCAGGCTGCGCCAGCAAAGGTGCCAACAGGAAGCTTGCTCCGCTCATCAAGAACTCCCGCTTGGTACAGCTTTCCACATTCAGCAGGGCCGGATTCAGCGCACGGGCAGCTTTGCTTGCCTTGTATGGTGTGGGGGAAGCACTCCCCCTTTTGCTGCTGCACGCTACACCAGTCATCCTGGCGCCTGGCTTTGCCAAGAGCATCTTTACACGGACAGCCAAGCACTCACAGCAACAAAATACGTGTTTTCAAGCTGGCTACATATACAACGCTTGGCGACTTGTTGTTGAGTGATCACTTCCTGGCAGTACCATCGGCTGGCACGCACTTAGCATTTCGGCTGAAGTGACTCTGCCAGCTTCTCTGTTAGGATTTTCTAGCCTCCTGCAAGGATCTGAACCTGAGCCGTGACGCGTACAGCCAACTATACTCCAGCTACTGCTCCAAGACACAGAGAAGCCTCGCATGCACGCACAGTCATATATGCATGCGACACACAGACACACGTACTCACACATGTCTCAGAGAAGTGTCGAGTCGCGCGATCGTATGCGATCGTGCGCGTACCATCACACTCAACTCGAGGGGATCTTGGGTATTGAGCAGCTAATGTCTACTGATTGGTCGCCCAAGCAAAAACCCCTATTTGACGGGATGCCGTAGCGCCTGCCGCGGCTTTGACACCGAGTGTCTCTTACCTGCGAGGTTTTTGCATCCATGCATCGTTCCGTTAGGCATCTGCTGCAGCCTAGTAAGGCGTTCATAAAGTCAGTGAGTCCAGAAGCTCAGACAGTCAGGTTTGCCCCAGATTCTTTTTTATATTGCAGACAGGGCATATATGAGCGAGTTCTGGCTCACACTGCAACAATTTGTTGGACATCAGCTTCAGTTTGCATGCCGACTCTGTGCCATGCAGAGTTGATTCGGCACCGTTGCGCTCCTATGGCCAACTTGCTGTAGACAACTCTGCTAACACAGCCCGAGGGGGCATAGCAAGCACCAGTGGAAGACATGCAGAGGGTGCTTGGGAGAGTTGGTCTCACCTGAGGAGACATTCTCAGCCCCGCATTCATGCTGTACAAGAGCAGCTTGGTGCTGCAGTGGCCAACTCTGTTTGGTGCAGTCCTGCTGGTCAAGTGAGCACCTGTTCTTGCATCAGGTGTTGAGCATAATCATAAGGACTGTTCATCACTGGCTCACTGCATGCTGTCAACCTGCCACTTCATCAGACGTTCATGCATGCATGCATTGATGGCATTGGGGCAGAGTCCCAGACGGTCTGTCATGTGAATGATGTTGCCTGCAGAAACTGCTGCGGCTATGGCCTAGTCTGCTGGTTGGAAATGCTCTCACAATCCAACGGAGTCTGTGCTTGGTGCAACCAACAACCAATCCTCCATACATACAGCAAACGCCTCTCACACAGGGCGGTACTCTCGCAAACTTCTTTGCTGGGGCGCAAGAAGAATTTCAGACCATGCTAAGGTATGCAATGTACTGCAGTCATCAGCTCAAAACTGCTGTGGGCATTGTTGTGGCGATGATGTTGACCTGCTTTGAGAATTGCATTGGCTTAAGCAACTCCTTTGCTTGCTTACAGAATCAGTATGATACAAAGAAGGCAGCAGGCGTCGCTGTCATCCTGTGTTCCAAATCAAATGCCACCCCGCATAGCGTACACTGTTTCCTGACCAGTATAAGGCGGTTGTGAAAGACAGTATACATGATCTTAAGCACATTGCAAACTGCCTAGGCATACATTTTTGTTTTTACAGCTCTGCACAGAAAAGTGACATCCTGATAATAATGCAGGGCATGCTACCTGCTGTTGCTCTTCACCCCAGCAAGCCTGACAGCACCCTTTGCAGTTGGGCTGGGCCTGCAAAGGCAGCACTGGCTAGACCTGGTGGTGTGGACCTTGGAAAGGGCAGGGCCTGCCTTTATCAAATGGGGTCAATGGGCAGCCACAAGGCCAGACCTGTTCCCACCAGACCTGTGCAGCAAGCTGGCGCAGCTGCAGACTGGAGCCCCCACCCACCCCTTTGCTTACACTCGCCAGGCTGTGGAGGCAGCTTTTGGGTGTGTATGTCTGTAGCTGTTCCATGTACCCTCTGCACTGCTCTTGCTTGTAGCGTGATATTAGACACTCCTGCTGCTTGCATGAAAAGTGTTATGTGCATGCTTGACAAATGCACTGGGTCCTGGTTTGAATTGCTGATGACTTTTGCAAT
>JAABUP010004109.1_pt1 | contig 24373 bp, 21 predicted proteins | sample 5559201 | NCBI WGS metagenome assembly JAABUP01 (sample SAMN10711887, study PRJNA513373) | rock metagenome | isolation source: Antarctica rocks | place: Antarctica
AGTCTGTGAGGCCACCACGGTCCCTGATGCATCCCCACTGGGTCCCGCTGTCACTGCAGGAATCATTGGGGAAAACTAATCCGGTAGCTCGGGGAATGCTGTTGAGGAAAAACTCGATGTTCGATGACAAGGGGACGCTTGCTGTGAAGACGGTCGAATTGTAGACTCTGCTTGTCGTCCGGCGCCAGGTTTGGCGCTGGCCGTCAATCCTTGCATCAGTCGTCGTTCTTTTCTCCCCTTAATGATAGTGAAAGGGGGATCTCAGGGCGAATATTGAACAGAACGCTAGGTTTTGCGTGGCGCCCGATAGACAGTACTAATTGTTATATTGACTACCGACCGATATGCAGCACGACTGGCAGATTTCCACGGCGCACAGACAGTCATCTTGGCAGATACACCCGGAGTATTGATCCTGCGGCTTGTTGGAGCATTGGTTGCCGCACTGGGCGTGACACGACGCAAAAGGATTGGCAGAGGTCTTGCTGGTACTGCAGGTCTCAATTGTTGGGAGCGCTACATTTTGCGAAGGAGATGATGCCCAGAAGGAGGAGGGCTATTACGGAGCTCATCTTTAATTTCTACAGATGATACGAGCACCCTGCGAGCAAGATGGTGAGTGAAGGGTAAGACTATTGTTTACCAGCCTTGCGCAACCCTATAAAGACTCGCAAGCGCAGAGCAACAAGGCTATGTGAAGTGTTTCTGGGAGTCTCTTGGGGCTGGAAAAAGTAATCTCCCTAGGCATTCTTGTTGACAAGGCCCGGAGAGCCCGATAGGTGCCTAGACTACAAGTCTCGTACAAAGTACCAATTCCGGCCGGATTACATGATCGCGAGATACAGGCTCTAAATTCTTTCATACGATGTGACTGGGACTTTCGGAATATGCGAGTAAGTCCCTGCGTACAGATTATTCAACTGTTTTGGCAACTGAAAGTCTTTAGATTGGGTGAAGCTTCTGGTTGGCAAGATTTGGTGCAGTTGCTGTTGAAGGCTGAGATGATGGCAGTTTCCGCTGCGGGAGGAGACGGCTTGATGCATGAATACTTGTACATGTACTCTACCTTACTGATCCAAAGTACGATCATATCAGTCGCATCTAAAGCTCCGCTTCCATTTTTGGCGCTTCGCTGATGCTTTGATCTACAAGCATGTGTGCTCCATCCCAACTTGTACAGTACCTTTAGGCTGTGAAATTTAAAATTCTAATTCTTCAACTTCCATCCCACACTCGATACAAGTCTTCACACCAACGCCAGTATCCTCATTCTCCACAGTCCTACCCCACTGATGCGTGTGCTTCCCCCCTCTACCTAAATCGTCACCAAATTCTCCACCTCCTTCCCCTTTTCGGTTTCGACGATAGGCTTCTACTCTGGTCCTCTTCTTCAATTCTTGGAGTTTGGTCTTGAACTTGTCCTCTTTTCGCTTCTTCTTCAAGGAATCCCGCTTGACGAACTCGTCGTCCAAGGCTTCTGCGGAGCCCCACTTCTTCGAGAATGCGTATTCTTCCACTTGGTAGCGTAGATAGAGCATCATGTTGTTCCAAGTAGACTTATGCGGATTCGGCCTCTCGAGATGCGGTAATAACTCATCATCTTTAAGCTCAGCTGCAGCACTGTCAGCACCCAATACCACAACAACATGATCATGGCCTCTACATACGATCCGTCAACAAATAATCTTCCTTCGCCTCCGTCTTCGTAAGCAGACTATACTTCTCCGGCACCTTCTCCTTACACGCATTACACACCGCACACCCAAACACCTCCTCCCATTTCCAATCAATCTCCATGCTCCCACACTCCCTACACGTCGTGCTCTCCTTACCCCTCTTCAACACACTCAACCCCGGCTCAAACGGCCCAGTCTTCTGCTCCCGCAACGATCGCAACAGCTGATGCCTCTCCCACTCCTTCAACGTCATATGCGCCGGCTTCTCATCCGCATTCGGCGCATGCAGCGCTTTATTATGAGGATCATCCTCCACCGTCAAGAACCCGCCCTTCGTATCCGTCATCTTGCTGAAGTCATACTCCACGTATTTCGCGAAATTCCGCGCCGGCTGGATCGAGTCCAGCGGTCGGAAGCCGCCATTCGGGGCTGGGTCGGTGCTCCGCCCGTCTCGGAGTGTTGCCGGGACGTTTGACGTTGAGATTGAGGAGTGCGGCCGTTTTTGGCCGGCGGCGATGGTGCTGGAGGAGCGCTTCAGCGATATGGGTTGGTCTTGATTCCGCCGTGCTTCAGCTTCTCGTTGATCGCGGAGGGCTTTGGCTTTCAGACGACTGAGTTCCTGAAGTTCGCTGATCAGTAAACTTGTTGTGTTGAGGCCATAGGTTTGCTCGTACAATCTTACGTGTTTGCTCCGGCGTGAGCGGTGGTCTTGGAGGAATTGCAGGGTTGGAGGCGGCTGCGCTGGGTGGCGGTGTGGAGGGTCTTCCTTCGTTCATGGCTATGCACTTCCGTCTCCAGAAAGTTTTCCCAGCAGCGTGAGCTTAACAACGAGTGACCCGTATTTGTTCGTGACGGCTCTGAAGTCTCTCGCCGAAATGTTACGGGCAGATCGCCGAGCCGCAGATAATGTGCTTCTGAGATGTGCCAAGACACGCTACGGTTCAGCCATCGCCTTACAAGGCGTCCACTGGCATTTTCCAAAACATTACAGTATACGTGATAACAAAAATGTTCTCTTCTTTCGCATCGCGTTAGTAAGCTTCCGCCGCTTTACTCTGGCCCTAATCGCCCGCTGCTCATCCTCCGCTCACCCTCCGCCCTCTTGCTCATCCGCTACTCAGGCTCTGCTCAGACCCTACTCAAGCCCTGCTTATTCTGCTCATTCTGCTCAGGTACTACGCCGCTTATGCTCCGGTACGCTCCTACTCCTTATCCAGTATCTTAATCACGACTGGTCATTTTGCCATATTGACTTTGTTAACTTTAGACCATGGTGACAAGGGAGTCAATTCTGGCATACAGGGGAGTCAGTTCTGGCATACAGAGGAGTCAATTCTGGCATCCAAAGCGGCCAAAACCGACGCACCCCCAGTATAGATCACGCCATTTCTACCACAATGCAATCTTTTCTATGTTCACTTCGTTATTCCACACTCTTTCCCGTTCACTCGCTCCCAGTCTTTCCATCTCGTCTATCAAAGCCCTTTTATACTCTCTCTCTCTCTCGCACTCTCTATTCGCTTCCCTATAGGCCTGTCTTTTCGATTATTATTCGCTTCTTCTTATTTATAGAGCCTCCACTGCTCTAAATGTCTAAGAAAAAAACTGCTGAGGATTATTTCGAGCGAGCTCGTAAAAAGAGCGCTACGATAAATGTAAACATCGTTCTTGCAAATTGAAATTCTTAGTTGCTACAGGCTTACAAGGTCTATATACATTGCTTGCCGTCAATCTGCAACAGCACGTCGTTCGCTGCCCCTGGCAATAGGCAGCAGACGGGATTTTACCAGTTCTCCTTCTGCTCATGGCTCAATCGGAGCATTGACGAATCCATCCCATCGTTAGTTATCGGGGATAGCATAGAAGTGTCAGATTTGTAAATTGATTTATTAGGTGTCGCTCTATCTTCTAAGATTCTGATTCCAGTAACAAATCGTGATGTATCTTCTTCCCATTCCACCCCGCAAACGGCTTTTCATGGGCAAACTCGCATGCGATTTCCGGATTGCCACTTCTGGAGGCGCCACTTCTGGAACGCCGCCTACCTTCCGGAGCCCGCCGTTTCCGGAGCCAGATAGGCTTAGTTTGGATTTCAATCAGCTCATCCTAATTCCTATGTCGGCTTATTGATAGCAGCCATTTGCTGATGCCCAGTCTCGCCAGCTGGTAGCAACCTCAAAATCCGGAAAAGAAGTTCAGGACCTAAGCTATCACCTCTGTAACAGCCTCGATTACTTTTAATCCTGTTCATGTACATCACAAATGGTTTGGAGAATTCGTCCGTCTTAAAACAGCCCGCGATGTGTGATTGTATTACAATCGCTCCGATCCGTGATATAACCACTTTCTTCTCACTCCCGATTGAGTTACGCTACATTATCTACTCGTTAATTCTCATTTCATCTCGTAGCATCAAGATTTGCAGCCCGCCGGGTAGATATATCTGGGATCATAAAGGCCGCAGACTACCGAGACCTAGGAAAAAATTCGGAGAACTTCTTCTTGTCAACAAGCAGAGCCCAGCGCTCTAATTTCATCAACATGCCATATGAAATACTGGTCGGCGGTTCGTGCTACACGGCCTCTAAAGAGCAAAAGCTCTTGAATCGCATCAACGAAAAGAGCCATGCCAAAGTCAGCCAAATCCGTGGGCAGTGGCTCTACTACGTCCACTCATCATCCGAGGGCGTTCTCGACAAAGTCAAACAACAACTTCTCCAAGCGACTGATCAGCCGAGAAGTCCTCCTTCGAACCAGTGCGGGAAGTGTGTCGAGATTCATATCACCCCTCGCAATATCTCGCCATGGAGCTCGAAAGCCACGAGTATCGCCCATGTTTGCGGCCTGAAGGACCAGGTTCACCGTATCGAGAGGGGACGATCTATTGTCATTGAATTTGAAGGGCCATATAATGGAGAACAAGATCTATCATTCCGTGACGTAATCTACGATCGCATGACGGAGAACTTCAGCCTCGAGTCGCCGACCCTGGACATAATGTTTGTTGAAGGGGCTCGAAAGCCCCTTGAAGTCGTTGATATCTTTGCGGATGAACGGGGTCCTCTTGCTGCTCTTCAAGACTATAACCGGCAGATAGGGCTAGGTCTTGATCAACCCAACATGGAGTACCTAGTGGCGGAATATAAAAATTTGGGCCGCTCTCCCGTACGTTGACTCTCGGAGTTCATTACTTCCTGGAATTCCTATCAGCTCCCGAGACAACCCCGCCCCCCTGGGGCTTTTGTTCTTCCTTACTCTTGAAACCTTCCAAAATGCTGACTCCCAATGTTGCAGAATGACGTCGAGCTCCTCATGTGGGCTCAGGTGAACTCGGAACACGTTAGCATAACTCAGAACTCCTATTCTACTCCCGAATGCTCCATAAATAGCAATTGCTGACTTGTCATAGTGCAGACACCATGTTTTTAACGCGGCCTGGACCATTGATGGTGTACCTATGGACAAGAGCCTCTTCGGCATGATCAAGAACACTCACAACCAGACCCCCGACTTCACCGTCTCAGCTTACAGCGATAACGCGGCCGTGCTTTCCGGGGAAATGGCGAACTATTGGGCGCCGGATTACTCAACCGGAACTTGGAAGCTCTCGAAAGAAGTGGTCCAACCCCTGATCAAGGTAGAGACACACAATCACCCAACGTCTATTTCGCCGTTCCCGGGAGCTGCTACGGGTTCCGGTGGTGAAATCAGAGACGAGGGTGCTGTTGGAAGGGGCTCATCGCCGAAAGCGGGCTTGGCAGGCTTCTGGGTTTCGGACCTTCTGATTCCAGGCAAGAAAGAATCGCGCCCATGGGAGGTTGATATCGGGAAGCCTGCCCACTATGCCAGCAGTCTCGATATCATGCTGGAAGCCCCCATTGGATCCGCGCGTTTTAATAATGAGTTCGGCCGCCCTGTCCTGACAGGAACATTCAGGTCAGTATCGGGAGTCTTTTATTACCCGTTTAAGACTTTTTAAGGAGTATTTTGCTCCTGAAACATGACTCTGGAGTCCTGTGCTCTTTGTCTGCTCCCGATTCTACTCCCGTCTACTCCCAAAAGTCGCCAAATAGAGTAGTTACTGACTCTTATGAAATAGGACGTTGCTCACCAACACCGCCGGATCTGGTCAAGCCCCTGAATGGAGAGGCTATCACAAGCCAATAATGGTCAGTATTCGGGAGTCTTTTATTTCTTGTTTGAGTCCGTTTGTAGGGCGTGTATTACGCTTTTGGGCCCGTTCGCTGGGCGTGCTACTCCTGAGACATGACTCTAGAGTCCAGTTCAATGAGCCCACTCCCCCCTGTTTACTCCCTAAAATTGCCGAATAAAGTAAATGCTGACTCCCGATTGTTCATAGGTCGCCGGCGGTATCGGAACCGTCAGGCCACAACACGCCCTCAAGAACCCCGACCATGTCCTCGATGGGGCCCATGTTATTGTGCTCGGAGGTCCAGCAATGCTGATCGGCTTAGGTGGCGGTGCTGCTTCGTCGAGTGCAGGCTCAGAAGCCACCGCCGAGCTCGATTTCAACAGTGTGCAGCGGGGGAATCCCGAAATGGAGCGGCGTGCCCAGATGGTGATAAATACTTGCGTCGCATTGGGAGAAGAGAGTCCGATCGCATTTATTCACGATGTGGGTGCCGGAGGCTTGTCCAACGCCCTACCAGAACTGGTAAGGGACGCTGGTTTTGGGGGCAACTTCGAGTTACGAAAGGTGGAGAGTGCCGATAACAGCATGAGTCCCCTTCAGATCTGGTGTAACGAGGTCAGTTTTTGGGAGTCTTTTATTTTATTTCCCTTTTGGACCTGTTTACGGAGCGTTTTGCTCCTGAAACATGATCAGAGTCCTTTTCCCTTTGTCTGCTTCTGAGTCTACTCCCCGTCTGCGCCTGAATCATGTCAAAAAGAATAATTACTAACTCCCAATTGTGAATAGGCTCAAGAAAGATATGTTCTGCTCGTAAACACGGGCGCACTTAGCCGTTTCACCAATATCTGCCGACGGGAGAGATGTGGGTTCTCTAATGTGGGAACTGTCGTCGCCAAGGACGAAGATGGCACCGCGAGACTGGTCTTGACTGATCGGGAGCCCACCACCGAACCCCCTATACCACCGATTGACTTGCCCATGGATGTTCTGTTCCCTCTAGGACGGAGAATCGAGCGAAGTGTTGAAAGAGTCAAGAAGACACTCTATGCTTTTGACGCATCATCAAGTCTGAAGGAGACATACGACGCATCCGACCTGGGTGACATGATATCTCGAGCTACCGAGCTTGTCTTCTCTCTTCCTTCTGTGTAAGCAACTTCGAGAGTCATTTCTTTCGTTTTCTAGTCTGTTTCAGGAGCAAAAGGTGCCTGATTAAGACATTTTCAGGCGCCTAACTCCTGAAGCATGACTTAGAACTCCCGTATTTACTCCCGAACGCTCTAAAAACAAGAATTGCTGACTCTCGTTCTTAGTGGGTCTAAGATGTTCCTCATCACCATTGGCGACCGCGTAAGTAGCTTCTAGAATCCGATAATTAGAGTGATGTGCTGAATCCGAATTTATAGACCGTCGGCGGCTTGACCGTACAAGACCAACTTGTTGGCCCCTGGCAGACGCCTCTGGCAGATGTAGCCGTTACGTTGACATCGTTCAGTCTCGACGAGAAGAGCCGTAGCGGAGAGGCCATGGCCATGGGAGAAAAACCGTCCCTCGCACTCATCTCGCCAGCTGCGTCCGCGCGCATGGCAGTCGTGGAAAGCCTTATGAATTTGGGCGCTGCCGATATCAAGGGTGAAGGTGATTTGAAGCGTGTGAAGCTCTCCGCGAACTGGATGGCCGCCGTCAACCACCCTGGAGAGGGTGCTGAACTGTACGACGCTGTTCAGGCGATAGGAATGGAGCTCTGTCCTCAATTGGGTGTAGCCATCCCAGTCGGCAAGGATTCAACATCTATGAAAGCTTCCTGGAAAGACAAAGAGACAGGAGAGTCGAAGAGTGTCACAGCTCCCGTATCAGTCGTTATCTCTGCCTTCTCACTCGTTGAGGATGTGCGCAGTACTTGGACACCACAGCTTCGACGTGTTGAAGAAGTGGGTGACACGGTTCTGCTGTTCGTTGATCTCGCACAAGGACACAAGGCCATGGGAGGATCAGCTCTAGCACAATGTCTTGGACAACTCGGCAACGAAGCACCAGACGTCCGTGATACCCAGCTCATCGAGGATTACTTCGATGCCCTTTGGCCGTTACATCAAGAGGACATCGTTCTTGCATATCATGATCGATCAGATGGAGGCTTGCTTACGACTATTGCCGAGATGATGTTCGCAGGACGATGTGGAGCGGATATCTTAGTTGATGGTATTGCTGAGTCCGAGTCTGATGTCCTTGAAGCGCTATTCAACGAAGAACTTGGTGCCGTGTTCCAAGTTCGAAAGGGAGACGAGATGAAGTTTAGCAAATGTTTTGCTACCTGTGGCCCCCCTCGCGGTTTAATCAAGACAATCGGATATATTCGATCGACACTAAAGCAGTCGCTGACGATTCGATACAAATCAAAGACACTCGTCGACCTAAATAGGGGTGAGATGCAGCAGTGGTGGTCGAGCACATCCTTCGAGATGCAGAAGCTCCGAGATAATCCGGCTTGTGCAGAGTCAGAATTCGCCGCTCTTCTGGATTTAAAGAATCCTGGCATCTCCTACAAACTCCAGTTTAATCCCGCTGATATCAGCCTTCCCGTAATGACTACCCTTAAGGGGCTCGTCACTAGGCCGCAGGTTGCGATCCTTAGAGAGCAAGGCGTGAATGGTCACGCAGAGATGGCCTTCGCCTTCCGAGCAGCTGGCTTTGATGCCATCGACGTTCATATGTCGGACATCCTCGACGGCTTCTCCCTAGACGGGTTCCGTGGTCTCGTTGCTTGTGGAGGCTTTTCTTACGGCGACGTGCTCGGCGCTGGTCAGGGATGGGCAAAGTCCATCCTTATGCACGATGCCGCCCGAAAGACCTTTGAGGCCTTCTTTAAGCGACCCGATACCTTCAGCTTTGGCGTTTGCAATGGATGCCAGATGCTGACCAGGCTCAAGGAGTTAATCCCGGGGGCTAAACACTGGCCTACGTTTGTTGAGAACACGAGCCAGCAGTTCGAAGCCAGGTATTCAATGGTGACTATCCAGGATCTAGAGCCTTCCGTCTTCTTCGATGGCATGAGTGGATCATCATTGCCTATCGTTGTATCCCACGGCGAAGGCAAAGCCAAGTTCACCTCACCGGCTGAGCTGCAGTCACTCAATGATGGTGGGCTGATCCCGCTCAGATACATCGACAATTATGGATCTGTCACGGAGAAGTATCCGTTCAACCCGAACGGCAGCCCCCAAGGTATCGCTGGTGTGAAGAGTCGCGACGGCCGAGTAGTCGCAATGATGCCACATCCAGAGCGAACCATCATGGCAGACGTAGCCAGCTGGGTACCCAAGGAGAAGCTGGACAGATGGGGGCAATTCGGACCGTGGTTCAGGCTCTTCCTGAATGCACGCAAATGGGTCGGATAGGGAGATCCTAGATGGGCAGAATGGCTTCGTTGCTAGGCGTTAATGGACTTGGTTTCTCTGGGTCTGGATGAATGGCAAACCAATTGGACGATAAGGACCGTAGATGAAGGTTTAGATAGGGGAAACGCAATCAGACACGCATTTAGAGAACCCTGCCGAGACATGTAGGGACGTACTTCCCCTGGATGGGCCGGAGTCGATCGTATAACTTGTTCTCATGCTGCAGGCGGGCGGAGGGCCTGGAGGATGAAGGCGAAAACCTGCGCGACAGCCGTGCGATGAAGCCTTGTCTCGTCGTCGTCTAGGACGTCCAGGTTCGGCATACATACTGAGAAGTAGATAATGGTAGGATTATCCGGGATGTAGAGGAAACTATGGAATAATTGCTGTCTTCATGAGATTGGGACTATGCAGAACCTTGATGGGATTGTTGCCAGTGGCAATGATAAATGTTTAAGGAGAGAGAAGGGAGAACAACGAGATGACCGAGGCAAACGTGCAGTCCTTTTGAACAGGCGGTTATAGATTACATCGCAGCTGGAGTTACAATAGACAAGATTGTACTAGGAATACCTTTATACGGTCGATCATTCGAGGACACCGCAAGGCTAGATCAGCCGTATTCTGGCGTTGGAGCAGGAAGTTGGCAAGTAGGGGTATGGGACTATAAGGCACTTCCCAAGACCGGCGCAACAGAGTACTTTGACTACGAAGCTGTGGCGTCATACAGTTACGACAACTCTACTCAGGAGCTTATAAGCTACGACAATGTTGGTGAAGCAAAGCTGAAGGCTACTTATATTCAAAGCAAGGGACTTGGTGAGGCGTTGTATTGGGAGAGCAGTGCGGATAAGAGTGGGACGGAGAGTTTGATTAGTACAATTGCAGAAAGCTTTGGGACGCCAGATCAGGGTGCTTTGGTGGCTTTATAATACAAAGGGCGGCGAAAATGGCTGCACGCCTAAGTTACCTAGAGGGCATATACCATATGGAATATACCTCGAGGGTATATACTATAGAAGCCATATACTAGAGAGAGTACATACCGCAGAAGGTATATTCTAGAGAAAGTATATACCGTAGAAAGTACATATTAGAGAGAGTACATACCGTAGAAGGTATACCGTAGAAGGTATATACTAGAGAGAGTATGCTATAAAGAGTATTAATAGTATCTCGAATATACTCTCTATTTCTAACGACGCTAAAACATCTTTGGTAACATCATAGCGCAAGCTTTGACCTCGTAATGTCCAATGATTTGTCCTTTCCACCCGAGGAATCCTGACACAGGCTTTCCTAACGGGCATGTACTCATAGTGCGCAAAACTGATGGTTATTTGGCAATTTTCCATCAAAACTCATAGTTTGCAGCAGCATACAAATCAGTCACAGTGTGTTGAAATCTCTTGCAACTCACAGAAATACTAGACATTTATTAAAAAAGATGAACTGTTTATTTAGAATTATATTAAAAATCTTCTGTACTGTATAAAGATTAAGAACATCATAAATAAATGAGTAAACAGTGATTTTACATATAAATCTAAGCAATTTTAAGCAATTTTTATGTTTATTACATTTATTTATAGATCATAACATACTGATTAAGTTAATGAGTTAAAGTTATATGTAAAAGATGTTTAGTAGATATTTATCTATTATAAATTCACAACTTAAATGTGAGTGTTAAGATCTTTGTGAAAACTATAAGTTTTGATGAAAAATTATTAAATAACTGTCAGTTTTGTACATTACAAGTACAGGTGTTTTTATAAATTAAGTGAGAGTAATCTAACTATAAGTTTATCTGTAGAATAATCTATTTTGTTATAGCCACTTGATGCACATGACTGTTTACCACACTGAGCATGAATTATTCTTTCATCTTTAAGACAAGAGTGCATTTGCATAAACATTTCTGATTAAGCTTAGTGTCAATCTTTCAGCTTAATGAGAGACTATATAATTACACACATAGCTAGCTAGCAAGATCAACCTTCTTACACACACATAATTTTATATATTGACAATAGCCATTACAATTTGGTAGCATCAACTGATTCATCATGCTGTTAACGATTATATGATTTGTCTTCAGCAATCAGACCCTTTCTTGACATTATAGATTCATTAAGAAACCATCAGATTGACCTTGTCAATCAATCAAGTTCTTCATCAGAGTTACAGGTTTATTGTACTTTAAACATCAGTTTATTTAGATGCAGTCACGCTCAATTCACCACCACTATCAAGCAGCACTATAATTCTTGTCTGACAACTAACTGAGTTAACAAATCAAGGATACTTTTATAGCGTCAAGCTATGCTCTGTCAATCAGCAACTTATTGATGTAGTCACATCTCACTCAAGCAAGTCTATCATACTTCTGCTTCTTGATTTGATACACAGTCAAGCTGACTACACCTGTTCAGTCAAGAGACTTTGAACAATCACATCTGATTTCTGTGATGTTGTCAAAATTAGTGATAATACTCTCATCTTCATAGTTACACTGTTCTTTAGCCACTCAGAGAACACAGTGAACATATTACAAGATGACAGTCTATCATGAGCTGAACACATCACAATCATCTACACTGATCACTTTGCTGCTGTTTTCATTGTATGTCAATTGAGCCTGAACACTATCAACATCAATAAGCTCAATCTGTGACTAGTACAAGCGTCAGAATACCTACAACGATTCTGTTTGAATGTTCAGTACAAGTTTGACAAGATCAACATTGTTTCAGACACCTTATCACACTTAACCAGTTGTGAGTATTGATCAAAAACAGATGAGTTGTTTCTTGATGCCTTACACAAAGCAAATACAGTGTCAACATACATGAATACCCTCATCAAAATGTCTGAAGACTTCTGAAAACACATGATGAATGGCTATGAGACAGAACCTCAATGACAACACATTATAAATATAATTCAACAGAACAAGAAGCTCAATTTGAACACTGCAACATTACCTTACACCTATATCTGAGGATTAATATACTACAAGAGTATCAAGAAAGGCTACTGTTTATGTATTTTCTCAAATCTATATCAAGATGTCTTCATCATAGCACATAACTCATTGAGTCATTTGAGCTATGCAAGAACACACAAATGACTGATGAATAATCTATATCTTTCAAATCTATTGAAACACCTGCATGATTACATACATCATTGTCAGCAATGTCAGCTGATGCAGACGTCTCAACATCTGTCATATGAATTGATGCAACTCATTCTAACTTCACTGCAATCATTTCATGTTATAATCATTGACTTTATTCTCACTTTACTGCTTTCATCAGAAGGATTTAACTCTGTGATGTTGATTACAGATAAATTCAGCAAGGCTGTCATCCTCATATCTGAACAAAAAACAATGACAGTGAAGAACTGAGCTCTAGAGCTATTCATCTAGCACTTCTAAATTGAGGTCTATCACAAGCAATACTCTCAGATTGAGACTGCAAGTTCACAGCAGAACTGTGAAAAGATCTGTTCAAACAGCTCAGTGTTGACCTCATGTTCTTGACCGCATATCATCCTTAAACAGACAGAAGCTCAGAAGCCATTAATCAATTTGTTGAAATAGCCTTATGTCACTGACTGATCACACTGAAACAACCTAACAATTGGCCTTTGACACTTTCACGCCTTCAAGCCGCATTAAATAACTCAATCAAATATAGCTTCATCAACCTAAGCGTAAATGAAGTCCTCTTTGAATTCTGCACCTGTGAGGCCCTTGATCTCTTATAAGTCAATGAGCTTAACATCATCAAATCAGCACTTGCTGCAGAACTTGCAAATGCTGTCAAATCATTTAAGAAGATAAAGCTTACATTTGTTGATCAGTATTGATCAGCCCACATAGACATCAAGAATGTCATTGTGTTTGCTGCTTTGCAAATGAAACATCACTATGACAAGAAACACATCACAAGATTCTTTGATGTCAACAACATGATCAATATCAGACTTCACTGTGAATACACCCTTTTAAGCCTTGCAAATGTCAATAAGAAGCTTGAGCAACAGTTTGTTGACCTGATACACATTTTGAAACCAGTAGAAAGACTAGCATATTGACTTGATATACTGTCTTCATGAAAGATTCATGACCATCATCTCAGTTGTGCACCTTGAACCCGCTACTAGATTTGAAGACAATTCTTACAATTGCTCACGCTTAGACAAATCAGATGCTATCATAGTCAATGAAAATGAGAAGTATGAAATCAGACAACTACTTCACAAACACACATACTGACAGGGTCATGAGTACATCATCAAGTACCTTGCTCACTGAGTAGGATACAGCTTTGAGTTTGACTCATGGGTCAACATTAAGGATCTCATCAAGGCACAGAAACTAGTTCATGAGTTTGAATGTGAAGACAGAAGGGATATTGAGGCCGTTTTAAGACACAATTAAAACATGAAAGAAGTGAAAGAAAAAGAGAAGCATTACTGTGTGAGATGTTGAGACAACGCCATTTTTCAAAAGAGAACAAATTGTTATAGCTACTTGGCGCACATGGCTGTTTATCATGTTGAACATGAATTATTCTTTTGTCTTTAAAACAAGAACGCATTTGCATAGACATTTCTGATTAAGCTTAATGTCAATCTTTTGACTTAGTGAGAGACTATATAACCACACACATAGCTAGCTAGCAAGATCAACCTTCTTACACACACATAATTTTATATATTGACAATAGTCATTACATATTTACTCTGTTAATAAAGAAATTTAACCACAGTTCTTATAACTTTTATGTTCTTACATTAAGTTAAAAATAGTGTGAAATTTATGTATATGTTAAGCTTCTTAATGATGCAATACCTGATTAAGACAGAGAAGTGAGAAATATTAAAAACAATTAAAAAACAGTGCTTATGTTAAAGACTAAAGCTAGAGAATCAACTTTATGCAATGAGGCTTTACCTCAGCTACTCATCATTCACTTAAGCATCTCATTTCTGCATATATATATAAAAGGTGTGTGTTGCACATTTACAACCTTTAGTAATTAATCTATTGACAGAGATCACTATACTGCTGCACATTTATAGAACACTGATTAATTATCATATATTATTATTATTATTATGACTGTTACTGTTCATTCTGTCATGTTAGCTCAACTTTACAGCTTTGATTACTTTATTCTTAAAAAGACAGTTCATTCAGTAACAGAGTCTTTTCATCATGATCATAAAGCAGTAAACAACAAACATGAGTACTCAAAGTACTTTTGTTGTGAGATTGTCAGATGTATAAGCAGACAATAATGTACTGACAGATTTATCTGTTAAAATGTTGTCTCTTAAGAACATGACTTCAGCTCAACTAGCTGAGGCTGAAACACAGTTATTAATGAAGCTGAAGATGATACAACAACAAAAGTGAGTTATGATGTTATGTAGAAGTGTTACTGCAGTGTGTGTGCAGTGAGATGATCTTAAATTGCTGTCTGAATTACTGTCAGATCAAGATATATCTATAAGATATAGAGCATCAGAAACACTCTTCTCATCTTGAATCAAATTTTGATGAGAAGACAGTGAGTTTGACACTGAGTTAACTATTAAAAGACAGAAGAATGATGAGTTAAAACTTAAAGTCATTAATCTTAAACTTTATTTGAGTAAAACTCATAGAGAACTCATTGAATTTCTATGTAAATATGAGCAGTTATACAATACACAACCTCATTTATATAATTAAGACTTTGTCAGAGTTCTCTATGCTAAAGATTTGCTATGCAGTGACTCTTAAAATGCTTAATATCATTGAGAGAAAATGAAAAAGAATTGTCAGCATATTATATAAATTCAGTTCAAGAACTTTCTTTTTAACAAACTCAAGTTGACTACACTACAGACATCTGACATTACACACAAATGAAAATTTACACAGTAAATTAAGAATCAAAGTGTCAGTTATTTCATTACATTTATGAATGAATTAAAAGAATAAATGCAATCTTTCACTGATAAACAGAGATGCAATCAGTTATTTCACAGTCTATAATCTAAGATCAGTGATGCACTGACTGAACATTTAGTAACATCTGAAATGTGAGCAGAGCTGATAAAATTGATGATAAAGATGAAAGAAACACAGAAGCACTGTTAATTAAGTGTGAATTGACTGAGAAAACAAAAGAATACAAATATAAGTATTACATAATGTTCAATCTCACTGCTGACATACTGTACTGAGAAACAAGCATCAGCAGTTATTACAATGATTATTAACAACATATTCATCAGATCTGCTGATAACAGATTACAGTCAGAATAACAGACATATTCTGATCTTATCTGTTACAATTGTGAAAAGAAGAATCATATAAAGTCTTATTGTTTCTTAAATTTAAATCATCTTTTAATGCACTTAAAAGATCAAAGTCAGTAAATGTTGTCTCTGTACTACTAAGTTAAAATGACATGAAAGAAACATCTGAACATTTAATGACAATGATGAAACTACAGATGTCAAACAGCTGAAAGTTACTGTGCACACTGATAGATTTCAGAGTTACATTGAATTTTGTATCTCAGCTTTTAATAAAGAAGTTAAAACTCATATTATATATAACAGTTATAACTGAGATTAAAACACTTAATGAATAACTCTTAAATACATATGAATTACATCTGATACAAGTTCAGATAACAGATAGTAAAAAAAAGACTGCATACATGAAGATCAATCTCATAGTGATGAGTATGATGAGATACAATATTGTTTTAAAAATACTGTGACTGCAGCAGCAGAATTTAAAGATTCATTAAAGCAATGACAGTTAACATCTGTGTGACAATGAAAGATCAGCAGAAAGTTAAATCATTGTCTTGATCAGTTCTGAGAAATTTAGTAAGAATATTCAGCAAAAAGAATCATGTATGTATGCAGTGTATATTACAGCTGAAGAAAGTCTGCTGAACATCTTTAATGTTCTTTTAAAAACTGAAAAGGTTCATCTCTCTTCTTTATATAAGAAATATAAGAAGATGTTCTTCAAATCAAAAGTGAATAAACTTTTATTGCATAAAGCACAAGATTATGAGATCATATTAAAAGACAAATAACTTTTTTTTAAATCACTTTACAATCTCTTTATGATGAAATTGTAAGTGCTATAAGAATATATAAAGAATAATCTTTTAAAGAATTTTATTAAACAGTTCTCATCATTCTTAAAAGCTTTTATTCTCTTCATCAAAAAGAAGAATGAAAGTCTATGACTTTGTGTTAATTATAGAGGTTTAAATAAATATACATGAAAAAATCACTACTCATTATCACTAATAAGTGAGACAATTAATTGACTCATTGAAGCAAAAATCTATATGAAGCTTAATATATGATCTGTTTACAATCTGATATGAATTAAGAAGAACAATAAGTGAAAGACAGCTTTCAAAAGTCACTATAAACATTTTAAATATCTTGTTATGTCATTTAAACTGACAAACACATCAGTAACATTTTAAGAGTATATTATTAAGATTTTAGAGAATTATCTGAATAACTTTTATATTATCTACATAAATGACATTCTGATCTATTCTGTGTCAGAGAAAGAGCATATACAGCATGTTAGTTAAGTGCTTAAAAGACTACAGAAGTATTGTGTCATGAGTTGAACTCATACTAAGGTCTTATGATCTAGTTGCTTACTAAGACCTTAAGACTAAAGCATATTATCTTCTCACTTCTGTATGAAGCTTTTCTTTTTCTCTTCATAGTATTCTTCTTGTATTTAGAAATTATCAATTGAGCGTCAGTCTCATTGCAAACTCATAACATTAAAATACTATTCTCATTTAGATTTGATCTGTACTAAAGACCTTGCTGTACAATTGTTAAAATCAGTGCAGAATGAGTGCAGAAACCTCTATGACAGATGAAGTGAAGATTATTGCTGAGAAGATTCTTTCTTGAGCACAGATACTTATAACAGAACTATGCAGCATAAAGAGTTGTACAAAAGAAAACATACAAAACATGAAGACTTGTACAAATCTTCTTTACACCTTTGTGATGAATTGAGACAACCTCACATTGACTACATCAGTAGATACAGCTATCTCAACATCAGCTGTTGCAACATTATCTTCTTCTCAAGAATCAGTCAATTGTATAAACAGTCTCACTCTAAAGCAGCTCACTGCAGCAATGAGGGTGAATTGACACTCAAAGTGACTGTCACAGGTTTGCAATGAGACTGACGCTCAATTGATAATTTTTAAATACAAGAAGAATACTATGAAGAAGAAAAGAAAAGCTTCATACAGAAGTGAGAAGATAATGTGCTTTAGTCTTAAAGTCTTAGTAAGCAACTAGATCATAAGATCTTAGTATGAGTTCAACTCATGTGTCACAGGTTCACAATGAGACTGACACTCAATTGATAATTTCTAAATACAAGAAGAATACTATGAAGAGAAAAAGAAAAGCTTCATACAGAAGTGAATAGATAATGTGCTTTAGTCTTAGGGTCTTAGTAAGCAACTAGACCATAAGACCTTAGTATGAGTTCAACTCATGACATCACCTCTTTCTTTTTCTTCAAGGTTGTGCTTTAAGCTTTTGAAAAGATTGTTGTACAGTTGTCAATGTCTGTTGACACATGTTTTCCTGCTTTGTATGAATAAGGTTTGCAGATGAAAAATTTTTCATCACTTGCGTGATTTTCTTCAACAATTCACTTGAGTTTATCTGTCAGTGAAGTGAGTTATAAACCTTTCACCTCACATACAACTTTTCTTTTTCTTTCTTCTTCAACTTCTTCATCAACACCTTTTGTATGTGAAACCTTTCTTGATTGAATATGTCAGCACTGACTCTTGTATGACAAGCTCAGCAGCAACAACAACAACAACAACAATCATCATGTAAGTGTTGTATGAGTATGTGTCTCTGAGCTGACAACTTGTAGAACTCTCATTTTGTACAATGCTTATGTTGTTGCTCTCACTCTTACAGATGCTGATGTCAATTCTGTTCTCTTTGTTGGTCAACAGCAGCTTGCTTGTTACACTCACTTTCTTCAAACAATGGCCATTCTTGTGCTGCTCAGTGTGAACATTCTGTTTGTACAACAATGTGTCACACTGAATCAGATGAGGATTCATTGATTGTTGTACATCAACGCAATCCTGATTCAGAGTCAGAGTATGTTGGTTTCTGTCGGTTGTATTAACTGTCAGACACACAGTATGACACTCTTTTTGAAGTGTTGTCATATGTCAGAACATTTCAATGAATGTTGTGATAACTGCAAGTGGCATGACCACGCTGCTCACTGTTCTGTACACAACAATGATGTTCTCATTGTCATCTCAGACAATGAGAACAACAACAATGTCAATGAGGGTGAGTGTGCTGCTTGATCAAGACAAATCACATCAGCACTGCTGACAGAGGCAGTTGTCATCTATATTGACCCTTAAATACATACAACTCTTCTTTCTTCTTTGCGCTGTGCTTGTCTAGTCATACAAGCTGTGTGTGACACTTATAGAGCCTAGTCATATGAGCTGTGTGTGACATCTGAGCAGTGTGTCTCATCTCTTTGCAGTGCTCAGAACAAGTAGCTTCAGTAAAATCAAGAAGGCATCATTAGTAATTAGCATAGAAATAAATCAAATAAATTCAACACTAAATTTTGAACTTCATACAATTCTCTGAACTCATAAAGCATCTCAACCTTCTTGTGTACAGTTAAGATCTAGCCACCTCAGGTTGCATTAACTCTCATCAGTTTAATGTCACTGTGTCTTTCAGAGCAGACGCTGATTCTCATGTGAGTCAAATATAACTGACTCATTTTATCAAGTACTTCTTCTTAAATCCTCTTCTATGTCATATGAACCTCTTTTTCAGAATCTTCTTTATCTCAAACTCTTCTTCATCACTTACAATTTGTGACAAGGGTTGCAGGTCTGTTGTACACTGAAAAGAGAGAGCATTCATGACTGCTGACTGAAGCATGACTGAATGAAACATATTATGAATACTCAGTGATGTGTTCAGACAGAATGAATGTGAGCTAACCTTCTTAACAATGATGTACTTGACATTCTTTGCATCAAACTTCTTGCACAGATGGTTTATACATATGTTCTTAAGATTTAGTCAGATTTTGTCTTCTTTCTTGAAGTCATAAGACTGTTGTCTCTTTCAATTTGCTGCTTCTTTCTGTATCTGCTGAGTGACAGTCATAGTCATCTGTGCTCACTCTGTGACTTCTTTCATCTTTTGTACAATTTGATCAGCTTTCTGTACTGAACTTTTTGCAGATTGTACAGGCTTCAACTTCTCAAGTAGTTGTAAAGGCTTCATGTGATACTCATGAGACAAGAAGAAAGAGCTCACCTCTGTTAAGATGAAGTCATGATTGTTTATGACTAGTTCAGTCATGAGAAGCAGGCTTGCTCAGTTGTTCTGACTGTAATTGAAGAATGTACAAATGTACAGCTCAACATTCTGATTCATTTGCTCAGTTGCCTCATTTATTTTCAGGTGATATGCTGTGAACATTCTTCATACAATCTTCAAAAGTTGACAGACTCTCTTTCATAGGCTGCTCACAAACTGAGTGCCTCAATCTGAGACTATTGTGGTGAAAAGCTCATGAGCCCGATAGAAATGTTGTACAAATGTCTGAGTCACTCATTCTGCAGTCATATTCTTGCACAGTTTCAGTATTACTTTCTTGTTAAGACAATCTGTAATAATCAGAAGGTTTGTACAACCCTCACTTGACAGTAAATTTACTACAAAGTCAATGAATATCTTTTGTCAAATTTGCTTTGATACAGGTAGAGGCTTCAAGAAGCCTTGTCAGCGGTCTTTTCAGCTGTTGTTCATACAACATTTGTTGCAATTTCAGCAGAATGTACAGACATTCTGTAGCATCTCAGGCCAAAAGAACTGTCATGATAAGAGAGCATCAGTTACATCTCTCTTTAAGTGTTCAGTCATTGTTGAGTCATGTGTATACTGAATCAGTTCTGCACAAAGAGGTTTTGAAGATGACATTCAGTGTCTTTCACAAAAGAGTAGCTTTTCTTCATCGCTCAAGGAGCATTTCATTATGAATACCCTCACTTTTAAAACAATAGAAAACAATCTTCATTTCTCATGAAGTGTCTGACAAAGCTCATTGTATGACTCATCTTCTGCTTCAGCATTCACTCACATCTGTTTAAGGTCTGTGATCTCACTGAACAAGTTCTGATCTTGTATGAGCACAGAGACTGATATGTCTGCTACTGTCATTGAGGCAGTCTGTATAGACTTGCTCATCATCTTAAAATGTATTATCTGTGTTGTATGATGTTGTACTCTGTTGTCTGAGAGATTTATTAACACATTCTGCTTTTGTCTTGATAGAGCATCTGCCCTCTCATTCTGCTTGCTCAATAAGTATAGTATGAAGAAGTTGTATTGTGACAGTATTAAAGACCACCTTATTTGCCGCTCTGTAAGCTTTTTAACTGTCATAAAGTATTTCAGATTTTTGTGATTTGTACAAATCTGAAAACTTGACACACTTCTCAATTCTGCATCTCACTCTTTTAAGCATCATATGATGATCAGCATCTCTTTATCATAAATCTCATAATTGCACTCTGCAGATGCATTCTTCTTTGAATAGTAGGCACAGAGCCTTCACACATCATTCATTAACTGCAACAGAATTTCATCTATGCATCAACCTGAGAAATCTGTTTTCATCACAGTTGTACATGTATGGTTAAACAGGACTAGAATCAGCGCTGAAATGAACATAGTCTTTAGCTTCTTAAAATCTTGATCAGCTTTCTCAGTTCACTTAAAAGATGTGTTCTTTTATACAAGAGTCATCATTGACATAATCAGATTAAAAAAGTTCTTAATGAACTTTCAATAGAAGTTTGCAAAGTCTATGAAACTCTGTACTCTCTTTACTGACTTAAAGGCTTGTCAGTTCATGATTGTCTTCATCTTCTGAGAATTCATTCATATACTCTTTTCAACTTTCAGAATAAACTTTAGGTACTTGATTGACTTGACTTCAAACTCACATTTGTCAATGTCAATCTGTAAGCTGACTTCTCAAAGCCATAGTAGTACTCTTTGTATGTGATCTCAGTGCTGATGCAAAGACTCATCAGTGAAGATAAGAATATCATTCACATAGGCTGAACAAAACTCATCTAAAAAGTTCTGCAAGACTCAGTTGATATACCTCTGAAATGTGCTTGAGGCATTAACTAGCTCAAAAGGAGTCATCATTCATTCATACAACTCATACCTCATACAAAATGTCATCTTTCATTCATCCTCTGCAGCAATCTGAATCTTGTGAAATGCTGTTATGACATTCAACTTGATGTACCATTAAGCTTGTTTGATGTTTCACAGAGTCTCATATATCAATGAAAGAGAGTAACAATTCTTTTGAGTGATTCAGTTCAAGTCACAATAGTTCACACAGAATCAAAGTTCATCTTCTAACTTCTGTACAAATAAAACAGACACTGCAGCAAATGAGTTACTGACTTGTATGAACTGCTTATTCAAAAGTTCTGTTAGTGTTTTGCGCAACACTAGTAGCTTCTCTCTTGTCATGTTGTATAGATGACCTCAGGGTACTTTTGACTCTTTTTCATTCATCTTTTCTAGTTCAATCTGATGATCTGTGCCTTTTTCCCTTAAGAGAGGCAACTTCTCAGTCATTGTACAATCAAACACATTTAAAAACTTGTGATAATGATCAAAGAGTATAGTCCTCAGGTTAGTCTTCTTCTGTGAGGTTAAGGCTTTTTCAATATTGGTCATGCTGGCTGAGAACACCTCAATCTTCTTTCATTTCTCTTCTTTCTTTCATACAAGGTTCATAAAGAATGTAGCTGACATCATAACATGATTGAACTTGCTCTCAGCAGGAGCTTCTCTGTTTCATATGATAGTTTCTGTGAATTCAATTGTAAGAAAGACTCTGTCTACATTCAATATGACCTTGTTCTGCTTCATTCATGATAGATCTAGTATTAGGTTGTAGAACACTAACTTAGAGACAACATAAAAGTATGTTCTTGACTTCTGATGACTGTCAATATTAATTTGTATGACAGTCACCTCATTTACTACTGAGTTTGAAGGCTCATCAAACTCTGTGATTGTATGAGGCTTAATCTTAATGCGCTGTAGATTGTGATTTCTAGCAAAGCAAAAAGTGATCATTTCATAGAACAGACACTCTGTGTTGTACAGGGTATGTGCATATGACTTCTTATTGACTAATGTTGACATAGTGAAGGAGGCACTGTTCATCTGTTTCTCAAACTTCTTTCAGCTTTTATCACATCTCATACACTCTCAGCTGTGACTTCTGCTAAAAGCTACTCTTTTTCTGAGTTCTTCTTTTCTTCTGTTGTCTTTTTCACAGTCTCAGCAGTAACAACATTGATAACACAAGATCATACAGCAGACAGAAGTTTGCAGTTCTTAATGAAGTGGCTGTTGTCTCTGCAGTGCATGCATAGTTGTTTCATACAATGTTTTGCCACTTTCTTCTCTGACACTCATTGTTCTCTGTGTCTCTCTTCAGTTTCTGTAGTCACAACAATGATGTGCTCAGTGGGTTCTCAGTTCATGTTGTCTGTGTGAGACTGTTGCATGATGATAGTAGTTGTTGTATGAAGCTCTTGAGTAACAGCCTTCTGAATTGAGTTTAAGTTGTGACTGATCTGCTGCAGTAAAGTAATGTACTCATTGTATAAGACAGAAATTGATGTTGCAATCAGGGCTTGTGTGAGCATTACATCTAGACTGTTACTGAGAAATGTCTTCTTAACTGTATCATCTCATTTTAAGTCTTTCGCTTTCAGCAATGTCTGTTCAAAGATGGTCAGGTGTCTCACAAATGACTTTTCTTTCTGTTTTAAAGCTTTTAAGATATGAGTTGCTCTCTCTTTTGACTCTGAGTCATTGTACATGTGTTGAAGCTAATTGATCAGCTTCTCAATGATCATATGGTCTAGAACTTTGTTTGGCTTGATACAAGCCACAATTCAAGGTGTGATCTGACTTAAAGTCAACCCTTTCAGTCAACTGTGTAAGTATCAGAACTGCACACTGACATTGTTGTCTGACATGTTCACATTCAATTTAGCAACAATTTGTTGTAGTCAAGATCTGAATTTCACTCTTTTTTCTTCAAATCTGAGTGGGTCAGAAAGACGTCACTTTGAATGTTAATTCACACTCATTGCTGCAGTGAGCTGCTTTAAGGTGAGGCTGTTTGTACAATTGACTGATTCTTGAGAAGAAGATGATGTTGCAACAGCTGATGTTGAGATAGCTGTATCTACTAATGTAGTCAATGTGAGATTGTCTCAATCTGTCATAAAGATGTAAAGAAGATTTATACAAGCCTTCATGTTTTGCATGTTCTCTTTCATATGACTCTTCATGCTGTGTAGTTTTGTCATAAGTATTTGCGCTCAAGAAAGAATCTTCTCAGCAACAATCTTCACTTCATCTGTCATAGAGGTCTTTGTGCTCATTCTGCACTAATTTCAACAATCATACAGCAAGGCCTTTAGTGTAGGTCAGGTCTAAATGAGAATAGTATTTTAATGTCACAGGTTTGCAATGAGACTGACGCTCAATTGATAATTTCTAAATACAAGAAGAATATTATGAAGAGAAAAAGAAAAGCTTCATACAGAAGCAAATAGATAATGTGCTTTAGTCTTAAAGTCTTAGTAAGCAACTAGATCATAAGACCTTAATATGAGTTCAACTCATGACACATGACATCACCTCTTTCTTTTTCTTCAAGGTCATGCTTTAAGTGTCTGAAAAGATTGTTGTACAATTATCATTGTTTGTTGACATGTGTTTGTTCACTTTGTACAGGTAAGGTTCACTGATAAAATTTTTATTGCTTGTTGACATGTGGTTTTCTTCAACAATTCACTTCAGTTTATCTGTCAGTGAAGTGAGTTATAAACTTTCTCACCTCTTTTCTTAAATCTCTTTTTCTTTCTTCTTCAACTTCTTCACTGTCACCTTTTATATGTAAAATCTTTCTTGATTGAATATTTCAGCATTG
>JAABUP010004110.1_pt1 | contig 24369 bp, 21 predicted proteins | sample 5559201 | NCBI WGS metagenome assembly JAABUP01 (sample SAMN10711887, study PRJNA513373) | rock metagenome | isolation source: Antarctica rocks | place: Antarctica
CCAGCACCGCCTGCTGGGCGGGCGACACGGTGAGGGGCGCGGGGGACGGACCTGGGGCCATCGGACCTCCTCGGGGCGGGCCGCAGCGGCGACTGCGGCAGCGGCACATCACTACCCCACCCTACCATCTCCCCAATCTCGGTACAAACTTCCGCAACGCTGTACTAGCGTCCGGCGAGGAGTATTACCGCACAGTTGGAATCACATCCCGCTTGACAGCGTTGGTGTGGGGAGTACAGTAAGTCGCCTGTCAGCGCGCGGGGAGCGCGTCGGCAGGCGCGTGAGAGAGGAGGATTCATCGAGTTGTAGGCCGAGGAGAATGGAGGAACGAGTAGTGGCACTCAAAATCCAACGCCCCACCGCGTCCGGTCTTATCCGGCAATTCCCGACGGGCGGGCGCAGCAAACGTCTCGCAGCCCGCATCGATGCGGTCCTCGAACTCTTCGTCCCGGCTGCAGAGCGGCATTTCGCGGTGCGCCTCTGGGACGGGACCACGCTGCCGCCGGTTAACGGGGTCGCCGATCGGACCCTCGTCCTGAAGACACCGGAAGTCTTGCGCCTGGCCTTGCTGCACCCGGACGAGCTCGCCCTTGGCGAGGCGTTCCTGCGCGGCGACTGGGATGTCGATGGCGATCTGGAGCACGTTTTCGAGCTGGCCGAGGCGATCGGCCACTATCGCCCGCACCTGCGCGACCTGCTGCGGGTTGCCCCGCTCCTGGTCGATGGCCTGCGCTCGCGCCCGCACGATCGGGAGGCCGCAGCACATCGCGCCAGGGAAGCGGGCCGCGCCCACACACGCGGGCGCGATCAGCAAATGATCCGCTATCACTACGATGTCAGTAACGCTTTCTATCGTCTCTGGCTCGATCGGCGCATGGTCTACTCCTGCGCCTACTTCGCCGAGTCAGATTACTCGCTCGATCAGGCGCAAGAGGCCAAGCTCGATCTGATCTGCCGCAAGCTCCGCCTCCAACCGGGCGAACGCTTCCTCGATATCGGCTGCGGCTGGGGGGCGCTGGTCATGCACGCGGCGAAGCATTACGGCGTCAATGCCACCGGTATCACCCTCTCGGAGTCACAGGCGGCGCTGGCGCGCGAGCGGATCGCGGCGGCGGGCCTGTCCGACCGCTGCCAGGTGGAGATCCGCGACTATCGCGATCTGCCCACGAGTTGGTTCGACAAGGCTGCGAGCATCGGCATGGCCGAACACGTCGGCACGGCGAACCTGAACGGCTACTTCACCGCCGTGCGTCGCGCCCTCAAGCCCGGCGGGCTCTTCCTCAACCACGCCATCACCGACGTGTCGGGGCCGGGCCACCGCCGGGGCGTGATGGGCGACCGGGGACACGAGTCGTTCATCGCGCGGCACGTCTTCCCGGACGGCGAGTTGCAGACGATCCACGACACATTGGCGGCGGCGGAGGACATGGGCTTCGAGGTCTGCGACGTGGAGAGCCTGCGCCGCCACTATGCGCGCACCCTGCGGCACTGGGGCGAGCGACTGGAAGCACACCACGATGAGGCGCTGACGATGGTAGATGACGTGACCTATCGCGTCTGGCGGCTCTACATGGCCGGGGCCGCCTACGCCTTCGCTCGCGGCAACCTGTCGATCATGCAGACGTTGTTCGCCAGCACCACCGCCAGCGGCGCGCTCTCCCTGCCGATGACGCGGCAGGATCTCCATACGCAGGACACTGCCACAGTCCACACGGCCACACCGGCGTGGGAAACCGTCACCACGAACGGTCACGCTTCTTAAGCGCCAGCGGAGCGCGCGCCGACGGGGTTTCCGTCGGCGCGTCCTCATTTTATGGTGCGGCGCGTGAGGGCGCGAAGCACAGTCGCTTGCGCTATCGTCCGCCCCTACTCGTCATCTTCCATATCGCCCCAATTGCTCCCGGCCTTGACCTCGATCTCCAGTGGCACCGATAGCCCCGCCTCCGCGCTGATCCCGACCATGATCCGCCGGGCCAGTTCGCGCAGGGCGTCGAGTTCGGAGCGCGGAGCCTCGAAGACCAGTTCATCGTGGACCTGGAGGATCAGCTTACTCAGCAACCCCTCATCGATCAGCGCGCCGTGGATACGCAGCATCGCCTCCTTCATCAGATCGGCGGCGGTCCCCTGCACCGGCATGTTGATCGCCATCCGCTCGGCGGCGCTCCGCTTCATCCCATTAGTAGAGTCGATATCGGGGATGTAGCGCCGTCGCCCGCTGATCGAGGTGACATATTTTTTGCTACGCGCGTGCTCGCGGCTCCCTTCGAGGTACGCCTGCACTTTCGGATACTGCTCGAAGTACGCCTTGATGAAGCGATCGGCCTGGGCCACCGGCATCCCCGTGTCGCGCGCGAGGCCGTAGGCGCTGAGGCCGTAGATGATGCCGAAGTTCGCGCTCTTGGCGATCCGCCGCTGATCGGCGGTCACCTGCTCCTGCGGGATGTCGTTGACCAGCGCGGCGGTGCGGCGGTGGATGTCTTCGCCGCGCTGGAAAGCGGCGATCAGGTTTTCGTCGCCGCTGAAGTGCGCCAGCAGCCGCAATTCCACCTGGGAGTAATCGGCCCCGACCAGCACCGACTCCTCGTGCGGGAAGAGCCGCTTATCCGTGCGGTTGTCGGCGATGAACGCGCGCCGCACCTCGCGCCCGATCTCGGTGCGGATCGGGATGTTCTGGAGGTTCGGGTTGACCGAGCTGAGCCGCCCGGTCGAGGCGATCGTCTGGTTGAATGAGGTGTGGATCCGCTTCGTCTGCGGGTTGACCATCAGGGGCAGCGAGTCGATGTAGGTCGATTTCAGCTTACCGAGCTGCCGATATTCGAGGATCGCCTCCACGATCGGGTGCTTGTCGCGCAACTCTTCGAGGACGTCCACATTGGTGGAATAGCCGCCGCGCTGCGTCTTCTTGCGCCCGGTCAGCCCCAACTCCTCGAAGAGCACCTTCCCGAGTTGCTGCGTCGAGTTGATGTTGAACTCGTGGCCCGCGAGGCGGTGGATCTCCCGCTCGCGCTGGGCGATCACCTCGGTGATCTTCCCCGACAGGCCGTGCAGATAGTCCCCGTCGAGGGCGATCCCCACCCGCTCCATCGCGGCCAACACCGGGACGAGCGGCAGCTCCAACGTCGTGAAGACCCGTTCGAGGTCGCGCTCGCGCAGCACCGGCGCAAACTGCTCCACCAGGCGATAGGTGACGTGGACATCCGCACCGGCGTAGTCGGTCGTCGGCGCGATCGCCACATGGTCCATCGTCGTCTGCGTCTTGCCGCGCCCGATCAGTTCCTCGATCGGCGTCATCTCGATGCCGAGCTTCGTGAACGCCAGCTCCTTCAGCCCAACATTCGATTCGCCGAGCAGATACGCCGCGAGCATCGTGTCGAAGATCACGCCGCGCAGGGCCATCCCGGCGTTCTGCAAGACATGCAGATCGTACTTGCCGTGATGGGCGTACTTCGGCAGTGCCTCGTCGGCCATGATCGGCCCGAGCACCTCGCGGACCCGCGCGAGCGGCAATTGCTGCCCTTCGCGGTGCGCGACCGGGACGTAGTAGCTGTGCTGCGGGTCGGTGGCGATGGCGATGCCGACGAGGTTGGCGCGGATCGGATCGAGCGCGTCGCTCTCCACGTCGACCGCGAAGGGGCGTCCCGAGCGCAACTCCGTCGCGAGCGCCGCCAACTTCTCCTCGTCGTCCACCGTGACGCGCGCATACTCCAGCGGCGGTTCTTTGGGCGCGGGCGCTGCTTCCGGCTCGTTCCAGGGGCGCGGCACGCGCGGCACCAGCGAGGTGAACTCCAACTCGCGAAAGAGTTCGAGCACCCGCTCGCGGTCGTACGACCCTTCGGTGCCGCCAAAATCGAGCGGGATATCGAGGTTGCGCCGGATCGTCGTCAGCTCCTTCGCCGCGACCGCCGCCCCGAAATGCTCCTCCAGCGCCTTGCGGACACGTGGGGGCTTGATCTCTTCCAGATGCTCGCGCATCGCCTCGATCGGGCCATATTGCTCGATTAGCTTCTTAGCCGATACCGCGCCAATATCCGGCACCCCTGCGATGTTGTCGGACTTGTCCCCGACCAGCGCCTTGTAATCGGCGACGAGCGGCGGGTCGAAGCCGAAGCGCGCGCGCACCGCCTCGGTGTCGTAGGTCCGCAGATCGGAGAAGCTGTTGTTCGCGCCCGGCGTCACGACCTCCACCCCCTCGCCGACGAGTTGGAGGAGATCGGAGTCGCCGGTGACGACCGTCACCAGATAGCCTTCAAGCGCCGCCTTCGCGGAGAGGGTGCCGATCACGTCATCGGCCTCGAAGCCGCGCACCTCGCGGATCGGGATCGCGAATGCCTCCACCAGTTGCCGGATGCGCGTCATCTGCTGGCGTAACTCATCGGGCATCGGCGGCCGGTGTGCCTTGTAGTCGGCGTTGAGTTCGTGGCGGAAGGTGCGGCCAACGTCGAAGGTCATCACGATCTGGTCGGGATGCCAACGGTTCAACACTTCCATCAGCATCAGACTGAAGCCGAAGACCGCGTTGGTTGGCTCGCCCTTTGTCGTCGAGAGCCCCGTACGCATCGCATGGAAGGCGCGAAACGCCAGCCCGTGCCCATCGAGCAGCAGAAGCGTCGGGCGCGTATCGAGCACCGCTTCCGGCTCCGCCGCCACCGGTTTCATTATCGGCTCGGGTGCGCCCTCGCCGAGATCGAGCGTCAGTTGCGCCTGGCCTTCTTTCATGCGTACGTTCGCTCCTTTCCGCCTACTATCTGTACCTCTAAGTATACGTCAGAACGACCGCTCTGACCATCCGCAAGGCGTCCATCGCGGCGGCAAACAGCCCGCCTGACAGGCGGCACCGCGCGCGGCACGTCACCTGGATGCGCGTGACCTGTGATCCGAGGGAAGGCACCACATCGCTCATTCGCGGGGCGGCTCGGCACCGATCTCGCGCCCCAATTGCGCCAGGAACTCGCGCATGAAAGCGGTGCGCGCCGCCGCCTCGGCCCGCCCGGTCGGGGTCTGCATCGTCCCGGCCAGGGTCAGCAGCTTGGTGTAGAAGTGGTCGATCACGCTCGTGCGGTCGTCCGGCTGGCGCGCGAGCGGGAAGGGCTCTTCGGCGGCGTAGAGGGGCGCACCGCGCGCGCCACCGAGCGCGATCGTGCGGGCGATGCCGACCGCCCCGAGCGCATCCAGCCGATCGGCGTCCTGCACCACGCGCGCCTCGATCGTGCGCGGCGCGATCCCCGCGCTGAAACTGTGCGCCTCGACCGCGTGACCGATGCCGCGCAGCGTCTCCGCCGGGTAGCCGATCTCGGACAGAAATTCGGTCGCCGCCGCCGCTGCGAGGCGCGACGCCCGCGCGCGTTGCGGCGAGTCCTTTGCCACGGTGACGCAGTCGTGCAGCCAGGCGGCGGGGAGCACGATCGCCGGATCGGCCCCTTCGGCCTCGGCCAGACGGCGCGCGGTCGCCACCACGCGCGCGATGTGCTGCTCGTCATGCGCCGGATCGGCGGTCGCGATCGCGGCGCGCGCGCGCTCACGGAGTTGTGGCTCCCACATCGGCTCGAAGACACCCATCGTTCCCTCTCCTCCATCCATTCGCGGCTCGCCGGATCGTCGCACAGGCGGGGCCAGCGCGCCAAGCAGGCGGGTTGCGCGTGTGGCGTGATAGGCCGTATGAACGCTCGACAGCCGGGCGACGAGCCTGCTATACTCGGCGCTTGTCAGGAGAGGTGGCCGAGCGGTCGATGGCGGCTGTCTTGAAAACAGCAGAGCGCAAGCTCCGGGGGTTCGAATCCCTCCCTCTCCGTCGCGCTCCGTTACCAATCTATTCGGGGAGGTGCCAGAGTGGCCGAATGGGCCCGCCTGCTAAGTGGGTAAGGAGCAATCCTTCGAGGGTTCGAATCCCTCCCTCTCCGCCAGTACACACACAGCCTGGGAAGGTGCCAGAGAGGTCGAATGGGACCGCCTGCTAAGCGGTTAAGGGGGCTTCAATCCCCTTCGAGGGTTCGAATCCCTCCCTTCCCGTCACGATGAACGAGGGCCGGACGCGAATGCGCCCGGCCCGTTTCGTTCCGTCGCATCGCTCGATAAGCGCCATCGCCGATAAGGATGCAGCCCATGCGGATCGGCGTGATCGCGGACATTCACGGCAATCTCGTCGCGCTCGAAGCGACCCTGGCGGCGCTCGCGCGGGAGCGGCTCGACCGGCTCATCTGCCTGGGCGACGTGGCGACCCTCGGCCCGCGCCCGACAGCAACCCTCGCGCGACTGCGCGACCTCGGTTGCCCGATCGTCATGGGTAATACCGACGCCTGGCTGCTCGTCGCGCCGCATGCCGACCGCGCGGTGCCGCTGCGCGAACTGACCGCCTGGACGGTCGCGCAACTCACGGACGCCGATCGGGCGTTCATCCGCGCCTTCCCGCCGACCCTCACCATCCCGCTCGACAGCGGCGCGACGCTCCTCTGCTGCCACGGCTCGCCGCGCTCATACGACGAGGTGATCGCCGCCACGACGCCCGCTGAGGCGCTCGACGCGATGCTCGTCAGCCACGACGCGGCCACGGTCGTCGTCGGGGGGCACACCCATGTACAACTCGTCCGGCGGCACGAAGGGCGGCAGATCGTCAACGTCGGCAGCGTCGGCTTGCCGGGCACCGGACCCGGCACGCCCGATCTGCCGCTTAATCGCGGCGTCGCCTGGGCCGAGTACGGCATCCTCGATCTGGACGAGGGTCGCGTAGGCATCGACCTGCGCCGCCTGCCCCTCGATCTGGACCGGGTGCTGGCGGAGGGGCGGGCGAGCGGGATGCCGCACTTCGACTGGTGGCGCGCGCTCTGGGCGTAGGGCGGCGCTGTGGCCCTCATCGCACGTCGGAAGCCGCACCGGCGTGAGGAGCATCGGGGGCGACGGAGCCAAGCGCGGGCGGGGCGGCGTGATTGGCGAAGCCCGCGACGAGCGTGCGGATCAGATTGCGCGCATGGGCCTCATTCGTCGGCCAGAGCGGCGCGGCGACATACAAGAAGCTCGGCTCGATCAGCGCGCGCGTGGCGTACCAGACCACGCGCGCGGCTTCCGGCACACCAAGGGGCGCGAATTCCCCCGCGCGCACCCCGTCGGCGATGATCCGCTCGATCGCCGCCTGCGACGCCGCCAGGTAACGCGCGATCGCCGCCGGTCGTTCCGCCAGGATGCGATAGTACAGTTCGACCAGCTCGGCGTCCTCGGCGTGTTTCAGGCGCTTGCGCGCCAGCAGGGCGAGCCAGAGCGCCTCCATACGCTGCCCTGCCGCCTCGTCCCGCCCGGCCATGTCGGCGAGGAAAAGCTCTTCGTCGATGAGCCATTCTTCCACCACGGCATCGAGGAGTTCGACCTTCGTGCGGAAGAAGCGGTAGACGTTGCTGTGGGACATGCCGAGGTCGCGGGCGATGTCCACGACCGTCGTCTTGCCCGCGCCATAGCGCCGCAGATTGGCCTTGGCCCTATCGAGGATGCGGCGTCGTGTCTGCGTCTCCTCGGCGTTCGATGAGGAGGATTCAGCGATGGCGGGCGGAAAGGTCTTGTCCATTCGCGCAGTATACCACCTCGATACTGTTTTCTGACAGATAACATCTTTTGACTTTTGTTACAATAAGTAGTAGGCTTGTCGTGAGGTTCGGTCGTGCAGCAGGCGATCCGCCCGATCAACGGCTTCTGTGTAGACGGCCAACCTCTCGTTCTGGCAAGGGGATCGCCCTGGAAACACAGCACACATGGAGGATATCGATGCGACTTGGCGTACAAGTCTCGAACTTCACCTGGCCCGAGGGGCCGACGCAGCTCGGCGCGACCTTCGGGCGCATCGCCGAGGAGGCCGATGGGGCAGGCTTCGCCAGCTTCTGGGTCATGGATCACTTCTTCCAGATCTCCATGATCGGCCCCGCAGAGAACGATATGCTGGAAGGGTACAGCGCGCTCGCCTTCGCGGCGGCGCGCACAAAAAACATCAAGCTCGGCACGCTCGTCACCGGCGTCACCTACCGCCACCCCGGCATCCTGATCAAGACCGCGACGACCCTCGATGTCCTCTCCGGTGGTCGCGCCTATCTCGGTATCGGCGCGGCCTGGAACGAGGAGGAGCATCGCGGCCTCGGTATCCCCTACCCGCCGGTGGCGGAACGCTTCGAGCGCCTGGAGGAGACGCTGCAACTTGCCCACCAGATGTGGGCGGGCGACGAGCGGCCGTTCGCGGGCAAGCATTATCAGCTCGACCGTCCGCTCAACTCACCGCAGGCCCTCCAACGCCCGCACCCGCCGATCCTGATCGGTGGCAGCGGTGAGAAGAAGACCCTGCGGCTGGTGGCCCAGTACGCCGACGCCTGCAACCTCTTCGCCGCGCCCGGTGCCGAAGGCGAGCTACGTCGCAAGCTCGATATCCTGCGCGGTCACTGCGAGGCGGTCGGTCGCCCGTACGAGGCGATTCAGAAGACCGCGATCTACAACCTCAATGTGACACGGGATGGTCACGACGGCAGCGTGACGCCGCAGGCGACGGTCGAGCAGTTGGCGGTGATGGCCGACCTCGGCATGGACGAAATCATCCTCCCCATGCCGAACGTGATTACCCCCGGCTTCTTCGATCTTCTCGGCAGCGACGTCGTCCCGCAGGTGGCCGCGCTGCCGGTCGCTGGCCGGTAGTTTCGGCGCGGTGCGGCGGCGCTCCCGCACCAAGCGGGAGCGCCGCCGCGCCCTTGCGCCACCCCGATCGGTATGCTATATTTCTCTCCGCTTCGAGAGACACGCGCCTGTAGCTCAGAGGATAGAGCGTTTGGTTGCGGACCAAAAGGTCGCAAGTTCGAGTCTTGCCAGGCGCACCACGAATCCCTAGACCTGAAGCCAAAAATCGCCCCGGCACCTGAATGGTCGCCGGGGCGATTTGCGTTCTACTTCACGGTTACTTCACGGGCGTCTCACACTTCACGACGCTTCACGAGCTGTTCGGAAGATCAGGCCGTCGATGCTGGCTGCCGCGATGTCCTGCGCGTCGGGTGCCAAGTGGGCATAGACAGAGAGCGTGATACTCACGTCGCTGTGTCCGAGCCGTTGGCTGATCATCTTCACGTTCTGTCCATCGTTGAAGAGGAGCGTCGCGTGGGTATGCCGGAGATCGTGGACGCGGATGCGTGTTACCCCGGCCTTGCTTTGCAGGAGGTCGAAGGCACGGGCGAGATTGCGCGGGTTTATCGGACCGCCGTCATCGGTCGTGAAGATGAGATCGTGTTCCGCCCATGTCGGCGCAACCAGCCGACGCGCTACTTGCCGCGTGCGATGCTCGCGCAGCGCCATGACGCAGGCGGGGGAGAGCCGGACGATCCGGCGCGCGGCGGCGGTCTTTGGCTCCTGTATGCAAGCGTGGCCCCCGACATCTACCACACTCTGCACGACGTTGAGCCGCCCGGTGGTAAAGTCCACGTCCCGCCAGCGGAGGCCCAGCCCTTCGCCGCGCCGCAAGCCGGTAGTGATGTAGAGGAGCCAGATCGGGCTGTAGGCGTGGTCTGCGGTCACAGCGAGGAACCGTTGAATCTCATCGGGGGACCAGGTCGCCATCTCTTTGCGAGCGAAGCGTGGCGCGTCGATCACATCGGCAACGTTCCGCACCACCAACTGATGCCGAACCGCGAAATCAAGGGCTTCCCGCATGATCGCGTGCAAGTGTCGTACAGTGCGCGGAGACAAGCCCCCCTGCCCATCGCGCCGACCGCGCTTACGCTTCTCCGCGTAGAGCGCGGTCAGGTGAGCGGGGGAGAGCTTCATCAGGGGCACCGTACCGAGCGACGGGATAAGGTGGGCGCTGACGAGCGAGCGGTACTGCTGCATAGTCGCAGGGCGTAAGTTGTGCCCGTGTGTATCGAGCCAATAGGTAAGGTACGCTCCGGTGGTCATCTTCGTTCCGTCAACCGCCGTGCCGCGCTCGATCTCCACCAGCCATTCGGCGAGCGCCTTCTCGGCTTCCTTCTTCGTCTTAAATGACTTCGACCGCTGCCGCCGCTTCTCGGTCGCAGGGTCGGACGGGAACTCGACACGCACCAGATAGGCCGTGCCATGCGCGCCGATGGTCTTCTGGATACTCCCGGCCATGCTGCTACAATCCTTCCGCCCCTGGTGCTGAATCCACCAGCGGCAATGGCGGTGGCGTGGCTACTTCACGCCGCCGCTTTTCCCCTCTCGCTCTCCTCGTCACCGGCAAGCGCGAGGTCATCCATGCACACGCCGAACGCGAGCGCCAGCTTACGGAGCTGTGACGCGCGCGGATCGAACTTCCCCCGCTCCCAGGTGTAGACCGTCGCCGGTGTCACCCCGAGCTTGTTCGCCAGCTCCAATTGCGTCCACCCTTGCCCCTCGCGCAACTCGCGGATCGTTCGCCTTGGCACCGCTGCACCCCCTTTCGGCGCTAGTCATTCGGCCTCTCCCCCTATAATAACTTGTACATAGTGATAAGTCAATAATGATAAGTATTGACAAGAAGCACATTAGATGTTACTATAGGTTTATCACTAGCGAGCGATACGAGAAAAGGCTCCACGGGACAGCCGGCAAGCATCCCCCGTGAAGCCGCAAGTGGGCCGAAGCCCGAGGAGAGCATACCATGACCGCCCGCACCGCCGCCCGGCACACCGCCGCCGAGTTGCGCTACACCGGCTGCTCCGTGGATCGCGAGATCGTCTGGTTCGTCGCCGACAGCGCCTCGACCCCCGGCAAGGTCAACACCGTGGCATGGGACACCGTGAGCCGCGTCGCCCATTGCGACTGCACCGCCGCCGAGGTCGGCAAGCACGCCTGCTGGCACGCCGATCTCGCCGAGGCCGCGTACCTGGCGGAACTCGCCCGCCAGTTCGTCGCCCGCCTCGATGACGCCGCGCTCGCCGCCGCCGGGCGCATGGCACGCGAGCGGGTGGACGCCGCCGCGACCTTCTGGATCGCCGCCACCCCGCTCGACCACGCCATCCTCGCCGCCGCCCGCGCCGAGTACCGCCGCCGCCGCCCGGCGGTGGCGGCCCCGGTGGTCGCGTTCCCCGTTGTCGCCGTCGCCGTTGCGGCGTAGGGAGAGGGGACAACGACGATGACAATCAACGACGCGATGCGCGCGCTGATCGCCGAGATGGCCGCTGGCGACGTGCCCGATCCGCTGGGGCAACCCTGCACGCTCGCCCTGGTGTGGGCGGACTTGTGCCGCCTCACCGCCGAGCCGCTGCCCCCCGAGGTCGCCGCGCTGATCGATGCCCCGATCCCCCTGCGCCGGTTGCGCCCGGCCCCCAAGCCGCGTTACTAACCTTCCCGATGATCGCGCTATGGCCGGGGCGGATGGCATCCGCCCCGGTCCCCCACCGTAGCCCGACACCTGCGTTGCGCTAACGTGCTACACTGCACACGCTCGGCGACAGGCGCGATGGTGAGGTGTTCGGATGGTGGCACAACAACTCCCCCTGCTGGCCCCGGCGCATAATAACCAGCAACTCTTCTCGGATCACTATCTCGACACCACCTTGCCGGGGCGCGGCGATTGGCAGATGCTCGCGGCGACGGTCGGGCCGCTCATGGGGCGGATCGCCGCGATCTACGACGCCTTTACGCCCAGCAACAACGAGGCCCAGACCGAGCGCGACCTGGTGCAGCCGATCCTGGCGGCGCTGGGGCACACCTTCGAGGTACAAGCCGCGCTACGAACGCCGGACGGGACCAAGAAGCCCGATTACGTCTTCTACCCCGACCGTGCCGCGCTCGACGCCCACAAGAACACCGTGCTGACTGAGGAACTGCTCGCCGGGAGTGGCCTGGCGGTCGGTGATGCGAAGTATTGGGAACGCCCGCTCGACGTGGCGATCAAGGCGCAGGGCGGCGACCCCTTTACCAACAAGAACCCCGCGTACCAGATCGCCTTCTATATTCAGCACAGCGGCGTGGCCTGGGGCATCCTGACGAACGGGCGGCTCTGGCGGCTCTATCACCGCGACACGGCGCACCGGCTCGACCGCTACTACGAGGTGGACTTACCGGCACTGGTAGCGGAAGGCGACCCGGCCCGCTTCCTCTACTTCGCCGCTTTCTTCGGGCGCGACGCATTCGAGCCCCACCCGCTCGGCGCGGCGGCGCTGCTCAAGGAGAGTGCCGACTACGCCAAGGGCGTGGGTGATACCCTCAAGGCCCAGGTCTACGAGGCGCTGCGGCACGTCGCACAAGGCTTCCTCGACCACCCCCAGAACCACCTCGCCAGCGATCCGGCCACGCTCAAGGCCATCTACGATAATTCGCTGATCGTCCTCTACCGGCTGCTCTTCATCCTCTACGCCGAGGCGCGCGAACTCCTGCCCGTGCGGGAGCGCGCGATGTACCGTGACTCCTACAGCCTGTACGCGATCACCCGCGACATCGCGAGTAGCGTGCGGCTCAATAAGCTACTCCTGTCCGGTACCGCGACGCTCTGGCCGCGCCTCCAAACCCTCTTCGGGATCATCAACGAGGGCAGCCCGCCGCTTCACGTCGCGACCTTCAACGGCGGGCTCTTCGACCCCGCGCGCCATCCCTTCCTCGAACGCTACACGGTGGGGGATGCGCGCTTACAGGCCGCGCTCGATAAACTGGCGCGCGTCAAGGATGAGTTTGTCGATTATCGCGATCTCGCCGAGCGCCACCTCGGGACGATCTATGAGGGGCTGTTGGAGTTCCACCTCACCGCCATCCCGCGCGAGGGGGAATGGACGCTGGCGCTGCTCAACGATCGGGGCGAGCGCAAGGCGACCGGCTCCTACTACACGCCGGATTACATCGTGAAATACATCGTGGAGCGGACGATCGGGCCGGTGCTGCGCGGGGCGGTGGCGGGCAAGGGGACCGACGCGGAGAAGATCGCCGCCGTCCTCGGCGTCAACGTGCTCGATCCGGCGATGGGCAGCGGGCATTTCCCGGTCGAGGCGACCGCCTACATCGCGCGCTTCCTGATCGATCTGGCGGTGACGCCCGACGCCGACGCGGGCGGCGAGACCGACCTGGCCTACTGGAAACGTCGCGTGGCGCAGAACTGCATCTACGGGGTGGACCTCAACCCGCTGGCGGTCGATCTCGCCAAGCTCTCCCTCTGGCTGGCGACGGTGGCGAAGGATCGTCCGCTCTCGTTCCTCGATCATCACCTCCGCACGGGTAATGCGCTGGTCGGCGCGCGGCTCGCGGACTTGCAGATCGGCGCGCGCGACGATAAAGCCCGCAAGCGGCCGAGTAAGAGGGTGGAGCAAGCGGCGGCGGCGGGCCAACTCTCGATGCTCGATGACGACACCTTCCGGCAGAGCATGGGGGGTGCGGTGAGCTCGATGTGGCGGATCGAGGGCACGGCGGGCGACACGATCGCCGAGGTCAAGGCGCAGGAGCGCGCGTATGCCGAACTGCGCGACGGCCTGAACCGCAAGTACGGGCGACTGGCCGATCTCGTGAGCGCCACCCATTTCGGGGTGACGATCGATGCCGCGCTGTGGACACCGCTGGCCGATTTCGCGACGGGCCGCACCATCGCCGCGCCCGCGCGGTTCACCGAATGGCTGGACGCGGCGGCTAGGTTAGTGGACGAGCGGCGCTTCTTTCACTACGAGTTGGAGTTCCCCGAGGTCTATTTCGATCGTAACGGGCAGGCGCTCGGTGAGCGCGCGGGCTTCGACGCGGTGATCGGCAACCCGCCGTATGTGCGGCAGGAAGAACTTGCTCAGTTCAAACCCTTCTTTGCCGATAACTATCCAGAGGTTTACCACGGCGTTGCAGACCTATACGTCTATTTCTTCGCGCAGGGACTGCGTCAACTTCGAGAGGCTGGCAGAATTGGATATATTTCATCCGGGACGTTCCGGAAGCTGAACTTCGGAGCACCTTTGCGTCAGCATCTAGCATCTCAATCAACGATAATCGAGGTTGTTGAGTTTGGGCAGCAACAAATCTTTAGCGATGCCATAACATACCCGATCATTTACATTGCAGAAAAGCGTGTCCCAGAGTCTGATTCAACGCTGCTCGTACGAACTTTTAGTGACTCAAGCACAGTTTCCAGAGGGTTTACGAGCATTACTCCGAAGGGCGCTGATACTTGGACCTTTATAAGCGGGAATCTCCGGCATATCATGCACGGGTGGGCAAAATCTAAACCTTTGCATACAGTTCTTAGCAAACCGATATATCGAGGCGTTACGACTGGCTTGAATGAAGCCTTCGTTATAACTAAGGATACTCATCAAAGAATAATTGAAGCCGATCCCGCATCAGCGACGATCCTCATGCCTTTTCTACGAGGCGAAGACTTACGACCCTGGTATCAAAAAGACGAGCATTTATGGCTCGTCTTTGCCCGGCGAGGTATTGATATCAATGCATATCCCGGTGCTAAAACCTACCTACAGCAGTTTCGTGAACGATTAGAGCCACGTCCAGCGAACTCGTTAGACCACTCATCCGCTTCGCAGGGACGCAAGACTGGGGCTTATCAGTGGTACGAAATCCAAGATTCAGTGGATTACTATCATGTGTTCGAGCATCCACGTATTCATTCTACGAAGATATCCCTTTTCCCCACTTTCTCCTTCTTAGAGAAGAACGCTTACGCTGGTAATACTTCATATGTAATTCCAACACCAGACGAAAAAACCGCTGGCTATTTGCTCGGCTTGCTCAACTCGCGTGTCAGCGAATACTTTTGTCGAAACATCTTTGCAGCGAAAGCCAACAACTATTATGAAATCCAACCCAGCGGGTTATCGCAATTCCCGATCCCTGATGCGCCCGCAGCCGAGAGTGATGCGATCGGGGTCCTAGCGATGGCAATAACTGAACAAGCGCGGATTCGCTACATACTTCACACGCAGGTTCGCCACCGGATCGCTTCGGACCTCGGTGTGGTAGGAAAAGCGCTGAATCAAAGACTCACCGCCTGGTGGAATCTAGACTTTCCCGCCTTCCGTGCCGAATTGCTGAAGGTATTCAAGCGCGATATCGCCCTCAAAGAGCGCGACGACTGGGAGGCATGGCTGGCGGAGCAACGGGCGGCACACCAGCACCACACCGCCGAGATCGTGCGCCTGGAAACTGAGTTGAATAGCCGCGTCTATACGCTGTTCGATCTCACGCCCGCCGAGATCACGCTGATCGAAGAGAGCACGAAGTACCGATACGGCGAGGTGTGAACTGATAGTGAGCTGTGCTACTCCGCGCGCTCATACCGGGCGAGCATCAGGCCGAGGCGCGTGGTCTCCGCCCCCACGCGGGCCAGGTAGTCCAGTTCCAGCCGGTGCGCCTCCCAGAAGAGGCGGTCGTACGTCTTCCAGTGCATCCCCTTGGGCTTCGGCGGGAACGGCGCAGGCAGCGCGGGCGAGCCGCCGAGCCGCACTTTCAGCGCCTGGTGCTTCGCCAGCGCGCGGTCGGTCGCGTCCTCCCGCGTCGAGGGGTAGGCGAGGCGGTAGCAGTGGCGGCAGGCGAAATACTTGCCCGCCCCGTAGAGGATCGCCACGCGCCGCCCGCAGCGGACACCGTTCACCGATACCAAGCAGCGAAACCAGGGCCGCCACCCGCCGTACCGGCAGGGCGTCCAGTCGAGCGTCACCAGCTCGGCGACATCCTCCCACGCCCCCTGCCCGCGCCGCGAGCGGTAGTGCAGCGCCAAGAAGAGCGCCCGCCCCGCATCGGCGACTGTGCCGATGCGGATGGTGATCAGCGCGCCATCCGTCCAGTACCACCCGAAGTCCCCGCCCGGCGCGAGCCGCCCGGCCCGCTGCAACTGGCGCACATCGAGCCGTCGCACCCCCGCCGTCGTCTCCCGCGCGTCCCAGCGGTAGCGCCGCCCCGAGCCCAACCCGCCCATCCGTCACCCCCCTCGCGCGCGTGCGTAGCGTTTTACCGAAATCAATAGGCAACCGGGTCTCAATAAACCGCACCTCATGCGCTTTTTCTGCCATCCTAATCGAGAAAGTGTCCGGCGCACGAAGGTGCCGATTCCGTCCGATTTCCGACCCCGAAAGGGCCGATAGTGCCGCGTTTCTGGTCTATAGGACGATGGCAAGACGCGAAAAGTACGCAAAAACGCCCCTATACCGCGCCCGTTTCGTCCTCTGTTGCCGCTTCGTCGCGCTTCTGCGCCTCACTAACCAGCCTGGCGAACTCCTCGAAGTCGAGCAGTACCAGCCGTCGCGCCCGCACCCCCTGGGAGACCGCCGTCAGCACCACCGCTACCCGTTCCCCATCGGCGCGCTGCCGCCCTGCCCGGTCGAGCGCGTCCCAGAGCCAGCCTGGCGCGGTCGCCCGTGTCAGGACGGACACCGCCCAGCCGGGCGGGCGACAATCGGGTTGCCCGTACCCCGCGCTAGGGAGCCGTCGCGCCCCCAGCGCCCGCGCGACCATGCGTTCGTGCCGCAGCCAGCGCCCGCCATTCATCGTCGCCCCCCGTCTACCGCTCCCACGGCCAATATCCATACCGCGCATGAAACCGCCGATTCGCCTGCCTGCGATGCCACCGGCGGCTATGGGCCGCGTCGCGCGCCAGCGCGTCCTCATGCCGCCGAGCAAGCTGTCGTGCCCGCTCCGCCATGACGGCGGCGTACACGTCCGGCTGTCCCGCGCGCAGCCGTTTGAGGTGGGTATGCACCGTCCCCAGCCCGATCCCCAATCGGGCCGCGACCTCGGGATAGGTCGGCGCATCGCGCGGCACGATCAGCGCGAGCGCCACGCGCGCCCGCCCCGGCGGCAGCGCGCCGAGCGCGGCGAGCAACGCGGCGTGTCCTACGCTCTCCGTCTTTTTCGGGGCCGCACAAGGCGCATAACCCTCCCTGATCGGCATCGTCAACCATCCTCGCTGAGTACGAGATGGGCGGCGCGGATGCACGATCCGCAGCGCGCGGCGAGGCCGCCGGGATGCTCGGCGATCGCCTCGCCGCACGACAGGCAGCCGCCCGCCCCGCGTTGCCCGTCGCGCACGGTGAGCGTCGGCACCGTCCGCCAGGGGCGGGGGTGGCGCTGCCGCATCGCCGCCGCGCGCCAGCCGACGGCGGGATCGGCCCCGCCCGTTTGATTATTTGAATTCACCCCTGGTTTTTCGGCGGTATTCAACATGCCGGGTGCGGCGAGTACCGCGAGGAGCGCCCATTTGTGCCGCCGCAACTCGGACAAGAGGGCGGGCGTGAGCGCGTCCTTGGGGTGGTAGCGAAGTTCGTCGCCCACGGCGCGCAGGGTGATCCCGTGGCGCTGTAGCCGGTCGAGCAGTGCTACCGCGCTCATACCCGCCCCCAATCGTCGGCACCATCCCGCTCCCCCGCCCTAGAATCCCTGGAATCCCTAGAATTGGCCGTGTCCGGTTCGTGTGCGCTGTTTGTAGGGGTTGTAGGGATTGTAGGGGCGTGGCGCGGGTTGACCTCGTATTCCGGCGCGGGCTTACGTCCGGGGCCGGTGCGCTCCGGCGCGGGTAGCGGGCGGATGTGGCGGTGGGCGACCAGCCGATCGAGCGCCTGATCGAGCCGCTCCGCCTTCTCGAAGCGTCCGCGCGTCCCCTGCCACGCCGCCTGCTTGGGGAAGGTCGCGCCCCCGTGCAACGCGACCCAGCGCAGCAGGTAGCGCGCATCCGCCTCGCCAGGATCGAGGCCCATCGCGGTCGCGGCGGCGAGCGCGTGGGCGCTGGCATACTCGCCGATGGCGATCGCGCCCGCGATCACCACCAGTCCGATCGGCTCGTCCCACGGGCGCTCGGCGTCGGCGTGCGCGGCGAGGTGCAGCAACCCGGCGATCCGCGCGACGGTGCCGGGGAGCTTGCTCCCCCAATCGGCCATGTCCCCCAGCCGCCCGAACTCGCCGAGTTGCGGCTCATTCGCCCGCCGGAAGTCCCCGAAGCGCGCGGCCGCGTGGCCGTCGAGGACGAGCCGGTGCGGCTCCGGCGGCAGCGGCAGGTCGAGGAGCGCCGCGAGCGTGGCGATATAGGCGTCGCGCGCCGCATCGGGGACCGGCGGCGGGTCGCTGTCCCGTCGTCCGACGTAGCTCTCCGGGAGTGCGTAGAGGAAGCGCGCGACCAGCCCGCGCCCCCGGAAGGCCGGTTTGTCGGCGAAGGCGCGCAGCACGTCCGGCTGCACGGTGACGCCGACCGTCAGCGCCGGATGCTCGATCCGCTCGCGCCGCCCGCGCCGGTTGACCACGATCGGGTCGCCCGCGTGGCCGTGCAGATAGACCTCCAGATTCGGCCCGCCGTTCTGCGAGTAGCGCCCGGCCATCAGCTCGAAGACCGTCCCCTCGGCGCTGAGGAGCGCCAGCCGCCCGCCCTGCTCGGCGAGGAGGGTCTTGACCGTCTCCGGCGTGGCGTCGTCGGCGATCAGCTGCGGATCGACCGGCTCCGGCATCCCCGCCAGTTCGCGCGCGTGCTGCTCGGCCCGCGCGGCGGCCGCCTCCCGCTCCACGGCGTCCTTGCCCTCGGCGGCCTCGCGCTCGGCCTTCCGCAGCGCGCCCTCCTTGATCTTGCGGCGGGTGCGCGCCGCCGCGTGCTCCTCGGCCAGCCGCGCCAGCTCCGCCCGTTCCCAGGCTTCGAGCGGGGCGACGATCGCGCGGAAAACCGCCGACTTGCGGTTGCCGGAGGCGAGCACCGCGACGGCGAAGAGGTTGACCGGCTCGACCCAGCCCGCGCGCGGCATGACGATTACCTTCCCCGCCGCCGTGGTGGCGAGCGCGGTCAGCGCCAGTAGCCCGGCGAGATCGGGCGGCGTCTGCGTGGCGACGGCGAGCGCGGCCACGAACGCGCGCAGGACCGGCGGCAGCGCGTCGAGGGGAAAAGGCGGTAGCGCGGCGGTGTCGAGGGGGAGGGGTGGCTCCCAATCCGTCTCCGCTGTCCAGGCCGGGGCGGCGTCGAGGAGCGCTTGCAACTGCGCGGACGTGCCCCCGGCGGCGAGGAAGTCGGCGGCGTCGCCCTTCGGCGGCGCGTCGGGCCAGGCGAGCAGGCGCGCGGGGGTGTCGAGCCGGGCGAGTGCGCGCCCGATACGCGCCATGTGCCCCCGCCCTGGCTCGTCGTTGTCGGGCCAGAGGACGACCGGACGATCGTGCAATCCGGCGAGTGCGGTGTCGCCGGGCGTGCCGTGTGCCCCGGTGACGGTCCCCACGGCCAGCCACCCGGCATCGGTGAGCACCTGCGCGGCTTTCTCCCCCTCGCAGATGATGACCGGTGCGGCGGGGCGTTCATGCAAGCGCTCGCCCCCGTAGAGCGGCAGGGATTCTACTTTCCGCCCCCCCAGACCGGCGGTCGTGCCGTCCGGCTGATACCACGTCACCGCCTTGTCGCCGCCCGCGTACTCGCGGCGACGGTGGATCGCGACGGTAACGCCGTCGCCCTCACGGACCCGATAATCCACCGTCCGTATGGGCCGCCGCGAGGATGCTACCCCGTCGAGCAATGTGAATCGCGGGCCGTCGTGTGGCCGGGGATCGTGCCGGACGCCGCAGGCACAGTCGCCGGTGAGCTTGTGGACATAACAAGCGGTCTTGGCTTCGATCGGGAGCGTCCCGGCCTGTTCATCGCGACTACAACGCGCGAATGTGCCGTCCGAGGAACGGAAGCCGTGACAGCGGCGACCGGAACCACGCGCCAGTGTGTCCCAGCCGTCGCAGATCGGGCATGGACGCTCCTTGGCATACCGTTGTGCGCGATCGATCGATGCAGCGCTCATTCGTCCCTTTCCTCCCTCTTGGCGGCGCGAGTAATATGCGCCGAATCATGACGGGGAAAGGGATCAGGCTGCATCTGAGCCCCGCGTACTGAGTAGGCGCTCGATCTCGGCGCGCGGGATCACCGTGCGCGTGCCGAGCTTGACGACGCGCAGCCGCCCCTCGCGGATCAGCTTGAAGACGGTCGTGCGACCGCAGCCGAGCGCGTGCGCGGCTTCCTCGATCCGTAGTCCTTGCCGCTCGATCGGCGGCGCTGTCTGGTGGGAAACGATCATCGGCGTACCCTCCTATCTTATGGCAATGCTCGTTGCACTGCCCTGGATACGAGGATACGCCGACGTACAAAGGTAATCTACGATCGTAATATGATCAGAATACGATCGGAATACGCAAATAAGTACAGATCATATTTTCAGAGGCCAGCCGAGGCCCATGCCCCTTGGCGAAAGATAATTCTGGAGAGTGCGAAGATCGATACCAAGCGCGTAAGCCAATTGCTCTTGCGTCACGTAGCGCCCCGATTCGGCAAGCAGTTTATAGGTGCTGATCACGAGTTCCGGCCCACATCGATACGAGCCGCGCGGGCGACCCAGGCGTCGTCTACGTCGCTCAGGCACGATGAGCGCGGCTTCTTCCCCTGCTGGTAAGGGTGCAGGCGCACGGCGGATGTGGATCGCCGGTATCGGGTAGGGTATCGGAGCACTACCTACCGTACCGAGCCGGGCGATGTCCTGAGTTAGGCGGGTGAGCGAGTCGGCCCAATGTCCGAGCCCTGACTGCATACTCGCCAGGGACGCTTGTGAATCCGCGACCGCCTTCATAGCGGCAGTTGCGGGGCCTACCCCCGAGGCTAAAATCGTGTCACGCATCCCAGAGATGCCGAATGTCTCGCGCTCGACCAAGGCACCGATTGCGGTGCCTACCGCTGTAGCAATCGCGTTCTGCTGGTTCGCCAATTGCTTGACCGTGGAGTCAATCTGTCCGAAGAAGGCTGGCGAGGGAAGGGAGCCGCCGAGTAGCTTGGTAGCCGCCGCAATGCTGTCCCCGGCGTACCCGTGAAACGGCTGGTGGAGACCAAAGGCTTCGCGCATCGTCGCGTAGCTTGGACCCAATAGTGCCGCAGCGTCCATCTGTCCGAAGAGAGCGGGAGAAATTGGTGGCGGCACGGGCGCGCCTGTAGCGGCGAGCGATGTTATAGTAAACATGCGGGTCACTCCTTCTCAGTGGCGCGTCACCGCCCCGGCTGTTGTCGCAGCGCGGGGCCTAACTCGGCGGAATGCTTCACGGTTACTTCACGGACGCTGCGAATCGTCCGAGTTCATCACTGTACGCACACAGTCACCGTACAATAGATTATAGCCATTTTATCGTATTGGGATGAACAATGCCACTCGAAAGCGAATTAGGGCGAACGGTACAGTAGCGAGGGTCGTTGTGGTTGCGGACCAAAAGGTCGCAAGTTCGAGTCTTGCCAGGCGCACCCTAAAGTATCCGAAGCAAAGCAACGACGACGGCGGAGGCGATGCCTCCGCCGTCGTCGTTTTCCCGTCGTTATGGACCAGTTCTGGGCCAATCAGGCGAAAAGTCCCTCCGGCTCGTCCGCCGCGTCATGCCCCATGCTGGCGATATGGGCGCTGCACCGCCGGAGGGACCGAGCGTGACCCACAGACCTCGGCGACTCCTGACGACACGCTTGCCCGCCTCGTCCTCGGGCGTGCACCATGCCGACCTGTGGGGTCACCGCACGGTCGGCCACGACGACGCAGGCTGCGGGGTTGCTAACAGTCGTAAAGGAGGAGATATGGACGATCGCGTGCTCCACGATTTGTTCTCGCTGGAAGGGAAGGTCGTGCTCGTCACCGGTGCCAGCAGCGGCATCGGGCGCGAACTCGCTGTCACCCTCGCGCAGGCCGGGGCGCGGGTCGCCCTCGGCGGGCGCTCCGTCGAGCGCCTGACGGCGACCCGCGAGACGATCATGGCCCAGGGCGGCGAGGCCGAATCTTTCCCGAGCGATCTCGGCGAACTCGATGCCGCTCAGGCGCTAGCGCGCGATGTACACGCCCATTTCGGACGGATCGACATCCTGATCAATTGCGCCGGGATGAACCGACGCGAGCCCGCCGTCGCGGTCCAGCCCGCGACCTACGACGAGATCATGGCGGTCAACCTGCGCGCCCCGTTCTTCCTCAGCCAGGCCGTTCTCCCGCTGATGGCCGACAGTGGCGGGGGCAAGATCATCAACATCGGCTCGCTCACCACCGCCTATGGCCTCGGCAAACTCTCCGTCTACGGGCTGACGAAGAGCGCGATCGGGCAGCTGACGCGCACGCTGGCGGTCGAGTGGGCGGCGCACAACGTGCAGGTGAACTGCATCTGTCCCGGCTGGATCGAGACCGCGCTGAACAAAGCGCTCTGGGACGACGCGCACACGCGCGCCTGGATCCTGGAACGGGTTCCGGCGGGGCGTCCGGGACGCCCCGCCGACCTCACCGGCCTCGCGATCTACCTGGCCTCGCGGGCCTCCGACTTCACCACCGGCCAGACTTTCTACGTGGACGGCGGCTTCATGGCGGGCGGCCAGTGGTGAGCCTCCCGCCGGTGGTGGTACGAGGGACGCCGCGCCGGACGCCGTGAGGAGGGCGCGAGACACGCCGGGCGACACGGCACTATCGGATGACGATAAGAGGAAGGGGCGCAAAGGATGGTCAAGCTCTACGGACAGGATTGGAGCGCCGACGAACTCCGCCGCCACGTCGGGACGATGGACCAGCTCGCGGGGATCACGGCGGGCGAGAGCACCGATGGCGCGGCGCGCGGCGTACGGACCATCGAGGTGCAGACCGGGGGAGGCCTGTCGTTCACGGTCCTGCCCGAGCGGGGCATGGACATCGGCGAGGCCCGGCTGGACGGGGTGCCGCTCGCCTGGCATTCGGCGATGGGCGTGGTCCACCCGTCGCGGCACGAGCGCGACGGGCGCGGTTGGGAGCGCTCCTTCGCGGGTGGACTCCTGGCGACCTGCGGCCTGGACAACATCGGCGCGGCGAACGTGGACGAGGGGGTCGACTATCCGCAGCACGGGCGGATCAACAATATCCCCGCGACGCATGTGCGGTACGACGGCGCATGGGACGGGGACGAGTACCTCCTCACCATCGAGGGGCGGGTGCGGCAGGCGAACCTGTACGGGGAGAACCTGTTGCTGACGCGGCGCATCGAGACGCGCCTCGGGGCCGTCGCCCTCGCCGTCACCGACACCGTCAGCAACGAGGGCTACCGCCCCGAGCCGGTGTTGCTCCTGCACCACATCAACCTCGGCTTCCCGGTGCTCGCGGCCACGAGCGAACTCCTCCTCCCGCCCGGCACGCGCTCGACACCGGACGAAGCGGTGTGGCGTCGCGGCGATGCGCCGGGCACCGGGAGCCAAGTCATCACCCACAACGTGCCGCCCGACGCGGATGGCCTGGCCGAGGTCGCGCTGGTCAACCGTGCATTCGCCGGGGGACGAGGGCTCGGCGTCGCGATCCGCTACACGCAGGGGTCGTTCCCGCTCCTCTGGCAATGGCGCAATCTCCTCGCGGGGGAGTACGTGATGGGGCTGGAGCCGTCCACCGGGCGCGGGGGCGGGAGGCGGGCAACGCGCGAGGCGGGCGAGCTACGTATCCTCGCGCCCGGCGAGATGGCGACCTTCCGCACGGAGATCGCCGCGTTGCGCGACCACGCCGCGATCGACGAGACGGCACGACGGATCGGCGGCGACTAGAGGGTGTTAAGGACTTCATGGTAACGCTTGTTCTCGCAAGGACCAATCCGGGCGCGATCAGCGTCGCCCGGAACGCCCTCCGGCGGGTGTAACGGTCGCAGCAGCGGCGGCACGAGGAGAGCGGGCCACCCGGTGGGCAACGCGGAGACATCTACCCCGCCGAGTCGGCCAGTTTCCGGCATACGTTACACAATTGGTAGCAATAAGTCCTTAACACCCTCTAGACCGGGAGTGAGCGTCGGTCCCGCAGCGGCAACGGGCTAGGACCTGTCTGGTGGATATTCGAGTTGGATTTCGGAGTGTCGTAGAGTAGGAGGCAACCGGCCTGGACCGGTTGGGGGCGATAAGGAGTAAAGAGGCGATGACGGGATTTGATGGGCAGATCGTGATTGTGACGGGCGCGGCTATCCGGGATCGGGCTGGGAATCGCGCAGGCGTTCCACCGTGCCGGAGCAAGCGTCGTCCTGGGTGATGTACGACAGGACGGGCTGGACCAGGTCCAGGGGACGTTCGCCGATCAAACGCGGCTAGGCGTTCGTGCAGGTCGATGTGCGCGACCAGGCGTCGATGGCGCATCTCGTCGCGGCAGCGGAGCAGGCGTTCGGCCCGCCTTCGGTCATGATCGCGAACGCGGGCATCGTTCCGAACGCCTCGGTCCTGGACATGGACGTGTCGGAATGGGACGCCGCGATCGAGACGAACCTGCGGGGCGTGTTCCTATCCTGCCAGGCCGCGGCCCGGAGCATGGTCGCGCACGGGACCCGGGGTCGGATCGTCACCATCTCGTCCGTCGCCCATAGTATCGGGCGGCTAAACCGAAGCGCCGATGGGATCTACAGGGGGTGCCTCCTGATGCGACTCCGGCGACGGCATAAACAGGGCCTCGGCCAGCGCTTGCAGCTTGCGGCGGCAGCGGGATTGGACCTCGGGGATGC
>JAABUP010004111.1_pt1 | contig 24364 bp, 27 predicted proteins | sample 5559201 | NCBI WGS metagenome assembly JAABUP01 (sample SAMN10711887, study PRJNA513373) | rock metagenome | isolation source: Antarctica rocks | place: Antarctica
AGATCCCTTCTTCAAAGCATCGCATGAAGCGACTCATCGATGAAAGGAAGCCTCAGTGGAGAGGGTAGCCAACAAAAATTGCGGTGCCGAGATGCCCGAAGGCAGCTCGATAAGTATTGCCGCCGCGATGTGCAATGCAGGGCTCTAATCATGGCAGACCCTCTACTTGATCAAGGTTGCCGCGCCAAGGTAAGTATGAATTCAAAAGAAGGAAAAGAGAGAAAAGAAGACGAAATGAGTGGGGTATTAAGTATTGGGAGCCGAGGGAGCCTCGCGCTAAAAGCCCACCACAGCTACCTGGCATTCGCGTAAAAGGCTCAGAAATGAAGTGCTTGCTCTCAAACAAAGATGGTACATCTTCCATCTCTGAAATTCTAGCAACGAATCTTTCATCTGTTTGATGACCGGAAGACATCAGAGACTTGCTGACTCACTCGTCAATTACAAGACAAATCGACATACAGCGCAAGGAAGGCGGTGCAAGTACGCGCGACGTCTGAGGAATTGGTCCCGAATTACCCTTTGATTGTAGGTCTTCACCGACTGGATCAAAGCTACTCGCAATCGTATCCAACAGCGGAATGCAACCATTAGAACATTTGTCGACGAACTGCGCGATTCACCTCACACGCGTCCGTGAAGTAAGCTAGCCAATGTGGGCTAGCGAAAAGTACGAATTTGCACAGAGCTGACAACTACTCTTCTTCTACGCTTTCCAGTAGTTGCACGACCATACCTCAGTAATCCACTGATACTCGTGCTTCGAGCCGACGCCTAGACCAACTTTGTTTGAATCGGCACTGAACTCCTCATCGTACGGGCGAAACATCCAGGAACGATAAATTTGTGGCTGTAGCTCAATGCAATTTCTCAGAATTCCACTGGTTCAAGGTCCCAGACTCGCATCAACGATGTCTCACTATGGTCGACTGATGTAGGTTCGACCAAGTCACTTTGGGGCCGATTCTTGAAGGCGCGTAGCTTTGCCAAAGGATGTAACGTTTCGTCCAGGCGCTGGATCTCTGAGTAGTACCCATTATATATCGACAGCACGAACGGTTGTTCCTAGCCAATCCTTCGATGGCATTAATCCAATTCGAAACAACGTGGAGTTACCGAGAGCAACGAAGAAAGTATTGTCGCTTGCTGGAGTCATTAGTCGTCCTCGAACCGGATTGCCTTTCTTCTTCTGCACTTAGCCCCAGAACCTTTGCTTCAATTAATCAAGAAGCCTCGATCGTACAGTAGCCGTAGGCGAGGGCCGTCCTTCCCAGAAGCTTGACAAGCTTGTCTCGACTTGCGCTGACAGCGAAAGTCAATTATCAGGAGCTTTAGACGAAGCTCTGAATAGCGATGAAGCGTCGTTTCAGATGAAAGCACAATGAACATGAGTGGAGGTATTCATGTTGACGCGGCGAGAAGCTTACGTGGGCGATTCTCGACGAAGTCTCACCACCGTCTGCGGATTCATGTGTCGGCTTGTAGAATGTGATACCGCGTAGAAGTCAGCTCGAGGGGATCGTGCAAGACGTCTATAAGTACTGTCTTCTCCCTCCTTTTCTGCCCTCATCAACACCATCTCTTTCGATTTCCCAGTCAAGAAGCTACATTCGTTAGTAAAACATTCAGACCAAGTTCCAATACAAGCATCACTTCAATTCAGTATGCGCCCATCAACCATCTTCGCCTTTCTGATCGCTTCTCTGGCTCCGGCCGCCATCTTGGCCGCACCAGCTCAATCTCATGGACCACCATGGTGCTCACGGCCCTCCTCCCAGCCAGATAAGCGGGCATACGGGGCCTCCCCCAAGTGGCAGTCCTCCCCCGAAGCCTACCGGCGAGCCCTCTGGACCGCCCCCAACCGGCACTTTCTGTGGTCCACCTCCTACCTCAACCCCTGCCTAGAGAGGTGACGCTCACAGCGACCTCGCAGAAGACAAGCGTTGGTATAGCACTCAGTCTTCTTTGAACGCTTTGACTGTCTGACAGACGTATAAGGAAAAGTGTAGCAGCAGCAAACCCTTGCCAACGAGGACAATATTTCTGTGGAAGAGCTGTTATCTGGGCAAATGGCACCAAAGGCATAGAATTGATATTCGCTAGCTGGCTAGCATGTGGCATTTGCAATAGATCACGCTGCGGATAGAATAGCTCGATAGACTTTCATTTACATCAATCAAAGCTTTCCTCTTCCCCAGTCTTTTCCAATCTTCGGTGTCAAATTTTGGTTTGCTGAGGCTGGCAATCTGCAGTACAGATCACCGAGATGTAGGCCTTCATTGTTTCCAGCTAACCTAATGACCTTTGCTTTGGCATTAGCACGGTGACGTCCAGACACAAGCGTAGAATGGCAGTCGAAAGCAGCCAATCCTAGCTTGTTTTGTGCCTGCATTGCATACACAGGAAGGACACTTTGTTCAGAAGTACTTTCATCGCACTCATCGCATTCTCTGTCTCAGGAACCGTTTCCGAAAGGCTCTGTATTGCTGCACAGGGGGCCCATGCATTCTGACGTCGAGCCGAGTGGGCCCCTGCCAACTTATTTGCCTAACGAATCTAGGCCTTGAGTATCGTAAGCCACGGCTACCTGAGTTCCAATGCGTCAAGTACATGATGCAAGCAAAGTAGATGGATTATTTGGCTTTGGCAGCATGTTATGGGAGGACAGGTATTAGATCACCCTCCTTGTTGTCCTCAGCAAGCTCGGTTGAAATCTGCAGGATTCCGCGGCACGGCGGGGTTGAGGAACAGGTTTTGATGATCGGCCGGTCCATCTGGAGACTAAGGCCACGATGGGGTAGCGTATGTATGGTGTGGGTTCCTTGATAAACCCTGATTCCCGTCGCTTCGCAAACGTTTTCATCTGAACTTTGTGTTTCCTATTGACAGCTGTATACATACCTATGATCGCGATTGTCCAATTATTCAAGCCATATATATAGTCCTCGATATACTTGTTATTAGTAATTGCCAAGCAGCGTGCTAGCCCGTCTTCTGAGCCACCTCATAGGTTGGGATGGTATCCGAACATGGATTCAAGCTTTGCCAAGAGACATCGACCATAAGCTCGGAATTTGCCAAGAACCCCAACGAGGCACCAACCGAGATTGCCAAGAGGCTATACGGACGTAATAAACCCTCTGCGGTCAATCAGGATCCTTCTCGCATCGACCGACCTGATATCTCAGTCGTCGACCTTGACCGAGCTCGCCAGTGTGGCAGGTGGGGATCCAACGAGCCCAGCGAGCTCTTCCTCCGAGTCTTCCACGATGTCATCTCATGTCTTGATGCTGACCCATTGGAAGGGATGGTGTCACCACCTTTGATGGGGAGTCATGGCACCATTCCCTTGACCATCATTGCTCCGCTGGCAGACATCTTCCGGCACATGGCCAACTTGATCGTGAGAGCTGAGAAAGAAGTCATCTTCATCACTTGCGCCTGGTCAGCTTCTGTCGCCGCACGGCTCATAAGCGATGCCTTGAAGGAGCTCTCGGCAAGGGCGGGGCGAAGAGGTGAACGGGTTTTGGTCAAGGTGATGTATGACAAGGCCGGAGCTGCACAGTTCGTGAATTGCCGTCAGCCAGTCAAGCCAGAAGTGTACTCCAAGTATGTAAACGTTCACAATCGCTACTTGCCTGAAATTTTCACTGAATTAATTATCGTAGGGAACCGATTCTTTTGCCTAAACCCGAAGAGATTCCTCATGTAGACTTGCAGGTCATCAATTTTCACAAGCCTTTGCTGGGGACCCTCCATGCCAAGTTCATGATAGTAGATAGAAAAATTGCCGTGGTGGAAAGCAACAACACGGAAGACAATGACAACATGGAAATGATGACGCATCTTGAAGGCCCTGTTGTCGACTCGATCTATGATACCGCGCTCATCACTTGGGGAAATGTCTTTTCACCATCCCTACCAAGCGCCCATAACTCTGCGACCGAGGGTGGCCTCAGCACCACCAACGGGCCCAAAGAGCCTCTATACGTCGAAAGAGATTCTGCTAGAGACCAGCATCAGGTAGTGATTGATGGTCAAGCAGCACAGTTGCAAGAGCTTATGCCTGGTGAGCCGCGATACGACCCTGACATGGCTTCGGAGATCACTCGTATGCAGTCGGCTTACTCACCTAAACCAAACGAGTCGCGACTCCAAGCCACGAATCGGCAACTCAATCTAGCCTGTTCGAAGCCTTTTGCTCCCACAGCGCCGGACATACCAGAGGGACAGGAGTTCACTCCATACATACCGATCTCTACCCCGTCACCCTTCCCAATTGCGCTCGCGTCTCGGCCACCGTTCGGACGGCCGAATAACAGCAATGTCTTTGTTCCTCAGAACGAAGCCTGGCTTTCCGGAATTCGCAATGCCAAAACTTCCGTCTTCATTCAGACCCCCGACTTAAACGCAACTCCACTTCACGGCGCCATCATTGCGGCTTTGAGGCGAGGCGTCGAGGTCACCTACTATGTTTGCCTTGGTTACAATGATGCCGGCGAGATCATGCCTGGACAAGGCGGCACAAATGAAATGTTTGCCAGCGACCTCGTCAGTAGTCTTTCTGAATCGGAACGGAATCTGCTGCATATTGCATACTATGTAGGGAAAGATCAGGATCATCCAATCCATCACAATTTCAAGGCTCGTAGCTGTCACATTAAATTAATGATCGTCGATGGATATCTTGGTATCCAGGGATCAGGAAACCAGGATACGCAAAGTTGGTATCACAGTCAAGAGATCAATATCATGATTGATAGTGAAGAGATTTGTCGAAGGTGGAAAGAAGGAATTGATAGAAATCAGAACACTGCGCGATACGGAAAGGCAGGAGTTGATGACGGTATGTGGAGGAACAAAGAGGGTAAGGAAGCAGAGGGTAGTATGGGTAGGCCCGGTAAAGTCGTTGGATGGTTTAAAGGTGCAATGGGAATGGTCAAAAAGGCACAGGAAAAAGGTACCTTCTGAATCCAACATTTACCTGGAGATGACTTTATGAATTTCCTTGGGATTTTCTCGACGTGGTCTTTGTGGTATTTCGTGACGAGATGTATGTACAATTGCTTTCAAAACTTCGGGGCTGTTTATCGAGGGTGATCCTGAGCCCGCCTGAAAAAGAAGACGATAAGCGTCGATTCCCTACCGAAGTTAGAGGCAAGTCGATTGCAAAGACAATCGAAACCGAGGAAAGTACATTCAGCAACAGAAAGAAAACTATGAAAGTCTTGATGCTGATGTAGATCAATTGAAGCGTTTTAACAGTGTAATATTTGATGGCCAGTACACACTCCACTGATCAGACAAGACGCGCTGGTATCAGAAAGGACCTTGCTAAGACCAAGCATTCAACTCACATAGGCGCTTCGGCACCGAGATCCGCCAATGTGAGAGTAGAATTTGGTCATCTGTACGCTCCTAGATGTTGAAAATGCCTCCACGATTGAGCTGTGTTCCGTAGTATAGCTCTTCTGCTGTTGGCCTGTGATTTCCCAGCTTCTATTTCCTGTGGGGTTTCTCCAAGAACGGTCATTCGATCGGAATGAAAGATGTGGTCTTACACTGAGCTCTGTCGGTTGATCTCAAATTCGACTCATGCAATGAATCTTCGCTCACCCTTTCGACATGTAACTACGGCGCTAGCGCAGACACGCGCATGAAAGGCGGCAGGAGTAGCGTGCGTGAACAGCATGCACGGCACATTGGACGAATCAAAGCACCCTTCACTTGAAGCTTATGCAGTACTATCTCGACCATGTGCACGACTGGAGGTGGGGAAGAATCCTTCGTGTCTTGCAGATCGATACCTTGATTCAGAGGGCAGCAGTGTCCTCATCTCTCATGATTTTCTCCTTTCCTACTATTAACTTGAACCCGTCGCAATGGAATTGACGTACCAAGACCTAGTCGCAACGGTGAGCTTGATCTCCTTGGCATATTGGATATGTCTAGCGGTGTATCGATTGTACTTCAGTCCGCTCGCCAAAATCCCTGGCCCGAAGCTTGCTGCAGTGACACTTTGGTTCGAATTCTACTACGATGTGATCAAGCGAGGTCGATACACGTGGAAGATTGCAGAGATGCACGAGCAATATGGTAGAACCCTCTTCAAGCCGGAAACCCAAGTACGTTGACTTACCATTCAGGTCCCATCGTGCGCATCAGTCCCCACGAAGTGCATATCAATGATCCCGAGTACTTGATTGTAAATCTGAGTATTCGCTTGACTATCACTAACACGAATCAGCTACTATGACGAGGTATATGCGGGTTCCTCAAGACGAACAATGAAATACCATTGGGCCGTGAAAGGCTTTGGGGTTACCACTTCCACATTCGGGACTCCAAGCCATGAGATCCACCGGAATCGACGAAATGCTGTTGCTCCTTTCTTCTCGAAGCAATCTGTATACCAATTGGAGCCTTTGGTTCAAGGTATTATTGATAAATTGACTTCGCGACTGGAAAGTCTTCGAGGATCTGGGAGCGTCATCAATCTGGTTCATGTATTTGCTGCACTGACTTCCGACATTATCGTGCAATATACCTTTGCCAAGCCGTATGGTTTCATAGATAGTCCAGATTTCGCTTTGCAATGGCACAAAGGGATGATGGATGTTTGCGAGATCTTCCATACTTTCAAGCAATTCGGCTGGATGGAACCGACGGTGCGGATGATACCTCCTTGGTTAGTGGAGAAGATGAGTCCACAAATGGGAGCATTGTCCAGCCTCGAAGCGGTACGTCGGAGGAGTCATTGATGATTATCGTTCGTGCTGAAGGTGATCTAGATGGTACGCGATCAAGTCCTCGGAGTCAAAAGCGAGCTTGCCCAGGGCAAGAAGCCTGTTGGACAGAAGACCATTTTCTATGACCTGCTCACCAATGATCAGCTGCCGCCGGAAGACAAGGCCGTTGATCGTCTTCAGGCTGAAGGACTATCACTTGTTGCTGCCGGGTAAGTGTCCAAAGCAGTTCACTACATTAGCTTTTGTATTCTTCTAACAGTGGATGATCCAGCTCAATGACAGTAGCACATACGCTTTCTGTCATAGCAGTCCACGTTATCAAGGATGAGAAAATGTTCAAGAAGTTGCAGACAGAGCTAAAGACGGTTATGCCTATGCCTTACTCACAGCCGACATGGAATCAGCTCGAGCAACTTCCCTTTCTTGTAAGTCTACATCTAATGAGTAGCATGTATGACCGGAGGCACCAGCCGCAAATACTATTAGCTCACTATGTCGCAGACTGCACTAATTACCAAGGTCTAAGGTAAGGAAACCCGTCAATCCGTATACAGTGAACGGAAAATTGCAATGTCAAGCCGCTGATCGTCAATAGATGGGGATATGGCGTGACGGAAAGACTACAGCGCATTTCGCCCGATGTAGCATTGCAATACGGGGACTTGACAATACCACCTGGCGTGCGTCAAATCCAAGCCCAGCAGCTTTCCCTTCTCCCGAGAAGAAACCATCTCGTATGCGAAGCTGACACCGTTCTTAGACGCCGGTAGGGATGACCTCCGTTCTCATGCACGACAATCCAGCGCTCTTTCCCGAGCCTAGAAGATTCTCTCCCGAGAGATGGCTTCAGCCAACGTTTGCTGAATTGCGAAAATACCTCGTCCCCTTCAGCAAGGGATCGCGACAATGTCTGGGCATGAAGTAAGTTCGACTTCCCATATCTGCTCGCATCGGCCTTGCTGACCAACTACACTGCTTAGTCTTGCTTATTGTGAGCTGTATCTTGCCCTTGCCGCAATCTTCGCACCTGGGCGGTTCGCATTGGAGTTATTTGAGACGAGTGAAAGGGACACGGAGATTGTGCATGATTTCTTCAACGCCAGTTTCCCGACGGATTCGAAGGGGATTAGGGTCCTGGTGAAGTGAAGTGTGATTCGAGAACGCTCGTCTCTCCGGTTGCTCATCGTAAATGGTCTGATGGCAGGTGATTTGGGGAAGAAGCACAGCCACGAATAGGCATCATCAAAGGTACATGAATGGTGTGATAATGTCTTGGGCTGTGGAACTTTCTCGAAGAGCATTGCGGCCTCATCTTGATAGATTCTCGCAGTATCTCTATCACAGAAGACAATTGTCCATGTACTTGTGCGTACGCTGCACTATAGGGCGGCGCCGGAAGAAGCGCCCTCATGCGTTGTACGAGAAGAAGTCCTCTGAGAAATCCAACTTAAAGAGCGGAACAGTATTCCGCCATGGGTCCTCGCACGTCATTCGTCGCCTAAATTTCGACTTTCGAGTTCTCATCAATGCCATGAGTCACGAGTAAGGTAAACAATGCACAATATGCTCCCGATACCTATATAATAAAGAATGTTCCTTGACGATTTCAATTGCCAACCTAGCAGCATGATAGAACAAAAGTTTGGCGCCATGGAGGCATCCCCCAAGCTATCGCTCCGTCAGTATTACCATCCATCGCCTGCTTGAGAAAACCACTAAATCCCGTAGAGAGAGCCTCTGGGCAACCTGAGAACCCTTTCGCCTCCCTCATCCCCGACCAGCACATCGCTATCGTACCCTCCTTCACCCTCGAATCTGGCGTTGTCCTGCGGAATGTCCCTGTCGCATACAGTACTCGCGGAAAATTGACGCCCAAAGGAAATAATGCGCTTGTCATATGTCATGCGCTGTCCGGCAGCGCCGACGTCGCAGATTGGTGGGGGCCATTGATGGGAGGCGCTGGCAGGGCTTTCGATACGACAAAGTTCTTCATTGTCTGTTTGAATAGTCTGGGTAGTCCGTACGGGACTGCTAGCCCTGTCACCTATGTCGATGGAGACTCAAGTCGCGAGCGCTACGGCCCAGAATTTCCTCTGACCACGGTGAGAGATGATGTGAAGTGCGTTCCCAGCCCTTGCGCCCCTCGGCAGACCTCTGACTACTCACAGCATCCACAAAATCGTTCTGGATGATCTAGGAGTAGAACAAATTGCGGCTGCGGTGGGTGGATCTATGGGAGGCATGCTAGTCCTCGAATATGCCTACTTTGGGTCGGACTACGTTCGAAATATTGTGCCTTTGGCGACCTCAAGCCGACACAGTGCATGGGGTATCAGCTGGGGCGAGGCTCAGCGACAAAGCATATATTGCGACCCGAAGTACGAAGATGGCTACTACTTGTTTGATGACCCACCATCTGCAGGGCTCGGCGCTGCCCGTATGTCTGCACTGCTTACCTACAGAAGTCGCGATTCCTTCGAGTCCAGGTTTGGAAGAAACACACCCGACCCATCACGGAGACAAAGAATCAATGATAATCAACGCCCTTCCACTCCGTCGAATGAACACTGGGCCGTGCATAACGATGGACACAAAAGCAATCGCACCACTCGACCCTCAGGCACTCCTAATAACCCTTCTCCTCCACACACCCCTCTCACGGACGCACCATCAGCCAACGGCAACCCGGTCCAGTTCACGGACCCTCAATTCCATGGCGCCACAACCTTTTCCCCTCCTACACCACCCACACCTCTCATTGAACGTAAACGAACTGCGACGTACTTTTCTGCTCAGTCATATCTAAGATACCAAGGTGAAAAGTTTGTGAAGCGATTCGACAGTAATTGCTACATCGCAATCACCAGGAAATTAGATACCCACGATGTTTCAAGACATAGAGTCTCACCAGATACACCCAACGCGGTTGGATTAGCGTTGTCACAAATCAGACAGCCTGCGCTGGTGATCGGTATCGAGAGTGACGGCCTTTTCACGTTTGCGGAGCAGCAGGAGATTGCGGCTTCCATACCAAACTCAAGATTACGCACAATTGATAGCCCTGAAGGTCACGACGCTTTCTTATTGCAATTTGAGCAGGTGAACCAGCATATCGTGGAATTCTTCAAGGATGTGCTCCCTGACATTATGAAAGCACCGGCAATACACGGAGAGAACGGTAATGAAGTCAATGGTCATACGAATGGGACAATCTTAAAGAGCAGTACGTTTGGTGAAGCTGAAGTTGGCGACATCACTGCTTGGTAAAGACGCCTGCCATGCTTGCTCTCATGCTATCTATTCGATACATTCAAAAGTTGGGTGCGCTGGAAAATGAAATTGAGAACCTGAACAAGATTTGGTGTCTTATTTTACATACCCATACAACCATACATTCATCAATGTTGTTGACCAAATGCATCCCTGAGCATTCCACACGCCTCGGGATAATGCAAAGTAATCTTCGGATCAACGCTGAACGGATTTGGAGGCTTATCAAATGCATGTCGCTTTTCCTTGATCACCACATAATGCACCTTCTTCCCTAAAGCCTTTAGCCGTTTGGCAAAAACTTCACCTTGCAATAGCATATCCCATTCGCACAGATACAAAGTAATGTTCTCCGGTAACGCGGTGATCAATATTTCATCTGAAGCGGCAGCTGGAGAAGCGTAGGGTGACAGCTTATCTGCAAGGTCTGGCATATAAGATTCGTCGAAGAGGTTGGTGAGAATCGGTGGGAGTGTCTTGTCCGGCCGTACACAAGCAGCCCTGCGCTCATCGCGAGTAAGTCGATTGTCTAGATTGGGGTACCATGCCACTATGGATACGACCTGAGGAAGCACGGGAGTGGGTGTCGTGGATCCTTGCATCGCCTTCGACTGCAACTCGTTCTCGATCGATTGAAGATGTGCTTGGAGTCGGAGGGGAATAGCGAAAGTCATGTTTCCTCCCGCTGAAAAGCCACTCATTGCGATCTTCGATGGGTTGATGCCAAATTCCTCAGCGTTTGCTGCCAGGTGTAGCAAGGCTTCAATTCCATCTTCAACGCCGGTCGGAAAAGGGTATTCTGGACCAAGTCTGTATTCCACACTCACGAATATAGCATCTAAATTTTTCAGACCATAGCAGCCCACCTCCCGTCATCCCTCGCTGTACCAATTGTGAAGCCCCCTCCATGTAGATTGACGACTACGGGATATCTCTTGCCTTGCTGAACCCAAGACACATAGTCATCAGGAACATAGAAAGCAAGCTCAAGGCTAGCCGTCTCGACGGCACTGACGACTGTCGAAGGGAATCGGCGGAAGAAAGATGGCGGCTTTGGCACGGGCGCTGGCAAGCTATGGAAGTAGAGGCCTAGCTGTCCAAGGAACCTCCAAATGTTGGCTTGAAGGCGGAGGAGCCATCTCGGATGAGGTCTGGTGCGTGTGGTAGTGGGTACTTGAGTGGCAGGGATCTCGGTGGACACGGTCGGGCTTTCCCAGGTAGGTACAGCGCGGACTTGAACCGACATGCTGAAGACCTGGGCCCCGAAGAGAGAGATGTCCCTCGCTAGATCTGTAGAGACTGAAGGTGTTGAACCATTGCGGACCTCGGCGTCAATTCTGTACCGGTGGAAATGGCAGCAGCTGACCGGCCAAATATGAGCTGCTCGAGTCTTCCGACAGCATTGATGTCATTGGTAGACTTCGTTGCTGAGTGATTTTGTTGCTTGCCCGTGTTGAGATTATTCAAGATCTTAGTTTCCATGCTTTTCCGAAATGACTAGGGAGTGACACAAGGCAGGAGCGCTACCCCGCTGGATTCACGCAAAAGGAGCAGACTTCACGAGCATCTTCTTCATTGACAGTGACCACTGCAAAGATCGCTCATGATGTCTTTGCTTGATCGTGCTTTGAGCAACATCAAGCGCGTCGGGAAGAAAGACAACAATGACGACACCTCCAAGGCCCCCAGCCTAGCAGTGGTAGCGAACGGGAAGCCTAACGGCGCCAAGCCTAACGGCGCTTTGTCAGCCTCCACTTACAGCAGCGATGTTCTGAATGAAGACGGCGAGAAGTTGAGTAAGAATCAAGTCTGAAAATTGACAAAGAGAAAGGGCGGCCATGCTCGAGATGTTCAGAATGAGGGCCAGAAGAAGCAGATCGAGCAGGCGAGAAAGGAGCAGGACGAGCGCGCGGCCCAGCAAGAGCCGGCAGACATCCAACAGCGATATGGCGACCTGCCCCTACTTCAATCGAGAGATCGCAAGCACGAGCAGCGCATGCAGCTCGGCAACGTCTCTGCAGACAGACTCGGCGAGGAGGTCGTCTTCCGAGCCCGTGTTCTGCAGTGCGAAAGATGAGCGCCAACTTGGCCTTTGTCGTTTTCCGCCAGCAGCTGGGAACACTACAAGGTGTTCTGACCCAGAAAGAGGGTATGATCACTACACATATGGATCAATGGGCTGAGCGGGTTCCAATAGGCTCAATTGTACTGGGGTTAGTCCAGAAGCCTGAACAAGAGGTCAAGAGTGCCACCATACACGATGTCGAACTGCTCATCAACGAGTTACACGTGACAGCCAGACGACCAGAAGCCGTGCCCTTTACAGTTTACGAAGATGAGGTATCGAAGGAGAAGGAAAAAACCGAAGATGCTCACGCCAGCCATATCACAGATCGGGCGAGGTTGAACAATCGCATTCTTGATCTCCGCACTGCCCCCTCGAAGGCAATTTTCCGCATCAATGCTGGCGTCTGCAACCTCTTCCGCTCCTATCTAGACTCCCAAGGCTTTGTTGAGATACATACGCCCAAATTGCAAGGAGGTGCAACCGAATCTGGAGCCAGCGTCTTTCAGCTCGATTATTTCGGCAGACCTGCTTTTCCTTGCCCAGAGTCCACAATTGGCAAAAAAGATGTGTGTCGCTGCGGATTTCGAGAGGGTTTATGAAATTGGACCAGTCTTCAGGGCCGAAAACAGCAATACCCACAGACACTTGACGGAATACACTGGCCTTGATCTAGAAATGGCTATTGAAGAGCACGATCATGAAGCTCTGGAGATGATTGACGGAACACCGAAGAGTATATACAGCGGCATCTATGAGCACTACGGGCAAGAATTGGAAGCGGTGAAGCGTCATTTTCCACACGAGGACTTGGTTTGGCTCGAGGACACCCCAAGGATACCTTTCAAGGAAGGCGTAAAGTTGTTGGCGGAATCTGGCTAGGTTGATGAGAATGGGAATCCTCCCTCTCCGTACGAGGACCTGCACACGAGGGACGAAATCCTACTCGGAGAGCTGGTCGAATAAAAGTACCACACGACTACTATATCCTCGACAAATTTCCAGTATCTGCAAGACCATTTTATACCATGCCAGATCCCGAGGATCCGAAGACAACGAACTCCTTTGATTTCTTCCTGCGCGGACAGGAGATCCTCTCTGGCGGGCAGCGTATACATGACGCACACATGCTGGATCAGCAAATGAGGGCCCAAGGAATAGATCCGTCCAGTATGGAGGACTACATGTCTGGCTTCCGCTACGCATCACCTCCCCACGCAGGCGCAGGAGTAGGCCTTGAGAGGATTGCGATGCTCATCCTTCAGCTGGGCAATATTCGCTTTGCATCACTCTTCCACCGCGGCCCGAAGAGTTTCCCGCCGAAACCGCCGACTCGTCAAATTCGTCATATTGAGGCGAGCACTATCAAACCTCCTTGGGGCGAGTCCACTCCGCATGGCGAGAAGAATCTTCAACCCTTGGAGGATATGATTGCAAATTATGGCGACTCGTCGGACACTTCCTGGACTGATGATAGGTTCAACATCTGGCGCCACATGGAAACAGGCGCAGCAGTATCATGGGTTCCGGTACATGGACATGCTATCCTACCCGGTGATCCATTGTGCGATCAAAGTCAGTACACCAAAGTCTCATCGGCATTCTTGAAATGGCTCAAGAAAGAGCATCACGAATTCAAGCCAATATGGATTCTTGTAGATCACGAGATGGAAGAGGTTCTTGGCAATAAGTTTGGATGGAAAACCTTCACCTGTGTTGCTGACGAGCGCGTTGATGCCACCCACAACCCAGCCGAGCAAGACCACGATGTTTCCCGAAAGATTCGTCATGCTGAAAAGGAGGGAATCAAGATAAGGGAATTCGAGGAAGGTGAGCCAGTGCCAGACGAGCTTCGATCTCAGTGTGATGCAAGAATCAAGGACTGGCAAGCAAACCGCAACGGCAAACAGATGCACGTTTCGGAAATCACACCGTGGCGAGATATGAAGCATCGACGTTACTTCTTCTCCCTCGACGGCGACGGTAAGATCCAAGCTCTACTAATTCTCGCCCAGCTAGCCCCACGTCATGGCTACCAGGTGAAGTTCAGTCTTGACTTCCCCGGCGCCCCCTCCGGCACTATCGAACATGCCATTCTACACGCGGTCCGAGTGGCCAAAGACTCCGGTACAAAGGTTCTTACGTTCGGAGGTGCGGCGAACCCGGAACTCCACCCCGTGCACCATCTTTCTGGGATGAGAGTAAAGATGCTGCGGAGCACGTACAAGAGGATCGCAAAGGAGTTCAATTTCAGGCAAAAGCTTGGTGGGCAGGAGGACCCGATCTACAGTTGCTTCCCGCCACATGGCTTGGGGCCGAGTGGTGGACGCGCTGTGGTACAATTTGTTGAGTCGGATCATTGATTGACTTGCCCTAAAGGGGAGCGTTGATCAGAGAGATACCATGAATGCGATTTTCTTCTTAGATGCCCTTTTGCCCTCTTTTCCATAATAGCTAATGACCCATATACAAGACGAAGAATACCTAGCCAACATTACATACTTGGAGCTACCATGATGGTGATTGTCTTCGATTCCAATAGCTTCAATCTAGGACAATCCGGAAGTAAATCTCAGACCCAGCCTGAGACATCTGGCCCAATACCCTCAAAGCTCCCAGTCAGCGATCCTCGTAAAATTTAGATCTGTACATTTCCGTCAGTGTGACTACAATATGTATTACAAATAGAGGTACAGACGCTCATACGCGGATGTACTAAGTATCTCAGATCCAGAGATCAGGACTAAACCTTGACGTACGATGCTTTTACTCGCCGCGATGAATAATTCATGCTTTCAATCGATTGTATTCTCTTCATGTCAACTACAATATCACAGTCCTTTTGACAATCTATAAGAGCACCACGAACGTCGTGATCGCTACTAGAAGCCTCCAGCCGGGCGAGTTTCTCCCTACTCCCCCTAAATGCCTAGACTATCACTACTACACGCGTCTATTTGCTGTAGATGTCTGTCGTTGCCCAGATCTAGATTCTCTTCCCGTGCACTTCACGTTTGGAAGTGTGGCAACATGACATTAAAGCATGAATGATTGCGGAAAAAGAGGGGAGTCGGAAAGTGGCGAGTCATGACCAAGCTGTGATACCAGGTTGCTGTGAGGGGTAACAGAAGGCGCGAAGGCTTTGCTCTTCCAGATCTTGTTAGAACAAGTTGTAAAACTTCTTGTTGTGGAAGTCCTACTTTCATGGATTCCTAATGAGTCACAAAACCTTTCATTTTTATGGAACGAGCCAGTATTCATGATGTTGTCGAAGTTCAAAGCTCAACACATGCATCAGATTAGACAATGATCATGCCTAATCCGTGGATCCAGACTAGTAGCATCCCATCATGATTCAAGATGCTAGAACCGATTGACAGGCATCCGTGGATTAGGTCACTGGGCAAAGTAAGAAATGGCTGGGCATTCCAGGCGAGGGAAAATCGAGAATTTTACGACATGCATTCGACCAAACATTAGAATGCTGTACGAGTGAAAGGACCACGTCGGAGATTCTTCAGCAGCCCTTGTTGCTCGATTCGGGAAATGTCCAGGAGAAGGATCGTTCCCAGCCCGCTGTCAATCCCGGCCAGAACGTCAATTTCACAATCAGCATGGGACATAGCCCTCAGACAGACCGGGGGCCACGGGACAAGTCCTGAAAGGCTAGCACAGCGTTTCATGTGGCTCCGACACCACCTACCACGAGGATTGCGTCATCTAGCAACCAAGCCTCTCGCTGAACCTCTCGGTCCTAGACAGGGCGAGACATGAAGATGCGCCTCGCCAGCAGTGCACGTATAATGTTATGCATGAGCCCAGCAGAACGAAGCTGCGAGACAAACATGGAGATGGGTTGATGAGAGACCGCAGATTCTCTCAGGTAGGTACCTTACACATTGCTGCTAGAGAAGGCGTAATTACACAGCTGATTTTGTTTGGTACTGAATGGATTCCGATCTCCCAAATCGTGAAGACCTCTTCAAGATATCAGGGGACCGGGGAGTCGGGCTGGATGGCGCGGGCACTATTCCGCTTTGGGTATGACGTGGGCGCTTGCCGCCACCTTTGCCAGCATGGACCCATCCTTTTGAATCCTTCCCACCATCCACCCTCCAACCACATCATCACCGACAACTTCTCTCGAAACACCTCATGCAGAAGTCCCACAAATCAAACGCCAAATGCCTGTAGCAATATCTGTTTCAATGCCCCTCCCCACATGATCCTGAATCTCCAGGCAACCGCCCATGGCTACTATTGTAGTGCATCGCTCCTTCACCTCTCTAGCTGCGGCCGCAACCCCTTCCTTTTTCTCAAAATGTGCAGTCCGCACTTCTTTCCTCAATCTCGTATTGTTCTCCGCGAGTTTCCTTTGTCTCTCATGGCATCATCGACGATAATGCGCTTCGTCTAGTTGTCTTGTCTTTGTTATCGCTGCTCGGCTGACCACACATTCCTTTGCCACGCTCACTGTCACGCTTTTGCCTTCTTTCCCGCTCCGTCTCGTTGAACGAGATCTATACACAACTGCAATCGGTCAGACAATACCGCTCCTCCGCTGTTGCAGCAACACTTTCGCCTGAGCGGCAAACCTTGTTTTCCCAACCACCTTCACTCAGTCCACATCATCAAGCATGCACGCTCACTACGCAATTTTGGCTGTGGCCGCTTTGGTCCTTGACTTTGCATTTGCCCAACCGGCACACCATCGCCATAAGCGCCTGCATAGGCTGGACCTTGCAGGTGTGCTACATGGCAAGCGACAGAATTGGAACGATCCGTCCCTCTATGCAGGTGTCAACTGGAATGCCGTCAACTATGGTAACGCCGGCGCTGCACCAGCTCCTGCCCCTGCTCCCTCGCCAAAGCCAGCTCCAGCTCCAGCGCCAGCGCCAGCGCCAGCGCCAGCGCCCGCCACCCCGAAGAAACAAGCCGTCGCCCCTGTTCCTGCTCCAGCACCAGCAACCAACTCCAACCCCCAGACTGGTAGTGGAAAACGCGGTCTTGCCTACAATCCTAGTTCACCCAACCTCGACATCTTCGACAGCTACGGCAAGATAACCTGGGGCTACAATTGGGAATCTTCCCCCCAAGGGCTTCCCTCCAAGTACCAGTATGTTGCTATGTGCTGGAGCGGTTCTGTAGATGAAAACAAATGGAAGAACGACGCCAAAGCCGCAACGAGCGGCTCAGGAACCCACTACCTGATGTCCTTCAATGAGCCCGACATGAAAGCTCAAGCGAACATGAACGTTGGCCCCGCAGTCGCTGCATTCAATCGACTCATGACACCGCTGGCTAGTGGCAATGTCAAGCTTGGCTCTCCAGCTGTCACCAATGGGGCCGGCGTTAGCCAGGATACAGGCTTCAAGCTGGGTCTTGACTGGCTCGGTGATTTCTTTCAACAGTGTAGTGACTGCCCCATTGACTTTGTTCCTATCCACTGGTACGGCAGTGATGCAGCCGATTTCAAGGCTCACACGCAAAAAGCCATGAATGCCGCCGTTGTGAACGGGCAGAAGAAGCCAGTCTGGGTCACCGAGTTTCAATGCCTAGGCCAAGATCAAGGGGCGTTCTTGGCGGATGTACTGCCTTGGCTAGACTCGCAGTCCCAGGTTGAACGATACTCCTATTTCATGGCTTCGGGGGTATCTTTGACGAATGGCAATGGTGTCAGTGCGTTAGGACAGAAGTATGCGTCTACTTGATTGGCTTTCTTATATTATTCCTCGGGGCATTGTTGCCATTTACTTTCTTGAGAATCAAACTACCCTTTCCAAGGCTCTCTTCGGGACGAAGACCATTCTATACTTTGATAGTATATTCTTTAGCTGAGGGCTAGTTCTCTTCTTTGAGGTCGAAGAGTATTAGCCATGCTGTTATAGCATTTGAGCAATATGAATCATGTTTCGGGTTAGACAGGGGCATGATGATTAGAAGAATGTTGATGTACATAGAGAATAAATGCCATCACTTGATACACCTGCTGTATTGTCTTACGCGATTACCCAAGATGACGAGAAACTCTTAGATGCTCACTCGCTGATCGGGCCATTCATCCGTCACTCGCATGCCTCGACCATCCCGGATTGGGGCCATTTGAACTGCACCTCCCCGATGTTTTTCTGTTGCTAGACCAGTTTCATTTTCTAACAATGCTAGCGCCTCTTAGCTGACTTCTCGTAGGTTTTCTTAATTAATCTTACATTCACATCAGTAGCACAACGAGCATATCATACAATGTAACCCACTGGACTGTTAATGACTCTCAATACTTCCACTCTGATCATCTCTCGATTGGAGTGGAGTGATTGGGAACTTTCGCGAAGTCAGGAAACCGTGCGTACGAACATTTTCCAAAAGCCATCCATTCGCAAGATCACGGACGTCAAAGCTACAAACCGTCGAAGATGTGGAACATATTCTCATACACAACCGAACCATCTGCATCGCGAGCAATACTCCAACGCTTAATATCAAGGGACGTGGATTGTCAAAGTTTGAGGTTGTATAAACCAATATAAAGCTAAGGGGTGCGAGCCACGCGGACTTTACGTATCCTAACCAGGTCTTACAAGATGAGATACCGGAGCCATTGTTTGTAAACTGTAGATTCCAAGGGTACGAGGGTGGAGCGAGCTCTGCCCCGAGGCGACACAAAGACAGTGGATCTCAGGCGTTACTTCCATTGGCTAGATGCGCTTCTCAGGAATTGGAATCGTTCTGCCATACACGTGTCTTTAGTGACTCGGGCTGATTTCGCATAAGAAAAACACTGCATATCTGTTGAGATCTATCAATATTGCTGACGAGCTGGCGAGATGTCGCACGACAAGTTTGAGATTCATATGGGAAACCCAATCCTTTTATTCAAACCAGGCCAATCCATCAAAAATCCCAAATCGGAAATTCGCGCTCATGCGGTCCACTTGTCTGGATGATAAGCGCTCTTGGTTCCGTGGCGTGTATCGGCTGTACGCAGCCCATTGACGTCCTGTCGCATTTCGGCTACTCCACAGACGGCAATCCCAGACCAAGGTGCGAGCCATGGGAACAAGCTTTATTCTGACTGGCCGCATTGCAGATCCTGTTTCGAGCGAAGGAGCTCTGGTCTTCAAAAGCGTGACCTTTTCTTCACAAAGCTATGACAGCTTCCAATCTGAACTCCAGGTGGTACGGGATCGCGTTGGTTGTATGTGCGATGAAATCCAGCGTAACGTGGAACACGATCGACGTCGTCATCGCTACCGTTGTGCAGTTCGCCTCTTCACTACCAGCAGCTCCTGCTCCCACATCCACATCACCACATACATCGTTCCCGAGCCCATCCGTCTCCACCGGCCCCAAAGACCCGTGCGGTCCCACCATTCAAGATGCTCTCGATCCTACGATACCGAACGACACCTGCAAAGCCGATGTCACTTTCTCCCCTTCCCCGGCAACCTATGGAGCAACACTCCTAAACGACGGTTCTGGCCCAGACATAAACTATGATAACTGCTTCCCGGTAGTCCTCGACGTTTGCGCAGCTTTGACCTCCCCCGATACTCCAGTCGGAGCCTGGAACTGGACGGGCGTGGGTTCCGAGTGTACGATGGGCTTTTGGATCCCCGAATACCCCGGTGCTGCGCCATTGCCTTCAGTGGACGCGTGTGAGAATCAGATCTTCAGGCCTATGACGAGTATAGGCGAGAGAAGGGGAGGAACGGCATACAATCAGGTGGTGGTGAACTTGGAGGTCTTGCCGGATGATTCGCAGACTGGACGGCAGGTCAGCGCGGGATACCCATCGTACACGATCACATATCTACCACTGATAAAAGGAAATCAAAGATCGATTCCTGCTTAAAATCTCTCGGTTTTTCACCACAGTCCAGGGACCAAAATGTGATCCGACCAACAACCAAGCTCATCCTTTGCAAAGCTCGATGCTGCCACCCATAAGTCAGGCCCAAAACGGCGCCACATGGCTCGGACAAGCTCCTATGCGCAGTACGATGACGGAAAGCGCAGGCTCTTTCCGAGGGAAGGACAGATCCAGAATCATGGAGCAAAGGTCACTAAATTCAAAGTCGGTCAGTGTCTAGATCGCTTGGCTAACAAGGGCAAGCCCAAGCACAAGACGACTAGGACAGCTTGGACTCGAAAATGGTGGTGCAGCAGGCATGCTTGTCTGCAGGGAAGTTTGTGAACCAAGCGCTTCGGAGGCTGCGAAGCTGAAACTCTGGGAGGAAATATAGGCGAATCGGCTGCGGATAGATGGGAACTTGGGTAATATGTGTGTTCCCGAGTGCTTAGGCGGATGTGTACTTTCGGCAGGACCTAGGACATGCCAGCATATGCACAGTTAAGACAGAGGACAGAGATGCGAAAGGCCAGATTACAAGGGATGAGTGTTGGGAGCATTGTGTTGCAGGCATCATATCGAGGGACAGAATAATGTTATGGGCTGGACGGGTAATGTAACATATCATATTCGAGAAGCCACCGCTGCTCCCTGACACTCTTATCGCCGAGCAACGCTATTCCATAATCATCGTTGTGACTCGGATCCAATAATGAATATCTTAGACCCCCATTGTAAAATCGTGTTCTATACCCGGCGTTACCGAAGCCATGAACTATTGGCCCAAGTCAGCAACTAACTGATGCAGTTGAAGTGGACTTACCTTCAAAAAGACAACCAGATACTGGTCGACCCTAATCGCCACTTCATCCTCTTCTGACCCACCCCCTTCATGCTGCAGCACCTCCCATTCATCACCACCAGCGCCACCTGCAGCTGATACCCCACTTGCTATCCCTTTTCTTTCTGAAATCTGCGCAGCGCTCAAGTTATCCACTAAGCCTTCCATGCCGCTTTCCACTCCCTGCCCCCTCTCGCCCTTTCTCATCTTCTCCAGTCGAATCTTCAACGCGCCATCTGCTCGGTCAAGCAGCACTTTCATGACAGAAGCATGTTTGCAGGGATGTATTGAAGCCATCTTGACGCCGGTGTCGAAGAAAGGGAAATCTTCCAGCGTGACGGTCTTGTCTGCGTAGTCGCCAACAATGTCCTCCATCATGAGGTGCGGGGAAAGCGGTTCCGATGGGGACAGGTAACCAGAGAGGTAGAGTCGAGGAGTGCGATAGTAAGGGGTATAGGTTATGTAGAGGGTGTATGTTCGTAATGGTCTGAATGAGGTCAGCTGATACCACTCTCGGAGTCGACCGCCAGAATCGACATCTGCCTGGAGCACCTACGCCGTGGTACCTCCTCCCTTTGGATCTCGAATGATGGCCTCCTCATCATCATCCTCGTCTTCCATATCGGGGATCTCCTCTTCTTCCTCTTCCCTCTCTCCAACCTCCCCACTCTCGTCTACCGTCCTCACGTCTCTCATCCTAGCCTCCTGACTGGCAGCCAACCCGCCAGTCCGTAACCAGCCGTCGTCTTCCCCGCCAGCCTCGCCTCCACCGCTCCCGCCTTGTGCTTGAAATCCATCTTGCACCATCGCCTCATCCTGCCCTGCATCTCCCGCGAAATTATCATCTAATCGTCGGTGACAGGGTACGCCGCGCGTTATGAGGAACTGTTTACCGGCAGGAAGGTAGGCGACGCGTTTCGAAGGGATGGAAGCATCAGACCAGGACCAGGTAGGGAATTTGTAGACGAGGTAGTCGCCAGCGAGGACAAATTCTTCGGGTGTGACTTGACCAGTGTTTCGGAAGGTGGAGGTATGAGAGATAGGTGCCCAGCGGTCGCGGAGAGTGTCGAGAGTCGAGTGAATGATGTTCATGATAGTACAATAGGCAGTAATCTCGATAATTGCGAATGTGCAGCTGCTATGGATGTTGATGAAGCTTTAAGGTCGACTCTTCGGCGGCGATAAGCAACAAAGCTTCGCTAGCGCCGATGACTGCGTAGCCACTCATGTGATGCCAATTTGGACCCCACTTATAACGTCAACGAAGTAATACTCCTTAAAGACACTATCGACTAAGCATAGTTCAGCCTTTAAGGGGTGACTCTTAAGGGGGTAGTGCTTGCTTAAAGAATAATCTGTAGGGAATTAACCCTTCTATAAGTTTAATATTTAAGGGTTGCCCTCTCTTACGATTAATATTTAGGGGTGTGGCCCTTCCTTAAGGAGTGACCTTTCGGTAAGTAACCCTTCCTCAAGGTTAATACTTAGGGGTTAGGCCTTCCCTAGCGGGTAGGTCTTAGGGAAGTGGCCCTCGTAAAGTAATCAAGCTAGGAGAGATACATAGTCACCGTGGCACGCCATGGCAACCCCTCAACCAGCTATGGCCATCCCGCGGGAAATAACCCAACATACTATGGAGTTATCGCACAAGCTAGGTGCCTTGATTCACTACACCTTTGCCCATGGAAGTAGCGACCGCATACTTGTGATCTTCTTGAACGGCCTGATGAGCGACAAAGCCTCATGTATTCCCGTCATGGCAGGGATCATTCGACAGCGCAAGGGGACTGGTCCCAACTTTCCATCAATGCTTGCCTATGATCGGTATGGCCAGGGTATGACTCCAAATCGAGACCCTCAGGATGAAGGGAAGGAACCTGGCCATGGCCACGATTGTGCAAGTGTCGCCAAAGATCTACGCCACTTGATCCAGCAACTCGCTAGGAAGCAGATGGGCGTGGCAATTGAAAGTCTTCGCATTGTTCTGGTGGGAAATTCAATTGGCTGTGCTATAGCACGGATATATGCCCAGTCATATCCCATAGCAGGGCTCCTCTCGTTGGACTCCATAATGGCTAACTCCAGCTTTGACTTTTGGCCAAACCCAGACCTACCACTTCGCCAGGAGGTAGATCTTGGAGAAGTAACGCTTGACGTTCTGCGTGAGCAACGCGCGAAGTTCGCTGCCATCTTCCAGCCCTCCGTCGTCAACAAAGAAGGTCTCAGCAGACGGAATCTGGCAGAATTGCTACCATTCAGCGATCGTCCAAGCCTAGGCGCAGAAGGTGACCGACCCTGGGTGACAGTGGTTGGACATGATTTCGATGCATTTGCCGAGGAAAGCTTGCGCACAATGAATACGCCAAGATTCTTGTCAATGAAGTATTCAAACCCGATATGGCATTCGTATAATCAGGGCCTCGCCATGCTTACAGACGAGGACCACAGGAAAGGGCCAATTCACGCAAAAGGTTGCGGGCATTTCATTCAGCGTGACGATCCGAATTTTGTAGTTGATGAGACCTTGGATCTGGTCGATAAAGTCAGAATGGAGCAATCGGCGGTCTGGTAGAGACTTGACACGGGACATTTATAACAGCGGATAGGGACTGCTGCAGCAATCTCTCACGGCGTCTCATATATCCAATGATTGTTATCCTGGCAGCTTGTACTTCTATGTGAGATCAACCGAATTTCCTTTTGGAAAAGGAAGCCTCCATGCAGCCTGAACATTTCAAGCTATGATCTCCATTTATCTCGCCGATCGATGCCTGTGTAGCGCAGGTCTCTTCCCAGATAAGAACGCCAACGTCACCCTACTTTCAGCAACAATTAAAACTGATCATATAGGAGTAGTTCGCCATATAATGTGATTGGTTATAGTCTCTAGAGGGCTATTCGAAAGTCGACAATGGGTGAAGGGTCGGGGTTTACATGAGACCCCGATGATTATCCCTTAGAGAGCCAGATCATCTCGAACATTCATCTCTCCTAAGGACTTGTCACACCTTGTCACTACCATCAACAATTCACCTTCTCTGATACCGATCCTCTCTAGTGCTGGCCGTCACATGATTTATTTTCTTAACATGTTTCAATTCCAGTCGTCCTTTGCAATTGCGACGCGGGACTGTACCTCCAATAGTAAAGAAGAGTTGGATCCCAGTAGAAATGTGGGAAGTCGTCAGGGATAGGGTTTGAATGCATCAAGGACATTCGTTTAGTAAGTTTGCTAATGCCGTCTTTGTTCATACTCGACGTGATCTGAATTACTCTTTCCAATCGATATTTGGGTAACAATCTCTTTATTCTTCCCTGACATCTTCTATCGTGCTGTTACATACCTTGTACAGTTTTTCTTGGCGCATCCTGTCGTGCCTTACTCGAGTGGCTAGCTACATAATCCAATCCCTCTCGTTACCCTTGACGCATCCTGTCGTGCCTTACTCGAGTGGCTAGCTACATAATCCAATCCCTCTCGTTACCCTTGACGCATTCTGTCGTGCTCCTACTGGATGGGCCATCCCACCCACCCCGTACGTAATGCAGGACGAACGGACGTTTTTTTATTATATTTTCACTATGTCGCT
>JAABUP010004112.1_pt1 | contig 24362 bp, 35 predicted proteins | sample 5559201 | NCBI WGS metagenome assembly JAABUP01 (sample SAMN10711887, study PRJNA513373) | rock metagenome | isolation source: Antarctica rocks | place: Antarctica
AGCTTGGCAGAGTGGGAGCCAACGGCATCTTCCCCGTTGGGTCCCACTCTGCCAAGCTTCTTGTCTGCATGCGCAAATCATTTGTCAGCGTCTGCACAGCTTGTATTACTTTGCCCGACACATGAGTGTCATGACAGTGTTGGTGCCAGTGGATTGGCACCTCCATGTTTGGCAGCAAGCCATTGTGTACAGTGTACTTGTCATCAGCAAAGATCCAGACAAAGTCTGGCTTAAGACTGTCAGCATTGGCACTATCATGTGTTCAAGGCTAGTGAGACTGCAATTGCCATTTGGGTGCTATGCCACTTGACTGCATCCAAAGACCATCTTGGCGCCAACAAATAGCTGTTCCCGCTCGTGTGAGTGCTTGTCACAGATGAGCATTGCCTTATATCTGTGTGTATTGTTGGTTTGCCTGCAACTAGCATGCTAGCATCATACACTTTGCTCTGACTACCTTTGGCTGTGTGCATATTGCTCATGCCGTAAGGTGCCGTAAGGTGCATGCATTGTGCTTGTATTGTGTGTGCTGCTGGCCATTGCGACTTGTTTTGATGCTCACCAGGCTTAATGTCAGAGCGAGAGTAGCTGCTCAGAACATACTGCTTCTTTTGGTTCCCAAGATTGCATTGTTACCAAGCAGACTTAAGATTGCATTGTTACCACGCAGTCCAAAGGGCATGAGTGATGCTATGAGTCGCTGTCACTGCACAGTGTTTCGATCTAAAGACTGCAATGACCAAAGCAGCAGCAAAGGCAAGATAGAAGCTCTCACGGCCTAGCAGGTAGCGTGGCTCCTCAAGACTCTTGAGCTCAAGCGAGTTGAGTGAGTTGAAGACACGCCAGCACTCATCATAGAACTTGCGGATGCCCTTGCGCTCATAAGGAAACCTGTCCCCCAGCTCCTGAAGAAACTGCTCATAGTCCCTCCACACCTTCACATCCAATCCCTGTAGCAGAGAAGACCTGTTTGAGTGTGTGCTTAGCATGCTGTGATGGAATGTTCTAGATCTTTACCTTTACCCCTTTAGCTGTGAGGGTTAGAGGTGAAGGCATAGATTCAGAGGCCCTGTGTGAATGCGTACTTGACATACTTGTGTGGCAGCTGACATCTCTTTGCTGTTGCATGCACCATGAATTGCATCATCATGCAGCATAGTGTTCTGTATGCCACTGCAGTGTCTACTGCATTTGGAAGGACCCTTCATCTCTGATGGCAGCAAAACACAAACGCATTCTGTGCGCTCAAAGCAAAGTTGCTCATATGCCATCAGTGACAGATCTCAGCACAAGCTATGCTGTGATGCCGTATCTATGTCTGTGGCACAAGGTCAAAGGGAGAGCTAGCACAGCCTGTCAGCAAGCTGATGAGCCACAGTTGCAGCACCTCTGGGTGAGCAGCAGACTTGGGAAGGTGGTAGTGTATCTGCGTAGGGTCTGGCAGTGTTTCTAGCTCCTTTCCCACTGCCTGGAGGGCCTTGGTGATGAGATTGGTGGTGCCTTCATGGCCCATGCCAAACATCATGGAGGAGCCCACATCAAACTTGTAGCCTTCCCTTGTGAAGACGCCGGCACTGCCGCCGGGTATGATGTACCTACACCAGGACAACCATTTTCACTGGTTGTGCATTTTGATTTCTGCTGTCTACAGGGAATTTCTACTGCTGTGGGAGAATGCGACATACTTCATCGATCATGCACCAGGACAACCAGTCTCACTGGTTATGAAGTTTGAATTCTGCTGTCTACATGGGATCAATTCCCAGTGTTGTGGGACAATGCAACATACTTCATCGATCATGCAGCAGGACAACCAGTCTCACTGTTGTTGCTGATTGTGGATTTTGAAATCGGCTGTCTACAGGGAATGAAGTCGCACTGCTGCGGGAGAATGCGACATACTTCATCGATCATGCAGCAGGACAACCAGTCTCACTGTTGTTCCTGGTTGTGGATATTGAGCTCTGCTGTCTACAGGGACTGAAGCATCACTGCTGCAAGACAATGGGACATACTGCATTGATCATGCAGCAGAGCTCAAGTGCCGAGGCATTGTGCAGCAGGAGCAGCTGAATTGTGAGATCTGCGTTTGCCTGACCAAAGCATGCACAGCACGTTACACCTGCCATGCTTCTCATGTGCAGCAAATATGAACAAGTACACCTGCTGCACAAGCAAATGTACCCAGGATCACTTGAGCAGGTGTGCTTGCATGCAGTTGTATGCTGCTGCTGTTTTTTGAGCTTGTCAAATTTGCATCAACAATGCCATCTTACGATCCTTACTTCTCCAGGACCAGTACTTTAGCGCCTTTGGCAGCCATTTGTGATGCAGTGGTAAGACCGCCCATGCCACCACCAATGATGATGGCATCATAGAGAGTGTTTGCATCAGGACCTTCCTCCTTTGGAGCCCTGCGCGGCTTTTGTGCTGGTGGCTCGGCAACTCTAGCCCTTATTGCAGTTTCCAATCGCCTTCTCGAGGGTGACTCGAGCTGTAGCAGAATGCAGGTCATGAACGCGTGCTCTGTCAACAACCTTGTTGTTGGTTGCGCACATGTGCCTGTGAGTCAAGAGTGATCAGAGAACTGGCTAGCATACCTGTCTTGAGCCAAAAGGCTTCTGACTGTGCTGGCAAACTGAACCTTGCAGCAGATTGCCTGATGATAGGAAGTTTGGACAGGCCTGCTGCAAGCCTCGAGCATGCGCTTGGCATGGCATAGCACCTTTCCCAGGCGAGCGGTACCCGACCTCCGACAATACGCTGACCTATCAGGTTGCCAGCACTACTGCGAATTTGAAGCCAGACTTACCACTGATGTTCTGCTGCCGAGCTTGACGCAATCTGCAAAAAACAATCGCCCAATGACCGAGAACACACGCAGCAGCTCAAAACCCGCAGCTCAACACACGCAGCTCGAAACTAGAGCAAATCTTTTGACCAGAAGATGAAGCGGTAACTGAGCGGATCTGGTTCATGAACCTAACAATGTCGACAGGCTTGCCAGTACTCGCCTCTTCAACGCACACACGCTTGTGTAACGCATGAGCACGGAGCACTGAGACCGCTGGTTTCATTCCTGGCTTCGCGCAGAACCTTTGCATGTGCATGCATACCGGGTGATCATTCCAGTTGACTCGACTGCACTTGCGCATCTCCCACCCACGCATACAAATCGTAGCAGCAAGCGATTGTGGCGCTAGCCTTTTGCAGCGCGCGCGACGGTCTACTTCCGACTTTAACTGTGTCGTCTGCTCGTGGAGGTTAAGCTGCAGCAGCTGCAGCCCTTTATGCGAGGTGTGCACGGCAACTCTTGCTGACATGGTCACATCGTGCCTTGCTTGCCACGCAGACAAAGGACTTTTAATATGCTGCCGCTGCTGCAGATGCAGGCCCACTTTCCAGTTTGTTGAAACCCAAAGTGAGGTGTATGTATGCACAACTGCTCACTAGTTGATGATCACTTCTGGGCAGCAGGTCTCCTTGGTCAAGCTCACTGTGTCCACTGCTGGCTTGAACACAAGTCCACGCTTCCCTGCAGCTTGCAAACAGCTCAAGCCCAGACAGCGGCGTATTCAAAAGCCAGCAGCCAGCAACGCGGCTGTGTTTGACGGTGATCAGACCAGCCCTGATTCAGAACTAGTGTCCAAGCCAAGGAGGCTGCAACCTCAACATCAAAGCACAAAGCCACACCAGCACCAGGCAAATCAGCACTTACCCCAGCGTCCACCAGATTTGCTTGAGAGATCAGCAGCCTCTCAACAGGCCTACAAACAACGCAAGCAGGCTGTGAAAGGTACACATGCCACTTCGACAGCAGCACAACAAGCTCGCAACTTGCACATTCAGCATCAGGATGGCAGCGCCTTCAGCACCAGTGTATCTGGAAAAGCCAGCTGGCAGAGGCAGCACCAGAAAGGCCCTGCTATCAACAGAGATGCAGCTCACAGGGCTGGTGGCCTGCAACATCAGAAGAGCAACCCTGTCAACAAGATTGCACTTAAAGCAACCACCGACAGCAGGTATCAGGAGTATCAAAAGGGCATCCGTCCCACTACAGATACAGCTCCAACGGCTACTGACCAGCAACGGCAGCATCAGAACAGGCACTCTGATGCTGCATCTGGATCCGCTGCAAACATGGCTGAAGGAGGCGCCATGCCGCACCCAGGGATCATCAACCGCATCATTGTGGATGCGGCCTCAGCCAATGAGGTCTTGAGGGTGTATGCAGACCACAGTCAGGGCTTCAATGTCATCAACCTTGCCACAGCTTTCCACCGCCTGGCCAAGGTACATTGCGCAATCTTGCATGACACCACACCTCCATGTTTCATTGCTGCCCAGCAACTGTTTAGAGTGATGCTTGTGCACCTTGGTGTGATCATCACATGTGTGTGGTCAACCATGCACGGCACCACAACTCCACGCTTTATTGATGCTCAGAAGCTGTTCAGAGTGATCTTTATGAACCTCGATGTGATCATCTCTTGCACATGGTCATGTGCTCATCTGACACAGGTTTGAATATGACAACTGCATCAGCATCTAAAAAACAAGAGAACCTTGGATGATGAAAGCCGGTGCACATGAAGCAAAGGGCCAGTGCTGTTCTGCCTTCACAGCTCTGCAACCTGTCTTATGTATGCACCCCACAAGTCACAGCCTGGCACCCTTGCAACCATGATTGGGGTCTTGATACTTCCCCATTGCCCAAAAGGCCACTGACAAGAGCTGTTGCATCTCAGCATCCCAGGCACACCACATGTCTTTGGTTGGTCCGTAAAAATGCTGCTTGTTGAAAAGCTGTGTGCCATACGCAGCATTGACATAGGCAAACGTGGAATGCAGTCTGCATGGACGGCCTTGACTGCTAAACACTAGGCTTCAGTAGTATCAGTGCAAGTCACAAGGAGTTGTTGCATGCTGAACACATTCCCTGCAAAGCAACCCTCTGCCATAATCTTTACATAACTTGCAACAATGTGAAGCCTTGATTGCGTTGCTGGCAAGACACTGTCGGATGCTTTCTGTCAAGCTCCCAACTGACTGTTGGTTGTGTGCAGCATTGCAAGTTTCTGTCGCCAAAACAGCAGCAGCAAGTGCGGGCCCATCCAGCCAGCAAAGCCATGGCTGCAGCCGTGATGGGCAGACTGGATGAATGCAACAGTCGAGCCTTGGCAAACTTGGCTTGGGCACAAGCTGTGATGAAGCTGGGGCCCCCTGAGTTCATGCCACAGGTATGCCACTGGCATGGGCAGATGGGATATGATATAAAGAGCGCTTTCTACTTACATGAGATGATGCGCAAGGGGCACAGAGGCTACAATCCTGACTGGACGATTTTGGGTACAAATGTAGGTGTGCATCATGCATCATAAGCTACAGTATACACAGCAGCAGCAGCAGCAGCAACATCAGCAGCAGCAGAAGCAGCACCAGGCAGTTAATGTGGACAGCAATTGCCAACCCATCAGTCTCAAGTAGTACCCCTGTATTCTGCCCATAACTGCAACTTTGTAACTTCTAAAGACCCTGCAGGTGTTGAGACGTTTATCCTGCGCGCTTGAGGAAGGCCGCACCCCAGTCCAAGACATGGAGCTGTCCATCATCTGCTGGGCTGCAGCCAAGCAAGAGTGCCTTCCTCGGGCCATGTGGGATCAGCTGTCTCCCTTGATTTGCGCCAGGTGAGACATGTAGCTTCTGCAAGATCTGGGGGTGCTTGACACTCTGCTGCAACGAGTGAGGCATGGAGCTTCTGCATGATTTGTGGACGTGCCATGAGTGTCTGACACTCTGCTGCAGGCTGGGGATTGTTGTTCTTGTGCACAGACTTGGGATTGCTTTTGTATGCACGCTCAGGGCCTGCACAACAACAAATCTGCCTTGATTTAGCTCAGCAGTGAAGGCTGCTTTACCACTGGACCACTCAAACGGTTTGTAGATCTTCATCCATGCGTAACAGCAGTCAGGACCGTGTTCCTGTAGTGGCAAAGCTTGATCATGCATCCAATCATGAATTCAAACAGTGCACAACGACATTGTTCACATGCTTGCTGTGCAGATTGCCAGGGTTCAATGCCCAGATGCTGTCCAATGTCATCTGGGCTTGCGCAACCATGGGCTTCGCTGATGACGTCATGTTCATTGAAGCAGCTGCACAAGCTGCCATCCAAATGGGTCAACATCTCCGTGAACAGGTGAGAGCAAGTATCTGAACCACTGTTGACTTCAAGTGTCCTGCTGTCATGCCTGAGTGCCATCTGACCACAAATTTGATTGCATGACTTCCTCTCTCCAGCAGAGTGTGAGAACAACCAGCATTACACATGCTGTGCTCAAAAGTGCATGGGGTATACCTCCCTGTCCCTCATACAAGCAATGCATCAGCATTCTTTGATGTCAAGGGCCCCACTGTATGATTGTACGTGCACTGCAGCAGGCAGCATGATCAATCAACCAGACTTCTCATTGCCAAGTATGTCCACAATCAAGCTTACAACAGTGTGCATCGTGCCTTCTTGACATGCTGACCAACCTGCAACTTTTGAAGGCAGGCAGTTGCATCCTGCATCACCAATGTACCACAAAACAACTTTCGAAATTGTCAAGCTTACATCAACACGTATGCAGAATCTTGCCAACGTTGCCTGGGCCTTTGCCAAGCTGGGGCACTTTGACGAGGCCCTCTTTGAGGCCCTCTCTTCTCAAGCCATCGCTGTGGTGCATCAGATGACTGATCTGGATCTGGCGCATGTGACCTGGGCCATGTGTCATGCCTTCTCTGCCCAAGCAGCTTCTGAAGGCATAGGTGAAGACCACTTGCAAGTTATCACAGAAGCTGCATGACAGTACAAGTCAAGCAGCTGTAGCAATCAAGTGTTGTGCAATGTGTTCCATGCTGCATATGCTGAAAAGCATTTGATATAGCATGTGATCATGTGTTATGACTCTCTGCTTGCTCTCCTCAGGCTGCACAATTGCACACTGTAATTGACCAAAGTTACCTCGTATTGCACGCCTGATCCTCTGCACTCTGCTGTCTTCAAATTTGAGCTGCATCTACCACATGATTTGCTGCGCACAGTCGCACATGACGCACCACGCATCCTGAATTGTCCTCAATGATGCACTTGCATATCTCAGATTGACTATGACTTCTTGTTACCTGCACCTTCAGCCAATGCACACCCAGGAAAGCATTCTGCTTTGCATGCCAAAATATCAATCAACCCTGTTAGGTTTTGCAAAGGCACAACAAGTCCGGGCAGACACGTTGCCCATTCTGACATGTTGATGTCTTTTGACCAAGACCTGAAGCACCCCCCCTATCTCGAACGCGTCGTTATTGTCTCCATGCATTTTTGAGTCTACCTTTCCACTGCAGAATGGACGTTCTGAACTCAAATAGACGTTTTGATATTGAAAACACCTGATTGCAGATGTGAAGGATCAAGTCCAGACCATAACCTACGGTGATTCCTTCATCGCTCAAAACAACAGAGGGGCCCTTCTGATAGCCCTCAGGAATCAACTGTCTTCTTTTCTGATGAAGAGGAGCAACCGGATCTCTCATGTGGTAATCTCTACACAGCCATGACATTCAAGCTGGACCACTTGCAGTGTGCCATGCTGCATGATGCCTATACGCCTTGTTTGATGTTTGTCAACAAAGCGCCATGATGAGCTTAAGAAAGGCTTACTACATGCAGCGACTATGATTCACTGGGATGAAACAAAGTCATGATGTTCATAGAGTGAGGCTTGGCATTGCGCCCGTTTAGCTTTGTCACTAGTTTTATCCTTTGGCAGCAGCTCGCGTCTGCACTCAACTGTATCGGCCTGTATCGGCCTGTATTTGAATCTGAGATGAATCACATTTGATTTGTGAATGACAGTTTTGGCAGTAATTAATGAGGATGTCTTACACACTTTGGTGCTTCGGGCTGCCTCCTTAGGAGTCTCCCATTACAATCGCTGACAACGATCGCCCCTTCGGAGCTAAAACAACCGATGCAAGCTCGCTACTGACTAGGGCATTTGGAGTTAGCCCCTGGTAATTAGCACAGAGCATCATGCACAGACACTCAACATACCCTGCTGTTCAACTCATCTCATGACAAGATAGGGTGCAGTGCCAACCTAGCATACTCCACATGCACTGCATTGTCTATCAAGTTCAACTTTGACCTCTGCAGTCCTGTAAGCATGAGGTCAAAGCTGAAATTGATATACAATGCAGTGCATGAGGAGCATGCTAGGTTGGCGCTACGACCTATCTCGTCATAATTATCAATGTAAGCACGGTGTCTTGAGTGTCTGTGCATGATGCTCTGTGCTGATTACCAGAGGCTGAATCCAAATGCCCTAGTCAGTAGCGGGCTTGCGCCGTTGTTTAAGCCCCAATTGGGCAAACCTTGTCTTTTACAGACTTTAGTTTTCTTCCCTGTAATCTCCTACATCTCAACAGAGTGCTGACCTTGGTCTTGTTTTGCAGGCATTGGCGACATGCATCTCATCCTTTGCAGGCATTGGGTATTACTCTCCAGAGCTGCACGACCGCGCAGCAGACCAAATTACACGTAACATTGCGTATGTGAACATCCAGGTGAGCTTGGTTTTATCATCCTTGCTTAGTTTTATCATCCCTGCTTGGTTTTATCATCCTTGCTTGGTTTTATCATCCTAGCTGTTGATGGCCGCCATTGCCTGAGACCTGTCCTTCCAATCAGCTCTTTTCAATCCCAAAACGTCTATTTTAGTTCAGAGACGTCATCCCTACACTGGAAATCTACACTCAGGAATGCCTGGGGACAACAAAAACCCGTTTCTACATTGTGGAGATGTTTTAGGCCCTTGCTTCTGTGGTTGCCACTGCTCAACTGCCCTTGAGCAAAAACCCCATGACTACAACTCACCACTACACCTCTTGCACAATGCCATTGCCATTCATGCCTCCTCAATGCTTTTGTTCAACGGCAACTTTTCCACCATGGCATCCCAGATAGTGTCTGCTGTCATTGATGCAGTCTGTCCCCAACATACTGAATGCCTGCAGCACAGACAGCACTGCTGTCATTCTGCTGCATGGCTGCCCAGCAACAACCTTCCCAGCTCGATCTACTGACAGCGTCTTCTGTTGTTGATGCAGTCTGTGGCCAATATCATGTTTGCCTGTAGCACGCAGCGCCACTGTCATTCCTGCTGCATCAACTGCCCAGCAGCAGAATCTAGATCTACTGACAGCGTCTTCTGTTGCTGATGCAGTCTGTGGCCAACATCATGTTTGCCTGTAGCACACAACGCCACTACCACCCCGGCCTCTTTGCTGCTTTCGCCCAACAGGGCGTAAAACTGCTGGCAGACCCTGCCACAGCCACACAGTTTTCCCCCCTGGCCATCTCCAGCATTGTAATCAGCTATGCCATCCACACCGCGGCTGAGGACAAGCAGATCTGTGCTGCGTTCATTGCAGCCCTGGCTGAGAGGGCGTTGGAAACTCTAGAAGAGTTTGACATGCGGGTGAGTGGTCTGCTTACGTGTTGAGTCCATGCTCATTGTGCATTTGTTCCTCATCATCCAGAACAAATCCACCACCCTCTCACTGTTCATCAAGAACTCGATACTCATGAACTCACTGCTCACCGTGAACTCCTCGCTGCTTGCAGCTTGAGCTCACAGCTCATTGTGATTTCAGCCTTTCATTGTGAAGGTAGGCCAATGCAGCTTGTCTTCTGTCATCCAACCCTTCGAGTCAGACAAATCAGCGAGCATGCGACATTGACAAAAGACACAGCACAATGTGCTTTTTGTCAAACTTGCAGTTTGGGCCCAAGACGGTCGCACTCCTCTAATACTGTTCTGATACTCTTGCTGAAGCAATTTATGGGTGTGGTTTTCCCTGATGCACCTCAAGACGTTCTGGTCTGGCCCTGGGATGTTCTGGTGTGCCCCAGGGACATTTAGGGCTGTCCCAGGGATATGTAGCAAAAGACTACACCCTTGACTGTCAATTCAATCAGAAGCCGAGTATAATACCGGGCTGCCCAGGGGTTAAAAGGTGTTAAGATTGTTTTAGCCTGCCCTGTTGTTCCTAGGGACATTGTGATATGCTCCTGGGACATTCTGCTGTGCCCAGGGACAGTCTGAGAAATCCAGAATAGTATCATCAGCTATTGATGCCATTCTTTTGTATCACAGCACTGATCAGTCCCTGTTCTGCAGGGACTGGCGAACACTGCCTGGGGATTGGCAATTACTGATGACACCCATTTGTAATACAGTACTGATCAGTCCCTGTTCTGCAGGGACTGGCAAACACTGCCTGGGGATTGGCAGTCTGGGGCCACCTGTCCGGCCCCTTCTTCCAGAAGGTGCGCAGCCTGTCACCAACCATGATGCATTCCTTCCAGCCCCAGGAGCTGCAGCAGCTGTACCAGGTGGAGCTCATACTCAGGCTGGAGGCGCCAGATCTGGGCTTGGACACTTCTCATATCGATCGCTATGAGGCCCTGTTTGCGGGTAAGCGTAACAGTCAGCGTAACAGCCAGCATAACAGTCAGCGTTACAGTCAGCGTAACAGTCAGTGTAACAGTCAGTGCAACAGTCAGCGTAACAGTCAGCGTGACAGTCAGCGTACAGTGCTAGTATGCTGAGTGTCAAAATAGGATCATGTGTGGGGAGCTACTCAGGACTGAAGGTATCTGGTTCTGTGAGAGTACACACGCTGGATGGATGGATGCATACATGGATGGAAGGACCCAATGTCTTTTTGCCTGTCTGTCTGTCTGCCTAATGGACTCAGGAGGTGTCTGGTGTCTGACCACATGTGTGTGTGTATGCAGCCCTACAGGCCCGGGGGCAGCTGACAGGGGCTGCGCAGGCCAGGTGGCGCCACACCATGGGCCCAGCTGGCATCAAGAGCTCTGCCTTCCAGCGGGTCAGCCTGCATCCCCACCACCTGCTCATGCAGTGCAATGCATTGCCCACTCATCACATTCACCACCTACTCATACAAGGCACTGCCCACTCGTTATAGAAAGGCAGAGAAAACTTTTTTGCTTTGCAGCGATCATAACGGGAGCCTCCTATGATGGCAGCTTGGAGCTATGGCCATAGCCCTAAGCCGTCTCATTATATTCACCACTTGTTCATGCAATGCACTGCCCACTCATCATATGCACTATCTTTGCTGTGTAAATGCAATGCAATTGTGCTGTCCAGAAATGCAGTTTGGAAGCTGTGAGTGGTCTGATGAGTTTTGCCCATCAGACATGTGCTTTGCAGCTCCAGTTCAAAGCAGAAGCAAGTTCCACTGTAAGTGAATGATGAATTTGATGTTGTTATTCTATGATGAAAAACCAAGCTCTATAACAAAACCAAGCCAAAAGGGCCTCCCTCCCCTGCCCTGCCCTTCACTTTCCTTGCGTTCCCTCTAATGAGTGCCTTTCAAGTTCCTTGCATCCCTTCTGTTGAGTGCCTTTCACGCCACAGGATGTGGCAGCAGCGTTAGGCAGCCTTCCCCTGAACTACAATAACTAGCTGGAATACATGCAAGCAGAGTACACCATTGATATGGCTCTTTTGCTGTCCTTTCCTTCCCTCCCTTCCCTCTAATGAGTGCCACTCATGCCACAGGATGTGGCAGCAGCATTAGGCAGCCTTCCCCTGAACTACGATGTGGAGCTGGAATACATGCAAGCAGAGTACACAATTGATATGGCTCTGCCACAAATCAAGCTGGCTGTGGAAGCTGATGGGCCCCTGCACTTCATGAGAAATGTTCCCAAAGCTATTGGACGCACCCTGGGTAAGTTCACGCAATGCTGTCATACAGCCCATGTCTCAGCATGTTTCATCGTGTATCTGTTGTTATCTTTGTGCAGTCAAACACTCGAGCTTGAACGACGGTTGGTTGAGCCTTGAAGTGCTGTCGGGGTCAAGACTCAGGACTCAAGCAGACATGGCAACTGATTTGCGGCGAATTTCTGGGACAATTGCTTGCTAGAGATTCGTCGTCGATCAGTTGCCATTTCCGCTTTAGTCCTGAGTCTCGACCACAACAACACTTTAAGGCTCAAGTAACCGTGCTTCAAGCTCAGTTGTTTGAATGTATAAAGATGACAACAGATACATGATAGCACAACCGTGCTAGACCGCACGTGGTCTCCTGAATCAGACGCTCAAAGAAGAAGAAAATCTCAAAGACACAACTAGCTATACAGTCAGCAGACACTCACCACACTCACCTCAGCGATAACTCTGCACTCCTGCATAGCCTCCTGACCGCCCCACCCATGCACACCGCGACCAATAAATCAAACCAGAAGCACAGGATAGCACACAGCTCAACTGTGTTGACACATGATGTCACCCTACCCACTTTTTATAGCTGCCTCACAATCTATGTTGCATGTGTTGCAGTGAAAAGGCGCTCGCTGCAGAAAATGGGGTGGACTGTTTTGTCAGTGCCATACTTCCACTGGCAAGCCTTGCTTCCGGAGATGAGACAGGTATTGACTGTGCCTGCTTGTGAGTAAGTTGTAATGCCTACCAGGGCCCAGATTGCACCAATGAGACCGGCAGTGACTTTGCCCTTCCTGCGCATGTTGAAGGATGCCAATTAAGGGGGTTTGTTGCCGTGTCACCTGCATCATGGTCATAAGGGGGGTGCTTTGTGAGGTCATCTGATACACAATGCATCAGCATGCCCACGACGCACAATGTGCTTTGCAGTTGGGCTGCCTACTGGCTGGAAGCATGACTATAGCATTGGGTGTTGACTGTAGCATGATGTTGATGTGTGCAACTATAGCAAGTTGATGATATGTTTGATTGCAGCATGGTGTTGATGTATGTGACCGTGGCAAGATGTTGATGTTTGTGGTCGTAGCATGATGCTGATGTGTGCAACTGTAGTAGGTTGTTGATGTGTGCGACTGTAGCATGATGTTGCTGTGTGTGACTGTAGCATGATGTTGATTTGTGTGGTCATAGCATGATGTTGATGTGTGTGCCTGTAGGTGTACATGTGCAAGCGCCTGCAACAGCTTGACTCAACTCTGCTCAGCACCTCACCTGCGCTGAGTCTGGAAGCAGCCAACATGGCCAATGAGCCATGCTTGAGTGATGCAGAGCTGCAGAAAGTTGATGGGCTTGTGGCAGAATCTATAGATCTGGGTCTGCTTGTGCAGCCGTCACAGGAATGGCAGCAGAACTTTGCTGCGGCGCAGGCTCAGCTGATCGACCAGTCTGACCCTCAGAGACTGAGTGCAGCTCAAGTTAAGAGACTGAAGCAATCTGTTGCATCTCGACAGCAGCAGCAGGTGCTTCAGCACAAGGCTGGCAAGAACAAGCTTTCACGGCATGACATGCTGTTGAAAATTGCACAGTCCAGGAGGATGGGAACGTCCTGAAGTCATTGGCGTTAGGTCAGGAATGAATCCAGAGGCATACTTCTAAATGTACCTTGAGAATGCTCACAGAGTAGCAAAACTTGATCATGGATGTGCAAAGACTAATATACGTAGCCTTGAATATTTTTATCACAGCTCTCTGGCCTCATGCCACTTACTGACACTGTTGCATGAGATTGTAGATAGATCTCGTATATGTGTTTACCAGGTTGTACGTAGATGGATTTACAACAAAGTAATGGAGGGGTTAACTGCGTGCACCATTCACCTCAGCATTCATTTGCCCAATTGATCACTTGTACTGTAACCAACTGAGGTGCACGATTATCACCATCTGTTGCCTCAGATAATGTCTGTTGCGCCATCCTAGTGTGCTTGAGCATAGGCGAGACTCAATTTGCACCTGGTGTTGATGCAAGTTCTATCATTGCAGCGTCGGCATGCGTGATGGAAGTGTTATGTGGAATGTCCAGGCGTATCACATCAATGTTTGGAGTGTTGCACGTGCTGCTGCTGAACAGGATGCTGACTTTGGCTGACCACCCCTGATCAATCATGCATATATATGTCAGCAAACCACGCAGCAACCCTCCGGACAATGCTCAAGTGGATGTACCAACTGGACGGCAGCAGTATGAAAAGGTCTTCACATGGACATGCATACAATGACACCTGCTGGGATGCCAATATGTGCAAAGCATTGTGCAGGCATGTAGATGCACATTGTGCGCCTATTTGTGCTGGCATCCATGCATATTGCCGGCTGCATATGTTACAAGAGGGCTAAGCCCAGCCCAGTGCTGCCTAGTTGGGGACATCTGTCTTGTTGAGCCAGTTGTCGAAGACCTCGTAGTCTGCTCCCTGGTAGTCACTGTCCTGTGTCATCTGCTTGTAGAAGGCCTGGCCAACCTGCTTGTGCTCAGCCTTGGCAGCCTTGCGGGCAGCCTGCAGCTTCTCATCCCTGCCCTTGCCGCTGGCCACACGGGCCTGCAGAGCGGGCACTCATCGAGTTGGTTGCAATGCAAATGCAGCAATCACGCTGACTGAGAGTTGGTATCAATGCAAGTTCAGCAATCAAGCTGACTGACCATGGTACCTGCCACTGGCCCACAGACGTGATGGTCAACCTAGCAGGCCCAGTAAGGCAGTGTTGCATGGTAATACACAAACAGTATGTCCCAGAGCTAGTACACACACATACAGCCGGACAGATGACTGCTGACCACAGCCAGGACTGCGGTTGTACTGGTGCATCCAGCATAGGACGCAACAGGGCTTGTTGATGCATGTGCTGGCAGTATGAGTGCCGCTCATTGTCAGCAGCTATTCTGCACCTCAAAAAGAGCTTTACAAGCACTTCTGCAGAAGTTAACGTGCTGACTGTAAGCAAGCCTGAAGGCATACCTGGTGCAATAGCTCCTGGCGGCGGGCAGTCTTGGCGTATGGGTTTAGCTTCAGAAGAGCACCCAAGTTCTTCAATGGGTTCTTCTTCAATGGTCTGCCACGCTTGACCTGCAATGTGAGCATCCAACATTGACACTCGGTGCCTGATGGCTGCAGAGATCGGCCACACAAGCAAACTTTTCATGGGCTATAGCTGCTGTGACAACTATACAAGAATCTCCACCGGTTGGAAGGTGACGGCCGGCATCTGAGAAAGAGGCAAATCTGTCGGCAAAGCAGGGTGCTCCAACAGTGCTGCAACATGCAGCTAGTATCAGACCCACAGAAACTGCAGACTCTTGCTTTGACAGCAGCAGATAGCAGTGTTGAACAGCAACAGCATGTATTTGAATGCAAGCATGTTTATGCTTGCTATGCTCTGAGGCTGCTTTTGCCTGTGTTGTGTACAACATCCGTACAAAGTCCAGATGCAACCCATTAGCAAGAATTCACCCATAGCTTTGTAAAGACAGTGCTGTACTGCCTGTCACACAAGACAACTAAAGATCACTCACCGTCTTCTTTGGTCGCACTACACTCTGGACCTCATCAGAGTTGATGAGACGAGTGAGGTCACTGTTGGTCATGGGGGCCCGGGGCAGCTTGTACCCCTTCTTCTGCTCTGATGCAGCCTCAACAGTTCCTGCATGACCCCAGACAGAGTTTGACAATGTAAGCAAGTAAAGCATCTGCTGTCAACAACGTCTACATCAATCAAACACAGCTTGAGGCAAAACATCTAGAACCATGTACTAAAATGTATTCACTGTTGTACTCTAACGGTCCTGTAGTTACACTCCCTGCCACATGCATGATGAGGTGTCAAATAAATCTAGGCTCCATCCACAATGCAACGAGCACCCAGCAACTTGATGACACCAGGATCAACAGCAGTAGTATATGATGCAACATGCAGCAAGTTTTGCACAGCAGTAGTAAATGTTGCAAAATGCAGCAAGTTTTGGGAGTGAGCTTACCGAAGATGCTGTCAAGCTGGTCAAAGGCAGATTTGGTCCAGATGATAAACCTGCCCAGGTGGCCACCAGGTGCCAACTGCACCACAGCAAATACAATTCAGAAATGGCATTGGCATAGATGGATGTCCAAGCGTATGTCCAAGCGTAAGTAGCTATGCAGCATAAGCTGAAGCAGGGACCGCTAAATTGCTGAGGTGCACTTGTATGAAGTGCAACAATGAGATGCAGAGTGTGTACTGTGCTATACATTTGATGATGCAATGGTATGCTATAAAGACGCAGCCCACCTGCATCAAGTTGAGGGCTGTCACGGGAGCTGTGTCAACTCCGGGCAAGTTCCTGAAGGCCTTGGCAATGCCATTGTCGTTGCCATAGATGACCAAAGGACCCTTGCGGTTCACATAGCGCCTGTTCCTCATCTTTCCCTTGCCCCTCCTGACATTCTTTGAGTCCTTTGCCTTCTCTGCGTCCTCATAGGCCCCAACAGACTTCAGAATCTGAACAGCTTTGCTGGTCTTGGTGATGCTCTCACTGCTGTCATCAACAACCAAAGGGATCTCTGGCACCTGAGCAAAATCCATGAGGCCTAGTCAAGCCTTTGTATTTGAACATATGTCTTGTGAGGAGCTGTCTGGGAATTGAGGCACTGTAGAAGAAGCTAGTTGTGCGCTACCTTCTCAATCTTGTGGCCTCTAGCCATGACCAAAGAGGGCAAGGCTGAAGCTGCAAGAGCTGAGACGACAGCATATCGCTTCTGGTTGATGTTGATCTTTCTATGCCAACGCCTCCAGACCTTTGTGGGAGAAAACATTCGGCCACCACGGCACATGTTTCCGAAAGCTCCCTGTCCAGCACGGTGTGTACCACCACCAGGTACACGGGGAATACGTGATACAGCACGTCCGGTACCCCAAGACTCAGCACTGCTCTGCATGCCAGCCTCGAACTTCACGGCATATGGCTGCCTCTTGTTCTTTGCCAAACCAGTGTGCACTTGTCTGACGATGTCAGGTCGGATGGGGGCAGTGAACACAGCAGGCAGGTTTGCCTGCTCACTGGACCCCTCATCAATGCTCTGGATGGCCACCAAGGGCCTTGATGCGGCCATTGTGACAGAGTATGTGCAATCAAAGAGGACTCAATAAGCCGCCGTCTCTTAATTTGTTTCGCCAAAGTGGTTTCGGTGCAACCTTTCAGAATTCTTGAACCGTCTAGGGTTTCGGTTAAATTCGTTCAAGTGGCGCATCGCACAAACTCACAGATTTGCCTACCGAGGTGAAGATCCGATATGAAAGACATGCAGCCCTGGCTGAATGATATCAGAGCATGAGTATCGTAGACACTGATGCTAGCATCTGGGCGCAGCTGACTGAAAGAAGCAAGTCCAGCCTGACACAAACAGGTAGCTCACAGTTTGCAGCCTCACACCATCAACCTGAAAGCTTGCCAGTGATTGCGTATCGACTTTCTTACCAATCGCAGGTCGCCCAGACGCCCACTTGTATGTCGTTGGTCCTCGAGGATCAGGCAAAAGCACTTTGCTCAACAAGTATATTCAGCCAGACAGAGTAAGCCTTGTTGATCACTTTGCTTGACTGCACTTGCATCGTGTGTCCCCCCAAGCAATGCCCGCTCAGACTGTGTCTCTGTTCAGGCCGAAGCACCAAAGCCTACAGAAGGTCTTGAGTACACTTATATCCGCAAGCCTGCAGCAAACCCCACAGATCCCAAAGATCTAGCTCACTTGTGGGAAGTGTCAGGCAGCCAAGAACTGTCGCAGGAGATTCTCGACAGTGACACTGTGCTTTCACCTGAACAGGTATGCCATTTTCAGCTGTGGCTTCAGCCATTTCTTAGCAAACATTGTCTATGTGCTTCAACAGCCATTGACTTGGTACTTCTTCCTTGTCTTGCTAGAGCGCATAGCCCCACCGTTTGCATCTGCCTTCTGTGCTCAAGAACAATCTTACTCTGCATGCAGCTGGCTGACACAACCCCAATCATGAATCCAGGGGAATTGACTGGCATGGCACGGCCAGCTGCAGCTGTGAGCCTGCTTTTGCCTGGCAGCAGACTGGCAAACTTTGAACTTGCAGGTAGCAACAGCAGTCGTTGCTGTGGTTGTGGACCTTTCACAGCCAGCTCAGGTGCTGCAGAGCGCTGTCACCTACTTACAGCTCGTGAGAGCAAACCTGCAAACCAGCTATGGATGGCTGGAGCAGAAAGGCTCTAAGCTGCCTGAGCAACTGCGCCTGCGTGCCAGGAAGTATATAGGCAGCAGTCATGAGGACAAAGACGCTGTACAGCATCTTGGTGAGCCTATCTGCATAACTCACAGGCCACGCAGCTGCAGTGAAAGAGTTGGGTGACCCTTGTCTGCCTTTTGCATGAGTGCAATAAGCTGTAACCAGTGCTCGCTATGCTGTACATCATCCGCATGATTGTCACTGTCATGACAGCTTATCATGTCTATTGGGCACGTGTCAAGGAGCAGACATACATACCATTTTCCTTCGTTGCAGGCATTTCAGTGGTTCTAGTAGCTGCCAAGGAGGACACCTTCAGGGATGCAGACACAGAGGTAGGTTTGCTGCACTCCCTGCACCCTGCATGGTCACAATGCTGCATTGTCCTGCCCTAGATTATGCCCAAGATCTGCAGTATTTGCCTAGTGTAACAAAACGTCACAAAATATCATAATGTCACAAAATATCACAACTTCATGAAACATCACAAGCCCGGTTGGCAATATTTTGTTTCTGAAAGACAAAGAGCATGTGCAAGTAAACCAGCATAGCTCATGACGCAGTCTGACGTGCTGCAGCAGCCACAGGCTGTGCTGGAAGGCATTGGCACCACACCTGCAGCAGATGCTCACACCACTCATGATGAAAGAAAAGAAAAGAAAAGAAAAGAAAAAATGGTACTTTTCAGCAATCATTACAGGAGAGCCTCTAAGGCAGCAGCCCGTATCAGTCATGACGCATCACGCTCACGCTGCTTGCACAGGCGCGTAAGCTGATGGCCCAATCGCTGCGCTATGTGGCACATCTGAATGGAGCGTCTTTGGTCTACTTGGGTGGCTTGAAAGGTTCTGTTGGTGGCAGCCAAAGCAGCATCAGTCAGAAGGATGCTGCCTCAGATAAGGCAGCTTTGGCTAGCTTCAGGTCCATGCTGAGCCACATGCTGTTTGTTGGCATGGATAAGCGCATGTAAGCACTGGGTCATGCATTGCTGTGATGCATGCATCCTTGAAACCATCGTGTAAAACATGCATCTCTGACAAAGCACTTGGTGCAGCTGCACGCTTTGCTGCATAGCTTACATTTTCATCATCCTATCTGCATAGCTTAGATTCCATCATCATATCTGGATAGGAGTCTGATTTGTCCTGTCTTGCTGTACCGCTCAAACATCTTTCTAACTGCGTGGGTAAAGAATGAAACGCACACTGTTTCAGGAGGCTCATTCACACAGTCTCTGCCAAGTTCACTGACTCAAGCCTTCTGGAACAGTGTGCCTTTTGTTGTGTGACCCATTTGTCAATACCTCAATTTGGACAAACACTGTATGCAACTGCCACCAGAACGTTACAATGATGGTTGCCTGGGTTGCAGGAAACTGCGTGCAGAGCCACAACTGGATCTTTTGAAGCCGCTGATGGTGCCTTTTGGCTCTGACAGGTGTTGACACCCCCACTTTTCAACACGCTAACGTGTGACATGCTAGAAATTACATGCCTCAGTCCTGAAATGTACAAGGCATGTTAAGCAACAGCAGACCTGCATCAGAGCAGGTTGCACGGGACGGTCTGTGTGGGTTCAGCTATCTAGTCTGGGTGTTTGCAGCAGCAGCAGCAGCAGCAGCAGCAGCAGCAGCAGGGGCCTACAGCGCATAGTTACCAGCAAAAACAAGCAGCATTGCTATTGTCCCATTGTTGACTGTTGCGCTGTCGATGCAACAGATTTGCCTTATGTAGGGGGAAAACCATCAACCGCAAAACATGTTATGTCGATGCTTGACTACTGAGTTTCTGGCCATGGCAATTGGTGCCAAATTGTCAAGCCCTCAATTGTCACACAATCACGTGAGCATGCACTGCAGGTTTGCAGACATTGGCACTCCAAAGGGCTTGGGCGCAGCTGGAAGTGGCTCTCAGGCAGCTCTGGAAGGCTGGCTGGCAGCTGCAGCGCGCACATTTCCAACACCTAGTCAAGCGCCTAGTCAAGCTGTCAAAAACGCCCAAGAGACGGAGCAGGACCTCTATGCTGAGCCAGGTAATTCAAAGACAGGTCTTCTGAGAAGCATGCAGCCTTGATGCATTGTTACAGACTCCATGCAGCGATGCACAGAAGCATTGCTGTTACAAAAAAGTGAAAACAGAATTGATACAGTACAGTGGTCTTTTGCACAGAGTTTGTGAATATACATGAGCAGCAGAATCTATGAGTGCAAGCTTTGCTGTCGTGTTGATGCTGCGTAGAGACACTTATAGCCTCAAGATGCTATGCTTGCAACCTGTCTGCAATGTGTGTTGCTTTATTGGTCAATGGCTTTTGGCCTTTGCCAGCCAATTCAAGTCGGTCAGATAGTGCCTTACGCAGCATAGTCAGCACTGTCCAGCAGGCTTAGGATTTCGTGCTGGGTGTGCACACAGCGTGGCAGATATCAAGCTACACAAGTCCGAGAGACATTCCCACCTGAGTTCTGACCACTGCAATGTCAACGAACCAAAGAGAAATTTGATTACTGTGTGTGCATCGCCACGCCATCAGAGTGTCCTTATTGTACAGGGGATATGTGCATGCTCCACTGCAGAATGGCTGCCTGCAACATGGCTCCCTTCAAACTTGTCAGCTGAATGCATGCAGCTTGCCACCCTGATTGCCATACAGCTTGTCAGCTGATTTCATTGTCTTGCAGGCATTGACAGTGCCAGAGCAGAGCTGGATGCACAGTGGAAAGCACAACGGCAGAAGCAGTCTCCGCAGAAAGTTGCAGCATTAGCAGGCAGTAGCAAAGCGTCTGTGACCACCAGGCAACAGCAAGCCAGAAGGAGGACTGGCTCTAGCAAGGAGCAGCAAGTGTCTTGATAAACAATCATATGCCGCACAACTGTTTTGCGCTGTGTGTTTGTGCGCCCTGATTGCCTGCAGCTGCATGTAGATTGTAAATCTGCTATTGTACTCTCGATGTCAGCGATTGGACAGTCCAACACCAGCAAAGTCTCTTGACACATGGATGGCCAGAAGTATGCACGGCCAGACAAAGATGAAAGCTTGCACTGTCTTGCGTCCTGTGGCAATTATGCACTGAAGTTTGTATCCCAGTGGGTGCCTGCAGGACTGCACAGATGCTGAGTCAACATTGTGTGTGCTTATTTCACTTTGGTGGAAGGCTACGTGATACATTCTGCAGCTAAGGATCGTCAAGCTATACATTCTGCACGTCACAGCTTGCATTTGTCTTTCTTCAAACACATCATTACATTTGACTTCGAATGTGGTCCTCAGAAGGTGTGATCCAGTTTGATAACAAAGCTGCAGACAAAGGACCACTCATGCTACTCCTGATGGTGTCCGAACAACACAGTCCTCTTTGCAAAAGGTAGAAAGTCTTCCACAAACCAGTCGTCATTCATCCCAAGCCAGTGCATGACTTGGTGAGACTCCTTCACCAGAGGGTCTTTGCTGTGTTCTATTTGCGCACCCAGATTTTCTGATGCACTTCTGGCACTCTGTGAGGCATCACTAGCACTCACACATGACACCACAGTGTTCCCATTCATGTGACCAATGGCGCCAACTTGCTGTGGCACCAGCTCACTTTGACTTGTGTGCCTAATGTTCTTCTGTCCTAGACTCTTCAGTGCCTGAGACAATGCCTGACTGGACACAGCATATCCACCAACTTCAGTGCTTTGAGAGGTGCTGACTGCATCTGATTCAGCAGCAGAGTCTACAATTCTCTTGACCGGCTGTTTCCTCTGTGCACTGGAGGTGCGAACTCTGACAATGGTCTGCAATGGTTTGCTGACCTGATGCCTGTGATTATCTTCCTCTAAGGATGCTGCAATGCTGCTGCTGTCGCTGCTACTGCGACTCAGGGCTGCCTCATGCTCTGCTTGTGCAGTCAGCTCAGCAGTTGTCGATCTCCCAGCATGCAGGGCATGCACAGCATTTGAACCTGTCACTGCTGCAAGTGAAGTCCCTCCTGGTGTTCTGCTGCCTGCCCATCTGGATATGGGCCAGTCTTGAGAAGCAGGATCGTTAGACTTGGTGAATGCAGCTGGGATCTTGACAGACCCCCTGGGATTTGTGCTCAAGCTGCTGGCTGAATGAACAGTGGTTAGGGAGTCCGCCTTGGGATTTGGAGTGCCTGGGCGCAGACCATGGCGGGAATGACCCAGCTGTGAACCAGATGTCAAGCACGGGCTGGCTCTGAAGTGGGGCAGAGAGAACACCGGCGGATCTGATGTCTCTGCCACCTGTCTTCTCTTTGATGATTGCTTGCTTGTATCCGTAGAGGAAGCATGCTGGCTGTTGCTGGCAGCAGGAGTTGTGCTTGGCCTTGCACCTGCACAATGTGGTCCTAGGTCAGCTGTGCTGTGTACATTTGCGCTTCCCTTCACTGCACAAACAACTGACCTGAAGTCAATATTTGAACATGCTGATTGCTTTTGCGAAGGCTGCTGCAGCACAATGTCAGGCACAAAATGTAGCCGTGGTCAATAGGTGGCCGCTTCTGTAAGCAGTTACTGCAATATGCATTGCATGCATTATGTCAAATTTCAATGGGTGCATTTGATAATGAGTGAGGGACTATCTAACCTCTGCTGCCAAGTCTGCCAATGATGTCTGCATCAATAGGAATTGAGTCCAAGGTGTCTGCACTGCCAGCAGTGAAGGTTGCACTTCTGACCAGTCCTTTGCGCTTCATCATGCCTTTGCCATCAGGGCCCTTGGTCAAGTATGGGCTATGCACACTTGTGCCTTGGTTTGGGTCTAGAGGCTGGCGCAGAGAAACCTTGACAGCAGAGACTCTCAACCCGGCATCCTGCAAGATCCTGGAGTCACTGCGTCAACAAGCCACGCAGATGAAGTCAAGGACAGATTCAGACAGCACACACATTGTTTGTGGAATGCAGCTAGTCTGGGCAATAGGCCTGCAGGCTTGATTCTGCAGCACAAAGCACAAACCTTCTTGCAGCAGCATCACGCAGTCTGCCAGTGGCAGCAATGCCAGGTGGAGTCGCCAAGTTGGTCTTGACACTTCCGACACTGCCTGTGCGTGTAATCTGAGACCCTGTAGCCAGACTGAGGCAACATTCAGAGTTTGTTTGCAATCCCCTGAACAGGCATAAAGGGACAAGCTCTTGCCTGTGCTGGACCTGGACTGATGTGAGGCCTTAATGGTCTGCAATGTCTTTGCGCGAAAGGACTGATCAGCGCCCTGCAAGGTGCCTCCAACGGACATCTTGGTTCTCGGCTTTTCCGTTTTGGACAGGTTGGTTGATAGGGTAAGAGCCTGCAAAGTATTGCCAAAGTGTGAAGACTGCTATTGTTGTCAGAAAGTGCATCACATGGCAAACGCACTTGCAACATCGGAGACGAGTCCCGCGAGCTCATCGGTCCCGTGTTGCAATCCTTTTGCTGAAACGGAATGTCCGCAGCCGACTGGCTCTGCCGAACACGTGAAGACGGTCGCTCACGCATCAGCTTTGTTCAAAAAAACAAACCATTACATGCGCAATGACATCTGCAAAGGCCGTGAAGTCTCAGCAAGAGAAGCTTTGCCGGCAAGGAAAGCGGAACTTGAACACATAGTCAACCGAGACATGCAGGAATCGGAAGCTGCCTTTCGAAGATGAAGAAGCATGGATCGCCTTGAAGCTGTGTCTAAGCAACAGGCGCTTTGATCAACTTGACTGATTTATCAAGGCTTTGTCTCCGATTGCTGTTGTTCGACAATGGCACAGTTGTCTCAGCATGAGCTGCAGGCATGCAGACAGATCTTTGCGCAGTACGACAGAACAGGCATGACTTTTTGCAACGCACATTTCAGCACAACCTGCTCCGCTGGCGCTGGATATACTGCATGTCTGCAGGTGCGGGCATGGTCAGCACGGACGAGTTGACCAGCATAATGTCGTCCCTCGGATACAATGCTTCAGACGAGGACATCGCTGCTCAACTGCACCAGGTCTGCACCACTCCGCTGAGCTTTGCCTGTGAAGGTCCACTACGCAGATGCTGGTCGTCTATCCACTCAACGGCTTCAGTGCTGATGCCTGTTGGACACAGGTAGACAGTGAAGTTCGCCAGGAGATTGACCTGGATGAGTTCCTGAGGCTTGTTGAAAGTCAGAAGCAGGTGGGCGGAGCTGACACAGATGACACAGACACTGTGGAAGCATTTGTGGCACTGGGTGGCAAGGTGTGAAGTTTTGTTACCCATTACTTTAAGCCGTTGTTGACCGCAATTTAAGTATGTGCTTTGGACAGCACAATCCACTCCAAGCTGCTTTG
>JAABUP010004113.1_pt1 | contig 24361 bp, 22 predicted proteins | sample 5559201 | NCBI WGS metagenome assembly JAABUP01 (sample SAMN10711887, study PRJNA513373) | rock metagenome | isolation source: Antarctica rocks | place: Antarctica
AGGCTGAGAACTGGAGAGGCACGGCTGACCATAAATTCGCTGTACGGAAGCACGTCTCGAAGTCCAGTGCAGTCTTGGCTCTAGCCACCAAGGCAAACTTCGTTGTCATCGTCGATCTGCTCGTTGAAGCAGGAGTCGATATCAACTATCAAGATGAGCAGGGAGAGACAGCCCTACATGTGGCAGCTCGTTTCGGGCATGAGAAATGCGCAAAGCTACTTCTGGACGGGACCCAGGATCAGAGAGCGGACACCGAGATAGCGGAGAAGACATTCGGTTGGACACCGATATTCATTGCCAGCGTCGATGGCCATCTCCAAATAGTAAAGCTATTGATAGACGCTGGCGCTGAACTTGAGCGACCCGACCTATCTGGCTGGACATCGAAAGAGCATGCTTCGCTAAGGGGACACATGGATATTGCGAAGAAACTTGCGGCGTTTACAACGGCACCTGATACATCTAATTCGGAGCCGTCAACTGTAGCTTCTTCCTCTCCGCCATCGTCATTGTCCCTGACCGACAGGAAATCCGGTGCTAGCAATGTTAATGGCCCAATCAAAACCACCGAACCAGTCAAGACCTTCGGTCATAGGTATCTCACAAATGGAAGCATGGTTCTGGTCAGTCTAGGATCGATGGACATGAGAAAAGCGGTTGAAGCTGTCAAACTTGACCGTATTCCTCTTGCGGATGCTCACTCAACCCAGCTTGATACCGCTCTGTCAATCGTAGTTTCTGCTAGTGGTGCTATCGGCGAGCCATCTATCATTGATCTCCCGGTCCAAGACAACGTCAGCACAGACCCAACAGTGTTTACCACTGTTGATGCCTCAAAGGTCAAGCTACTTTTCGATATCGTGCCTACTTACGCAGGATCGAAGGATCAGATTGTGGGACGTGGAGTTGCATTACTTTCCAGCGTCAAACCCAGCCTTGGGTCAAAGCGTATCACGCTGCAAGGAGACAACACAGTACCAATCATGGCGGCTAATACTTTGGAGGTTATTGGATCCGTCAACTTCAATTTTCTGATCATCACGCCGTTCACGCATCCGAACATGTCTATTACAGAAAACCAGACTTATTGGAGAAGCATGACTTCGACAATGGTCATTGGACACCGAGGTGATCTTGCTTTTGTTTTCCTTTCCTTTGGTGTCTCCCTAACGGCTGTGAAGGTCTGGGTAAGAACATGGCGGCTCGGAAGTCGCTGCAACTTGGAGAGAACACGATTCAGGTAAACAAATTACATTGGGCGTATCTATAGACGTTGCTGATGGGATCAAGTCATTCATCGCCGCCGCCAACCTTGGGGCTTCATACGTTGAAGTGAGCAAGCACCATCTCAGCATCTTTTGGAATTACTGACGTCGTCTAGTTCGGTAATCATCCCTGACACACACCCTGGGCGAATACAACATTGACGCCTTGCAGATGTACAGTTGACCAAGGACCACGTCCCTGTCATTTATCACGATTTCCTTGTCAGCGAGACTGGCATTGATGCTCCGGTTCATACTCTCACCCTAGAGCAGGTCAGCTTTGGATCCTCCAACCCTCGTGTCATCTCGATCGACTCTTACTAATTATTCCTTTCCAGTTTCTGCACGTTAGCGATAACCGCACGCCGAGACAATCTCGACCAGCCTCACCAGTCCAGTTTTCAGAGCCGAAGATCAACAATATAAAAGGGTCCGACAGTCGGCGACATCGATCGCTGTCACTGGGGAACTCAATGAACGACGAGGTCGCGGATATGAGCGAGCGCATGAAACATACTCGCGACTTCAAGCAGAAGGGCTTCAAAGGCAATAGCAGAGGCAACTTCATCCAGGCTCCATTTACCACCCTCGAAGAGATGTTTATGAAGCTTCCGGAGTCTATTGGCTTTAATATTGAGATGAGTAAGCAGTACACTGGCTTGAGACTCCAGAGCTATTCGTTGCTGACGCTTTACTAGAGTACCCTATGCTTCACGAGAGTGAGGAACAAGAGATGGATACGTACGCCGTTGAACTCAACTCTTTCGTGGACACCGTCTTAACCAAAGTCTATGACCTGGGGAAGAAGCGTAACGTGATCTTCTCAAGCTTCAATCCCGATATCTGCCTACTGCTCTCGTTCAAGCAGCCTTCGATACCGATTTTGTTTCTTACGGATGCTGGTACCAACATTGTCGGCGATATTCGCGCCAGCAGCCTGCAGGAAGCTATCCGGTTTGCTTCTAGATGGAATCTACTTGGCATCGTATCGGCCGCTGAACCTTTGGTCATCAGCCCTAGGCTTGTGAGAGTCGTCAAAGAGTCCGGTTTAGTGTGCGTATCATACGGTACCATGAACAATGATCCTGACAAGGTCAAGGTATGTCCCTAGAGGATCGTTATATAATAGCAATCCAAATGCTGACCGCTGTAAAGCTCCAAGTCAAGGAAGGCATTGATGCGGTTATCGTCGACAATGTCCTCGCCATCCGTAAAGGTCTTACAGGATCTGACAACAACTCGGCAGCCAAGGAGCTCATCCCCACTGCAAATGGCTCGATCAAGTCGAGTAATGGAGTTCTTGGCGTTCCCACTTTAGAGCATAGCCTCCCATGATACCCTTGATGATGACTCAACGTCTCATTATCCCTCTGTCCCTCACGATCCTGATAAAAGTTCTGTTTTACTTCTGCTTCAGCTCTGGCACTGGTGGTTTGCGCCGAGCCGACCCACGCTAGGCGCGGGTATCTGATTGTTTAGCTTGGACGGAACACTCTCCTTGTCGCATAGCATAGACTCGCATCAAAGCACAGTAGCCATCACCAAACTCTATCCACCGTGACAATGCCCATTATACCCAGATCGAATCTTCCCATCTAACAAGAAACTAAAAAAAAGCTACTTCACATCAAACACCCATTCTTCCGACTCGAATGTAATTCCGAAACGCCCAACCTAACCCTCTTCTTTTCGCCGCCCAACAACCCAGTGAACACAAACGCTTCCACCATCCATTCGTACCATACTTTTCGGTCGTCGGTTTGTCGCCATATACTTACCTCTAGCTCGGAGTGGTCGGGGAAATATAGCGGTGTCTGTGCCGTGATAAGCTTTGGATTAGCCTCCATCCCATATACAAATCGATCCCTCCTATTCCCAAGTGGAAGGTTTACATACCTTCAACGGAAAAAAAATCGGAAACCAACTGATCATGTCCGCACTCTTGTCGCCCATCGTAACCGGATTCGTACTCAGTTCCACGTCCCCGTACAACACCGTCTCAAAATACCCCGCTAGCCCGTGACAAACCCCGCGCTCCCGGCACCGGAAGGAAAGCCGCGAGTAGCGCGCGTTGTGTGCGTTGGAGCCGTCGCCGCCGGTTAGGCCGGACGGAGTAAGGGACGAAGCTGTGCGGCGGAGGGTGGAGAGCGTGAGGGTGGAGGCGGGGAGGGGGTGTGTGAATTCCCAGGCTGTGAGGACGTTAGGTGTTGGCTGGGGGCGTGGAGCGCCTGGTGCTGCGGTGGTGGTGGATGGGGAAGGGGTGGTGGTGGATAGGTAGTCGATGGCGTGCAGCATGACGACCCACGGTGTCTCTGGCGCCGCGGGGTCGCCGGGTGTGCGGGCTGCGATGTCGGCGTGGAGTTTTGGCGCGGCGATGGGCGTTAGGTGCGCGGTGTAGGAGGCAGGGATGGAGATGCCGTCGATGGGGTTGAGCACGTGTTGGACGCCGTCAAGACATTCGGGGGAGAGCTCGTTGTCGGCGAAGGAACCGAGGAGTTCGGAGATCAGGATGTCGACGTGGCCGTAGCCTGGCTCTGGCTCTGGGGCTGGGGCTGGGGCTAATTGTGGGGTTGAGTCGCCTGGGAGATGAATGATGGAGGAATGTGCGTCGCCGGTATAGGTGGACGAGCAAGGGTCTGTGGAGTGGGTGGTTGCTTGCCCGATGGGGCCGCCAGCGGTGGGTTGAATGTGACCCCGCCAAGGTCCCTTCCATGCGCGCATGTCAGACTTGATGACGTTGACTCGGCCATGCCAATCCTCTTCGTTGTGCCGTTGTAGGACAATATAGGCATTTGGATTCTTCTCGACTGCCCAGACTTCTACTTCTGCCTTTACAGCCTCGCTGGCCTGCAAAGCACGGGTGACGAGTGGGCCTCTTCCTGCGCCGGCAACGGCTACGACGACTCTGCCGTCGGGACTCGAAGTAGGTTTCCCCTGCTCAATCCAGTCACTGAGCGCACGTGCGATCGCTCGCTCATACCAATCATATTTGATAGGATCTTTTTCGAAGACTTCGTAAACGTTGCTCTCCAGGTTGTCGGTCAGGGGTTGTAGGGGCGATTGGAGATAGTCCTGAAAGCCGGCGCCAAAGCGCTCAATCATAGTCCGAGCGGGTTGCTTGCGCTGAAGGTTACGGATGTAGGAGAGATGGGGTGTCGGATCTTTGAATTTCCTGTGATAGTTCTGAAGCTGCTGTGAAGCTTCGGCAGGAGTTGGAGAAGGTGAGCTCCCAGATCCAGCATCAGCAACGGCACTCGGGCTCAGAAAGCGGTCTGCCATAGGTACGGTCATGTTGAGGTTGTCTATGCCAGGAATGGGCCCAACGTCGCATAGCAAGATCCACGGGGGTGCGCGAAGACGCATGTAGCGCGTAATGAGCGCCTGATGGGGGTTTGAAAGGACTGGGTAGCCTTTCGGATTTTTGAGAAAGCTATTAGAGGTCATCGAAAGCAGGCGGAGTGGTTCGCAGTACCAACGAGACTGTATCGGAAGCGGTGGCAAATGTCGGGCCAGGGAAAGTGCTATAGAAGAACAACATCAGTATGACATTCGTGGCCGCACAATGCACCGGTCTAGTAGACAATGAAAGTTAAGGCGGAGTACCTCCAGATATTATTCTTCTCCAGTCTACCAAGTGGATGTACTGCGCGATAAAAGCAGGCGAGACGAATCTCAGACAGAAATACCCATGAAGCTCACTTGAGGCATGGTGGGAAGTATATCAGAATCTTTTGTATCCTTACCTACAAAGAGCCGTGAATTATATTTACACACAGTCCTGATAACATTCCAAGCATCCCAAGATCCATACATGTCCACCTTCCTAGGCCTTTCTTCTCTCGTGTCCCCAACATACCGATCCCTTGCGAATGGCGCAAGACTGCCCATACCATCATCAACCTCCGTTTCCGGCTGGCCCACCATAGGTAATAGGATCTCAATCTGCAGATTCGATCCGACACTGAGCGCCTCATGGACAGCACGCGCATATTGCACTAAGCCGTCCGCATTCGCTCTGCCATGATATAGCTTTGGCCCTGGTATAATAACATTTCCAACGCCGCAGAAGGCCGCATAGGCGATCTCAAGACTTAAGACTTGTTGAGATATGTGTACGACTATTGGATCAGGAGAAGAGAGGTCAATCCAAGGACTAGCGACTGCAAGAAGCTGGGAGATTGTGTCGTCAGGCGTAAGAGGCGTATCTAGTGGTCCTAGAGGTGGTATCATAGGAGGCAATAAACTGCTAGCAGAACCAAACAGGCTGCTGCGAGACTCATGGGAGCTTGCCTCTGATTGTGATAGATGTGAAGACAGAAGAGCAAGAACTCTGTTATGGAAGTACGGCGTCGTTATTGGGGTGGTAAGCATGTCATACTGTAAGAAGAGTCAATACAGCTTCTGTATGGTTTGGTCAATAAGACAAATTACTTACATTACAGTCTTGCGCCTGGCGAAGCACACGAGCTGATATTGGCAGAGAACGCTTGCTTTCATGTTGACCAACAAAGAAAATAGGCATGTACTCGTCGACAGCAGCTAAAGGATCCATATTGAACCGAAGCTTAAGCAGCTGTTGCTACAGACAAATGGAACTCTAGATGTCGAAATACTTCAGGACACGCATACATGAGTCTAAGAAAGTCGCCACAGGTGAATGAATAGGCGGGACGCAGGGAGGAAGCAAAGGTCCCCGCTGTGTGCCTTGCGTGGTGTCACAGATAGCCCTGCATCAGCTTTGCGGTGACACTAACCAAACTAGGCTATACCTTAGTCCGTCGCGGCTAATCCCTTCATAATTTTTATCCGATCATAAGGGCGCGGCAAAAGTATTCCCTCGCCCTACGATATTGCGAAGACATCAATTGCTCTTCTCTCAACCTAAGAATCTTTGACAGCTTTGATCTATGGCGCAACGTGGAGCAGACGCTGAAGATCAGTACCGCGCCAAACGCCAGAAAACATCCTCCTCCGCAGATATGGATCCCAAATCCAATCCTTATTTGGCGCACATGTACCAAGAATCTGCAAACGAAGGCTACAGTAATGGTTATGGATCACCAAGGAATAGAATGAACGGCACGCAGCAAAACTCGGCGCTCTCAAAGTTCCAGAGGCATGGCACCACATCTGCGATGGCCAAGAAGGCAGAGGATGGACCGAATCATGCTTTCAATGGGCAGCCTCTGTCGAGCCAATACTTTGGGCTACTGAAGACCAGAAGAGGATTGCCGGTGCATGCTCAGAGGTGCGACAGCTCCCAAAGCCTAGATTAACAGTCTGCCAGTCTGCTACTAACACAACTCCAGGGATGAGTTCCTACAGATGTATCAGAAGTCTCAAATCCTAGTCTTCGTAGGTGAGACTGGCTCGGGAAAGACAACACAGATTCCACAATTTGTACTCTTCGATGACCTCCCACATTTCCAGCATAAACTCGTGGCGTGTACGCAACCTCGTCGAGTGGCAGCTATGTCTGTAGCACAGCGTGTTGCACAAGAGATGGACGTCACACTGGGCGATGAAGTGGGTTATAGCATTCGATTCGAAGATATGACCAGCCAGAAAACGATACTGAAGTATATGACGGATGGTATGCTACTACGAGAAGCCATGAACGATCATAACCTGCAACGGTATAGTACAATAATCCTCGACGAAGCCCACGAACGGACCCTGGCCACGGATATTCTGATGGGTTTACTCAAGGAGGTGGCAATACGAAGACCAGACTTGAAAATCATTATTATGTCTGCAACTCTCGACGCCCAGAAGTTTCAGAGGTACTTCAACGATGCGCCGTTATTAGCCGTCCCTGGACGAACACATCCCGTTGAGATTTTCTACACCCCTGAGCCGGAGCGAGATTATGTGGAGGCTGCTCTACGGACGGTCTTGCAGATTCATGCCACAGAGCCTGAAGGAGACATACTGCTCTTCCTGACGGGAGAGGAGGAGATCGAGGATGCCGTCCGGAAAATTACACTGGAAGCTGACGAAATGATAAGAGAAGCAGACGCGGGGCCCTTGAAAGTCTATCCTCTTTACGGCACATTACCACCGGCTATGCAGCAGCGGATCTTCGATTCTGCTCCACCTCCGCGAAGAACTGGTGGCAGACCAGGTCGTAAATGTATCGTCGCCACCAATATCGCAGAAACTTCGCTTACTATCGACGGGATCGTCTACGTCGTAGATCCCGGCTTTAGTAAGCAGAAGGTATATAACCCTCGCATCCGAGTAGAATCTCTACTCGTCTCTCCCATCTCAAAAGCATCCGCGCAACAACGAGCCGGTCGAGCCGGTCGAACGCGGCCAGGAAAATGTTTCCGGCTTTATACTGAAGGCGCCTTCAAGAAAGAGCTTATTGAGCAGACGTACCCAGAAATCTTGCGCTCCAATCTCGCGTCTACAGTGCTCGAGCTGAAGAAACTCGGCATCGATGACCTCGTCCACTTTGACCTAATGGACCCTCCGGCACCAGAAACACTCATGCGTGCCCTCGAAGAACTCAACTATCTTGCCTGTCTCGACGACGATGGCAATCTGACCACTCTCGGCAAGGTAGCTTCCGAATTCCCTCTCGATCCCGCTCTCGCTGTCATGCTCATCTCATCCCCCGAGTTCTACTGCTCCAATGAAATCCTGTCCCTTACTGCTCTTCTTTCGGTACCACAGATTTTCGTTCGACCAGCAAGTGCGAGGAAGCGCGCAGACGACATGAAGAACCTTTTCGCCCATCCGGACGGCGATCATCTGACCATGCTCAACGTCTATCATGCCTTCAAATCACCAGCAGCACAAGAGAACCTTAAACAATGGTGTCACGACCACTTCCTATCCTTACGCGCTCTGCAGTCGGCTGATAACGTACGTCTGCAACTACGACGCATCATGGAGCGCGAAGAAATCGAGTTTGTCAGCACCGCCTTTGAAGATAAGAAGTACTACGAGAACATCCGACGTGCGCTGGTGGCGGGCTTTTTCATGCAGGTGGCGAAGAAAGAGGGCAATGGAAAGACGTACGTTACGGTCAAGGACAATCAGAACGTGCTGCTGCATCCAAGTACGGTACTAGGACAGGATAGCGAGTGGGTTGTGTACAATGAATTTGTGCTTACGACGAAGAATTACATACGAACTGTTACGGCGGTGAAGGCAGAGTGGCTTCTGGTAAGTTCCCCTATCTGGTCAATCATATGCAGTGGCTTCGATGCTGAGTGACACGATAGGATATCGCACCCACTTATTACGACCTTTCCACCTTTGCTAAGGGCGAGGTCAAAACGGCGTTGACGAGGACTGTGGAGAAGATCAGGCGGAAAGAGGCGATGAAGGGTGGCAGGAGGTGAACATCCTTTGAGCATGGCATGTGTGGCGTTTGTGCTTTGCCGGGCTTCATAGCCTATGATCTGATGCTCTACTGGCGATGTATGGGACACCTCTTAGAATAAGTGTCATGGCCGCAATTGAGGAGATCTTGCGAGTCATGATTCCTCTTATCCTTCATTGCTGTGACACTGTAGTGATGTGCTATGGGCATTGGTGCCATGGTCTTTCATTGCAATCAGTAGCATCATTGCAGAACAGAAGCCAGGTAAGGTTCCGAAAGAAGGCTGCCATAGCCGCAACAGCCGCATAGACGTTCAACGGCCTTACGAGTGATCTTATCCCGCCATTGACGTCATTGCCTGCCAAAAACCAGTGTTTACGTGTTGTTCCAGAGGGTAATGAGCATGGTAGACGTTCGATGAAGATCCGGTTGTTCCCAAAGCCCTAATCAGGAAAACACAGAGGCAAAATTTCACTGCCACTGACGTCATTCCTGACATGCAGTTGTTTACTTCCCGTTTAGGGCATTACACGTGGTAGACGTTCAACGAAACTCAGAGTGAATTCATTATTGCTCAAGCCCTAATTAGAAGAAATACACTAAGCGTTCAGAGGCCGGTATTTGCCGCTCAGGTGCCCCTCTGAGTTCAGTCATGGTACTGTGTTTACTTCTTGATCTCACCCGTAGGGCAAAGAGCATGGTAGACGTTCAATGAGGCTCAGACTGAAACCTTGTTTCCTAAGCCCTAATCTCTGCACAATGGGGCAAAGGTCAGTGTCATTCCTTGCTAAAGAGTAATCTTTGTTGTTGATTGTCTACGGCAAGAGATGTGGTAGACGTTCGATGAGATTTCAATCTCAACTACAATTCCCAAGCCCTAAAAAGGAAAGTTCAAAACATTGAGCCAGAATTCAGCACCACTCCTTGCTAAAATTCGATCATTCTTGTTTACTTATTGACTTATTAGGGCAGTGAAAATGGTAGACGTTCAATGAAGTCCCAAAATGAACTCCTGTACCCATGCCCTAATCAGGAAAGAAGCAAACATTAAAGCAGAAACACCAACATTGACGTCATATGGTAGGTAGACGTTCAATGTAGGTTGGAGTGAAACCCTGTTGCTCAAGCCCTAGTTTGGAACCAGCAGGTATTTGTTTACTGGTTGATTTAGGGCATTTACCATGGTAGACGTTCGATGATGTTCTGAGTGAAATGTTGTTCCTCAAGCCCTAATCAGGAAAACATTAGTTGGGGTAGGGTAGTCGTCGCTATAACACCCGCCGCTTCTACTACAACCAGCTGACAATGAGTCTAGTCATCGAAAGAGTACAGACCTGCGCACGTAGTATCAGTGGATCATTTTCGAGTCGCTATATACGATCTGGACTCCATGAAGCAATGGATGACATTTGGGCGTGTGTTCTTGCATGATATGTAACTCAAACAGTTGCTGCAATGATGGCATTACTTTACGAGTATCTATGATCACAGCTCTCTTGGTCTATTTTATCAGTTTCTGCAAAGCCTCAACGCCAGTCTCCAAGATCGCTTCGTTCTTAGTCCTCTTCAATGCCTCCTTCAGAACATTAATTCCCTCCCTCTCCTCTATCTTACTCCGTCCCTTGGCGCCTACTTCTCCGCTAGCACAAACCACATTTCTGACGCAAACAACCCCTCGATGCACAATCTCGTCCTCTTCACCTTCCCCGCAGAGCCCTAACAGTATCTCCACGCCCCGCTCCCTCTCCAATATCGCACCAACGGCAGCATCATACTCCGTCAGCATCGCCAAAGCTCCTCCCGCCGCTCTCCTCGTAGCAAAATCTTCAACGTCCGCCAGAGCCAGCAGAATGTGTAAGCGTTGTCCGGCGCGCTGAGTGCCGTCTGCAAACTTAGCGATGCCCGAAGGAGAAAGCATGAGATTGCAGACTAGTTCTATGCTGGCGCGCTGGATGAGCGTGTTGTTGGAGAGGAGGAGATCTTCGATCGTGGGCCACGCAAGGTGGATGATGGTGTCGGCGACTGTGGTGTCTTGGGTTGATGCAAGGTTGGTGAGCGCGAGGAGGGCTTCAAAGGTTGGGAGGAGGTCGCGCGGCTGGTCTGAGATGGAGTCGTCCTCGGAAGGTGAGAGAAGAGAAAGAAGTGGTCGGATCGCGGATGTACGTTGAGGGGTGCCGGAGGAAGAGAATACCAGAGTGGGGTTGACGGAAATAAGAATACGAGCCAGAGCGTGGGCAGCAGTTCGGCGGGCGCGAATGTCTGGAGAGGTTGTTCCGGTGATGGACGAATAGGAGCTGAGAAGCAGCTTCACGCCACCTTGTTGGGCGATTGTGCCGCGGTGTTTTGAGGTTCTGGATAGAGATAGAAGGGTGTCTAGAATGAGTGGCAGGGCAGTCGATGAGACTTTCTTGGCGCTACTGACGAGAACAGGCACGATACCAGCATCAAGGACTGCTGTGCATCGCTTCGTAACGTGAGAGTCTTCATCAAGTGAGTCAGGGGTGGCAGCTGCCTTGGAAGTGTTGGCGTAGGCTTTCAATTGAGATATGTGTTTCTGTTCTTCGGAGAGGTTCGGGAGATACTTTGTGAGGTTGATGGCGACAGTAAGGCCTCCGAAAATCAAAGTCGAAGATGCAGAGTTATTGCTGATAATGATGAAAAGATTCTTCAGGAATGCCTCATCGTTTGCTAGCTGGTCCTTCACTTTCGGTTGCAGCGATGTATACGCAAGACCCTCGATGGAGCTCTGTATGCTGGTTTGATCGCTCTGTGCCATCATATTCCTAAATTTACCTACAAGCTCGTCAATTCCACTGTCCTGCTCTCCACCTTTATGCTCCTTCGCCGTCTTTATAGTGCTGTCTGTGCCTTTGACCTTTGCCAGTATCACCGCAGCCAACTCTGAGCTGTGGCCTTCACCATTCCGGAGGATTTCTTCCAACCACTGTGAGCACTGCTTGCCTATGGCATCCCGACAAGCACGATCAATGCAAGCAGCACTCAGTAACTCCAGCGCCGCCCGCTCGACTTTACTACTCTTGGCTTTCGTCCTAAGCAAAGGCACGAGAGACTGAACAAAGCCGTCGGTAAGGAACAAAGTCGTGGCAACGGAGGGAACGATTGGAAAGACTGCCGCAGCCACGGAGAACGCAACGATTAGATCCTCATTCGTCTGTCGGGCTACTCGTGACGTAATGAAGTTAGAGAGTAGTGACTGCCCCTTCTCCTGACAGATTTCCATATACTTCGCCGTTGCCAAGGTCGCCTGGCTGCGCACATTGACAGGTTGCCGATTGTCGAGTAATGATAATACGACATCGAGAATCGCGGCATCGACCAGTGACTGCAGGTGTTCCGCATCCGCAGCGAGTAATCTTGCAATACCACTCATAGCCCTCCCCTCATGCTCATGTCCCGCCTCGATAAGCTTTGCAATAAGTAGCCGAAAGACATCCCTCTCATACTCCTCTCGAGTCGTCTCTGACGGCCAAGCTGACCCATCAAGGACAACAGACATAAGGGCGTTGACTGTACGATCTCCTACATCGTAGACCTCATTGAACACCTTTGCAATGGGCCCCTTTCGGAAACATGACGCTAGGTATGCTCTAGCTCCCAGGCTTTGACGGAGAAGACCTGCAATGACAGCATCCTGAATAGCGTGCATTGTTGGATTCTCATAATCTAACAATATTCTCAAACAGTCTTCTCCAATGTCCGTAGGTACCGGCACGTTGGCGTGATCTAAATAGCGTACTGCTTCCTCCCCTGCCCGGAAATCATCCTTCTGGACCAGCTTTTGACAGAGCTTCAGAAGGCTATCCAAATTTTCTTCTTGTTGAATCTTGGAAAATGCAGCTCTAACTTCTGCGTTCTCCGGTGCAAGTGATGCTGCCTCCCGTAGCGCTCTGGAACCTTCCTACCAGGTGATGATCAGCAATAGCAGATGGCTGTAGTAAACAATCGCCGACCTCAGCCTTGCCAGAGCTCACAAGCTCTACCGCCTTTCGTGACAGCACGGATGCTCGTGCTTCATCATCGGCACCCGACATCTTGTCTCTGCTGGGGTGACAAGAAAGAGTCGGTTAGGACCAGGCGGTTGTATTTAACTAAAGACTGTAGTTGCGCTTATGCAGGGCAAATCACATGCACAGGCGTTTTATGCAATCGCGGATCTGGTGTCTTTATTATTAGAGATACGTAGAAATCTATAGATCTGCTTCACGTCAACGTCACTCCGGAGGCAATCTTGCCAGATCTGATGCCAGTGTGAAAATCATCGTCCCTGTGCTTCTGCCGTCACTCCAGCACGGCATGTCTACCGCAACAACTCACTCACCATGAATGCCGTTGATGGCTCGGAGCACTATGAGCGTACCTCTGATGGTGAAACTCCCCGTCATCGAGTATAAGAACAGCGTCCTAGTCTCGATACTCTATATACATGGTAGTTCTTAACCTCCAGCTAATGTTGCCCTCCCAGAACCCCCTCCGTCGTTGCTCACCATTATCCTCGATACCAACCCCCATGCCTGGGCCCTTCTCTCCGAAACCCTACCACTCTCAAAGGCCATAGCAAGCATTTTTGTCTTCATCAACGCTCACCTCGCCTTCAACTACGCCAACAAGGTCGCGATAGTAGCCAGTCATTCCCAGCGAGCACAATGGCTCTACCCTTCACCTACCGAGCCTCGCAAGGCTGCGAACAGGGATGCACCTCAGAAAGATATAGCCAATGGCGAGGACATCGAGATGGCAGACGGCACCTCCGACCTACCCCCAGCAAAAAAGAAGCTCACTCTCCACGGCCCAAAGAGCAAAGACGCACCCAACGGCAACACCATCCTCAACCCTCCCCCAACCTCCGACGACGCAAACAAATACCGGCCCTTTCGCCTCGTCGAAGACGCCATAATGACAAACCTCCGCACCCTCATCTCCAGTACCACAGAAGCCGACCTCTCCGCCTCCAACACGACGATGATGGCCGGCGCCCTGACCCTCGCGCTGGCGTACACCAACCGCCAAACCCTCGACCGCACCGACTCCAACCCAGGCATGTCCGCCAGTGGCGCCAACACAGGCATCAACAACGACGCACACGACCCAGAGCGTCGGCCGACTTTACAATCACGTATCCTCGTCTTGAGTGTATCGGGCGATCTAGCATACCAGTACATCCCAGTCATGAACTGCATTTTCGCTGCGCAACGGAGAAGGATCCCAATAGATATCTGCAAGATCGCAGGAGACACCGTGTTCCTACAACAAGCATCTGACGCTACGAGAGGGATCTACATGGCGCTGGAACAACCCCAAGGACTACTGCAATATTTGATGATGGCGTTCTTACCGGACCAGACAAGCCGGGGTCATTTGGTACTACCGACACAGGTGAATGTGGATTTCAGAGCCGCTTGTTTCTGTCATAAGAGAGTTGTGGATATTGGTTTTGTGTGTAGCATATGCTTGAGCAGTATGTTCTCCCTTACTTACGCTCCGGCATTATTCGAGATCGTCGGGCGCTGATTAGGTGCAGTCTTCTGCTCTCCGCCAGAGGGCGCTATTTGCCTCACGTGTGGCACACATCTTCAGCTTGGTGAGTACGGCGGCAAGCCAGCTGTTGTACCGAGGAAGAAGAAAAGCCGGAAAAATCGAATAGATGGCGAAGGGAGAACTCCAACACCAGGTAGCACACCCGGACCCTCATGAGTTTCTTGTTTGGTTCTAGAGCATTCTTGGCGTTTTGGGGTCTCATCTTGGAAGCGGAGTAGTAATGATGGGAGCACTGTCTAGATTTCAAAGCACAATTCAAAGGAACACATTCATCAAGAACCTTGGTGCAAGCGGTCGGGGCGGCTTTGTATTCAAGCTCGGTTGTCACTCGTCCATCCATTAGGAGGGCAAATTGCGAGCGCAAAGAAATTCCCATAGCACCACCAACTCAATGTGAGACGACACGGATACTAGTCTACCAATGAGTAACAAGGTGTAAACGGCCAATAGTCAAGTGAGTAGTCAAGTGAGCAACTACAGTATGACTACGAAACATGTGTCTTTTCCGCTTTGTCCGACTCTCAAGGATGCGAGACTTCGTATCTTTCACCAGCCTTCGATGCCTTATGCGACATCAGCCTGACGTGATACCGGCTTAGCCTGCGCTGTGGAATCAGTGCTTTGGTCGATACCTCGCAGCTCGTCCGCCTTGAGCAATGATGCCGTTACCTGCGCTCCGGGACATTGTGCAAACTGGCTTCGACTCGTCGGAATGCATGGAAGCGAGAGCCTGGGATGGTCTTATCAGCAATTGCACTCCAGGACCGCGAGAGCTTCGTAAGCCGGCGGTGACGGTAGACTTACGAAAGAATCGGTGTTGTGTCCAAAGTATAAGAAGACTCCATCCCTGGTCTTCTTAAGGCCCATCACACCGATCGCACCTTCAGCAATGCTATTCCTCACACTGGGATGATCTGTGCACGCCGTTACTCAATTGAACCCGCCCAAAAAAGCTGCCCTGCACGGAAGGCTAAGAATGCTCACATACCCATGAAGTCTCTCTTGATAAAGTCGCGAATCGCGTTATCCTCAGAGTATTCCTCGGGCCCATTTCTTCTGCGAAGTCTGTGATTGAACATCAAACGGCTCGCACAAACACTCGCGGCCTGTGTGGTGGCCATGTGCTCGCCAGTCCCACTCGTCACAACACCAACACACTCTTTGCGCCTGTCGGTGGGGTCGATGGGTATCACAGCGCTGCCAACGCCAACGAGAGCAGCGGGCCCTGTGCGTCCGCGATGTTTCATCCCAATTCCACCTGATGACGAGCCACTAGCAATATTACCGTAGCAGTCTACTGCAATCGCACCCACAGTATCTGTAATGTGGTCGTCTCCATCATGAGGGTCGTGCCCAAATAGTTGCCCTAGGCTAGAATCGACTACGCGAGGCAATAAAGGTCTTACATCATTGTGTTCGATGGTTGTTGGCCCTGGTGGTGCAGGTGTCTCACTTGTCCCCTCGGGCAAGCTTGGAGGCAGCAGCGTGTACACCATGCAACTGCGATCAGCGGCACCAAGTCCTGGACCGTTTGCACCGTTGCTTGATGTAGTCATTGAACGTTCCGATTCCCTTGAACCATCGTGGTAGCCATAGCCCTGTACTTTCGGCTTTTTCCACTTAGGCCTATCGTCAATGCAACTTTCACTGTCATAATCGTTACCTTTATCTGAGTCGGCGTAGGCCTGGCCATCATTTCCTTGACCGTGGGATAGAGGGTAACTAAGCAAGCTCGTAGTTTTAGCAAACTCTCCGGAAGAGTCTGTACATCTCCCTTGCTTTGTAAGTCCCATACTGCTGGTGAAAGATGGAGATGCATTGAAGTAGTCGTTCCTATCGGACGTCGATGTCTGTCGAGGGGTGCTACCAGCGGATAGCGTCAGAGATCGGCTTGGTGCCAATACGTCGCACTGCTTTAGTGGGGTCGAAGATGGGGCCGTCATCCCGCTCTCCATCTCGTTGCTCTCGCACATATCCATACCGAATTCAGCTTCTGTACCTTCACTCCTCTCAGCTCTGCCTAAATCCGATTTCCATCTAAGCCACCGTTCCCGAGCGCCAGCAGCAACAAGACAGTCCTGCGGAAGCACAGGCATTCCTTGGTCGTAAGCAAAGTCGGTTGCCCCTTGTCCCACAAGGAGGTTAGGGGGCACACGTCGGAGAGACAAGGGCTTCGTGGACTGTTCTAGTACGAGCCGTGCGACGGAGATAGGATTTCGAACCTCTAAGCGCAACGTCAGCATACCGAGCATGAGACATACATAACCTCTTTTTGAGGCTCATAACCTTACGTGACATAGCGCCGACTGCACCGCTCCGCCCGTAATGATCCACGATAGTTGCATCGCATTCAACAGTCCCGTTCATTGCGAGATTGCTTCCATAACCTGCATTGGTGATCTCCCGGTCTTCCAGTACCTTGATCGCCATCTCCACAGCATCTACAGCACTACCACCAGAGCGGAGAACTGCCATGCCTGCCTTTGCAGCACTGGTTGGGGTTAGTAAGAGAACCGAACAGGCAGAAGGCCCTACATCTTTAAGGCGCCAAGAAGATTGACGCGTTGAAGATGAATATTTGGGGAGCAACATTGTAGGGCTGGGGTTTTCGAGAAAAGGACTAAACGTACTAGTTGCACGCCTGCAGATGAATTCCTTCGTTCTGATGGCTATGAAACCCCGCACCAGCATGCACAAAGATGACAGAAATGTCGCCTCCTCGTCGACGGGAATGGGTAGCCATATTTTCAGCCAAAAAACCAGCTGGTCCGTCGAAGGGGCCGGCCGAGTGGCCAATGGTCGGAAGGCTGCTTTGCTTATGTCTGTGATTCGACAGGGCCAATCGAAGCTCACGAAACTGGCGTCTTGCCTGAAACAACTTTAAGGATAGGTAAGACAGCGTGGCGGTGGAGACCTCTGAACCGCTATGGGTTTCAGCGACCTTTGGTGAGCGAAATTGATCCTGAAAGTCTCGCGGTCAGGTCAGAAGAAGAGCTTTTGTTCAAAGAAGAATGTGTTGGGTCCTTGTAGACCTTCCTGATATGCTGGTTCACTTTCAGAAAGTATGCGAGGTGCAAATATCCTCACCAGAGGATGCCTTGGTCGAGTCTCGTTTTGATGATCATCCGCAGATCACCACCGAGGATTTGAGGCAGACCTCAACGCTGATACGGATCGAACTAAATAAAAGCACTGTGGATTCGATTTGTCTAGTAGTATTTCCGATTAGGGTATAGGAAAGTAGAGAGCACTTCAGAAGACCGAAGCGTCTGTGAAGGATGCACCGGCTGGTCGAGAGTCAAGCCTCAATCAGCTCGCACGCTTCAGGTGCTTGGTGGTGTAAAGGGCGAATTTAGGTAGAGTATCATTGAGACTAAAGATGAACAATAACTGTAATAACGAATGGCATCATCCTCTCCCACAATCTAGGGTTCACGGTTGTGATACTAAGACGAAAAACTATGGTGAAGGCACCAAAGTTGGTAAACAATTGCACCATACATGGTTGCAACTCCCATAAATCAGACCATCTTTGACTTCCAGCTGTTGCATTAGTCCACAGGTACAAAGTTATAATCTGGTGGCTCAAGATGCAGTCACGACGAAGTGTGCCTTCCGGTATTGTAGAGCTGTTCGAGGAAACGTGCCTGACTGTGCAGCGCCTGACTGAGCATCTAGTTACAATCTACACGCGCGGCAAAGCGGCTATCGCCGAGCATCCGACATCGCGGAGTACTACACAAACTATACCCAAGCAACTTACCGCACGTTATAGAGAACTGGTGGAGATTGCACCAAGGCAATGAACAGCGTCCATTGCGTTGCCTTGTACTCTTCTAAAAAATAGGGCTAGCATGGCAACCCAAACACCTGCCGTTGTCATGGACAAGTATGTTTGCCCCTCCACAGCTGGCGCAGTTCTTTGAATGAATTTCCTTTATCCTGATGCTGCGGAACTGAACTGAATTTATTTTCGTTGTAGCGGTACAGGTTTCTCAAAGCTCGGTCAGTGCATCTGTATTGGAAATATGGTACTCCGCCAAATTGACAGTAATTCACAGGTTTTGCCGGCAATGATTCTCCATCCTTCGTCTTTCCCACAGCAATCGCGACAAAGGGATCAGCTGGTGGAGGAGGTGGTTCAGGATCGGGTCGACCAGCAGTAGCGAATAAGCCTTCCTTCCTCACTGGCGGTGCAGGTCCCGGAGGCCAACTATCAGCTAAGAGGGGAACGGAGGACCTGGATTTCTTCATTGGAGATGAGGCTTTGGCAGCTGCAAGTGGACCTGGTACGGCATCATGAAGCCGAGTGTAACAAGGGACTTTCCACTGACGGCCTTATCAGGTTATGGCATACACTATCCTGTCAGACATGGACAGGTTGAGAACTGGGTATGAATAGTGTCTCTCTATCTGCTACAGCATGTATGTGCTGACCTGTTCAGGATCATATGGAACGGTTCTGGTCGAACTCAATCTTCAAATATCTCCGCGTCGAACCGGAAGATCACTATTTCCTCCTTACAGAACCAGTGACGCCCCCATCCTCTTCCCCTCCGTTAACACATCCTATTCTGACACACTCTCCAGCCACTCAACCCACCCGAAAATCGAGAAAACACTGCCGAAATCATGTTCGAATCCTTCAACTGCGCCGGTCTATACATCGCCGTCCAAGCCGTCCTTGCGCTCGCCGCATCCTGGACATCTTCAAAAGTCTCCGACCGTTCTCTCACAGGCACTGTCATCGACTCGGGAGACGGCGTAACGCACGTTATCCCCGTCGCTGAAGGCTACGTCATAGGCTCCTCCATCAAAAGCATCCCCATCGCCGGAAGAGACATCACCTACTTCGTACAGAGCTTACTGCGTGATCGAGGTGAAGCGGACAGTAGTCTGAAGACCGCGGAGAGGGTTAAAGAAGAATACTGCTACGTATGCCCAGATATCGTAAAAGAGTTCTCGAGATTCGATCGGGAACCAGACCGCTTGCTGAAGCACACCGTTACACAACCGAACGGCAGAAGCGTCAGCATAGACGTTGGCTACGAGAGGTTCCTGGCACCCGAGATCTTCTTCAACCCGGAGATCTACTCCTCGGATTTTTTGACTCCGCTGCCGACAGTAGTCGATGGCGTCATTCAGTCCTCGCCCATCGACGTACGAAGAGGCCTCTACAAGAACATCGTGCTTTCCGGTGGTTCAACGCTTTACAAGGATTTTGGACGCCGCTTACAACGCGATATTAGTCACTTGGTCGACGCAAGGATCAGAGCATCAGAAGCAAGAAGCGGCGGCGCGAAGAGCGGGGGGTTGGAAGTGCAGGTAGTGACGCACAAGAGGCAGAGACATGGGCCGTGGTTTGGAGGGAGTTTGCTAGGGCAGACGCCGGAGTTTAAGAGTTATTGCCACACGAAAGCGGAGTACGACGAATACGGTAGTTCGGCGTTTAGACGATTCGCTCCACTTGGAGCTCCTCTTTGAGTGTAGTGTAGCATTCGCACTAAGCGCTACTTGTCAGCTTAGGAACGCAGTGTGAGGCACGCAGTGCGAGGCTAGAATTGCTCAATTGAAGAATCGACAGCCTCGATTAGCTAGCCGTTGATCAAGTTAGACACTGATAGTTCAATAAATTACATGAGGATAAATGCTAGATACTGCCAAGCCAATCCGTAACACATGGTAGCCACGATTAATTCACAAGACACATAATCACTCCATGTCAGCAAGAAGCAAAAGCAAGTTCGTACGCGCACACAAAGAACCAGCTATCGAGCCTTGATTGAGGGCCTCGATTTGTCGAGTCCTACCTCAGCCATCAAACTCACCACGGTCCGACCGTGTCACTCGGTCTGTCAGCTTATCTCTAAGCATGTTCTCAACCGTCTGCGTTGCCGCCTCCTTGCTCAATCTGTGACCGCCTTGCGCACTGGTCAAATGACGTTCGAGGTCAGATCGTTTCGCTATCTCATTTCCTGGCCGTGCACGTTTGCACCGAGTATTGCCAGGAGGTTTGCCTTGCTGGGTGGGCCGGGGAGCACGTGCGAGAAACTACCTGAGCTCTATGATCCTGTAGTCGTCATACAGGCGCATAAGGCAGCAAACTATAGAGCTTTGCAATGTCAATCCCAAGTTGCCGAGCCAGTTTCAGAGACTGAATTCTTGTTCTGCCATTTGTCTCTGCAAGCCCCTGCCTAAATGTTCCTCTCAAATTCTGCCACGGCAAGATATCCGAACAGACATTCTTTGGAGGATGTCGAGCGCATCGGCAAAAAGGAGAAAGTAAAGCCAGATCCCCACTGTATATCCACCGCGCGAGTATTGGAGAGCTAGGTGTTGCTGATCATTGGTCCCAAGCCGTCGAGTCCAGACTGAGGAACTTTCCTCTCAAGACAATGCGAGTTTTGCTCAATGATTGCGCTCCGCATTTCGGACTTGCATCACCCTTACAAGTACGGCAAGCGAGGATAGGGCTGTCGACAGAGATTTTGATGTTAGCAATTCCGCTGGTGTGGCAGGTTCTCCGATCCTTTGATAACTAGACCAGCGATTAAAAGTCCTGGATAGTGATGTGCCAATCTTCTATCCTGCAACGGCGTCAATCAAAGGCATGTCCGCCCCACCAGCCATTGCTGGTATGGATGAGCTGGAGGACTATCAATCACACCTCGTTGGATTATCGAAACCTATACAGTCTTCTCATCACCCCCTTTGCGCGTCCGACTCAAGACGGCAACCCCTTCCACATGCCCAGTCTGCGGGAAGAAGTCGAATCCTCTAAGGCTCTCTAGCTCGTACGCTGAGTCTTTATTACCACTCACGAGTACGCCCACATCTCTTGCTTGTGTATGCACGTTGCAGCTCACATACACCACTCTTTTCGGTCCGAAGCGCAATAGCTGCAGCAGAAAGTTCTCATCGCATCCCTTCCTAGGCGGATCAATGACGACCGCTGTCTCACAAGGTGAATATGTGACTTCTGCGAAAAGTGCTGAAGCATCGGCAGCCATGAATGTGGCATTCTGGATACCGTTGTCTTTTGCGTTCTGGCGTGCTGAGGCTATGGACGCACCGACGATGTCGATACCGGTTGATGAAGAGAATAAGGAAGAAAGTGTGATGGTGAAAAGTCCGGAGCCAGAGTAGGCGTCAATTAGGTATTTGATTGGCTTCTCGCCTGCAATGAGAGATGGAGGAAGAACGTGGTCTCGAATGTACGCAGTGAACTTTGGTAGAATCGAGTTGTTATTCTGGAAGAAGGCCCCGGCTGGGTTTGAAAATACAAAGTCATCAACATATTCAGTTGAAGTGGCATTCGAATCGGTAATGCAGGTCTTTTCTTCGACATAGTCCGCATAGTCCCTTGAGATCACTACAGATTGATCTCCAATAACCTCAACCCCATTTGACTCGTCCTTGGCATGCCCATTCGAAGTAACAGATCGATCTTGCTGGGAGTTCTCGCCTTGAGGCAACTTAGCCTTCACGTCATCGATAGTCTTTGCCACCCTCCTCGTACTCTCCCTCAACAGTAAAGTTGCACCTCTCTTGTACTTGCCCAGCTCCTCCGCAACCCTTTGCCTTTCGCTCTTCATGCCCATCCTTACAGCGTTTGTCCCAATTGGACAGTCTTCGATGTCAAGTGTTTTCCTCGTTCCCTTCACCATGAAACCAATAGGCGGAACATCCTCAAACCCCTTTTTCTCTGCTCCATTGCGCCTATCTTTACGGCTTCGGCTCCCTGGCGGACCATCAAAGTGTGGTGTCAACTTCGTGCGGTAGCCATACTGCAGCGGCGAGCCAATGGTGTCTCCGACTAAAGATACATACTCGGGTGCCAGACCCGAAAAGTACCGGTACGCTTTCTCAATGATCGTCTTCTTATGAGCGAGTTGGTCTTCGTACGAGAGCATCTGTAGTTGACAGCCAGAGCAGGTTGCAAAGTATGGACAATTTATGCGGGAGTCATCACGCTGTGGTGAAGGATCGACTACATTGACAAAATCCGTCAGAGTATACGAGTTCTTGGGGAAGTGCGTAATGACTTTGGCGGTCACAGTGTCACCAGGCGTTGTGAACGGTACAACGTAGACATGATCCGAGGTAGACGACAGCCCAAGACCGTCTCCGGTAGAGGAGAGCTCTGAGATCTTGAGCTGAATCTCTGTGAAGCGTTCCGGAAGCGCGCTGTACTTTGCCGTGGCTTGAGTCTCCACAGAATCATTGTCATCTTTCGCTGCCAAATCCGCTAGTCGCTGGGCAGCAAGCAATCGTCCAATATCCGCAAGAAGAACTTCCTCGTTCGAACCCTCCTTGACAGGTTTGTCCTCGGCCTTTTGCTTCTTGGCTGGTCGGCGACCGTTGTGAAAGGAATTCTCCCTAGTCATCCCATTGGTGTAGCAAGTCGAACAATTCAATTCTTTCAATCTGCCGAATGAGAACGCCTTACTCGTCAGAACAACACCCGATCTCCGGACCAATATCTGGAGGGCACGGGGTGCGACAATCGTAAACATGAAGTCGGCATAGTTTCCAGTTCGGAGCTTCCCGAAGTGCATTTGAGGCTCAAAAAGTCTTGCGCTTCGAGATCACTTTTAGAGCTATTACTTGATCGACATACTTGGGAGTGTCCGCCATTGTACCTAGTGACGGCGGCGGAGGAGGTACATAGTTAGAAACTATCATGAGCGTCTCTCGACCAATACGATGTCTATTCTCTCGAACATCGACCATGTCGAAACCGTACCCTCGACGACATTTCCATCCTTCCCCCTGCTACTCTGCCAACCGACGAGGCAAAGCACCCAATGTCAAGGCCACGGACATGGGTCTAATACAACAGTCACCTACGGAAACATACAAGCCCTACTCAGCCGATGACAAAGCCGCTCTGGCAAAGAAATACTCCCCTGCACAACTCGCAGCCATCGAGGCCGGCGAAGCAGCCGTCGACCCAGAAGACCTAGCCACACAAGCAACGATCCGAGAAGATCCTTTCGCTCTCCAATACATCGACGACCTCTCCACCATAGTTCCTGTCATCGACAAGCCTGTACGAGCGCCAGAAAGCAACTACGATCCCAACCTTCGCTTTAAAGACGACGACGAGGTTGCCGAAGACCTCGCGCATTGGGTCCAAAATCTCCCTGATGACCCGGACAGGGTAGAATGGATGAAGTTCCTGGACGAGACTCGGTTGACTGTGGGCAAAGAGGAGGCGGAGCTCAATCCTCGAAGCTCGCTCGCGCCCGACATCCCAAAACTCACCGACCCTTCACTCCGCTATAAGACCGCTGGTGAAGACGGCGAAGGCGAAAACGACCCACACTTGCAGCGGCTGATGAAGCAGTCCGGCTTTACTGACAAGCAAATAAGGAGATTCAGGGTCAAGAATTTGGTCTCCCACAGGGTGGTGAATCAGACGCGCATGGGGAAGATATCGAGTCAGTACTTCTTGACTGTTGCGGGCAATGGGAATGGGCTGTTGGGTGTTGGGGAGGGGAAAGCAAGTGAGCCGGAGGATGGGAGAAGACAGGCTCATATGGCGGCTATAAGAAATATGCAGCCGATTAGTAGATATGAGAATCGGACTATCTACGGAGAGGTGGAAGGGAAGGTTGGGGCGGTGGAGCTGAAATTGTCGGCCAGGCCACCTGGTAAGCTCTCACTCTCTCATTCCCACAACCCGGTAAGTAGCCCTACGTTGACAATTTCCAGGATTCGGCGTCCGTTGTCAGGCATACATCTTCGAAATGTGTCGATGCGCAGGTATCACGGACATCGCAGCCCGTGTGACCCGATCAAGGAACCCCATGAACGTAGTCAAAGCTACCTTCCAAGCACTACGAAGCCAACGACTACCCGAAGACATAGCAAGAGCAAGGGGGAAGAAGCTGGTCGATGTACGGAAAGTGTACTATGGTGGGAATGTATAAACTTGTAGAACAACGTCGTCTCCATAGCTTTCCTCGTAGATATAGCATTGAGCGGCGCTATCATCGACAATGTAAATCAACGTTGCTTTCTTCTTGCTTGAAGACGAACGGATAGGAGAGTACGCCCACTCCCCGGTGGTGAACTCCATGGCTATCCAGATATCTCTCCTGCCAGCACCAACGCCAAACACGCCGGAACTCCCTACACCCCCTTTCCCTTTTTTTTCCAGTCACCTCCGCACTCCCCGTTCCCAAACATCCCAACCCACCCT
>JAABUP010004114.1_pt1 | contig 24357 bp, 30 predicted proteins | sample 5559201 | NCBI WGS metagenome assembly JAABUP01 (sample SAMN10711887, study PRJNA513373) | rock metagenome | isolation source: Antarctica rocks | place: Antarctica
CAGTCTTCATCTTTGCCCATATAGGCCAGCAGAACAGAAGCTTTATCAGTCAAAGGATCTATAGGTCGCAGACTCTCAAAATCTAGGTCCACATACAGGCCGCCATACTTCAGCAGATAGAAATACCGGATGACATCTGCCTGCATGATTGCTTTGGGCAGTGAGTCATAGATGTCAAGGAACCAAGGGTAGTCATTCTTGATGAGCTTCCTGTTGTCAGAGTCTGTCCACAGCCTGTACTCCCATTCAGGGTGCGAAAGCTGCCATGACTCCTGCCACGCCTTGTACTGCTGGGGTATGCTGTCATCCTTCCATGACTGGTGTATGATCTTGGGGATAGTGCCAGAAGCTGGTGCATTGGCGCAGGCATCCTCAGGTGACATCAGGGACTCCAATGAGCCATAGTGTAGCCGCTGTTCCAAGCTGCCACCGTGATCAACCCAGCGCAATCTGCCCCTCAACACTAAGCTGTGTTTCCTGAGCTCTCTGGTCTGTACGCTGAGGGTGTTTGTATAGTCTGCTGAGCAGAATAGACCGAAGAGGCTGAGTACGAGTGTCAGCCCCAGCGACGCTGTGAGCAACACCGTGGTGAAGCAGCAGGGTGGCATGAACACTGACCAAACTTTTGCGTGGTCAGAGTGCCAGCAGCCGGATGGGAGCTACAAACTCCTGCAAGTGAGCAGGCAATCGTCAGAACAGGGTGCACGGACGGCAAAATGCTGGCAAAGACAGATCTCACTGAGACGAACTGTCGCAAACTTCACAATGTGCTACGGTAAAGACTTGCCTCGAGTATGTTGAGCAAAGCCAGGCGAAGGATGGTCAAGAAATCACTGCGCGATCTGCGCACAGACGTCTCGGGGAGCCAGGCCCCGTGCAGTGGCCGAGGTGACCGACCGCCCGTTCAAAGGTAGGGTCGGTTGCGCCGAGAAACAAGACGCCACCGAGAGAGGACTACTAGGCTGATCTGAGGCAACGTATGAACAACTCTGCCTGACAAGATTGAAAGCTTTGTTGTCTGCTCTGCAAGCTGCGCGACGAGACTGACGTTAAGCTGTGACCTATAATCCGTTCGTACGCGAAGGTATATTCCGCGGACGCAAACTTGCTGATCAGTATTTCAGAGAATCGCGAGTTTTATAAGCTTCGAGACTGGTCCGGCGAGAATCTTGCAGGAGCGCTCGGCGCTCTTGCATGCAGTTGCCTTAGATGTTAAAATGAACCGTCCATGGCAGGGTCGATCCCGGGGATGCGATAGAGCTAACAGTAACTAGCCATGTGTCCCGAAGTTGAGCCGTCACTGCATGCGGCTTCGGCTTCCACCTGCAATACCATTCATCTAACAACAGCGCAGCGAGCCCACAGCTGTCCCCGTCGCAAGTGTGGAAGATTCCATCTACGCGACAGCAACCAGCTACAAGATCCGCTAAGGTGGCTGCTAAACTGTCCGGAACGTTCTGCTTTACCGCATGCAAGACGTGCAGGGCTCCGGTCAACGTTGCAGCTTGTCTCTGCTTGTCTTCATCTGAGGCAAGCACATCGCATCAGTGGCATTGATTGCGAGCATTGTGATGTGAACCTTGCACCAGCCAATTCTCGGCAATAGGCCATCAGTGGCCACGCTGGTCAGTGTTGGACAAAGTGTGTGCACCTTTTCCAGGCATACTCAATGCAGCGGAGTCTTGCACTGTCATTGTTTGTGTCAAAACCTGCCCTTTTCTGACAGTTTTGAAAGCTTGGTTGCGGTGGTGTTCCTGACAGCAAGACACTGTTCTGAACACAGCTTGTCATACTTGCACTACCAGCGGCAAGCTTGGTCGGTGGAGGATGCAGAGGACTTTGAGCCTATCTGCCTTGTGCCTGAGTCAACAGGTGCTTGCTTGTGCCTGAGTGGAGTTTTCGCTCAAGCTTCCACATACATTTTGAGGGCCTCCTGTTCTGCTGACACAGGCATATTCACTAACAAGTTTTCCCTTTGGATTTCCCATTTCAGCTTACGTGTGCTGTGATTTGCGGCCCTGGCGGTGTGACATCGCAACTGCCAGCCCCCCTAACAATCAGCAACAGGCCTCACAAATGGTATTGCAACAGCTCCCGGCTCAGCAATTATTCACCATTGTGAATGCAGCCTCCAGGATGCCTTTCAATGCTTGCAAAGCACTGCGCAGCCAACACAGCCTTGAATGCAGCCATGTATGCTGTGTCTACCACAATACATATGATCCAGGCATGTCACCGGGAAATCAGTGCATCTTTGGGGACATGTACCTGAGATCCAAGCTATCTAGGGAACCTGGAACGCATACTGTATTGACACAATATCTCTATAAAACAGGCATTGACCTAAGCTTTGCAAGTTGATGTGTACATACTCTTGGGGATGCGTATCTGGGACCCAATCTGACAAGGGAACATTTTGATGTGAGAAAAGTCAGAAAAGTGTGCAACCTAGTGGCATTTCCTTGACACCGTAGGTAGTGTCGAAGTGAGCTGGCTGGCCCCAGCTGGTAAGTCAAATTGTCTGACCCTCAACTCAGGTCACATCGATGGAAGCTCTAGCAGATCTGCTGGCCATGAGGTCAAGCAAAAATGCAAAGGCATCGATACATACATATGTTTACATGTTTGGGTACAAAGCGTGTATACAACGCATTGTCCAGATCGGGGAAGGGCACGGGGATAGGGAGGGGTGTTGCGATGGGTCATGCTCCGATTCAGAATACCTGCACCCAGCTGCTTGACCCTGCTGAGGCACAAGCGTCCGTCAACGCACCAGTGTAATATCGTGTAGCGGTCATACTTGACTTGACACGCTGCGAACCACCGCTACGCCGCAAGCAGCGCCTGTGCGGCGGTGATCGCCAGGCGGCACCAAGCTGGGCCACGAGCACACCCAGCACCTGCACCTTGCAAGGTACAGTCAAACCTGGTATCTCTCCGCCGAAAGTGACGTGGCTTGAGCGTACCAACATCCAAAATCTCTGAAGACTACATGCCAGCTCAGATGTGTGCGTCCTGACGCAGGCTGAGCCAGTGTGGACTCTGTGGACAGTGCACGTGATTGTCCTTGCCTACTCTCGAAGAAAGGGGGAGGGCTGTTTCTTGCAAGCCTTCACAGGTGATTCCGCGCACAGTTTGACCTATGCCTGAGTTTGCAGTTTAACAATTCGTACCAAGAGAACCTTGTGTTGACGCTTGTTACAAGAAAGCTAATTCTATCTCTGTGAGTAAGGCGTGTACATTTGATCCTTGGCACAGTCTTGTACTGACCTGTTTGCCCACACCACACTGCTCAGATTCACCCTTGGAAAGCATAATGCCACGATGGCCAGTGTCTAACGGGTGAAAGAGTTGCTGTAGGAGTGACCTGCTCTTTCAGCCATGAGCACAGTCACTGAAAGCGAGCAGGGGCATTGCTTTCCCACCAGCATGTCTGCATCCCTCAGTGGGCAGTGGAGCAGTTTGTTTGGCAGCTTCACTGAAAAGAACGCATCATGGCACAAGCTGAAGCAAGCTGAGGCTCCCAGCACTGCTCAAGCTGACCCTGACCACTCTACCACCTCACACCTCTCAGCTGCCATGCACCAATCAGCAGCCTTTGCAGCATTGTTTGATGACATGATCAGCTCGCAGTCATACAGTGCATATTTGCAACAGCCAGCAGTGGCGACCACACACAGCTCAGCTGCAAGTCTTTGTGACTCAGCCACTAGCTTCAGCTTCCAGACAGCTCAACATGACAGGACACAGCGTGGCTCATTCTCAACAACAGGCACAAAGCCTGCCGCTGCTCTGGTTGACATGTCAGCATTGTCTCAGCCAAAAGAAGGAGGGATTGGTCACAGTCAAGAGCCAGATCTGGCTGTTACACTGAAAGATTGGCAAGTCAGCAGAGGCTGTGCAGATATTGCTGGTCAGAATTTGGGCCACCAAGCAGCAAGCCTGTCTGCAGAGCAAGAAGAGACCAGCGCAGGCCTCAAGCTGTTGACTACCAGCATCGGTGGTCAAAAGCCATCTGGTGTTTCAGCCAGGCGCAGGCTGAACATGGATTCAGCTGATGGTCATGAGTCTTCCCAGACATTGCGACCAGTCGCATCACCAGCTGCTGCAAGGGCTAAGCAGGCGAGCAGGCAAGCCAGGAGGGCAGCAAAGGAAAGACAGTGCGCTCCACCCAAAGGTACAAGCATTCACTGCATCAATGCCAGATCCCTGACAGCAGCAATGAGCATTGCAGTCGCGCCGATGTGCGCCATAACTCAATTGTTGCTGGTCATTCCCAGCTAATTCTTTCTCATCACCAGCAGCACTGCTGGCTAGGCTAAAACAAGGCATACACCACGCACTGTGCATGCACAAAGATGGTGTAACAGTATGGTAACAGTGCTTGCAGGAATGATGGCGACCAAGCCATGGAGCGCAGCACAGCAAGTCAAAGTCATGACAGATGCCTCAGCCTTGAGCTGCCATGATGCGGCAGTGACGGCATCTCAGGCTGTGCATGTGCACCTGAACAAAGTGGCATGGTGGCTGGACTTGCAAGCCAGCCAAAGCATCAGCCAGCTGCACAGCATCACAGCCTCCAATGCCAGCATGCCAGTCATTGAAGCCAGTGGTCCCAAACCTGATGGGGCTGCTGATTTGGGTACAGTCTGTGAGTCTGTGCCAAAACAGGCTGCCAGCAGTAGGGATGAGGACAGCAGCAGGATGGCAGGCCTGGGCCTTGACAGCTCAGGTGCTTCATGAATCTTGTTCTGGCGTATAGCTCTGCATCTAGAAAGCTTTGTGTTGCTTGTCTGTTACTTGTGCCGTGTATGCTTTAGGACTGGCCATTTTCTTTTCTTCTGCAGTGCCCATGTCAGGATATGGCTTGCTAAATAGCACGAAACACAGCATCACTTAGAATGTGCCAGAGGAGCACATTGCAAAGCAACCAGATATTCTGCATTGCAAGGTTGCTCAGCAATGTGGAGATGGTGAAAACCTGAGATACCTCTCTCTGCTGTAACAGGAGCTCACATGGTCTCAAGGTCAAAGCCAGTGGATTCAAAGCAGTTGCAGCACATGCAACCAGCTGTCATGGTGCAAAGAAGCATCACAGCGTCCTGTCAGCTTCCATCAGCATCCACAGAGCTGTTCCTGCAGCTGGAAGCAGCAACTGCTGTTGAGCCAGAGCAAGAAGCCTGCAGCTCAGGTGTCAGCAAGTTCCCCTGCACATCTGGCAGCATCACTGCTGCTGACACTGACATACACTTGGGGTCTCAAGAAGCATCATGTACCCAGCTGCCTTTGGTGTCAGAGTCAGTACAGCAGCTTGAAGCACTGCAGGACAACCAACAGCAGGTGCAGCAGCAGGTGCAGCAACAGCAGGCCATCACAGGAGCAGAGCAAGATGTGTACGCTGGGTTTGAGCGGGGCAGTGGGTTGCAGACGGAGGCAAGGCCAAGTGGACAATCATCAAATGCAGCCATGTCATCAACCCAGCAAGCTGCTGCCATATCTGCAGATGTGGCTCAAGTTGGTGATGCAGACACAGTGCAACATGCCAGTGAATTTGAGAGCTTAGGACAATGGAACCAGTTGAACAGCAGATACTCTCACCCTGAGCAAGTTGGCAGCAGCTCTCAGCAAGCACAGGCAAGCAGCAGACCTCAGCTAGGGCTGTCTGGGAATGCCCATCATCAGGGCCAGTCAAGGCTGCAGCCCAGAGCCCTGAGTCCTGCTGTGACCCCAAAAGCTGCAGAGGCTCCGCTGATAAAGCAGGGGAGCTATGCAGTTGCTGCTAGGCAGGCCAGGCATAGGAGCGAGCGGCATCAGAACGAGACACAACAACTGGCAGCTCACAAAGCACACATGCGCACTGCTACAGCCAGCAATCAGCCTGCTCAGGTAGCCCTTGTCTTAGGGGCACACAGCAACTGAGTGCGTTGGTGCTTATGTGCTGTTGCCTTTTCCATATTGATTTGTGATGGTATACCAGGTGTCCAGCAGGCTGTGCTGTGCCATGATACCACTCCTGAAGCAAATTGTAACTTGCTTTGTATGTCATGCATGGTTGTACTCACTGCAAAAGTAAGCACGTTAAGCCCCAGCATGTGACATTGTGTCTTGATGACAGCTTGCGCTGAGCTGCAGCAGCTGGCAGCTTTGCTGTCATAGCATGCATGATCCCTGTTTTGTGATGCAGGCTGGCAAGCCAAAAGGGGGCAAAGCTCCCACCCATGGGCTGCTGATTGGGTCTTATCGTTTGCCGGTAGCTGCTCAGGCAGCTGCTCAGACAGCTGACAGTCATGCAGCATTGGACACTGATCAGCCATTGTCAGCAATGCCATCCAGGCCTTCCACTTTGATGTCAGCCAACTATAGGTATGCATCCACACTCGCTACAGAAGCCAGCTCTTCGTGCAGTGAGCCAGAGTCAGCTGCTGAGTCAGCTGCTGAGCTGACTCAGCCTGAGTCACAGACGAGTCAACCTGAGACAGCTGCCAGCTTGAGCAAGCAGGCCCTGGTTGGTAAAGAGACATTGCGACCCCATGCCAGCAGGCATGGGTCAGTGGGCAGAACAGCAGGCTCAGACGTGCAAAGGGCAGAGGGTGTCAGCCAAAGGGCAGGCTTGCTGAAGAGAAAGGCAGGCTCTGATGCTGCAAGGGGGCCTTCACCTTGCCTAGGCCTGCAAGCCCAGCTGCGCGAGCAACACCCGTTTAAGCCACTCACAGCACCACTGCAGCGTCACGCCACTGGTCACAAGGGACAACTGCAGAGTAGGCGCAGCACAGCAGCTCTGCAGCGTCAGGATGGCTCCTTGACACAGGCCGCTCAGCAACAGACTAAATCTGTCTTGGATGAAGAGTCGCAGCTGCTAGCCTCTTTGAAGAGACTGGACCATCAGCTTGGCTCCCCTCTGCAGCACAATGACTGTGTGTCTGGTGATATGGTGCAGCCCAGATGTACATCTGAGCTACAGTGGGAAGCCACCAATACCACCACAGCTCCTGTGCAGGCAACGTCAGACAGATTGCTGAGTCCTGCACGGCATTCAAGGCTGCATGCGTTGCATGATGCCATGCCAGGCCCAGCCAAGCCAGGCATGACTAGCAGCAATCAGAGTCAGCTGCTCAAGCCATTTGGCAGGGCATTTGCCCCAAGGCTTGGGGCTGGTGCAAAGGGGCCAGAGACAGCCAACAGTCCCCTCAGACAGACAGGCGCTGCAACTGCTGCTGATGGGGCACCTTGCCCATTGGCAAGACCTGTGGCGAAGGGCAGAGACATGCGCACAAAGGGCAAGACAAGGGCGAAAGGCAACAACCAGTCCCCAGATGGCAAGCATGCTGCTGCTGTGGCTGGGGGCAGGGATTCTGGTGATATGACCAACTCAGCAGAGCAGCAATTGCTGCAAAGCTCATTGGCGAGATTGGATGCTCGCTTGTCTAGCTTGACTGACAAATCTGGAGGCAAGTCAAGAAACTGCCTGTGCTGCTTGACTGCACCAAACGCTGCAATTGCACTGTGTGCATCACCACACTGTGAACCCTCCAGCCCAAAACATGTACCATGCCAAATTTATCACGCAGAAGCTTAGGTCCACCAAGCCATTTGTATTGGCTAAACAACAGTGATGTGACTCAAGGATCTTCCAGTGGTTTTCCTGCTGTTAACTATGTTCATTCAGCATGAATCCCCCTGAATGTATTGCTCCTCTCTGCATGTTGCTCCTGATGCTTACCAATGGCTGCTGCCTCTGCTCGTCTGTGGAGATGTGCATGGTTGTCTGCAGGTGGGCAGACCCCACGTCCACAGGCAACCCTCCCCAGCAGTGTCTCAGCTCCCATCACACGCCAGCCCTCCTTCTTTCTTCCCCCTACCACCCCCACCGCAACACCTCACAGCCTCCCTTCAAGGCCATTCTCAGTGGCAGCGGCCGATGGGCAGCATCAGGGCTTGCCTTCTGTGAAAGGAGCAGACAGAAGGCCTGAGGCTGGACTGCAGCTGCCGGAGCTGCATCCCTCTCCATCTGTTGCTTCAGCTCCATGCAGTGGACGAAGCGGTTCTGCTGTAGCTAGGGGCCTCACAGGTACAACTTTTGACATCGTGGAAACTGGTTTGCCCAACACCATGCAGCTGACCTGTCAGCACTGGTGGTCACTGCATGTTGGATCGTTTTCAGAGGACCAACAGGACCCAAATGCAGCATGCGATAGCTTACAGTTTGTAGCAGCATAGTGTGGCTTCCGACTTGAAGGAATCAATGGCAATGAACTGCACTTGGCATGAACGAAGACTTCAGCAACCACTTTCAGGCGTGCTCTTACAACATCCCCGAGTATCTGTGTCTTACCATGTGTATTAGATACATAGCTGCCTGTGCCTGCCTACATCTGCCACTGTCTGTGCTGATGTGCAGGTCCACATGGTAAGGCTCCGGGGGCAGCTAGAGCAGCACTGTTGGCTAGGTCCCGCATACCCAGACCCCCAAAACCTGAGCACCTGCCTCACCACCAGCTCCAGCAGCTTCCACAGCAGCTGCAGCATCCATCACAGGGGTACGGGCACATGCCAGGTGCAGCTTCTCAGCAGGGAGTGTCATATGCTGACCATGTTGTCCGTCCCACAACTTCTGTTTGGCAGCAGCAGCAGCAGCAGCAGCAGCAGCAGCAGCAGCAGCAGCAACAGACGTACCAAGTCACACCTCCCTACAGCCCATATGCTGCTATGCAGCTTCCTGTATCCTCTGCTGCTGTTGCACAGGGACAGCAACAGTATGTGCAGGAGCCTTACACACAGCAGCCAAGGATGAGTAGCAGGCTAAGCCATGGCGAGGCTCAGCAGTTCAGCCAGGCAGCTGGTGTAAGCAACTATGAGGGGATGGCTGAAGCAAATGTGCAGCCATGGCATGGTCCTGCAAGGTATCAGCCACAGCCAGGTACACTGCAACATCAGCAGCAGGGCTTCTATCAAGAGGGTCAGGCGCTGCAGGTGACAACTGCTTCCCAGGCAGCTTCTGTAGCAGCTTCAGTGGCAGGTGCATCTCCTTGGGTGCAGCATGCCTGGTACCCAGCTCTGCCAGGGGGGTATCAACCCCCCTTAATGGGGATGTTGACGCAAGCTGGGCTTGTACAACAGCCGTCAGCGGTGTCAGTGCCAGATGCTGCACAGCCCATCTATGCCCAAACGCCGATGCAGCTGCAGCAGTTTGGGCAGGATCGCAACCAAGCAGGAAGCTCACTGTGCCAGGCATATGCCAATGAAGCTGCGTTTCAGGCTGACAAACCTCAGCAGCCTGTATCGGTGGGGCATCAGGAGCATGAGGCAATGCAGTCAGCGCCATCCCATACGGGACCTGTTCACATGCAGACCAGACGTTTCAGAGCGCCAGCTCTGCAAGCTGACTCCAGTGTGTTGTCTGTCCCAATGCGCAATCAGAAGGGCGTCATCAAAGCGTACAACTTGAATGCTCTGATGACTTGACATATGACAGCGTTCTCTTCTATTTGTCTTTGCTCTATTGATCCCTTCACAGGATGACCTCAAGTTGAAACTGTCTGTGGATGTTGCACACATCACATTGCTGTTGCATTCTTGTTGCTGTGATGATTACTTAGTCTCTTACACCAAGCGTCAACAATTTATTTCTTTTTGACCTGCATAATACTTGCATGATATTGCACAAATATTGATATGATGATCAACAATCAGCTATAATAATTATAGTGCCTTCTGACTTACAACATAACCCATCAAGATGTGGCAAGACCTGTTGTGCTAAGCACAAGCGTTGTCTGATGCATACAGTGGTCCGTATGGACCACATGCATGTGCATTGGACTGGATGCCATAATCATGCGTGCAGTACAAGATTAGCAAGCTTGACTTGGCAAGGACGGCCAACTCACACACACTACTGCATCATTTATTCAACGCAACCTCGTGAGCTAGGCATCCGTTTCTTGTTACAACCAACAGTCACTGACACTGTGTTAGCTAGCAGCAACACAACTAGGACTGACAGCTTGAAAAGGGTCTTGGCAACTGTGTGGTCAAGCAAACAACTGTTATTCATTTGGTGGACACAGCAGAACACGCTTCGTCTGTTGGACCAAGCAATGTATACTCTTATTTGTTGGTCTGTGCTGCAGTCTGCTCCAGCCTACTTATTCTTCATGTCGTCAACACAACTTTCCCTACCAGCTGCTGAGTTGCACTTATTGGAGATAGCAATCAACAGAGCATTATATTGCCCCTGACGTCAACAAGAGAGCAGCTCTTTGCTCTCTTCAACACCAGGCGTTGCCGACTGTGCTGGGGCACAACCTTCCTTCCTTTGAGATATAAAGATGATGTTGTTGCCTTCTGCCCCTGGCTGCTGCCTGAGGTTGATCAACCCCTCAGTAGCTGAGCTGCAGACTGATCCGAGCCTGCAGTCACAAACTGCCTTACAGACAAGTCAACCAAGGGTGTCATCAAACATATTTCTGACAGGAGTACCTTGTATCAAGCATACTGACAAATCTACTGTCATAGGGCACATGCAAACCTGCAATGCAAGCATTGGCATGTCATAGAGTTTAAACGCTACCGTATTTGCTGTGCAAAAAATAGCTATGGTGACCTAGCACTTGAAGCAGGGGTAAGAGCACTCAGCCAAATTCTCTAAAAACACCTGTCATGCACAAGGTTCTACAATGCCATACAACATACAGCAAAGGCTTGGATCAAGGCAAGCTAAAAGGCAAGCTAGGGTCAAGTCAAAACAGGCACCTGTGGTGGAAGTAGCCAAGGAGGCTTGGCTAGGGTTCTTCACATGGCTTGAGCCTGGCTCCTCTGAGTCATCAGTAGCATCAATAGCCTGCACACATCACTGACTGCTGTCAAGCACATGAAGAGGGCCCACAATGCACACAAGTAGCTTGCCTACACATTTCCCTGTGTTCTCACAAGCAAGCTTTGCTGCACTGAAATGCCCACTGGCTGGCATTGACTTGACTGAGGTTAGAGGAAGGTGCAGTGTGAGTACACAAGAGCCAATGCCCCCTTATGCGGTAGGGCCTTAGCGTCAGCAGGACTTGTAATTTATGCTGGCAACCATCAGGGTATGCCTTGTACAACAGGCTATCAGGATCAAATCAAGGTGCAGTGTGAGTGACTGACCGAGAAGGTATTCAGGTGCTTGCGAGTGGGGTGTGCATCTGGAGCCGCCTCTAGACTGTATGCATAGTTACGGCGAGTGGACTGAGTAGATAGGATGCTTTCAGTGCGACCCAGCTCTTTCAGGGGGGCCCTCCTTGTCCTGGCCCCTGCTGGGGTTGGGGCTGAGCTGGGCTGAGCTGCATTCAAGTCCTCAGACAGAGCAAAGTTGGGCCTGTTGCTGCGGCGCTCTTCCTCTTCCTCGGCTGCCTATAGTGACAAAGAGCGACTTTGTCTTTACATGTGCCATGATGGCTGATTGCATGTTAGTATAAAGCCTCAACAAGCATCCTGATCAATCCTGCATCGACAAAGACCAAAGCAAAGAAACACCCTTGAACTTTCAAAGAAATTGTTTTGCTGCAAAGAGACTGTTTTTCAAAAACAGAGACCAAAGTCATTGCTTGGCATCTATGCACACACAAGCCAACTGCTGCAGGCAGGTACAACAAGCGCAACAGCACATCAGATGGACATTGTGGCCTGTTGTCTCCTCCTGGGCCAAGGCTTCTGCACTTACTGCACTTACAGCAAGAAAAACATGAGTGATCTCTGCAGGGATGCACGCCCCACAGCCAACCTGTGAGAAGGCAAAGAAGCCAGTGCCATGGCTCCTCTTGGTGCGGCCACCATCACTGCCGTTCTCAAAGGCCATGTTGGTCTCCATCAACAGGTTGTGGTGCCTGCTGCGCCCCCCAGATGAGCCCGTGAATGCAATAGAGGCCATGCCTCCAGAGCGAGCACTGCCACGGCTGTCAGCTCCTGAGCTGGTGACAGTGCTGGCTGTGCCTTGGGAGCTGCTGCCTCGCCTCCATCCCTTACTAATGCGCTTCATCAGTCCACCCTGAGAGCACAGGAAACAAGCTCAGTGCTGCATGTGGTGGCACTTCATGCCTGTCATGGCAACTTACTTTGCATGCAAAGCACAAAGGTTTGGTAAGTTTTTTTTTGGAAAAAAAGCTGGAAGATCTTTGGACATCTGGAAATCGTGTGCAATCCAGGGGATCAGCAGGAACTGCGCAGTGGCAATACATGACTCATGAGTCATGCCTGCATAGAGTGCCTGGTCAAGCACAGAAGCAAGATATCGATGACAGCATGAACAGCTAGGCATGTCAGGATACAACAGGAACTCAACATGTCTAAACAGAGTTTGTTCTCAAGCTGATCAACAGACCAGACAGGCTGTTGATGGTTTTGTCACAGCTCAGCAGTGCGAACTGTCGCATACCTCATTCTCTTTCTCCACGTCAGAGAAGGCCATAGTGCCATAGATGTTGCTCTTGCCAGCCCTGCGGCTGTCACCTGCCTCCGATGGAACACCTTCAAAAAGTGCCGTTCCTCCTCTGCGTGCACTCTGACCCCCTCTGCCAATGCCTCCTGACCCAGCCTCACCCATGGTCAACCCATAGGCACCGCGGCCTGCCCTGGCTGCTGAGCTGGCATCAGATGATGCATCACTGCCGTTTGAGAATGCCAGAGAGCCCCTGCAGGTGCCAACCACTGTTTTCACAACAGAAACCAGACAAGCGGCACATGAGCAGACAATCCCATGTTGCAGTGCCACTAACATCTGCAGGAGCAGAATGGTTGATAGCTGGTAAACGCAAGTCGGCACAAGCTGCAAGTGGGTTCATAAGCAAACATCAGTGCTGCCTTGTACAGGCATAGGCGTAAAGACACATCTGTTTGATGTTGCCATGGTTCCAGTGCAAGCATAGTCAGATGCTTGTGTGGTGCATGGTGATAAAGCTGTTGTTGTCACCTGCGGGCCTTCTTGTCAGCGGTTTGGTGGTCCATGTCTGCGTACTGAGGCTCCATGATGGTGAAGGCTGTTCCGGCACCACCACGCCGCTTCCTGTTGTCGGATTCCACCAGACTGCTGCCCAAGAAACCCCTACAACTCAGCACACACTGTGTTCTGTTGAAAAGAAAAGAAAAGTTTACCTTTTCAGCGATCATTACGGGAGTCTCCTAAGGCGGCAGCCCAGAGTTGTCTTCTGTTGTGTAAACCACAAAGCAGCACTGCAGCAAGCTTGAGTGATACTCATCATGAGTTTAATGGTCAGAAGGTGCTGCTGAGTGTTTGCATGATGTGCTGATCGTCGCTGATTAGGCTGATCCAGACTGACCAGACTGTTGCCATGATAGCAACAAAGCCATGCTATCTGGCAGTGTGCTACACACCACAATGCTAAATTCAGTACCACTGCTACATCAATGCCAGGTCTTGCCTCCCAAATAGCTCCACGATGAAGCACCAGACATTTGTTTCATAGCAGCCATAAGCTTGTCATGCTGTGCATATAGCAGAAGTTCAGCGCCAGATGTTTAGCAGACACCAAGGGCCTTGCCTGGTTGATGGAGCAGTGGAGACAGTGGAGTCAGCAGGATTGCCCACAGTCAGGTCATAGGCCCTCTTCAGCAGGGAGGGCTTCTTGGCAGGGGGCGGGGAAGCTGGACCCCTCTCTGTGTCCCTCTCACCATCACCCAATCTGCGCACCTGCACACACACACACACAGACCATCATCATCCTTTTCTGCCAAGAGTGCAGTCACCAGGAACGCAGCTGATCATACTGGTAGTTGCAGACATCATGAACAGCAGACTTCTGCAATCGCTTGTCAGCAAAACTCAGCTGTGGGGTAAACACACAGCGCAACTGCTCAAAGGTGGTGGATTGTCCTTGAAATGTGGAAAGGAGCCATAGGCAGCAGCGAGCTGCATGTGCAAAGCCAACAGTAGCAACAAAGGTGATAGCCCACCTCAACTTGGTCCTCAGTGACACCAGCAGCAGTGAGCCAGTTGTACCAGCTGTGCATGGGCTTGTTGTTCACCACCACCATCTTGAAGTTGCTGCGCTGCTGGCCAGACAGGGAGTTCTCTGCTTCTTGCACTCTCACCTGCAATCACATGCTTCATGAATGATGGCAGCACAAGATACAGGCAGCCCTGCGTGGTTGTCCATTGCATTTGCTGCTGCAGGCTTCAAAAACAGCGAAGTATGCTTTGAAGTACCAGATTTTGTCAAGCTTTGGATAGTGACTGAACACAGACGGCCAATTGAGCTGGTCTACAATTGACAGCAGTAATGCACAGTGCATCGGTTTTGTACTCTGCTCTATGTAGCATCATGCAATGCATACTGCAGCACAAGGGACATTGCAGCCACACAGCCTGAGCAGCTTACTTGGGAGCGGTTGGTGGCAAGGGGCTGGTACTCGGGGTTGACAAAGGTGGTGGTCGATGCTCCAGAGGCCTTGGAGGTGGTGCTGCCATGCTCTGGGTCCTGGAAGGCCCAGGCCATCCCCCCGCTCAGCCCTGATGAGCTCTGACTGCCCTGGCTGCTTGCTGCTGTGAAAGCCCTGTATGTCATCAACACTCAACTCGATGATGCACTTTTCATGCGTGTTGACGTATTGCATGTCGCAAAGGCTGGGCAGACCAGTATAATACTGGGCTTCTCATCAGTTTCTTCTCTCTTCCATGTCACAAAGGCAGTGAGCAAGCAGGCAAATGCATTGACCCATGCACTAATGACAGGCAAGTCATGACCATGCATGTATGAGCGCTCAGTCTGTACCAGCCATACAGCATATTGATGCATGCAGTTTGTGCCAGATGCACATTGCATTGAGGTTTTTACATATACATATACATACATATACATAATAAGCTGTGACTGACCCGCTGGTTCTGGCTGTGGCACCCTTGGCACCCATGTACACATGCCTGCTGTGTGACCTGCGGCGCCTGTAAGTGGTGAACAGAGCCAAGGCCACAAGCATGGCTGCCACTCCTGCAATGACTGCTCCAGCAATCATGCCCACAGAAGCTCCTGCTGTCTGCACTCAATGGGACCCATCTCAGACTTGAAAAAAGGGAAAGTTTACGCTTCCAGCAATCATAATGGGAGCCTCCCAAGGCGGCAGCCGAATGGGACCCATGTCAGATTTGTCCAGTCAGAGATAATCTGCTAGGGCTGCAAGCTACCTCATGCAAACTTCATGATGAATGTAGTGTGAGGTCCTTGGTACAGATGTTGCAATAGCTGCAGCTGCTGTTGGCCAAGAGACACACAGGAACTGCTTGATGCACTCAAGCAAATCTTGATGATATAGTTACATCAGCAACTGCTGATCAAACATTGCCAAAAGGTCTGCCATCCACACATTCAGTTGGCCAAGTGGCTTCCAGACAGCTTTAGCACACAGACAGCGACATGACATCATCAGTGACTCGTTCTGGCACTGACCTTCTGAGTACTGGCAGCATTGCTCTGCGCAATGGCGGCCAAAGCAGCTTGAGCCTTGAAGCTGGTGAGGGTGCGCTGGCAGATACCACCTGCCAGCTGGTACCCATCAGCACACACCCCACAGGTTGTGCCGTCATAACCCACATAGCATTGGCATGTGCCTTGGGCAGCCACAGGTGCACCATGCCCTGAGCATGGGCTTGTGCCTGAGCTGGTGGGGATGGGGTGGAATGTAATGGGGCAATCTGCTGGCACCCCTGCACTCAATGTGGTCTTGTCAGCCCATGTTGCAGTGACTGCTGACTTGAAGGCATGTTCGTGACATGTGCCCAGGCTAAGACAGTCAGGCAACATGCTTATGCACCTTTAGCAGATGTGTAATGTGGACAAGCTATGACCGTACAAACGAAGGGTAACAGCCCAAACATGTGTGTCAACTCCATTGCGCCAGACAGCTTCTTATAAACAGGGCACCTGCATGTGATCTTTGAGGCCACAAATGGTTGTGGAAAAGTGCAAGGGCTCACCTGTGAAGTTGCCTACAGAGCTGGGCATCTCCCCATTCTCACACAGACCGTTCCCTGCCACTCCTTGCTTGCTCACGCCTGTCAGCTGCTGAACAGCAAGGCCAGCAGCATTTGTGGTGTTGGAGTATGCTGCCTGGATGAGATCCTGGACCTCTGGGTATGTCAAGTCAGCATAGGGTGGGCTGATCCATGCAGATGTGCTGACTGTGTATGGTGATGCAGCCAGCAAGCTGCGTGACATTGGCACCTGCATCAGGTTGAAAGGGTTGACTACACAAATTGTAGTGCTGGCAGCATGACAAAGGGGTTTGCATTGAAATCCAGTGGAGCTGTGCTGATGCTTCAGAGGACACGCTGAGATGCTAGCAACAGAGCTGACCATGCTGATGAAACAACAAACAAACAGCAGTACTGGCAGTGTGAACAACTTGCTGTTGCAGCAGCAAATGGCAACATGACGCGACAAAATCTCTGCATTGCATCCAAAAATACATTTGATGCTCAGTGTAAGGTGTTGCAAGGCTCGCAAAAGCCTTGATGACAAGATGCAGTCCAGGGTTTCAGCGTGCTGACCTGCTTAGATGAGGATGAGGAGATGTCAAGGAATGGTGCCATGCCTACAGGCTGAGGGGCAACAGTAGCAGGCTGGCTTGTTGATGCCAGAAGGGAATCCAGATGTGTCAGCTGTGCGCTGTGAACCAGGAAGCTTCTGAAGCGCGAACTCCAATCGCCTGTGCCTGCTTGCTTGCTAGACTCAACAGCCTGCACAAGCAGAAGAGTGTTGCATTTTCACATCTGCCTTGTGTGCTCAATATGGTCCCTCAGCACATGAGAACATCAAGCCAGCTATGTGGAGCATGTTGCAGCGAGCAGAGTCATGGTGCTGCAGCCTGTACAAGCTCAAGTCTTTCAACTTTGTTGTGGACTTAAGATGAGTCAATGGCAGAATGCTCGACCACACTTAAGTCTAAAACTTGCTCAAACACACTTAAGTCTAAAACTCAAAGGAGATGCAGTGCCAAGCTAGCTACTGCAGGTTACAACCCACAGCAGCATAACAAGACAATGATGTCCAAGCAGCGCTTCTGTAAAGCCCACTTGCTCAGTTAAACCAAAAAACAAGCTACAAATTTTGGATGAACACACAAGGCTACAGCGCATCACACACCATACAGTGTGCACTTGATTGTAACTTCTGCACTCTTTTTGCAACAGCAATGACAAACCTGGGAGTCAAGAAGCCTTCTGCGAGCAGGGGCAGGTGCTGACGCAGCGCCAGTCTGAAGACTCTCCAGCTGAGCCTGACTGGCAGGCACTGACAGCACAGATGCAAGCAGAGTCTCATAGTTGGTGGCAAAAGCTGCATGGGCTGATGAGTTTGCATCAGCCAGCCCTGCACAGCAAATAGATTGTAAGTTGATACCCAGCAAAGACAAGCATTGCATCGCTTGAGGACTAATGACACATTGCAAGTGCAGCTCAAAGGTATGAAGGTCTGCTGTTGACAGCAGCACTTGTTAGTTCTGCCAATGCTGCTAATGTGCCCAGCCTAGAGATATCTATGCAATGTACATGCATATTCATATGTACATTCGCATTGTGTTTGGCTGACCTGACAGTCTGCAGTGGCCCATACACGGCAACAAAGACATGCAACACAAGCATCATCAACCCCTACCAGCCCACCGTGGCAAAGCACCGACAGCCATCCTGTTGGAAAGGTACAGACCACAGCTGACAAGCTCACCTGTCACATTGGAGGACAGCACATTCAGGTCCAGCACAATCACTCCAGTGGAGGAGTTGCCAGCACACACTCCAAAGTCATCCACAACATGGGGCGAGGCACAGCAGAGCCCACTGGCATCCAGGGCCCCATTGCAGCAGGTGCCAGTGAAGTCTATGGTGAGACCAGTGCCACCGCAGACACCACATGCATCCAGGCCTTGGCTGCAACACTGGCCGGCCCTGTCTAGAGTCACACTGGCTCCAGCAGTCGTGTTCGTTGCACAGCAGGTGCCAGCATCACTGACAACACCTGGAGCAAAGGAGGAAGCATGTTGATGAAGTTCTCAGTGCGACTCAGACATAATCATTGACGCACAGAGGATCCGTCGCTGTCAAGGAGGACTGCCATATCAGCCAAAATCACACTGTTTGCCCATCATGCATACAAAGCAAGGCTTGGGAGGATCTTGGATTGGTGCAATGAATAATAGGTGGAGGTGCAAATGCCAGCATGTTTCATGACATCACAAGCAAGCCTTGCAGCTTCACACTCACCAGAGCTGCAGCATGTGCCGTTGCTGTTGACAATGCCTGTGCTGCAGCAGATCTGTGTAGAGTTGCTGCCAGCTGCACTGCTGTTGGAGGCTGTTGCAGTGGTGTTGCACAAGCCTGTGGAGATGGCGCAGTTGGGACCTGTGTAGCCAGACTGGCACTGGCAAGCAGAGGTGGTGGCATTGCAGACACCATTGTTGGAACAGTCTGCCGTGGTGTTGCATGTGAAGGTGTTGCACAGGCGGGATGACAGTGGAGTGTACCCAAGTTGGCTTGTACACACCTGCAACAGAAAGGATGAGCTGTGTAAGTATCCATGTAGTTGATGGGAATCAAAAGGCAGCAAGACAGCAAGTTGTACAGGAAGATGCCCAGGTCTGGCTGTGTGTCAGTGCAGCTGAAATTATAAGCATGCAGATTCCAAGTAATGGACTGAGCAGAGGATCAGTTACAAATGTGCAAACAATGACATGGGAGCAGCAGGTACAGCACTGGATGCTGCCAGCTATGACAGATTGCTGGATGAAGGTAGGTCACCATAAGTCAGCTCCTCAAGCTTACACAGTAACACAGCACAGCAAAACCAATGGCATAAGCAACGACTGCCATCAGTAAGACAGCACAGTGAAGAGCAACCCACCGCAGCATCAGCTGAACCACCCTTGATGCGCTGACAGGACACAGTCCTGTTCTGCATGCCACCAGTGCAGTTGCCCCAGGCAGCAGTCTCCCACATGTAAGCCTCACAGGGTGTAGCAAAGCACTGCTCAATGCTGACTGGCTCGCCCAGCGGCAGGCAGTTCTGAGTGTACTCATCAGATGTGGAATCCACAGCTGCGCCATTGTGCATGCATGTGACATTACGCTCTGCCGTGCCGCTGTCCCCACACAGGGCTGAGCATGATCCATAGGGACCCACAACGAAGCTGTACTGCCCACATGATGCTGTGTTGCAGGACTCTGCAGTCATCAATCACCGTGTGAATGTCATGACTTCATAGTTAGAAGATGCCCAAATGGTTGAGCGTGCAGCAAAGTGGATCTGCCACCCAATGCACAGCAGTTTGGAGTGAAGGTTTCACACACTTGCAACAGGTAGACTTTTGCGCAAGTGAGTAATAGGCCTCTGGAGCGCACAGATCATACTCATCAGGAACTTGCATACAAGAAGGATGGAAACTTGCCTGTCAAGTTGGCAATGGTGGACATGTTGTACTGGCAGTTGCTGAGCTCAACAGGCAAGCCATAAGCTTGACTGACGCAAGTGAGAGCCCTTGTAGCATTGCCGCCTCCACATTCCACGCTGCAATCACCGTAGGTGCCAAAGTTGAGCACAAAAGGAGCCAGGCCTGTGAGAAAGGGTGCAGCTGGGGCAGGTGCAGCCCAGCTGGCATTGAGGACAGGGGTTGGAGTGGGAGTTAGGGTGGGGGTTGGGACGGGAGTTAGGGTGGGGGCTAGGGTGGGTACAGCTGTGGGACTGGGGACAGTCACTGGTGAAGCTGTAGGAGAAGCTGTGACTGCTGGGGTAGCAGTTGGTGAAGCAACTGGTGAAGCAACTGCTGCTGGCGCAGGGGCCAAAGCAGAGCAAGTTAGAGAGCTGCCATCAAGGCACGAGTAGCTGCAGTTGTTGGACTTGACGGCATCCCATACAGGAAGCTCCACAATGAACTCATCCACAATGCAGAAGTCGGGGTCCAAGTCAGGAGTGCAGCTGGTGGCTTCATCAATGGCGGTATGCAGGGCAAGGGAGATGCGGTACTCTGACATTGGCCCACATTGGTACTGGGGCATGAGGCAGGTGGAGGCTGGGCAAGCACCAGGGGCAATAGCAGGAGCCAGGGAGGGCCCTGTGACAGGTGGCAGGGCTGCACTGGAGGTTTCTGGCAAGGGATAGGGTGAAGCTGCTGCAGAGGGTGGTAGGACACCTGTGGACTCCAAGGCAGGATTGGTTTCTGGGGATGGAGAGATAGGAGTTGTGGGTGATGACGGGGATGCACCTGAGCCTGTGATAGCAGACACTGTGGGTGTTGGCTCTGGTGATGCAGCAGGTGGGGTAGGGGAAGCAGGGATGGGAGATTGAATGGGTGCAAGAGAGGGACCAAACAGGGGTTGAGTGGCAGGGGCGGGGCTGGGGGTAGCCACACTGCCACAGGTCTTGCTCTGCTGGGGGCAGGAGAGAGTGCAGCTGCCCTTGGTGACAGCATCATAGGTGCTCTGGTCCACAGCGTAGCAGCCACAGATGACCTGGCTGAGCACTGTGATGCAGGTGGTATTGGCAGCATTGAGGTAGGCATACATGTTGGGGGACACATAGTCTGTGCAGCCACCATAGGCACAGGCATATGTAGCATCACCTGCATTGCAGCTAGCTGGTAGGGGAGCTGGAGCACCTGCATGTCATTACAGACGTTGGTGTTGTGGTGAACATGGCTTAAAATGGATTCTTGCTGTCTGGGTGCAGTCATGATGCAATGCATGTAGGCAGCAGCTCACAGAATCATGCAGGCAAGGGTGGGATGTGCTGCTTAAACGTGCCATTGCAACATGGTCAGATAAAGTGCATACATGGCTTGGAAGTGTAAAAATGGCACCTGAAAAGGACTGGCCTGCACTTGCTTCAGGGGCTGCAGCAGTTGGCAGAGAAGATGCAGGAGAGGAGTTGGTGGTGATAGGTGTTGCAGGAGATGATGTGACAGGGGCAGACACGGTGGGCGAGGAAGTCACAGCAGAGACTGCTGGACTCGCAGCAGGAGATGTCTGAGGTGTCGCGATCACACCAGCGGTAGTAGCAGGCGCTGGTGCAATGGCAGGTGATGACGGACACTGAAGAGATGTGCTTCCGGCGCACGTCTGGACGCACTGCCTGCTCTGTACCGCTGTCACGACGCTTGCATCCAATATGGACGAACCACATACGAACAGGTCCAGGCCCGTCACAGCCTCGCAGGTGGTGTTCAACACTGTCTGGTACACGCTGTCTGGAACATTGATGCAGCTTGGGCAGGTCCAAACTGGCAGCAAGCAGTCAGTGGTGTTTGTGTCCAGGAGACTCCGACTTGGTGGTGGGGCAGGTGAAGTGCTGTACCCAAAAATGCTGTTTAGGTTTAACCGGAGAAACTGCAGTGACTTTGCCAAGACACCGCTCAAGTCTGCCGCAACATCAAGGTGAGGTGTGCCTGCTGAAGCGGGCAACACAAAGAGTGCTGCGATCACTACAGCAACCAAGCCCAGTTGACCCGCAAGGCTGGGCGTGTTGTGCATGCCCCGTGCTCGTCGCATGGTACCGGGGGGAAGCTGACACCGAGATCCTGCTGAACAGACAAGTCGATGAACTACTTCAGGTTGACCTCAAACTTGCAAAACAACAGGTGCCACACGGTAAGGGTGTAATCAGATGCAGCTGCCGACGCGTGCAAGACTTCGGAGATCGCGGCTGCGACGGACGGACCCAGGTCGCACACACCACGCAAAAGGTGTGAGACCTGTGAAATCCGCTACGTGCAGTCGGCGATACTGCTGATAACGCTGGACACAACTTGTAGCCAGGCGGGCAAGACTGACAGTAGTCGCAAAACAAACTCGCGAGCGTTCAAAGTTTGAACTTCATTTGTTTTGGTTTCCTTTGACTTTGAAAAACCTACTCCACGGAAACGTGCTCCGTCTACAGTACGCTCAGCGACAAAGGAGCTTCAGAGTCCGACAAGCATCGCTGACATTGAAAGCAGCAGACACACAGTCAATGGTCCGCACAAAGCCGACTTGGTGGCAAGGCGCAAGCACTGCTGGTTTGGGCGACGCAGATAATCTGCGGACATGCGAACCGGTCGGAAATGCTGCACAGCCATGCCGGTTACGCTGGACCCTGCCCAGCTGCAGAAAGGAGGGGTTGCGGCCGCAGGCTGCATGGGCAGCAGTGTCTCGGGGTTTCGAGAATTTCTGTTGAAAGGAAAGGTATTTTCCAAATCTGGCATACCATCGGCTGGGTGCACAGCCGTCTGTGCACACGTAGCTGATCGGACAGGCTTTGCAGTAGTGCAGTACTGCAGCCGAGCGCTTGTTGTAACTGCTCCCGGCCGCATGTGAACGCGACCTCACGTCGCGTCTTGAAATGGCTATTCAACGTGATAGGTGTCACGTTCAGATTGTTGACTTGGCTGTGGCTGTCGTGATCGGAGGAGCCACTCTCAACCTGGTTAATGCTATGGTGAGAACGCCTGACCCACTTGGGAAATGAAAGAAAGAACCGCGAGCTATGGCTCTGCTTCAACACGCATTGAGCCACAATGTGTTGCCTCCGTATATTGCGGTAGATTCCCAGACGTGTGGCCACTTGATTTGTACATGTCCGGTGTAAGCTTCCGCCGCAAACGTCGTGAGTCACATGCAAATTGGTGTTGGTTGAGCAGGTTGCAGACATCATCACACCATTAATCGCTGCAGTAGCAGGCCAGCCAAACTTTGCCAGTTTGACGTTCACAATACACAGGTACCTGCAGAGTTTAGCCATAGACATTGCTGCTGACCTACTGCAGCCCAGATCCTGACACAGCTTGGTATGCCCTGCAGGTCCAGATTTGCCTATGGAGACCTGATCAACAAGGCATTGACGTTCCTGTTTACCTGTTTAATTGTCTACTATGCTGTGGTGTTGCCAGGTACTTCTGTCTGACATGCATGTGCGATTTTCCCCCTCAGTAAGTATATCAGCTATTCAAAGCTGCACCAAGCAGAGGGTTCCTGTCTCGTGCTGCAGTTTCCAAGCTGTCAGCTTACTTCTTCCCGCCAACAACATGTCCTGAGTGCATGGAGACGATCTCAGCAAAGGCGACAAGATGCAAGTTTTGCTGCATTCCAATAGAGCCACCCATCAAGATGAGGTATGTTAGTAGGCATTTGCTTTGTGCACGCCTGCTTGTCAGCTGCATTGCCACGCATTTCTTGGCAAGACCTGCAGAGGTCTTTTCTGCATTTTTGAGACAAAAGCAGTGTTGGCAATCCATTTTGGCATGTGTCAGCATGTCTCCATTGATGCTCATAGTGTATAATACATATTACAATGCGTCATCCAAAACACAGACCCGTAATGCACAAGTGCTCCTGTACATATCTCAACCACAAGCTCTTGTGCCAGTTGCATCAAGCCCATCTTGCATGAGACTATGCAGCTGGAGCTCATGCAGATATGCGGGATGCAGGAAGGTGAAGGCTTTCATGGATGACGCAGAAGTCATCATTCCACTGAAGGGCTACAACCCTGAGACCAGGACCAAGATCAGCAGCCATGTTACCACTACAGCCAGATCTACAGCTGGCCAAACCCCCAGATATCAGGGTGGCACTGCTCCACACCACATGCAAGGTCCCTGTATCTTCACTGCAGATGCAACAGGCCATGACACGCAGTCATCAATGGTATGAGGACCTGGCTGCAATGGGGCGTGAGCCATAAGCAGGGCCAAGACCAGTCACAGCAAAAGAAGAACAATGTACCACCATCTCTGGCAACTCTGAAATTGGTGTTGTCTTACAACGCTTGTGGACACTGTGATACCTGTTGGTATGCAAGCAGGAAGACAGTAATGGACATAGATGACATATTTTACAATGACTTTAAATTGTCAACACCTAGCTCAGCAAATTCAGTCTCTTGCAGTGACCAGCTTTGCATTGCTGTTGTACATTAAACATGTATGTCCAGACAATTTGTGTTAATTACAGAAATCTGTGACATAGAAAGGGATTTTTGCTTGAAACCAAGACAGTGGTCTATGCTGGTAGCCTACCGTATCACCAACAAATGTTTCATACAGTGGCAGCGCCTGTCCTTTAAGCTTTGGAGAGTCGCATTCCAATACAAGGCGAGCAAATGTTCTATACAGCAACAAAATGGCCGTGAGCAGGACTGACATCACCATCAGCAGTGTCAAGCTGAGTTGGGATGTAACTGGGCTCAAATAATGATCTGGGTTGTTGAAGTCAGTTTGAAGTAAGGTTGTCCTTGCAAGGCCTGAAACACTAATGTGTTTTGTCATGACCAACGTGTCATGATCATTGTGACAGCTGATACACTATAGTAGCTAATCTCCCAGGGAAAGGGGGGGGGGGGGGGCACTCAA
>JAABUP010004115.1_pt1 | contig 24351 bp, 26 predicted proteins | sample 5559201 | NCBI WGS metagenome assembly JAABUP01 (sample SAMN10711887, study PRJNA513373) | rock metagenome | isolation source: Antarctica rocks | place: Antarctica
TGAAGCAGCTGCAGCAGAGAGAATCCGAGGGCAACACTCTGACTTTCTCAACTCACCACGAAATGCACGCTCCGGTTGATGATATTGTCGTGGGACATATTGGAAGAAAGATGTACCCCGGTTGGAGGTTAGCCGATTCCAACTTCGTCTAAGAGGCTTAGCAAATACAGCGGCCTTTCATGCAAAGAGCGCAGCAGTTTTGGATACATCTTCTTCATGCCAAGCTTTGCAGACATTGGCGATGGAGTCGCCCCTACTTTACACCTGAATATTGTATCACAGCTTGGCTCCCTCTCCACCAACCGCCCTTGTTCGGAAGTTCCACCTCGGATGATGAATCCTAATCTCCTTCCCACCAACCTTACTCTGCACCGCGAAAACCACCTCTTTTGATGTCAGCGACACCAGCTTACCTCGATCATGGTGCCTGAAACCAGTATCAATTGGCCAGCTCTCAATATCCTGACCCTTTTTCAGTCCCAGTGGATCACTGCTATCAACCTCGCCCTCTGATTCGTAAAAGTCTGCTTGAGTGATTTGCTTGATGGCATCGGCGCCTTTCAACGTTGTTGGTTTCGGTGCGGCTTTCTTGGCTTCTTCGATAGCGGCGTTGAATCGAGAGATCCAGGCGAAAACTTTGGGGAATTTTTCTGCGGAGACTAGGGTTGGTGGGAGAGCACCCTTTAGTCCGAGAACCCAGTGGAATGGCCAGATAGCTGGGAAAGGCATGTGTCAGTCCTCAAACACTTGCTGCGCTTTGACTAGAGAGTCCTGACCTTCGATATCCGCCAATGCAGGTTTCTCAGTCTTGAGTATCCATTTTCGCCCATCAGCCAAAAGCCCATTTTCTAGCATTGCAAATGCGTCTCTCAAATGAGTTATAGCCTCTGGCCGCAAAGCTTTCATATCATCCAGAGCCCAGCTCCTCCCTGAAAAATCCTGACGATCGTTCGTGAATTTCGAGTCCTTCAACAACGGCATCTCCAAAGGAATAGCCTGACTCGCCCTCGCAAAGATACCGCCGTCAATCGTCCAACTCTCAAGCAATTTCTCCACAGCCCTCTGGTCGGGTTCTGAAGCACCCAGTGCTCCGTCCGGGAACCTCTCCTCAAGCTTTTGTAGCATAAGGCGGGAGTCGCAGTAAACGTCGCGACCAATGGCCATGACGGGGATTCGCCGATACGTGAGGCCTAAAGCACTGATATCTTCGCGAGGGAGATAGGGAGGCTGCATACATTGCGCGTAGTCGATGCCTCGGAGGGTGAGGTACCAGATCACTCGGCGCGCAAAGGGGGAGAAGGAGTAGTGGAAAAGGACGATATCGTTAGGTGGAGCCATTGTGCGTGAGAAATCAAGTTTGAAGAACTTAGAGGATTCGTACCAAAGACAGTTTTTCAAAATGGAAAACGGGAGAACGGAACAATCAATGCTTCTCCACCTCACTTCGTCATAACAGCAGATCCAATGCCGAGGTCTGGATCTACAGTTCTAATCTCCACTAATCTCCGTGCCGGAGACGAGATTCATACCATTATTTGCTCGACTTCGAGAGTATTGTGAACATGAACTAGGTACATGCAATATTTTGTTTCTCATTTCTTCTCATCTCGTCCTCGTTTCCCGTAGTATTCGTTCCTGAAAGTCACGGTCTATATTAATTCCACCCATTAATTCTCCTGGATTGAGAACCTTACATCTTCTTCCCCCTATCAGCCTCAGTAGCTTTCCCTTCCAAACGATCCAAGGCCTCTTCAATCACGCCAATATGCCCCCGTAAGGTCCCCTCTAGCTCATCCATTCGGGCTTCATGCTCCTCGAGGTTGTAGATGTGGTGCTCACGAAGCAGATAGGTTGAGCCAGCGATGGCTGACAGGTTGATGCCGAGCAGGAGAAGCGGATGGCGGAGAAATGACATATTTTATACTACAGAAGATTATATCCATCAATGGAGATATATAATGATTGAGGAGACGGCAAAATCGATGATGTTGTTGACTTTAATCGCTCCTTCCACGCTAAGATAAGCCGTCGCGAGACGCGATGTAAAGCCCAGACTCGGACTTTTGTACTACATGCGAGAGATGATTGCCAAATAGTGTGCCAAAGATGCGTGTCGTGGACTCTCAAAGTCCGAGCATTGACCACACCTTTCACCGAGACCAATGTCTTCCTCACAACCCTTCGCGTCTTCTCCCATCTCCTCCGCTGCAGGTCGCCGCCGAAAATCGAAGTTTACCTTCAAGAACCTCGCCCAACTCGGCTTCTCATCGACCGCATGTCCACTGCGAGTTATTGCCCATATAGATTTAGATGCGTTTTACGCTCAGTGCGAAGGTGTTCGCCTAGGCATACCAGAAGACCAACCACTCGCTGTCCAGGTCAGACCAGATTCCTTCCTGGTGGTAGAGCTATAATGACATTGTGGACAGCAATGGCAAGGCTTGATAGCGATCAACTACCCGGCGAGGAAGTACGGCCTGAGCAGACATATCACCATCACCGAAGCGAAGAAGCTATGCCCCAATCTGATCATGCAGCATGTAGCTACTTGGAAGGAGGGTGATGAGAAATGGGCATACCACAAGGACGCTTTCGCTCACATCGCAACTCACAAGGTCTCCCTCGACCCATATAGGCTTGAGTCAAGAAGGATACTGGCTTGCATCAAGGACGTATTACCTGCTTCTCCGATTCAGAGGGTTGAGAAGGCCAGCGTCGATGAGGTTTTTCTGGATCTGTCTGCGCAGATACATTCACTTCTTCTCGAGAGGTATCCCGAGATTAGTGGCCCGGCTCCATACGACGATCCCACAGAGTTTCTTCCCCGACCTCCTACAACCGCACTGGACTGGAACACAGATGCATTGGTTGACCTCGATGCATCAGAAACAGAAGACGATGACCCAGATTGGGATGATATCGCTATGCTCCTCGGTTCCGAGATCGTACGCTCGGTGCGTGCTGCGATACTGGAACGTCTAAAATACACATGCTCTGCTGGAATAGCCCGCAACAAGATGATTGCTAAGCTAGGCTCGGCGCACAAGAAACCAAACCAACAGACCATTGTCAGAAACCGAGCAGTGCAGCATTTCCTGGGAGGCTTCAAATTTACGAAGATACGAAATCTAGGGGGAAAGCTAGGAGACGAGGTAGCGTCCAAATTCGCTACTGATGAAGTCAAGGAGTTGCTCGCAGCCCCGATCGAGCAGTTGAAGTCGAAGCTGGGAGATGACACTGGATCTTGGGTCTACCACATAATCCGCGGAGAAGATTCGAGTGAGGTCAATGCTCGAACGCAAATCAAGTCCATGCTCTCAGCCAAATCCTTCCGACCTACCATCAACGCCTCCGAGCAAGCGATACCATGGCTACGCATCTTTGTAGCTGACATCCAGTCGAGACTGGTCGAGGAGGGTGTTCTGGAGAACAAGAGGAGACCGAGGACATTGAACCTACACCACAGACAAGGCGCGCAAATGAGATCACGTCAAGCCCCTATTCCGACCGGGAGGGCCATTGACGAGGACTTACTGTTCGACATCGCCAAGAACCTTCTCGGCCAAGTGGTGGTCGATGGCGGGGCATGGCCGTGCAGCAACCTCCAGCTTAGCGTTGGTGGGTTTGAAGATGGGCCTACTGGCAATCGCGGCATTGGTGGTTTCCTTATTCGAGGAGAAGAGGCCAAGGCCATGAGACGATCGACGCGCGACGACGATCGCCGTTCCTCGAGCGGGGATGGCGCAAACCCAGAGAAACGGCGAAAGTTGGATCATGGCGCCATCCAGAATTTCTTCCCCACACGAGAGCTCGGATATTCCGACGATGCAGGTGTCAACGCGGATTTGCTGTTACGCTCCTCGTCACCCCACAGGAATGCAGCTCGGTTGGAGGAAGGTGATGGTGAATTGGCTGCGGCTGTAGAGGGCGGGACCCATACGCGACAAATGGCCCGAGCCACCGAGCGGCAAGCCTCCATACCGTCTTTCTTCTGCGACCGCTGCAAGAAGAACGTAGCGGACGCAGCGAAAGACGAACACACTGATTGGCACTTTGCTCGAGACCTTCAGGCCCACGAGACATCGTCTGAGCCTAGACCGGCCCCTAATCCCAGCACCGGTACTGCTGAAAGCAAAAGGCAAGGCCGGCCCAAAGCTAGCCATGGACCTACTCAGAGCAGAATCGAGAAGGGCCAGCGGCAGCTTGCTTTCGGTAAGTAGTCAAGATTGGACGATCTGGCTAATGCCAGATCTACTACCCCATGTTTATGACCAATATTTTCCTACGGCCAGAGGGCCACTCGGTCATCTAATATCTAATATAAAAGCCCTATGGTGTGGTCATTATCTGCTACACCTGGCCTTTGCTAGATGACTGCTAGCCGAAGGTACAGTATGTAACAGACATGGGTATACAGGCTTGGCATAGTTCCTCATCTGAAGAGTAAGTGTTGGATTGCCTTTATATACGCCCGTTACCGGATCTCGATCTTGACCTCATGGTCACTTGACTCTTGAAGGCACGGCTTGTTATTCGTCCAAGAGTCCACGCTTGAGGGCATCATTACCCAGCGTCAGGCGGATAGATGGACCGGGATGGACCTTCGACGGCTCTCTAACCCCCCGACCTCCGCCATAGTGTGTATTCTTTGTCATCCAAGCTATGAAGAGCAGTCCATTTGACTTGAACACTTGAGAAAATGCTGTCGACAGTTACCATCCCAGCCATGACAGCTACTGCCCCAGTCATGGCGGTATCCACGATTGTCGATTCTCGACAACCTTTGAGTTTTCCGATGTCAGACCCGCAGTTGCAAAAGATTCGCGCCCACCACACAAATCTGGCGTCTACTGGCTGTACGAAGGATTTCTGCCAGGCCGGTCGAGCTGTCCATACAGACGAGCCTAGAATTGGAGAAAATCGGCCTCTCCTTAGCCTAGAATTGGAAGCACAGGACTTCCTGCAGGATCTTTACGGAGAAGGCTTCTATGGCGACGATGGTGCTTTTCAGAGACGACTGGACGAAGTGTTGAATGAAATCCGAACTGGGGCTGCTGAAGGTATCGTCCGATCAGACCAATCAAAGGCCAGCATTGGTGGTAGCTGGACACAGACTGTCCAAGAGCTTCAATTTGGCGTCCGTCGCGCGTGGAGGAATTCGAGGAAATGTATCATGCGCTCTCATTGCGAAGAGCTGAAGCTTTGTGATTTCCGGACCATCACATCCAGTAAAGAAATGGCAGTCGCTTTGCTGACGGCCGTACAAGAGGCTTTCAATGGCGGCAGTATCCAGCCAACAGTCTTCGTGTTCCCGCCACGCGCCGTGAACAGCAGAGGACCGATGATACTGAACCATCAGATCCTGCAATTCGCTGGGTATGAGGCTGGCGATGGCTCGATCATTGGAGATCGCGCGAGTGTTGATTTGACGAAGGCCGTCATCGACTTGGGTTGGGAACCGCCCCAGACGAGGGGACGATGGGACCTTCTTCCACTAGTCACAATGGCGGACGGTGACAGGCCACACATGGCTGAGCTTCCAGCTGACATCCGAAAGCTCGTCAGCATTCGCCATCCCCAGTACGTAGCTGAGTTCGAGAAACTCGATCTCAAGTGGGTGGCATTTCCAGCATTGACAAGACTGGGGTTTGATATTGGCGGGGTGCAGTACACTGCAGCACCTTTCATGGGATGGTATGTGCAATGTATCAGGACTCACTGCTGCTGCCGCTGACATTTGAAGGTTTATGGACGCCGAAATCGGAGTCCGAGATCTGGCCGACACTTTTCGGTACAACATGTTGCCAGAAATCGTTCACGCTTTAGGCATGATCAAAGGCAGACTGAACGATGAAGTTGAGGAATTTGAGGATCTGCCCGACTACGAAAAGCTTGCATTGCTTTCCAAAGCCCAGGCTGAATTGAATTATGCTGTTCACTGGTCTTACCTTCAGGCCAAAGTTACGATGACCGATTCTCTAACTGCATCTATGAAATGGTGTCGATACGATGACGAGTTTCGACAGAAGAACGGTTTCCGACTCCCTGCTGACCCGTATTGGCTGGCGCCTCCTCAAGGCTCAATCATCCCTCTTTGGCATCGTGGCGGAGCGCCTAATTATCAACCCCGGCCAATGATATGCAAGCACCTCCAAGATCCAGTGAAGGCCTGGGGACGAGAGAAGCACCGTTGGTACCCTGGCCCAGAACTCATGGAAGACCCACTCCGCACACAAGTCCTGGAGGGCGACCTTGCACAAACATCCACGAAGCAGAGTAACATCCTTATCGGTGAGACAGTGAGGAAGTCGTATGTCGAAAATCCTTTGCCATTGCACACAGCGATCAAGGAATTGATCTGTCCGCCAGAAAGACCAGGCAAATCCATCGCGATATACTTTTGCAGTGCAGGAACAGTCGCCGAGAGACTGGCAAATAAGCTTCACAAATGGATCCAGAGATTGATCCGGAGTACGTCGGCCATATCTTTGAAGCCGCGCGTGGAACCTTTGAACTCCTTGAAGGATTTGAGCTTTACCGTCAACCGAATAATTCTACTCGTGGTGAGCTCCACTGGAAAAGGCGACGTTCCTGCCAATGGTTCCGGCTTCGTAGAACTCGGGCAGTCCTTGCTGATGTCGCCCGCGAACGTCAAACGAGATTTCAGATTTGCGATCTTTGGCAATGGGGACAGTCGTTATTCCAACACCTTCAATGGGGCTGCCGTCAAAATCGATACCATTATGAGACAGCTGGGAGGGGCCGCTCTTGTGGGAGGGTTTTGTTGTGGTGACACCGCCGTTGACCCGGTCCCATTGGGAGCTCTGAAAACCTGGTTCGCGAAGTTGGAGCCGAACGTGACTGAAGAAGCTGCTCAATGGATGCAGAAGCCCCCGACTATCGTGACTACCAAGAACGGATCTAACACTGCTGTTACAGTCAGCGTAACACTCATCAAGGAGGATGTCCAGCGTTACGACTACTGCCAGCAATCACTGCTCTCAACGCTCAAAGATGGTTCAGTCATATCAATTTCCCCAGAAATGCGAGGAGAGAACCCTGGATCTCTACTGCTGACCCTGAGTGTCCGTAACGAATCGATCAAAGAGATGAGCTGCATACAAGTTCTTCCGATCAACGCTAGCTCCAAGGTCCAGAGAGCACTCGCGGCCCTTAACGTCGACGGATCTGCCATTGTCGATCTACAATTCCCAGCGGAGAATCCAAACTACACCACCTTCCTCACCGAATTCATCGACCTCGAGCTCCCCTTCACGAACCTTTACTGGCTCGATCTCCTCCCCTCAACCACCCACCACGCCCCCACCAAATCCTCTCTCACCAACCTCCCCGTCCTTTCCGTCCTCGAAACCCTCCGCCCCCACACCACCCTCACCCCACCAACAATCCACCACCCCCTCCTCCTCGCCCTCCCCCTCCTCCGCACCCGAACCTACTCCCTCGCCTCCTCCCCCCTCTACCTCTCCCGCCACCCACCCACACCCACCACCACCATCCAAATCCTCCTCAAACCACTCCCCACCGGCCGCTTCAGCACCGTCTACCTAACCACGCACCCCCACCCCTCCCCCCTAAAATACCGCCTCCTCTCCTCCCTCACAGCCCCCCACCTCCTCACCCCGACCCCCACCCCCACAATCCTCATCGCCACCGGCGCCGGCTTCGGCCCCGTGCGCGCATTCCTCCAACACCGTATCGCGCTCGCCATCACTGCGGGGCGCACGGTGGCGCCGCTACGACATAGCGTGTCGGTGTTTGTGGGGGTGAAGGAGGCGGATGTGGGGGTTGTGAGTGGGGTTATTTGCGAGGCGTTGGCGTTGGATTTGGTGGATGTGGTGGGGGTGGTTGTTAGTTGTGGGGGGAGGAGGAGGGTGGGTGATGAAGTTCTACGGTGTGGGAAGTTGGTACGAGGGAAAATTGATAGAGGAGGCGTAGTGTTTGTGTGTGCGAATGAGGGGGCGGCGAGGGGGGTGAGGGGGGCGGTGGAGAAGGTTATTGGGGTGGGAGTGGAGGGGATGGGGGAGAGGTATTTGGAGGAGGTGTTTTAGAGGGAGGAGGAAGAAAATTATGCATGCGTTGAGCGGTTTCGGTTGATTGTTGTCGTTCAGATTACATGGTTTGCGCTGGTTGAGAAGGGGACATTGTTGGTTTAGAAGGGGAAGAGGGATATCACGAAGCTTGTATTGCGATTTGGTATTATGTCTTGGATGTGGCATTAGGTTCATTACTCGCATAGCTATTCTACCCTATAAGTAGCTTCGAATCACTCGCGAATCAATCCATCAACCAAATATTCTTGTCTTTGGGAGAAACCAGCTTTGATGGTCAAGAGTTCTCCAAGGTATCGAATCAATGATGATGGTTCAGTGGCTGTTTGGAAGCTGGAATTGTGGTACCGTAGGTATTACTTGATTTATATTCTAATACTTGGACACTCATCCTTTACAATCAGCTTCAATCAAGTTACAATAGCCTGGGAAAGTCGCTCCATATTCAATGCTGATACTTTAGATGTTCAAGTATCAAAACAGAAAGGGAGTATGAGCTGCGACGTGCCAGTAAATAGCGACTGCTTGCCTTCGCTTGTCTAGATTGACAACATGCGAGCCGTCTAGCATTCATGCGGCGGCAGAGCTGATGTAGTCACGGCTTCCACAAACATCACATGTGCAAATTGCACGTTGAAATAAGTAATAAAGAAGGCCATCTGTATAATTTCTTCTGCGCCAACGAAAAATAAACCGCTAGCCTAGCAAGAGATAAGATCTCTGCTCAAGACCCAACATCGGCGTTTTATTGCACAGCCAGCTCATTACCGTATTGAAATGCTGGGTACATCTTCCTCGGACCGGACCCGTATTCCTCAAATGAGATAAGTTGACCGGGTGGGTTAGTCTTGGCAGTGTAATTTCTGGCGGCATTTGAGACACCAGTGCTGCACGTAACCGAACCCAAAAGCTAAAGCTCAAGCACTATACGAAGCAAACCATACCCTAAGTGCCTCGGCCGAAGAGTGCGACGGTGAAAGCTTCTCTAGCAGCGGGATTCAATTAAGGATGTAGCGAAAATTCCGTGGGCAAGTATCCGCTTCTGATACCGTAGAATGGTAAAGCTGCAAAGTCAATCTGGCAGGCGTCTTGGACCGGGAACCAGCCGAGCCGTGATGTCGAAGCCCTCGTCCATTGACTGAGAATCGAAGACGTCATGACGAACAGCAATGTCGGGCAGAATTTGCATTTTTACGGGATGAAGCATTCTTTGTAGCCGCAGTCCGCCATGTTCAAAGTATCGCGGATCGAGTTTCGGTTTTCGACCTACGTCTCCATGCATCATATGCAGGAACGAGCCCAACCAAGGTACACATTCGTTCCATAACTGCATCTAAGCTCCATGCAGATGCATGCAAGAGGTCTAATTAGGCATCGTTATTTTTTTCGGAAGAAAAAGTGATCAGTCATTCAACGCCGACCATTTGCTCGTGACAAAACGCTTCACGAATCTGCGAGACTTACCGATGCAACTCCGGCAACGCTGACTACCATCCGAGGAGAAATCCATTGTTGGGGGGGGAGGACGAAAATCTTTGCGAGTTCGGTAGGTAAGCATCAATACAGCAGAATGACGTCCTCTCAGTCTGTTTATACATCTCTAGCATGCCATTCCCGAAAAACCGGAGCAGTGGATCCATGTCAATACGGGCAATCTAGACGTTAGATCTGTAGATTCTCCTTCCGGCCTTCGTCCTCTTTTCTCATCAATGACCGGTACGCCGGTACTCAGGACTCGACAGTTGTAGTCGAAGTTACCAACGCTCGTTCAAAATGGTGCTTGCTCTGAACGAAATGCCCAAAGACTGGCTTGATACTAATCGTTACCACCATACAAACTTTTCGCTCTCCCATCTCGCGTCTACCGTCAAGGCCAACAATATCAAAGTGGTTGTCATCATACCTGCAAAAGAGGTAGCAAATACTATTGCGGGTGTGATCCTGGAGACTGTCAGACCCCTTGCCAAGGCTGGGATTGTTACTTCAACAGTCGTGATTGACGCGAATTCGAAAGACAAGACAGGCGAAATCGCAGCAAAGCATGGTGCGACCGTATGGCAGCGTCACACGATAACTCCTGAGCTTGGTCCATCCCAAGGCAAAGGCGACGCGCTTTGGCGAGGCCTCCAAATCACAAGGGGAGACATTGTTGCATTCCTAGATGGAGATACTAGAGATCCCAACCCGGCGCACTTGCTCGGTATACTAGGTCCACTGCTGTTGAACGAGAACATACACATGGTTCGCGGATGCTTCGACAGACCTTTCAGGACGCCAAATGGCGATGTCCATGCGAACGAAGGCGGTCGTGTGACTGAGCTGACCGCAAGACCGCTGCTCAATTTGCATTTTCCTCAGCTCGCAGTATTCAGCCAACCACTTGCCGGAGAGTTTGCTGGTCGAAGATCATTGCTGGAAAAGCTGAGGTTTCCCGTTGGCTATGGTGTTGAGATCGGAACTCTCATTGATGCCTGGAAACTCGTGGGATTGAATGGACTTGCGGAGGTTGATTTGGGAACAAGGCAGAGTAAGTTTATTATGGCCGGAGCAAAGACAGGTCTCTTTGCTGAGAACCTTGCTTTAGATGATCACAAGCCGCTGAGAGATCTAGCGCCAATGTCACTTGCTATCATGAACACTCTTGAAAAGAGAAGAGGGAATGAAGTCCCAGGGAGAATCTGGCTACCCTGGAAAGGCAGATATCAAGAGGTCTCTGGGGTCGAGAGACCCGCGTTGAAATCATACGGTGTTCAAACGAATGGGGTAAGCAGTCGTAGCCTTCAAGGTAGTAGAACCTACACTAAGCATACTAGACAAACGATCGCTACAAGCATGTCAATGGCAAAGACAATCGGCAACTCGCAAACATATCTGGGGTGTGTAACTTCCGCGACATTGGAGGTTATCAGACTTCTTCTGGCAACCAACTGCGCCGGAACCTGATCTTTCGGAGCGGGGACTTAAGCGGCCTGACGGCAGAGGGGAGGAATAAGCTTCAGGCATTGTGCAGTAGCAAAGTGTTCGATTTGCGAAGATGGGAAGAAATCAGGGACCGTATGGTCAAGGATTCGGTGTATGAGCGCTGGTTGTCTTCGTCGAACGGGCCGCGTAGGGTCATTACGCCCATCCTTGGAAAAGAAGACTTCGCACCAGAGGTCCTGGCTCAACGTCTCATTGGTTACTCAGACGAGTCCACGAAGGTGAGATCTCCAAATTCCAAGCGGACGCTCAAAGCTTAAGGTCCTAGGGAGCTGTCAAAGTCTACCGCTCGATCCTTTTGAAGTCCAGAGACGCCTTGGAAGCGATCCTCTCGTCACTCTCTCGTACGGATTCTCCCTCGCCGATGATCATCAATTGTACTGCGGGTAAAGACCGTACCGGAGTCATAGTCATGGTCTTGATGCTCCTTGCTGGCTGCACAGCAAAAGATGTTGCCAAGGAGTTCCACCTCAGCGAGGAGGGGCTAGGGCCAAAATGGCAGACAGATGTCATGAACCGGTTAATGCAGACACCGCCATTCATCGGAAAAGACCTTATGACGGTTCAAAGGGCTATCGGAGCCCGCAAAGAAGTCATGATGGATCTCGTGGATCTTTTGGAGAAGGAATGGGGTGGCATTGAGCTGTTTTTGCGGTGCGAGATGCAGATAGAGGAAGAAGTCATCATGAAGAGTAAGGAGGCTTTGACGAATTAAGATAATGGCATGCCGGAAAGTGGCGTTGTTTTCTGGATCGTCAGCAAATCAATCGGATACCCTGGTGTTACCACAACATAGATAGTGAAGACATTAATGTATCCGCGCAAGGTCTCGGAATATTGCGATGATAGACTGCGATTAGCGTCCCTTCAAAGATGACATCAACAAACTAGCAAAGGTTGAGAGCTGAGTGGAGGGAGAATTGGAGGGTGAGAGGGAAGGCATTACCCTCTCGGGCCTCGCCAAAATTTTGCAGAAGCGGAAGCCTGAAATTCGGCGGCGCTATCCCTAACCAGGATAAATGCACTCTTGCATACCCTGACCCCCTATCGTGAATGAGGCTCACTGTTCATTACCTGATCGCGTTCGCTTCGCAAGGGATATGAGCATCGTTGCTGCCCTCTGCGGACTCCCGAAGGTGTAAGGGAATCCAGTGAACGGAGGAAGGTAATTAAGTGCGGGAATCTAACTAAGAGAAGCTCTCATCACTGTTCGCATGATGACTACCACCCAGCAGCATGCTCTTCAGCACCTGGATTTGTTCCATCACACTGCTCTTGCTCGTTCCACCTTTGGCCGTTCGCATCTCCACACTCTTCTCATAGTCGAATATGAAATCTGATCCTAATCTCTTATCAACAGACTGAAGATCTTCGTAAGAGAGCTTGTCCATGGGCATATTTCGCTCTTCCGCAAGGGCGACAACCTGGCCGGAGATGTGGTGGGTTTCTCGGAAGGGCACACCTTTGCGCACAAGATAGTCTGCGAGGTCTGGCTGCCGTAAGCACAAGTCTTCGATCGGGCTAAGCGCTATACAAGCATCTCGTATTTAGGTTTAAGGCCGGGAAAGGCCAGAATGCTTACCGGTCGCAAGCATATCGGGTGTAAGTGCGGCGAGCATCTTCGCTGGTGATATGGTTAATGTGCTAATCACACCGGTCAAAATTTGGATAGAATCGCTAGTGGTCTTGATGCAATCGAGCAAGGGCTCCACAGATTCTTGCAGATCTTTATTGTATGTGCTCGGTAGTCCCTGCTGAGATTAGCGTTTTCAAGGATGTAACAGATCGTGAGACGGACTTTCGTAGTTATCATCAGGCCTACCATCTGGCCCATGACGCGGCCGCTTTTCCCTCTCAGTAGCTCCAAGCTGTCGGAGTTTTTCTAGAATACAAGTCAGATGCCGCTATCGAGTCTCCAAGACTGGATCATAGAAGCTTAGTAGCCAACCTTTTGCGGCATCAAAGAGCTTCCAGTGCTGTAAGCGTCTGAAAGTTTCAAAAATCCAAATTCGGCGGTGCTGTAGTCGATCATGTCTTCGCTTATCCTCGAGATGTGAACCATGAGCATGGCAGCCCATTGCATTGTTTCAGTTGCGAAGTCGCGGTCTCCAACAGCATTCAAGGAGTTCATCATTAAGCCTTCAAATCCCAATTCTTTCGCCATCGCATCTCTGTTGACCTAGAAGGGTTCAGCATTCAGATATGGTTTGACCCATTTGAGGGGGGCATACCCCGAATGGATTTCCCGCAAGAGCTCCACAACCTAGAGGACTTTTCAGATCAGCGGCTGGAGTTGCTAAAAGCAATCAATGTACCTTCTATTGACCCTTTTGATCACCTCTCGCAATCGTTCCAGGTCTGATGCAAATGCAAAAGCATAGGAGCATATCCAGTGAGACCATCGAATTCTAACAAATTTCTTCATCAGTGTCCGCTCCTCGACACTATATGACAAGATGCCACCTACGGTTGAGCTCGCTGTAGATGAGTATACCCAGGCATACAGACTTCGATCTCAATCTCTGCTCGCATTGTCATGGCTTTAATAAGGTCTTCGCAGCACGTTTCGATCTTTCGGAGCTCTTGAACGAGCCATAATCTGCTAAGCTGTCAAACAAGATCCATGGTGCTCTCTCAGATTACAGGATATCGGACCTCATATCTGTAGCAACTTGCTCGTTCCTACTTCTTCCTTTGCGCCATCAGTATAGCACCTCTTTATCCTTAGATTAGGCTGTACCCGTATGTAGTTTTCCACCGATCTCTTTGCCCACTATTCAACTGTAAGATATGGTAGCAAATTCTCACGTGGGCTGTCTTCTACCAATCTCCGACAATCTGCGCTCGTTGGCAGTGTGGATATCCTCGTCAATGCCTGGGCGGATTTCAAAAGTTCCCTCCTTCCATTCCTTCTCCACTGACTTCAGGCCATTTTGTATGATTTCAAATTCCTCGGCAGACAGAATGCCAGATTTGTGATTTGCTCGAGCCCATGCGATCGATCCAGCTATATCTTGGGCATAGAAGGCGCGGTCGTAATAGATTGACTGATTGTACTCCACCATCAACGGGTCAAGACCACCTTAGCACTGTCAGTGAGAAGCATGGAATTGCGATTAGATGGCAGGAACGTGACAGACCTGTGAAGCGGCCCCCCCAGAGCTTACCAGGGGCGCTGTTCATGATCTGCTCCTGTTGGGTACCCATTGTGATCTCGCTATGGGTCAGAATTTTGGGGAAAAGTTCAATTCGATCGGAGCAAAGTAGGAATTGTAGCTGGCATAGTGTGTTCTTAAATAGTAAGGATTGACTTCACACAGTGAGTGATTACTGAATGTTCTTGAGATAAAAAAGTTGAGCCAGAATAATACAGGGCTGAAATGCAAGGCTCGGGATTTAGCGTGTGCAAGTTTAATCGGATTCCTTGGCACCAATTTCTACACTCAACCCCTCCCCGCGCCCGCTTTTTGGGACGTTTTAGGGAAATTTTCGAAAAGAAACCTAGAAAATCATACTGCTAGCAGATTTAGCTAAGATAAATTTTACGTTAGGCCTTAACTAAAGAGTGTAAATTATAGCGTAGGCTCTTCCGAGTACATTTTACGTTATATTGCGATCGTATTATTAGGGCTTTCCGTGAAAGTTACTCACTTCTAAAAATTTCTTTTCGAAAATTTCGCGGGGTCGAGTGTAGAAATTGGTGCCAAGGAATCCGATTAAACTTGCACACGCTAAATGGGCCACGGCCCGCTATCTTATCATATCGGTTCCATGCGGCAGCCAAGGAAAGAGAAAGCATAATGTACCTAATGATACGTTGAAACCTCTGGTCAAATTCTCTTCATGTTACAATAGGTGCAGATGAATTGACCATTGAGAGATTTGATTTATGGCGAAAAGATCGTTTCTTTGGAAACAAGAATGCTCTAGGATTCTATTGAATCTGTCTAGTCACGGTCTATAACTAGACAAATAGCTTGCTTTTGTGCCAAGTAACCTGCTGATGTGCTAATTCGAGATGACCGCCGTACTGAGATTGCCACATCCATGCGCCATTAGCCCTCTGAACCACAAAATGCTTTTGAAGGCATGCATCCCAGTATTAAATGCCCGGGATAAACTTTTCGTAGCTCAATTTCAATGACACGTAAGATTCGTAATGTCGTGGGAGGATTAATCGAGGAAAGTGAACATTGCAGTGTGAACAACATTGAGTGCACGTAGCGCTTCACGTTCAGCAATCACGCAACTGATGTTGATTTCACTAGCACCTAATCGGACGTCAGTCAAAGCAGAGATGTTCAGGAGACGTCTGCTTACCTTGACTTATCATCTCGATGTTAATGTTATTGTCACCTAATGCAGTGAACATCTTTCCTGCAATGCCGAATGATCGCTTCAGCTGAAGCCCGATCAAGCTAAGTATCGCCATGTCGTGAACCACGTCCACTGCACCATATCGCTTTAGCTTCTCTATTGCCTGCTGCAGGTCCTGATGCTGGCTTTGAAGGTCTTCTTGATTCTTCGCGCCAGCTTCTTTGATAAAGGGAGTTTTAGAGTGGACCGCGAGAGAGACATGACATTCGTTCAATTCGAAGAGGTTGACAGCTAAAGAATAATCTGCCAGGATTTTGCAAATCTCGGCCAGAAACTCAGGCGACTCGACTTTTCTGTAGGAGTGCACGTTGACTACTGTGATCTGCTGCTTGACCGTGACAGCTGTGGGTCGCTTAGGTCGTTGATCGCGGTAAGGATCGACTTGTTTTTGATCTTCTAGGAAAATGACAGTACCAGAGCCCTCTGGCTCAAGAACATTCTTTATGCGTATGGGTATCTTTGGAATGCATTGCTCAACCGTAAAATAGTGTATAACCTCGGAGCCGTAGTATGTGAGTTCATTAGCCTCGCTAGGATGTATGGAAGAAAGCAAACGAGCAGTTGGAACCTTTCGTGGGTCGCTGAACCACGTCAGTATAATGTCAGAGCAAAGCAGAAGAAACTCTGACATACGCTGTGTAGACCCCTGACACTTCTTTCCACACCTGCAACTCCTTTGCATCTGATCCGACTGCTGCGAGCGCCGCACATAGATCGCTGTAACCACGGCCACAGCTTGCCAATAACCCCCCCGGCACACTGCCGAAAAATCCCGTCAAAACAGGGATTTTGTCCCCACATAGCCGTATCTTCTCCCCGATGACTTCAGCGAGGTGCTGATAGAACTCTTGATTCAATTTTGTGCTCGCCAGACCGAAGTTAATAATGTTGGATAAGTCGACATACTGTGATGGAAGCCCGTGGTCTTCTAAAAGTGCGGCCACAAATCGAGCACTCAGCTTCTCCCCAAATTTCACAATACTGTCTTCTTCCTCCCGACCAATTGCGCAACTTGTGGGTATTTTCCCGAGGCATTGGCGAAGTTGTTGGCATTCATCCCTCAAGTCTTGTTCGAGTTGGGCTGCTAGACCATGAGAACTGAGTCGTATAGCGGTTACGTGCTCTTGGAGTATGTCGGAGACAATGGCATTGTACTCCAGCGGGCAAGGTTTGGTCGCCTCTCGAGCGGCCTTTAAGAGGCTAATACAATCTTTTAGCTCATAATCACGCTTTGTAGCTGTAGGGGAGACACACACCGATTTGTCGTTCCTTCAGCTTTGGATCTCCCACTTCTGGCTGAGCAGACCACAGCAACGTTGTTCTCAGATACACTCGACCTAAATTGCAGTCAGGATTAGGGACGACCTTCAGCAGTGCTAAAGAAGGTACAGGTCGTACAAAATGATTTTGGCAATTTGCAGAGGATATTTCCCTACCGAAGTGCCGCCAAACTTGAGTACGACCCGCTGAGGTGCTCGGATCTCAAAGTCGTGCTCTGCAGAGCCGTTAATCAGGGGCTCATCTGGCATCATGTATGTTTGTACTTGGGAGAACTCCGAAGTCCAATTTGGCAATTAACGGCTCAAGAATTTTTGACTCCGAAGACTTAAGGCCGTGACCCTATCTCCGATTCGCCAAAACCCCAGAGACCCGGGATCTGGCTTAGTCAGCTAAGTTCCAGACCGGTGATTATGAAATTGGAAGGGTTTTACCCCCAAAATAGCCTGAAGGTTTCGATTCTGAAAAGTTGATGTACGCAGCATTTCTCGTCGATTCCAGTACTTATCAGGTATTCTATCCGTTGTTGGCCCTTCTAATCACTCTCAGACGAGATCCAAGCCTATTTGTGTAACAACGTCCTGCCAATGGGGATATTTCGACCAAAGTCATCTCATGCGTCCACGACTCGTTTGTCAACGACGCTCCGAGATGCTTTCTAAACAACGGAATGCTCTCGAGGCGTGAAAAATCTAAGAATCAGGATATCTTCGTGCGTAAAGTCTTCGAGCCTAAAGGTTCTGCGGTCCTCTCGGGGAAAACGCAAGAGATGCTATTAGACGCATGAAGACCACCTCATCAAAATCCAAGAGCAAGACTTGCTGGTGCCTTCTGCACTTTTGTTAGGAGATCCGCAGATCTGCAGTGTCTAGAGACTGTCATTGGTGATGTCCACAAGGTCAAGAAGGCTACAGATTTCCGCTTTCAAAATCCTCTAGGACGTGGTCAGACCAGGCTGCGATTCTCATTCTCTACAAGCGCCAGCTGACCGAAAGCTCGCTACGTGCGAAGGTTGAAGAGACCAAGCAAACAAGTCACGGTATCTCTTATCGCACCGAGGAGACAGGCACATCGTGTGGCCGGTGGCCACTTGGTTTTGGAAGGAGATTATTGATGGTAATCAAATATGTACAAATGAGTTCGAGGGCACGATCGGTAGTCTGTTTGCTGCCTAAGATTATCGATGCAAGTTTTGAAACAGGCATGATCTTGCTGGCGAGAGTAGCTTTGAGTAGGTACATACGGAGTGCGTCGACAGAAAGGCTGAGGCAGGTTTGCCGTGCTTCATTGGCCCGTTCCTCGCTGCAATGGTGCCCGACGAGGAAATCACGGTGAAATTTCTCTTCCAATCCATTCAAATTCAACCACTTTCCACATGTCGCTGTTGAATATTTCGAGCGAGGCGGGATCAAGATAGCTATCGTGGAGTCCAGCGCCCGATTTCTGCGTAAGACAGCTGCTTATATGCGTGTCGTTGCCATCGGTGCTCTTACTACCACGGCGATCTAGAGCGCGCCGTCTGACGCTAAAATTCCCGCTAAAATACTGGTCAAAACCCCCACCTCGCCAGCCATTACTCTTCTTCATCTGTTACCCAACGGCCCTGGGAATCAAGTAGGTTTCCTTACATCGTGCTCTTCATCCAACCTCCGTACCTGGAAGTATCGAGGACCGACGCAGCAGCGAACCCACTTCACCAGGAGATCCACATCAGTGAGTGGAGACGTGAGCCAGAATAGCCGCCACCCTGATAAACCCGCTTGAAAACGACCACATCGCCGGATAGCCTTACCAATATCTGGAACTCATTGGACATATACTCCAGGGATTTGCTTGTCTTCTCTATCTCAGTTGTATTCTGACAGGTTTCCCCTTCTCCGCGTCCTTCAACGCTCTCCCCAACCCAGCAATGGCATCCCAGAGACACACGATACGAGATGACCGAGATCGCGAGCGAAGAAGGCCAGCCCGGGATGAAAGACCACCCATGCGTGATGATCCACCAGCTCCGTCCAGGGGAGGCCGCGGGGAGACTTTGAATGAGTTCTTCGTGGACGGCAAAGGGATCCATCGTGAAGTCCTTCAAAGAGAGATCTGCAAATACCTTGGACCCGAAGCATACTCAAGACCCTACAACTACAATGTGCGAGGAGAGGCCTCTTCACGTCTCGGGATCATATCACTGACCTGTATGTAGGGAGTATCCGGTTACACAATCACCGCTGTCCGACCGTTCACTTCAGTCAGTCTCGCCTTCCCTGGGTCCTCCCATTTCCTACTAATGGCCACTCCTTCTACAGAAAATGCTGGACGATCTTCAAGAGCTGTCTCGATTATATGAAGCCGAGAACCGGCAGGCTATTAGAAGAGGCCATCAAGGTAATTTGGTAAAGAGCTCGCACTAAGAGCAGAACCCTGACGACTATATAGACATTCCTTATGAGAACTCCAGGACCCATCAACAGGCCGTCCTCAATCAAGGTGTAGATGATCCGTACGACCAAGGGGGCTACCAAGGCCGAGTTCCTTACACCGTGGCGGCTCCACAGCCAAGCTACCTAGCTTCTTCAAGGGCTGAGTATGCTCCACCGCAGGCAGGGGCCTATGCTGGATCTATGTATGCTCAAGGACCTAATTATGCCCAACCACCTGGCTACCCCGCTGGGTCTGCTTATCCTGGTCCAGCCCGTCCAAGTACCCAGGATTCGTACAATGCACCATATGATCCCTATGGAGATGAATCTCCACGTCATTATCCCTCAGGAGTGCGCCCAAGAGTGGACGCTAGAGACGCAAGGATGGACACCAGACCCGACCCCAGGGCAGCTGAGCCTAGACCATACCCGGTCGCAGAACCTAGAATTGATCCCAGAGATTTGAGAGATCCCCGTGGGGATTCCAGAATGTTGTCCAGCTATTCGTATCCTGTGACTTCCCCAGCTGATGTGCCAATGCGGGGATACCCTGATGATTATGCCTCTGCTCAGATGCAAATGGGTAGAGGAGGTGGCGCCTACGCCCCTTCTCGAGTAGTACAAACCGGCTACGATTCCAGAGAGTCCCCTCAGATGAGAGACACCTACAGACATGAGCCCATCCGGGAAGAACGCCGGAGCCGAAGGTGAACATAATTTTCTATTGGTCTGCCAATAGCCTGTCATTGCAACGAGTGGCTACGATGTTCTGTAGCGTTTCCTTCCGTGGCAACTTCGGGAATAGCCAGGCACAAACAGGGCTAAGACTCATTCTCCATGGCTTATCTTTCCCTATGGCTGCTGGAATCTGTATCTCACTTGGTCCTATGGAGAGTCTATCCCTTACTGACCTCTACTTGCTGTATCCGGCCCTCTAATTGATCGTCTGGGTAAGTATGTACTGGAGTAACGTTTCTGCCATTGGTCCCCACTTTATGCCCAAGCTTTGTGTGAGCTTGCATCAGCCTTTTAGGATCGACTGCGCGGAGCGTTAATGGATAGCTAGCTTTAGCGTACACACGATCTGGAGTCGAGAATCCTCGTTACCCCAGAACCGTCATGGAGCAGGATTACGCAAATTGAGTACACGCAGATGCCCTGCTTATTGTCCGTGGAAACACATTAACCTCACGACGCCCTTGTGGTTTTACGAATGGAGACACCCCAGCTTCTGCGGACGCATTTTGAAAAGCTATTGATCATTCAGCGAGTATTGCTAGGATATTGTTGGCACCATTGTAATATACGCTTTACGACTGCCAGTACATTTGGGAGGATTTTTTATTTTGTGCTGCCTCCATTTCCAGGCTTTGTTTGCAGTTGATGAGCATTGGATACCACATACAGCAAAGACCTGACTTGAAATTTTTCTCTTTGATGTCATGAGATTCGTGCTTGCTTGGAACCCAGGACTTCATGATTGTTGGCCCTTGGGACTTACCTGTCGTCCATTCTGGCTTGCGAGGTGACAGACATCGAAGCCTCGAATGAAGAGCCGCCAAAGGAATTCCGACCTCCATGGACCACCTCAGCGATGACGTATCTCTGTATGGCCCTGATGCTGAAAACAAGACAATCAGACTTTTCGAACGAAGAGTCTGGCTACCGCAACCGAGGTCGAAGTCAACTTCCATTGAGTACTTCGTCGCCCAACTTACCTTTGCTCTCTTTTGCTCCGTATCTGGGGTTCAGAGTCTTCCGTACCCCCGCCGTCGGTAGTCGACAACAGGAAGACACCAATGATTGAGCGAACAATGATGGGCTCTTGTGAAAGATTGTAACACTCAATGTTCGCCTTCTTCCCAAGACAAGATATGTTCAGCAGACCCAGCTCAGCGGTTTCAGCACTTCGTGATGGCGGATCGTTCCTGGACTTTGAATGTGGCAGGTTGTTAGCAAGACCTTGTGCAATACATCCATATTAACAGCTTTTCTCCCATGCTCAAATTTAAGCTGCCCCGAATGCTGCGCTTCCGGTTGTAAGTGAGCTGCAGTGGCATGCAAGTAGACTTTGTAGATAAACAGTAGCCTGACAGGTGTAGTACACCGAATGCAATGCGAGATTGGCGTGGTGAGATACGCAGTCGACTTGAACTTAGGTGGTGTCATGAGACTCTAGCCTTTTGGTAGTTAGCCTTCCTGCCCAATTTGCTCCATTTCCTGCCCACCCCAAGTTGACAACAGCAACTTGTCCGTATTGATCATGACGACTGCGTAAGGCAGCCTCCAAGTCCCTCGATCACGAGCCAATGACAGCGTATGACTCGCATGCCCTCGGTCAAGCCCCACCCAGCTCGCTAGCCTAATCATCCTCTCCAAGTCTAGCAAGACGCAGACTTCCTCCCCCACATCACATCTGCTGGCACTACCACTGCCATGATCGGAAACGTCTAAGATAATTTGCCTGTACTTCGCCGTCCGCAATGACTACGGGTGCTATCTGATAGGTCACACAAACAAGAAATCATGTCACGGCGGGGTCACCCCTCTAGCGAGATCTACCAAGAGCGCGAACGGGACTATTACGAACCTAGCAACCACGGTCGACGTGACCGGACTGTCTACGCAGAAGATCTCGAGATCCATGAACGTCGAAGGGCCCCTGAGCGAGATCGTCAACCAGAGTTCCTACGAGAAGATTACGGTCGTCGTGAGGCTGGCCCGCTAGTGCTCAGAGACGATAAGCGAGAACGGTCTAGGGAGAGGCTTCGGCGAAGGGATGTAGAGGTTGACGAGACTGTCATATCAAGAGGTCCAAAAGAGCGGGAGAGGCCTCGTGAGAGGGATTTCGTTGAAGAAGAGGTGATTGTGGCAAGGGGAGGGAGGGAACGGCCAAGGGAGAGGAGAGAAGAGTTTGTTGAGCGAGATCAGTATGAACGAGATATCGTTTACAGACCTAGAGAGCGGGAACCTCAACAGATCCGTACGGAGAAAGAGGAAATCCTGTACCGTCGTGGTGATCGAGAAAGAGACTACGAGAGGGAGCCACCACCACAACCAATACGGTCTGAGAGAGAGGAATACGTCTTCCGTGCTCCAAAAATCAGAGAGCCGAGTCCAGAGCCAGAGCGAGAGAGGACCGAGATCTCAATCCGCGAGAGGTCACGCGGCCCACCAAGAGAGAGAGAATACCGAGACGAAGAGGACATCATCATTAGGAGAGATGAAAGATCTAGGGCGGCGCCACCAAGGGAGAGAGAGAGGGACTTTGATGAAGAGGTCATCATTGATCGCGATAGGCGTCGACCCCGTGCGGCAAGCTACGAAAGGGAGAGCTTGGTGATCAGTAGTCATGAGCCGGAGAGGCCTCGTGCAAAATCAAGAGGAGACTTCAGAGGTGAGGAGGAGATCATCATTCGTCGAGGAGAGAGAGAACCTAGACCAAGAACGCCACCTCGGGAGGAGGAGCAGATTATCATTCGAAGGGGCGAAAGAGAGCCAAGGCCGAGGTCACCGCCACGGGAGGAGGAACAGATCATCATCCGCCGTGATGAAGGCAGATCGAGAGCACCTTCTAGAGGTCGCTTTGACGAAGAAGACATAACGTTTCGCCGTAGTGGAGGCGAGCGTGAGCGTGAGCGGGTTCGTGAACGCTCAAGGGAAACCTATAGGGGAGACTACGACGACATCACCTTCAAACACGACGATAGTAACGGCCGGCATAAAGACGAAATCATCATCCGACGGAACGAGAAAGAGAAATCGCCTTCTCCTGAGCCAATCCCAGAGCCCCCAAGGGCTCCTGAACCTACGCGAGCCCCACCAATCGTTCAGGAAATCATAACCCACCATCGCCATATTGACCATGGTCAGCTGAACCCGATGCTGACCCAGCTGATATGCTAACAAAAGTCCAGGCTTTGAACGAGCACCAGAACCGCCTCCGCGAGCAAGAACACCACCTCCTCCCCCTCCACCGCGCTCCCCCTCCCCCGTGCGTGATGAGCGGATTGAGATTCGTCACAGGTTCGGCTCCCAGTTCCCTTCGAGACAAGATCGCGCTAACATATATGCTCGAAGTGGTTCTCGTAACGGGCGTCATTACGACGAAGACATCATCTTCGAGCGCGAAACCGGCGGCCGTCGCCAGCTAGATGGCGTGAGACGTAGCGAGCGCTACGAAGAGCCAGTAGAAGAATCCCGCGAACTCACAGTCATCGATACCCGCGACAGAGGAAGGAGATTCGAGGCCGAGAAATCCAAAAAAGATAGAATGTGGACGGAAATCACAAAGGATCTCGTGAGCGAGGAAGCTCTCAAAGAGTCGGGCAAGGAGTATGAAGAGACTGAACGCTTCTATTATGTCATGGACTACCTGCGCTACGTATGTCCTCAGCCATCATTTCCTTTCACCCTTTTCCTGACCCAAATATACTAATATGCCATCATAGGAGGACGTCCTCGCCCTAGTCGAGCTCACCGACGACATCAAACGCGACCGCCGCGAACGCATCCGCGAAATCCAAGCCGAGCGCGAATTCGTCGACCGACCACGCCGGCCACTCGCCTTGCCTCCCTCACCTTGGGATGAAGAGCGCGTGGTGGAGAGGGAGATCATCTATGATCGCCCGCCGAGGAGATACCATTAGTTAGGAAACCAGACATACGCTATACCGGAGCAGGGCAGCCAGATTCAACGGGTACTAGGTACAAAGTATTGAGATATCGGCCGAGATTGGGATTGAAGGAATGATGTATCTGATTGCAATGGAGCGAGCACATATACAGAGATGACCAACCGACCGACTATACTCAATGATGGTTGCAAGTATGATGATGATGGATATGAATTGAGCGAGCGAGCTCTCGTGGAATTTTCATTTAGATGGCATGATCGTGGTGCGAACGGACTTGGCTTGCTTCAACTGCAGATGATGAACAGCTTGTTCCTTATCTGACAGCATAGATATTTTATGAATGATGAATGCAGTCTTATATTGGATTGATCATGAGTGTGTAGTCTTCGTTGTGAACGGTGAGGGTGTCTGAGCAGGAGTAGCCTGATTGCATGGTCTGGATATGAGTTGGAAGGGTGTTCAAATTAATTGTAGCTGATGATGGCCCAAAAGATTTGCCCAATATGAAGGGATCAGTCTCCCGATCCATTAGCAAACAGAAAGTTGACACATTCAAATCCCATCACTCATCATGTCCCATAATTACGCCCCCCATCG